>CZLB01000561.1_pt1 | contig 8050 bp, 10 predicted proteins | sample 1122421 | NCBI WGS metagenome assembly CZLB01 (sample SAMEA3539301, study PRJEB10725) | soil metagenome | biome: tundra; feature: field; material: soil | place: USA | collected 2010-05 | depth 0.15 m | reverse complement strand
CCACCCAGAGGCGTTCGCCGACAAGAGCGAGTTCTCGATGGACTGGTACTACCCGGTCCTGGCCGGGCCGGTGCGCGGGCGGGCGGCGGTCGAGCGCTTGGACGCGGGCTGGCCCGAATTCGTCGTGCCGGATCTGGGCGTGCGGTGCGTCAGCGATCAGCCGTGGGTTACCGGGGCGGAAACGTGTGAGCTGGTGATGGCGCTCGACGCGCTCGGCGACCGGCCCCGCGCGCTGCGGCTGTTTGAAGACATCCAGCACCTCAGGGACGCCGACGGCGCCTACTGGACGGGCTGGCAGTTCGCGAACGAGAAACACTTCCCCGCGGAGCGCAGCAGTTGGACCGCGGCGGCGATGATCCTGGCCGCTGACGCGCTGGCCGATGCGACCGGGGGGGCGGGGCTGTTCCGGGCGGCGGGCGCGGCCGCCGAAGCGGGCGAGCGGCTCAGCTACCCGGCCGACGAAGCGGGCGAGCGGCTCAGCTACCCGGCCGACGCCGGCGCCTGCGGTTGCGCGGTCAGTGCCACCGGCTGACCACGGGCAGTGCCACCGGCTGAGGCGCGGGGGGCCAGCCCGCGAACCCCGGGCCGCCGGATCGCCAACGGCGACCCGCGGGAGGCAGGCCAGGCGCCGCGGGCGGTCAGCCGATGCCGTCCCCGGTCCGCTCCAGCACGCGCAGCGACCCGTGCCCGGGCACTTCGGTGAACGCGCCCGACTTCAGGGCGCGCAGGTAGATCTCGTACGGCGGCCGCCCGCCGTCCGCCGGGTCAGGGAACACATCGTGGATGGCGAGCGCTCCGCCGGGCATCACCCAGGGGGCCCACCCCTCATAGTCGGCCTGTGCGGCGGCGTCGGTATGACCGCCATCGATGAACAGCATGCCCAGCGGTGTCCGCCAGAGCCGCGCCACCTCCGCCGACCGGCCCACCACAGCGATCACGTGATCGTCCAGGCCGGCCTCCGCCATCGTGGCCCGCAGATGCGGCAGGGTGTCCAGCCGCCCGGTGCGCTGGTCGACCAGCGACGGATCGTGGTACTCCCAGCCGGGCTGGTTCTCCTCCGACCCGTGATGGTGGTCCACCGTGACCACCACCCGGCGAGCCTGCCGCGCCGCGGCCGCCAGGTAGATCGTCGACTTCCCGCAGTAGGTCCCGATCTCCAGGACGGGGCCCAGGCGAGCGTGGGCCCCGGCGGTCGCGTAGAGCGCCAGGCCCTCGTCGGGCGGCATGAAACCCTTGGCCGCCTCCGCCACCCGCCGGAGCCTTTCGGGCATGGGCGAGAGCCCCGCGGGAATAGGCGGTATGTCGGTCATGCTTTTCCGTCCTCCCGGCGGTGCCCGGGAAATGATCTACTTCGGTAATGGTGAGGAGCCCGCGATGAAGGTCACCGTTGATCACGATCTTTGCGAGGCTAACGGGGTCTGCGCCGGCCTCGCGCCGGAGGTCTTCGACCTGGACGACGAGGATCGCCTGCACATTCTGCTACCCGACGTCCCGGCCCGGCTGGCTGACCTGGCCCGCCGTGCGGTCGGGTCGTGCCCGAAGATCGCCCTGCGCCTGGAGGAGTGAACCGGGTGTCAGGCCGGCGATCCCGGTTCCTGCAGTTCGACACGGTTCCCGGCGGGGTCGGTGAGGAATGCCTGGCGGCCACGGCCCACCGTGACCGGTTCGGTGACCACCACTCCCCGCCCGCGCAGTTCCGCCACGGCCGCGTCAAGGTCGGTCACCGCCAGCGCGAAATGCTGGCCGAACGACGGCGGCACGTCCGCCTCGATGAGGTGCACCTGCTGGCCTCCCGCGTCGAGCCAGGAGCCGCCGAAACTGAAGTCCGGACGGTCGGCGCGCTCGGTCAGGCCGAGCACCCGGGTGTAGAAGTCGAGTGCCGCAGGGACATCGCTGACGTTGATGGAGACGTGGTGCAGCCCGGCTGGTCGCATGCCGACAGTCTCCCAGCCCCGGCGCTCTCTGGCCAGGTCAGCCGGCCAACGGGTTGGTGACCCGGCCGAGGAACAGCGGCAGGCCGGTCGCCGTGTCGGTGATCGCGAACAGGAAGGGACGATCCACGGTCACCTCGACCGGAGGGGGGCTGGGTACCGCGAACCTGGCCCCGGCGACGGCCATGACGGTCGCGGCGGCCGCCTCGGTGCCCTGCTCGTCAACGTCGATGTACGCCTTGTGTGCTACCTCGTCGATCCACAGCCGGGTCGCCGCCGTGATGCCGCTGAAGTCCGCGTCCTCCCGGCTGAAGGCGAGGCCGGCGCCCAGTGCTTGCAGCGGTTGCCGCAGGCTCGCGCCGGCAGTCAGCCTGAATCCCGGCAATGCGAGCCTGACCTGCTGCTGGCCCGCGCCGGCCAGGAATCCCCTGATGCCTCCGCTGGCCAGCATCTCCTCCATCGGGGCCAGCGGCCCGTCCGGGAGGACCACCGCCATGGCAAGCTCCCGGCCGGCATACGGCAGGACGACCGCCTGGTAGCCGTCTCCTCGCCGGTAACCGAGCCGGGCCGCCAGGCGCATCATGCGGACGACGATCTCAGCGCCGCTGCCCGGGTGGAACGGTGCGTCCGCGGTCGCCCCCGGCGGGAAGGGATGCGCCCAGGCCGCTTTCAGGTACACGGCATTGGCCAGCACCAGGCGGGTGGCCGTGCCGATGACGCCGCGGCCGAGCAGGTTGGCGATCTTCCCGGCGGTCTGCTCGGCGATGGCCGCGTTGATTTCCAGCCGGGCCTGGTCGGCCGCGCGGGAGAAGTCGGCGTCCCGCACGGTTGCGGCCATCCCGGCCAGCGCGTCGGTGAACTGCGGCAGCAACGGCAGGCCTGCCTGCACCCACATGGTGTTCGGCGCACGGAAGGTGACGTCGCCACTGCCCAGCCGGGCCAGCCTGGCGGACAGCAGCCGCAGGCCATCAGCGGCGCCCTGCGGGCTGGCCAGGTGCAGGGTTGCGGCGAGTTGCGCCGCGGTCTCCCCCCGCGCACCAAGCAGCGCCATGCGCAGCGCGGCGGCGATGCTCGCCGGGGAGAAGATCATGTTGCCGCCGCCGGATCCCAGCAGGCGGAATAGGTCCGCGCCGAAGGCGTCGTCGGCCTGTGCCGCTTCCTGGGCGTCCGCCAGCGCCGCGTCCAGGGTGTCAGCCATGGTGCATCCCCGCCAGGCGGCCCAGCGCCTCGCGCAGCACCTCCTTTTTCTTGCAGAACGCGAACCGCACCTGGGTCCGGCCAGCGTCCTGGTCGTCGTAGAACACCGAACTCGGGATGGCGACCACGCCGGCCCGGCGCGGCAGGGCGCGGCAGAACTCCATGCCGTCCTTCTCGCCGAGCCCGCGGACGTCGGTGGTAATGAAGTAGGTGCCGGCCGGCCGGTATACCTCGAAGCCCACCTCGGCCAGGCCCGCGCACAGCAGGTCACGCTTGCCGCGCAGGTCAGCGCTGATCGACGCGTAGAACGCGTCGGGCAGGGCAAGCGCGTCGGCCACCGCATACTGGAACGGCCCGCCGGTGACATAGGTCAGGAACTGCTTCACGGTGCGGACCGCGCTCACCAGTTCCGGGGTCCCGGTGACCCAGCCGATCTTCCATCCGGTGAACGAGAACGTCTTCGCCGCGGAACTGATCGTGACGGTGCGCTCCCGCATGCCGGGCAGCGAGCCGATCGGAACGTGCTCGCCCTCGAAGACCATGTGCTCGTAGACCTCGTCGGAGATCACGAGGAGGTCGTGCTCGCAGGCCACATCTGCGATCTGGGCCAGTTCGGCGGGGCTGAACACCGCGCCGGTCGGGTTGTGCGGCGAGTTCAGCAGGATGAGCCGGGTGCGCGGGGTGACGGCGGCGCGCAGCGCGTCGAGATCGGGCCGGAATCCGGGCGGCCGGAGAGTGACCGGCACCCGGGTACCGCCGGCCATCGCGATGCACGCGGCGTAGGAGTCGTAGTACGGCTCGAAGGCGATCGCCTCGTCCCCCGGCTCCATGAGCGCGATCAGCGCCGCCGCGATCCCCTCGGTCGCGCCCGCGGTGACCAGCACCTCTGTGTCCGGGTCGACGTCCTGGCCGTAGAAGCGCTTCTGGTGACCGGCCACGGCCCGGCGCAACTCGGGGATACCGGGTCCCGGCGGGTACTGATTGCCACGCCCCTCCATGATCGCGGCAGCGGCGGCCGCGGCGATCTCGCGTGGCCCGTCGACGTCCGGGAAGCCCTGGCCGAGATTGACGGAGCCAGTGTCGGAGGCGAGCGCGGACATCTCCGCGAAGATCGTCGTGCCCATGCCAGCGAGGCGCCGGTTCAGCAGAGGTCTGTTCAGCAAGGGTTGGTTCACCCCGCCATGACATCACGTCACCACCCCGGAGGTCTGCGCCCCGGTGGTCCAGGCTCCGGTGGTCCAGGCTCCGGTGGTCCAGGCTCCGGCGGTCCAGGCCGCGACGGTCCAGGCCGCGACGGTTCAGGCTGCGGTGGTCCAGGCTGCGGTGGTTTACGCTGCGGGCATGCGAGTCGCGCTGTGCCAGATACCGGTCAGTCCCGACCCGGGAGTCAACATCGGCCGGGTGCGCGAGGCACTGGCCTGCGCCGCGCGGCAGGGGGCCGGCCTCGCGGTTTTTCCGGAAGCGACACAGGCCCGGTTCGGCAGTGACCTCCGGGCCGTGGCCGAGGCGGTCGACGGAACGTTTGGCATGAAACTCGCGGAAGCGGCCAGCAGGGAGCACGTCGCGCTGGTGGCCGGGGTGTTCGAGCCAGCGCCGGATGGGCGGGTCTACAACACCGCGGTCGCCTACGACGCTGGCGGGGCGCTGATGGCGGCCTACCGCAAGATCCACCTGTTCGACTCGCTCGGCCAGACCGAGTCCGACCTGGTCGCTCCCGGGTCTGTGCCCACGGTGGTCGACCTGGCGGGCCTCCGTGTTGGCATCCTGACCTGCTACGACATCCGTTTTCCTGAACTGGCCCGGGCCCTGGTGGACCAGGGCGCCCAGGTGCTGGTCGTGCCGGCCGCCTGGGCTGCTGGCCCGTTCAAGGAGGAGCACTGGGTGACCCTGGTGCGCGCCCGGGCCATCGAGAACACGGTCTGGGTCGCCGCCGCGGGCCAGGTTCCCGACCCGTCCTCTCCGCCGACCCGGGCGCCGACCGGGATCGGCCGGAGCATGCTCGTCGACCCGATGGGCACCGTCCGGGTCGACCTTGGCCCGGACCCGGGGATAGCGGTCGCTGAGGTGGACCTCGCGCTGACGGCGCGGGTGCGGGCTCTGCTGCCGTGCCTGGAGCACCGCAGGGGCGACGTGTTCGGCCCAAACCCGTCCCTAGCGCGTCCCAAACCCGTCCCTAGCGCGTCCTAGGGGACTGGGACCCGGCCGGAACTGGCGTCGGTGACGGCGTTGAGCAGGCTTTCCATCTCCTCGTCGCTGACGCGCTCCAGGAAGCGGCGCATCGTGACGCCCTCGTTCCCGCCGGAACGCAGGACCTCCGCCATCAGCCGGGCGTCGTGCTCCTCCCTGGCCTCGGTGGGCCAGTACCGCCACGCCCGCCCGTGCTTCTCCCGGCACAGGACGCCCTTGCGGTGCAGGATGTTCATCACTGTCATCACCGTCGTGTAGGCCACGGGACGGCCGTAGCACATGCGCTCGCGGACCTCGCGAACCACGTACAGCTGGTCGCCGTCCCACATAACATCCATGATCGCGCTCTCGAGCTCGCCGAACTCGCGCACTTTCAGCCACCTCCCGGTCACCCAGACGTCACCCATGCTAAACGGGTGAGCAGACGCGGCCGGGTGACCCGATCGGCGGCGGGGGAGGAAAACAGCACCGCAGCGACGATTTCCAGTACCGGGTGCAGCATCCGCGCCGTTCAGCGCTCCGAGATTGCACGGGAGCGGCGATGCCGCCGCACAGCCCAGATCGCCATCCCGGCCACCACCACCACCGCCAGCGCGATGGCGACCCCGGTGCCGACCCGGCGCTCGATGACCGCATAGGCGGATCCGGCGGCGTAGCCGAGCAGGCAGTACCCAATTCCCCAGACGATCCCGCTCACCACGTTGTAGAGCAAAAATGTGCGGTACGACATCCGGGCCGTGCCCGCGAGGGCCGGCATCAGCGCCCGCAGCACCGCGACGAACCGGCCGATGAGAACGGCGGTACCCCCCCGGGTGCGCAGCATGTCCTGCGCCCGCTCCACTCCGCCTGCCACCCGCCGCAGCGCCCGTGCGGCCACCAGGCGGCCGCCCAGATGCCGTCCTATCTCGTAGCCGACCAGGGGACCGGCCACCGCGGCGACGACCACGACAAGGATCAGCAACGGCAACGACACACGCCCGCGGCTCGCCAGTACCCCGCCCAGAACCACGGCGGTCTCGCCGGGTATGACGAATCCGAGGAACACCGCAGTCTCGCCGAATACGAGCGCCGCGACGACAAGATAGGCAACCGGGCCGCTAAGACGGACCAGGTCACCGGTGATTGAACTCACCCAGCTCGCCCCTTCGCGCTACGGATCGTGGTCTCGGTGCGATGCTAGGGCGTGCCGCCCGCGGGTGCGCCACCGCCCGTGGGCCTACCGGCCGGTGCGCGCCCCTACCCTGAGGTCAGCCGACCGGCCGTGATCTGCTGGAAGTCTGTGGTCCACCGCGATTCCGTCGAAGGGGAGGATGATGCAGACTACCCCCCGCACGAGTTCTGAAATCTCCCCCGAGGGGGGATTCGTGCGCCAGCCGAACGCGTTCACGGCGCGGATCACCGCTGACGGATCGAGCGGGTACCTCGCGGAGCCGGGGCGGTACCTGCTGTACGCGTCGCTGGCCGACCCTTGGGCCCATCGTGCGCTGATCGTGCACAGGCTGCTCGGACTGGAACGGACCATCGGGGTCAGCCTGACCGATGCCCTCAGCGATGAACGGGGATGGCGGTTCCCGCCCAGCACGGGAGGACGCGACCCGGCCACGGGCGCCCGCTACCTGTCCGAGTTGTACCGGGTCAGCGACCCGGCTTACCAGGGGCGGCCCACCGTCCCGTTCCTCTGGGACCTCCGCGGCCAGCGGATCGTCACCAACGACTTCCCGCACATCACGACCATGTTCGAAACCGAGTTCCGCGCCTTCCACCGGCCCGGGGCGCCGGACCTCTACCCGGTCGCGCAGCGCACCGAGATCGACGCGCTCAACACGCTGATCTACCACACGGTCGGCAACGGGGTGTACAAAGCGGGCCTGGCCGCCGGCCAGGCCGCCTATGAGGAAGCCTTCGACGCCCTGTTCACCACGCTGAGCGCGCTGGAAGAGCGGCTGGGCCGCCGCCGGTTCCTGCTCGGCGACCAGATCAGCGAGGCCGATGTCCGGCTTTATCCCACGCTGGCCCGGTTCGATGCGGTCTACCACACGCTGTACAAGTGCAATCTGCGCCGTCTCATCGACTATCCGAGCCTGTGGGGCTATGCCCGGGACCTCTACCGGTTGCCGGGTTTCGGGGACACGACCGACTTCGATCAGATCAAACGGCACTATTACCAGACCCAGGACTGGATCAACCCAACCCGGATCGTGCCCAAGGGCCCCTATGTGAACTGGCTCTCACCGCCAGACAGAGAGCGCCTTTCCGCGCGAACATGACCTTTGCGGGCCCGGCCTGCCCGGGTTTCGGGCTCGCCCCCGGCGGTAGCCTGGTAGCCGGGGCAGTGACAAATAATCCACCGTTGGAAGAGGGCGATGTCCGCCGTGTCTTCTGAGTCGCCGCGCGCAGGCGCGGATCTCGCCGAGGCAGAACGCAACCACTCCACCGATGCGGCTGTTCCCGACCATCCGTCCGACGGGCCGCCCGCGGCCAAGGACTTCGGGCCCAACGAGTGGCTGGTGGATGAGCTCTACCAGAGGTACCTGGCCGATCCCGGCTCGGTGGACATGGCCTGGTGGAGCTTTTTCTCCGACTACCAGCCGCCCAGGGGTGGCGCACCCCGCGGCGAAGGGCAGTCCGGGGTCCTGAGCCCCCCACGGCCGGCCGCCCCAGACGCGCAGCCACCGGCGCAGGCTGGTGCACCGCCAGCGGACGCGGCGCGGGTCAGCTCGCCGGCCGGTCCCCGC
>CZLB01000597.1_pt1 | contig 8173 bp, 8 predicted proteins | sample 1122421 | NCBI WGS metagenome assembly CZLB01 (sample SAMEA3539301, study PRJEB10725) | soil metagenome | biome: tundra; feature: field; material: soil | place: USA | collected 2010-05 | depth 0.15 m | reverse complement strand
GCCGACCGCGGCCGCGAGCACACCGGCGAACAGCCCCGCCCCGCCGTACAGGTCGAGCGCCACGTCCCCGGGCTCTGGGCGCAGCGAGTCCAGCACGGCCGCGGTCAGCGCGTCCGCGGCGCCGGGATGGACCTGCCAGAACGCACCCGCGCTGACCCGCCAGGTCCGCCCGGCCGCCGTGTGCCGCAGGAAACCGTGGCCGCGCAGCGGCGTGAGCCGCCCGCCGCTGCCCGCCGAGAGGACCGAGTCCTCCCCCCGTTCCAGCCACGATGATGCATAACGCTTGCCGCCCCGTTCCTGCCGGTCTCCCTCCTGGGCCGCAGCGACACGGCTGGCTGGGTAGCGGGTCGCCGGATGCGCCGGGGATCCTGCCGGGCTCTCGGCCGGGAGATCCGCGGCCCGGCGATTGGCGGCCCGCCGGTTGGCGGCCTGACGATTGGCCGGGCGGCTCGTCGCCGGGGACACGATCAGCGCCCGCTCGCCAGATCCCGGAGCGGCCACCACCTCGACCGACCTGGCGCCCTCCCAGCGCTGGCCAGTGGCGCCCGCCTGCTGCACGAGCGGGTGCGCTATGGGACAGTCGCCGACGTCCAGGACCTCGTGGGAACGGTGCTTGCGCAGCCCGGCGACGCCGTCGGGCCGGATCGCGAAGCGAACCCGAGTCCGCCAATGCAGCCCCCCGTCGTCGCCGGGCAGCGGCTCAACCGTCACCTCGCGCTCGATGCCCGCGATGCGCCGCAACTGCTGGCTGATCACGGCCGCCTTGAGGCGGCGCTGCGCGTCGAGGCTGGCGTGTTGCCAGTCGCAGCCGCCACAACCGCCCGGCCGGGCGTGCCGGCAGCCTGGTTCGACGCGATCGGGGGATGCCACCAGGATCTGCACCGCGTCGGCCCGGGCGAACCGGGCGGTGGCGTCGGTGATCCTGGCCAGCACCCGCTCCCCAGGCAGCGCGTGCCGGACGAACACCACCCGCCCGCCGACCTCCGCCGAGTCGCCAGGTTCCCGGGCCACACACCAGCCGCCGTGCGCGACTTCGCCGACCACCAGGTCGAGGAGACCCTGCGCACTTCCGACCACAGGATTCACAAGCAGTTCTCCTTGCTGGGCGGCGCGGGGCGGGGCGGGGCGCGCGGCCCGGAGCGTATAAGAGCCGAAGGCGAAGCGAAGGGCCGCGTGCCCCGGCTCGCCCGCCCCCCTTAGTATGCTGGCCGGCCGTCTCACCACGCGCCGTGGGGGAATACCGTGGGCGGGCACCACACTGACCAGAGGGGCCGCCGTGCACATCGTGATCATGGGATGCGGGCGAGTCGGATCCACACTCGCGCACATCCTCGAGGACCAGGGCCATTCGGTCGCGGTCATCGATCAGGACCGGGAGTCGTTTCGCAAACTGCGTCCTTCATTCAAGGGCCGGAAAGTAAGTGGGATCGGCTTCGACCAGAACGTCCTGATCCAGGCCGGGATCGAGGAAGCGGACGCGTTCGCGGCGGTCAGCAGTGGTGACAACTCGAACGTGATCGCCGCCCGGGTGGCCCGCGAGTCTTTCGGGGTGCGCCGGGTCGTGGCCCGGATCTACGACCCCCGGCGCGCCGAGGTCTACCAGCGGCTGGGCATCCCGACCGTGGCCACCGTCCGATGGACCGCCGACCAGATGCTGCGCAGGCTCCTGCCGGAGGGCACCGAGCCCCTGTGGCGGGATCCGACAGGCGCCGTGGTGCTGGCCGAGGTCGCGTACTCCGGGGACTGGGTCGGCGAGAAGACCAGCGCCCTGGAGGATGCGGCCCGCACCCGGATCGCCTTCCTGGGCCGGCTCGGCGAGGCCGTGCTGCCCGGGCCGGGAACGGTTGTGCAGGAGGGTGACGTGCTGCATGTGATCGCCCTGGAAACTGACCTGGAGCGGATAGAGGCGGTGTTCGCCTCGATCACGCCGGGCGGGCGGCCGGCGGGAAAGAGAGGCACCTGATGCGTGTCGCGATCGCCGGGGCGGGATCGGTCGGCCGCTCCATCGCCGCCGAACTGCTCGAGAACGGCCATGAGGTACTGCTGATCGACAAGAACCCCAAGTCCATCAAGGTGGAGAGCGTGCCGCGAGCGGAGTGGCTGCTCGCTGACGCGTGCGAGATCACCGCGCTCGACGACGCGGCGCTGGAACGCTGCAACGTGGTGATCGCGGCGACGGGCGACGACAAGGTCAACCTCGTGGTCTCGCTGCTCGCCAAGACCGAATACGGGGTGCCCCGGGTGGTGGCGCGTATCAACCACCCGAACAACGAATGGCTCTTCAACGAGTCGTGGGGGGTGGATGTGGCGGTCTCCACGCCCCGTCTGCTCTCGGCCCTGGTCGAGGAGGCAGTCAGCGTCGGCGACCTCGTCAGGCTCATGACGTTCCGGCAGAGTGAGGCGACTCTTGTCGAGCTGACCATGCCAGACGGCGCGCCGCTCGTCGGCCAGCGGATCGGGGACATCGACTGGCCCGCTGACACGGCCCTGGTGGCCATCCTCCGGGACGGCCGGGTGATCGTGCCGCAGCGTGACGATCCGCTGGAGACCGGCGACGAACTGCTGTTCGTGACCAGCGAGGACGTCGAGGACCAACTGGCCAGGCTGCTCGGCGGGCACGAGCACCCCAGCCATCACGGCCCGTGACGGCTTCCAGGGCAGTGGGTGGCCGGGTGGCTAGCGCGCCCGGGTGATCAGTGGGTCTCGCTGATCACCGGGTCCCGGCTGATCAGCGGGTCTCGGTAATCTCAGGGCCGCGCTCGAACGGGTCCGGGAGGGACCGGTTCCCGTCCGCCTCGGCCATCTCCGCCTCCATGGCCTGCCTCGCCTGCTCGGGCAGTTGGATTTCGAGCAGGTCCCTGGGCGGTGCGGGATGCTCGCCGCGAACCACCACAATGCCCGCGAAGACGTCCTCAAGGGGATCGGCGGCCGACCGGTGGTGCGCCGCTGGGCCGGTGATAACCCCGCGCAGGAACCAGCGGGGGCCGTCGATACCGAGAAAGCGGATCGGCTGCAGCCCACCTGGCTGCGCCACCTGTCCTGCGTCCGTCGCCTGGACCCTGGCCCTGAGCTCGACGCCGAACCTGCCCTCCGCTTCATCGCTTGCGCCCCCGGCCTCGGCGACCGCGGCGGCGATCTCGCGCCGCACGTCATTCCAGAGGCCGCCGCTCTTGGGCGCGGCGAACGCCTGCAACTGGAGGGAACTCCCCCCGCGCAGGACGGTGATCAGCGGCCCCTGGTCCTCGGCGAGGTTCAGCTGGATCTCGAAGCCCTCGCTCACCGGTACCTGCAGGCTGCCGAAGTCGATCCGCTCCTGCGGCGGGAATTCCTCCTCCGCGTCCCATGGGCCCGCGAGTTCCGGGCTGGTCAGCGCAGGTTTCTGGTCGGCCAGCACGGGCTCCTCGTCGGCCGGCATAGGTTCCTGGTCGGCCAGCACGGGCTCCTCGTCGGCTAGCACGAGGTCCTGATCGGCGAGGTCCCGCTCATCGGGAGTACCGTCCGCCTTCGATCCGAGTTGATCCGCACGCTCACGGCGACGCCGACGGAACACTGCGGCCCTCCCTGTTTCCTCGCTGGCTGCCCTCACCACTGGCTGCCGCGGCGTGTCCCCCGGTGGACCCGAAGCCGCCGTCACCTCTCGACGACCCTGGCAGCGTGTCGACCTCGTGGAACACCGGCAGTGCCACACGCTGGATGACAAGCTGGGCGATCCGGTCGCCGCGCTGGAAGCTGACTGACTCCGCGTTGTCGGTGTTGAGCAGGGTCACCCTGATCTCGCCACGGTACCCCGCATCCACGGTTCCCGGCGCATTCACGATCGTCACCCCGTGCCGCGCGGCCAGGCCCGACCGGGGATGCACGAACGCGGCGTAACCGTCCGGCAGCGCGATCGCTACCCCGGTGGGAACAACAGCACGCTGGCCGGGGGCGAGTTCCACGTCGACAGCCGTCACGAGATCTGCCCCTGCGTCACCCGGATGGGCGCGGGCTGGCAGCGGCAGGCCCGGATCCAGTCGCTTGATCAGGACGGGGACCTCGTCAGCGGCGGGGTTCACCGGCGGCATGGGTCACCGCCGCCCAGATGCTGGTTCACGCACGTGACCTTACCGGCCTCGTGACCTATGGGCGCTGCGGCCCTGCACCGGTATGGACGGTGCCCCGGGATTCTTCCGCGTCCGGCCCCACCGGCGGGGGGGTCTCGCGGCCCTGCAGGTAGGGCCAGGCGCGGACGAGCGCTGCGGCCGTAGGGACCGCCACCACCGCGCCCGGGATGCCTGCCACTACGCCGCCCACGGCCAGCACCAGGATGATGGCGAGCGGATGCAGCCGCACCATGCGGCCGACCACGATCGGCTGGAGCAGGTGGCTCTCCAGCTGGTTTTCCAGGATGAAGATGATCACAAGCACCAGCGCCGCGATCCATCCCTTGGTGCCGAGGGTGACCGCCACCGCCAGCGCGCCCGCGACCAGGATCCCGATGAGGGGCACGAACGCGGCCAGGAAAACCAGGATGACCAGCGGCACGAGAAGAGGGATGCCGAGCACCCACAGGGCCAGCCCGATGACCACGGCGTGAATCGCCGCGACGGCGATCGTCCCGCGCACGTAGAACACGAGCGCCTGCCAGGCGGCGAATCCCGCGTTGTTCGCGCGCCGCTTCCCCTCCGGGCTGAAGAAGCCCACCAGCCACGCCCAGATCCGGTCGCCGTCCTTGAGGAAGAAGAATGTGACGAACAGCATCAGGACCGTGCCGGCCAGGATCTCCAGGACGATCTTGCCGCCGGTCACCACGGTGCCCGCGACGGCCGACTGGTGCTGCTTGAGGAGCGCGAGCGCCCGGTTGGAAAGATTGTTGAGGCCGGCCTGCCGCAGGTGGAGCGGCGGCCCGGCCAGCCACGACTGCAGCTCACGCACGGTGTGCTTCAGCTCATTGACCAGGGTCGGGTAGTCGGCCGAGGTCCGGGTGGCGGCGAGGAAGCCCGCACCGGCCAGCACCGCGACGGCCGCCAGCAGCGTGCACCACGTCGCGGCGAGGTTGGGCAGCCCGAGCCTGCGCAGCCGCATGAGCAGCGGCTGCAGCAGCGCGCTGAGCAGCAGCGCCGCGACGCAGGGCAGGACCACCAGGCGCAGCACACTGGCCGCCCGGAACGCCAGGTAGATGACGAGGACGACAAGCAGCAGGCGCCATGACCAGCCGGCCGCCCGCTGCAGCCAGCCGGGTACCTGAGCACCTGCCGCAGGCGTCGCGACCGGCCATCCGCGTGCATCCGGTTCGGTGGAGTCAGCGGCGGCTGGGTTTCCGTTGGGCTGAAGTGTGGAGTCCTGTCCGGCGTGCCCCCCCTGTGGTGTGGCCGGAGCAGCCCCGCTCTGGAAGCCGTTTCCGGGCCCGGCTGCCGCGCCCGGTAGACCCGCCTGGCTTTGCGCACCGCGGGTGCCGCGCCACATCCGTCGCCCAGTCATATCCTCACGCAACCAACTACGGTGGACCCCATGCGTGTTTACCACGAACGGCTGCGCGTGCCGGCCACCTGGTGGGTGGCGGGGCTGGTAACTGCCATCATGCTCGGCACCGCGTTCATCGCCCAGTTCAGCTGGCAGATCGCGGCCGTTGTGTACCTGGGTCTCGGCGGGATCTGGGCGGCGGCTGTGCTCATATGGGGCTGGACCAGCGTCGATGTCCGCGATGCGGAACTGCGGGCCGGCGGCGCGGCGCTACCGCTGACTGCGGTCGGCCAGGTTGCCGCGCTGGACGCGGCGCAGACCCGTGCGATGCGTGGTCCCCGGGCGGATCCGGCGGCTTTCCTGCTGGCCCGGCCGTACCTTCCGCGCGCGGTGTACATCGAGGTCACTGACCAGACGCAGGGCAAGCCGTACTGGCTGATCGGCACGAGGCGGCCGGATGAGCTGGCGGCGGCGATCGAGGCGCGGCGCGGTGCCGCCCGCGCCGGTGGCACACCCGTGGGATGATCGCCCGTGAGATGAACAATCGCCCGTGAGATGAACAACGGACGCGCGGCACCGGTGCCAAGCGGACCGGGCATCAGGGAGGATCGCATGTCAGACAAGCGCGGGGATGGCGCCAGCAAGGCGATCGGCGCGGTGGCGGCCTTCGCCTCGGCCTTCGTCGCCCGCAAGATCATCACCCTGGGCTGGAAGCGCCTCACCGGCAAGGAGCCGCCTAGCGACCCGCAGGACCCGCTGGTGGGAACCGGCGAGGCACTGGGGTACGCCATCGTGATGGGCGTGGTCATGGGGGCGGCCCGGGTGCTCGCCATCCGCGCGGCAACCGGCCTGATCCGGCACTCCCCCGTCGAGCCCACGGAATGATGCGACGTACCGGGCGCTGAGCCGATCCTTACACCAGGTGGGGGTGCCTGCGCGGCTAACCCGTGCGAGACTCTGTGCCGTGTCTGAACACGATCGCTCCCGTCTTTCCTACAAGTTCGGCTATGCCCTACGGCATCCCGGGCGGGTCATCCCTTATGCCCGGCGGCGCAGCCGCGACGCCTGGATCGGCATGAAGGCTGGCGACCACGTCAGTTATTACCGTGCCGTGATGAAGTCGGACACGGCCCGCAGCCGCGAGGCTGCCGTCGGCAGCAAAACCCACGAGTCGTGGCTCGAGATCGGCCAGATGCAGTTCGACTACCTGGTCAAGCACGGGCTGCAGCCGGGTGACAAGATGCTGGAGATCGGCTGCGGCAACCTGCGCGCCGGGCGGCTTTTCATCGACTACCTCGACCCCGGGAACTACTACGGCCTCGACATCTCGCCGGACATCCTGCTCGCGGCCCAGGCCACCATCGAGGAATTCGCCCTGCAGCCCAAGCTCCCGCACCTGACCCTCGTCCGGGACCTGAAGCTGGAGTTCCTGCCCTCGGGCCAGTTCACCGTGGTGCACGCGCACAGCGTGTTCTCCCATTCGCCGATCGAGGTGATCGACGAGTGCCTGGCCCATGTGGGCCGGGTGATGAGGCGTGAAGGGGTCTTCGACTTCACCTTTGACCGGACCGAGGGGGTGGAGCACCAGGTGTTGCGCGAGGACTTCTACTACCGGGCGGAGACCCTGATCGCCCTGGCGGACAAGAACGGCCTCGACGCGGAGTTCATGGACGACTGGGAGGAACTCCCGCACAAGCAGTCGAAGATTCGGGTCACCCGCCGATCCTGACCCGCACCGGGCGCGGGACGGCGCCCGGCTTGGCCAGCGGGCGCAGCAGGCGCTTGTCCCGGGCGCGGGGACCGTAGGAGGCGAGCGCGACCGGCGTCGCGAGCACGTCCTCGACGAATCCGGGCCAGTCGCTGATCCCGGTGCCGCGATAGACCGGCCGGGCGAGCAGGAGACGGCCGGTCAAGGCCTGCTGAGTGTCGAGGTCGCCAGGCCGGCCAGCCGGAAGGCGCCGCACCGTGGCGCCGGAGATGTCGTAGCGGAGGCACGCCCGCAATTCCGGGTGACGGCCGGCGATGTCCAGGTGAGTGAGCGCGATCACGTCAGCTCCCCTGGCGGCCTGCACGGCGTAGCGGAGAGCCACCGCGTCGAAATGGCCCATCCGGAACTCACCCTGCCACGTGTTCCGGCCATTGTGCGGCTCTGGCAACTCCAGCGCCGGATCTTCGGTGACGAACGGCCCCGGGCCGTGCCGGGTCATGTAACAGCGGATCACCCCGAGCCTGGTCGCGGTCTCGCCCGCCTCGGCGAGCAGTGCCTCCGCATTCGCGAACGTGGTAGTGCTCCACGTGGTGTACGGGTGGAAGCCATGCCGTTCGTCCAGCAGCACGCCCTGCGCGCCCTCGAATATGGCCGGTCCCTCCCGCAGCAGGCGGCTGAGGTGGCCGCGGTCCACCAGCGCCACCCGGCCTGCGAACGCGAGGTAGGCGTCGGTCACTGCGGCGACCGCCGGGACGTCCATGGTTCCCAGTTCGTCGGCAAGCGCGTCCCGGAGCACCGCGAGCTTGCGCGCGAGCGTGCGCGGTGCCGCGCAGTCCCCGGCCCGGGGCGCGTCGTCAGGGTGGGCCAGGGCGTAGCGGGCTGTCTCCCCGATGCCCATGCCGCATGAGCCGTGGCGGAGTTCGCCGCGCGCCCGTTCACGGGCCTGGTTGGCCGAGCGGTGGTAGGGGGTGGTGAGCAGCGCATCGCGGTCCACGGTGAGGCGGTCGAAGGCGTCGCGCACGC
>CZLB01000695.1_pt2 | contig 8234 bp, 13 predicted proteins | sample 1122421 | NCBI WGS metagenome assembly CZLB01 (sample SAMEA3539301, study PRJEB10725) | soil metagenome | biome: tundra; feature: field; material: soil | place: USA | collected 2010-05 | depth 0.15 m | reverse complement strand
GCATCGTCCGTGAACGGCTGGACCTCCCCGCAGATGCTGCGCCGCTACGGTGCCAGTGCGTGCAGCGCGCGGGCCCGCCGGTCCTATGACCGCGTCATAGACGGCAGCACATGACGCGTGCCACGACCGTTGGCCGGGTGATCACCCGTGCATGCCATGCGGGCGAGGTCATCCAATGTGACTGGCTTCAGGCTGCCGGACCAGGGCCGTAGGTCAGCCGAAGGCGCGGCGGGCCCGATCACCCGCCCGCAGCGAGATGCGAGCCGGGGGTGGGGTGCTCCCGGGCGCTGGCAGTGCGGTACGCGGAAGTCGTGGTCTCCGCAGAATATCTTCGCGAGCGCCTCCTCGTGAGCTTCAAGCTGCTGCATGGCGGAAGCGCCCACGCGGTCCCTTTGCGGGTGGCTGAATCTGCCCAGCGGTTTCCCGCTGGAGACAGAGGGTGCCGAGGGAGATATGCCACGATTAGCCCGCCACGCGGTGCGGCTCCTTGGGGGCGTGGCGAGGAATACGTGGCCGCTTGGGCCGGGGGTCTGCGATGTTCTCCGGGGAGTACGCTCGTTTTTATGAGCGAGGGTTCCCTGCCTTTCGATGACGAGGTCGCTGACCATCAGGTGATCTTCAGGGCGGGCCAGGTCGAGGCGGTTGTGGTCCCCTTGGAGGAGTATCGCGCGCTTAAGGCGCTGGAGCAGCGTGAGGCTGAGCTGTACTGGGTCGCTCACCAGGACAGGTACCCGTCAGCGCCTGGTGACGAGGTCCCTGACGGCAAGGTGTACGACTCGATGGAAGCGCTGGTGGCCGATCTCGGCACCGGCGAATGAAGTATGTTCGCACGCCTGGTTTCCTGATCGACCTGCGCCGCCTGCCTGAAGAGCACCGCAAGCTGTTCGTACGGGCCGTGAATGAGGTTCTCCGCCCTGCGCTGGACGCTGGCGCTCATACGGGGGCGGTGCCGTGGCCGAGAGCGTTGCGCGTCCATCGGATCGGCGTGAACTATTCGATGACCTGGAGCTTTGCGGGACCGGATGGCCGGGCACTGTTCCGGCTGGCGGAGGTCGCAGGCGAGACGGTCGTGGTGTGGCTACGTGTCGGGAACCACAGTATTTACGACTCCTGACCCAGCGTGGAGTGGATCCGCCGGGTGGTGGAGGGCGGCTGCATCTCTGCCGGAAATGGGGAGCCCGGCATCAGGGGCCCAGGCAGCGCGGTCAGTGATCGTGGCGCGGCCAGGAGGCGGGGCCAACGCCGCTGGCATGGTCACCGAACGTGATGGAATCCCCGGAGGCCAAGCTCGCCGAGCCGCCGTTACGAGTGACCTCTGGGCGGTGTCTCGGTCAGTCGGCCGGGAGCAGATCGGAAACTATGGCGTCGGGAGCTTGTGCGCTATATCTGGCCGACTGGCTAACAACTAGCCAAAGTGACCCCAGTGCGTGGCGATGATGAGAAGTAGACCCGCGAGCGCGAGCGCGACACCTGCGACGATGGTTCGAGCGGTGCCGAACTTGAACTTCGGGACTTGCGCCGCGGCGAGCCAGACCCCAGCGAACAGGATGAGCAGGAATCCGATTTCCGCAAGGCGCTGGCCAGTGTGATGCGCGAGAGCGACGACGTGCATGTCTGGCATTCTTCCTGCCCGCTCCAGCCGTGTCGAGACAGGGCGCATCTGCCGCCACGCCAGAACTGCCGTTAGGAAGTATCTCAGAGTGCGTGCAGGCGATCGGCCAGCAGCGCCTAATCGGCAGGGCCGCGTCCGAGCGCTCGGCGCGCCACCGACGTGCTCACCCTGCGTTGCGGACAGCGCCACTCGCCAGCAGGCGATGCCTATCTACTCGGCGGCGCGGGCTGCGGCGGGCGCAAAGGCCCACAGAATCCCCACAGCCCCTCCACAAAGTGAGCGTGCCACCACACGAAACCCACAGACGATGCGGACGCAGGCGGATCTGGGCGGACACCGGTAAGATGGGCCATAAGATCACTGACCTGCGGGAACGCAGGTGAGCTGAGCTTACGGGTGATCCAAGAATGAGGGCCCCGGCCGGGGACAAACCGCCTGAAAGCGGAAGGTCGGCGGTTCGACCCCGCCCCTGACCACCCATTCTGAGCAGGCCAAACGCCCCGGCGGATCACTCCGTCCGGGGCGTTTGACAGCAACGGTGACAGCAATCGCGCCTCACGGCCGCTTGGGCTCCGTTAACCCAGTGCGTCCCCCAGCCTGCGTAGGGCCTTGCGCTTCTCACACGTGGCTGGACAGGGGCGGCGCTGAGGGTGACCTGATGGAACTGAACGGCAGGACCGCCCCGCAGATGCATCGCGAGCGAAAGTCCCCAATCTTGGCTGAGTCGACCGGATGTGCCGAATAGAGTGCGTTGCGCGTACGCATGCTTATGCACTGATCTGCATACTCACTCGTTGTCATGGACGCTTGGCCCTAACTCCGCGGGATTGCGGTCTAGCGTTGTCATACATCGCGGGCAAGCCAGATCGCCAATTCCGCGCGGGAGGCAACTGCGCGGCTGGCGCGGGTGGCCGCGCATAGCCTCATCAGTCTGAAAACCGAACCCATCCTGTTCTGCCGCACACGGCGCGCTCCGGAACAGCCCGGTTTGGATTCGCCTACAGGCTGAGGTGGACTCGGAGTGCTTGGTCGAGTTCGGTGATGAGCGCGGCTGGCAGTTGGCCGACCCGTTTGCCGATCCGTTCGACCGCCACGGAGCGGACCTGCTCGGCCTGTGCTTTGGAGTCATGGGGCAACCCGGTCTGGCGTGCTGGCAGCAGAACCTGGAACGGGTAGATGCGCGCGGTGTTCGAGGTCACCGGCACTACCGTGACGACCCCTCGCCCGAGCCGGGTTGCCGTGGCGTTGGCGGCGTCGTTGCTGACGACCACCGCGGGGCGGGTCTTGCTGGCTTCCGATCCGCGGGCAGGGTCGAGGCTGACGGTGACGATCTCGCCGCGACGCATTCAGCTTCCCAGGCCGTCGGCGATAGCCGCCTCCCAGGCGCTGGCATCATCTGACGCTGCCCACGAAGCCCATGCTTCCTCGTACGCATCTCCCAGCTGGGTGGCCCGCAGCAGCCCGACAGCCCTACGCAAGACCGCGGACCTGGACTCTATGCCCTGGGCCTGAGCGTAAGAGTCCAGGAACTCGACGTCATCTTCCGGCAGGCTAACACTCACCTTCATACTCCGGATACTACCTGAAGTATTACTACGGTAGCAAGGCTCATTCACCACTACGACGGCCCACCTAAGACATCCTCACATGACCATAGGGGGGCCGGGCCCCTTTCCCTGCTCAGCCCGGTAGCGCGATGCTCCGCGTGAAAGGTATGAGTTCGGGAGAGGAGGCCCGGCAATGTCTGTTTACGTCGGTATTGACGTGCACCGCAAGCGGTCCCAGGTGGCGGTAGTCGCTGGGGATGGGCAGGTGCAGCTCAACCGGAATGTCGTGAGCGGGTCGGAGCCGATGCTGAGGCTGATCGGAGGGCTGCCGGCCGGGACGCCGGTGGCGTTCGAGGCGGCTTACGGGCGGGGCTGGCTGGTGGAGTTGCTGGAGGACTACGGCTTCGACCCGCACATGGTGCACCCGCTGCGGTGCCTCTGCGATGACCGGCATGTTCAGGCCGCGGCCTTCACAGGGGTGCCGGCTGTGTCGGCGGCGTGTCGGACTGGCGAGTGTCCGTACGGCTCGTGTCGATGGGCATCAGGGCGCCTGGGCGTCGGTGGCCGCCGCGCGCAGGGCTTCGACAACGCGTAGGGCAGCTTCCGGCAAACGGTGCGGGAGATGGGCCACGATGACGCGGCGCCGTTCCTCCGGGCCACCGCGCACCGCAAGCACCCGCACGCCGGCGGGCGCTGCGGCGGCGATGACCGCGGGCACGGTGGTCATGCCGCACCCGGCCGCCACCAGTTGCAGCTTGGTGAGCCAGTCGCGGGAGGTGTGCGCGATGTCCGGCCGGCCGTCCAGTCCGGGCCAGGCGCCAAGTTGCGGTTCGTCACCGGATGCCCTGCCAGCGATCCACCGCTGCCCGTGCAGGTCACTGACATCGACGGAGTCATGGCCGGCCAGCGGATGCGCTGCGGGCACCGCGACGCACAGGTTCCGCTCCGCGAGCGTCTGGGTGGCCAGGGCGGGTGCCTCGGTGTCCGGGGCACGAAACGGTGGCGCCGAGGCCAGCACCGCGAGATCGAGGCTGCCGGCCCGCAGTGCGCGTACGAGCGCAGGCGTGCCACCGTCGCGGGTGACCACCGCGATGGCGGGATGCTTGCGGCGCAGCGCGGTGAGCGCCCGTGGCAGCAGGACGGCACCTGCGCTGGGGAATGCGCCCAGCCGCACGGTTCCGGTTTCGGCGGGCAGGCCACGCAGTTCGCGGCCGGCGGCATCGATCTCGTCGAGCACGGCCGCCGCGTGCCGCAGTATCACGCGCCCGGCGGCGGTCGGCGCCGCGCCGTCGCGGCGGCGTTCGAATACCGGCCCCCCGGCAGCTCGCTCCACGGCGGCGACCTGCCTGGACACCGCCGACTGGGTGTAACCCAGGGAAGCTGCTGCCGCGCTGAAGGTGCCGCGCTCGGCGATCTCACGCACAACCCGGAGCCCGGTAAGCGACACATCGGCGAAGTCCATGACACTTACGCATACCACGGATGACAAAGTTTCGTTGGACGCATGGGATCCCGGCTGCCTAGTTTGGATGACATGACAGCCCAACGCATCGCTCTGGTCACCGGGGCCAACCAAGGCATCGGCTACGCGCTCGTCGAAGGGCTGGCCGCCCGATGGAGGCCGGGGGACCTGGTCCTGCTCACCGGACGAAACCAGTCCCGTGTCACCGAGGCTGCCGCGCGCGCCACCGGATCGCCCGCGACGGTCGCCCGCGTCGAGGCCAGGCAGCTCGACGTCACCGACGCCGACTCGGTGGCACGTATGGCGGCCGGGCTCACTGAGCAGTACGGCGGGATCGACGTCGTGGTGTCCAATGCCACCGCCAGAATCACCCCGGACCTGTCCCAGGAGGAGCAGGCCGACGAGTTCATCGACGTGGCGAACGGCGGTACGCACGCGATGCTGCGCTCGTTCGGGCCGATTGTCCGCCCGGGCGGGCGCCTGATCGTCGTGGCCAGTGCCCTTGGCACCCTGGGCAACCTGGATCAGCGCCTGCACCCGCTATTCGAGAACGCCTCGCTCGATGAGGTCGAGTCGCTGGTGGAGTCCTGGCGCACGGCCATTCACGCCGGTACCGCACGCGACCTCGGGTGGCCGCAGTGGATCAACGTGCCGTCCAAGGTCGCGCAGGTGGCCGCAGTACACGCGGTCGCCCGCGAGCGGAGAGGGATCGACCTGCCGGACGGCACCCTGGTCGCGGCGGTCTGCCCCGGTCTGGTGGACACGGCGACCTCACGACCGTGGTTCGCCGACTTCAGCCAGGCCCGCACGCCCGCGCAGGCCGCCGCCGGCGTGCTCGACTTCGTGCTGGCCGAGCCGATCGACCCCGCCACCTACGGCGAGCTCGTGCGGGACGGCGAGGTGCTGCCCTGGCTCAGCGGCACGCCGTCCGGCACGCGCACCACGGCCACGAACTGACGCTCAGCCTCCACAGGACGGAGATGTTCCATCAACCTCATCCGGACACAGTTTGGCTTCCACTCCACCGCTGCCGAGGTCGCTCAGGGTGTCGACCTCCGCCACCGCCGCGTCGTCGTCACGGGCGCATCGTCCGGCCTCGGCGCCGAGACCGTCCGCGCGCTGGCCGGCACCGGCGCCGAGATCACCCTGGCCGTGCGGGACGTTGCTGCGGGCGAGCGCACCGCCAAGGGCGTGGCCGCGACTACTGGCAACGAGCGTCTGCACGTCGCCCAGCTCGACCTGACCGACCTGAACTCGGTCGCGGCGTTCGTCGCCTCCTGGGAGGGTCCCCTGCACGTGCTGGTGAACAATGCCGGGGTGATGGCCAGCCCCAAGGAGCACACCGCCCAGGGCTGGGAACTCCAGTTCGCCACCAACCATCTCGGCCACTTCGCGCTGGCCACCGGACTCCACGACGTGCTCGCCGCCGACGGCGCGGCCAGGATCGTCTCGGTCAGCTCCAAGGGCCACCAGCTCTCGCCGGTGATCTTCGACGACCTGCACTTCGCATTCAGGCCCGACGACCCGTGGCTGGCTTACGGGCAGTCCAAGACCGCTAACGTCCTGTTCGCTGCCGACGCCACCCGGCGCTGGGCGGCCGACGGCATCACCGCCCACTCCCTCATGCCCGGAGCCGTTCTCACCAACCTGCAGCGCCATATCGGCGGTGGCGGCAGCGGGCGGGTCCCGGCCGATCAGCGCAAATCCATCGGCAGGGCGCGCGACCTCGGTGCTCCTCGCAGTGCCGCCGTTGCTCGACGGCATCGGTGGCCGCTACTTCGCCGACTGCAACGAGAGTGAGGTCGTGCACCGGACCAGCGGCAACCTGGGCGGTGTGGCCGACTACGCCGTCGACCCCGCCAACGCCGAGCGACTCTGGACGGTGTCCGACGCGCTGACCGCCGGAGCTACTGGCTAGCGTGACTGGCCTGCCCACCAGCGCGAGCCTTGGCGGTAGAGACCGCGTCCGCTGACGACCGTGGTCACCCGTCAGGCACCTTCCACGATGTAGGGTTCAGGCCATCAAGGATCCCTGCCAGATACGCGGAGGATGTCGTGGCCGCCAAGAAAAAGTGGAGCGATCTCAGCCCGCGCACCCGCAGGCTAATCCTCGTCGGAGCAGTTTTCGAAGGCACCCTGAAGACGGCGGCGCTCATTGACATCAAGCGCCGGCCAGCGAGCCAGATCCGAGGCTCAAAGTGGATATGGGCCGCGGTGGTGGTATTGGTCAACTCCTTCGGCGGCGCACCACTCTCATACTTCGCCTTCGGGCGGCGACGGCAACCAGGGTCCCAGCCCGACTGACATGGCGGCCAAGCGTGTATTGATCTTTGCGGGTGCGGTATCCCTGGCGGTGTGGAGCTTCATTCTGCTGGACATTGCGCTGAGCTACCGGGGCGGAGATGGCAGTTCTACCTGGGTGACCCGCGTGGTCTTCCTGGTGGTAGCCGCTCTTGCCACCCTCGTGGTTGTCTTCGCAGTCCGGCGCGGGTGGCGAAGGGCGCGCGCCCGGCCGCTGCCTGATCGGGGCATAGACGGGTGGCTCGTGCGGCAGCCAGGCTGGCGCCTGGCGCTTGCTGTCTGGGTCCCTTACGGAGCGGTCGTCTTTGGCACCCTGTTCGGGATGAGTATGTACCAGCACCGCGACCTGTCAGGGGCCACGCTGGCTGCCGGGCTAGCCTCGTCGGCCATCACGGCGGTGGGAACGGCAGCGATGTGGCGCTTGATCTGGCGGCTCCAAGCGGAACGAAGCCAGACTGGGCCCTGGTCTGATATCGCCGGAGGATCGCCCGACCGCCCCTGACCATCATCTTTCAGCCGCCAAACGCCCCGGCAGATCGCTCTGTCCGGGGCGTTTGACCGCAATGCTGACCGCTACCTGATGAACGCGGAGACGACCTTCGGCAAGGAGGCGTCCATCCCAGCGAGGTTCAGCACACCCGCGTCCTGCGGCTCGCCGATGGTGTGGCCGTTCGCCGCGAGGGCCGCGACAACCACCCGAGCCTCCGGGTTGTACCTGCGCCGGTAGGCGTCCAGCGCCTGGGAGGGATGTCCCCGGCCAGCCCAGGTCTCGCCGTCGGTGAAGACGACCACACCGTCCAGCAGCAGCCCGGACTGGCCCGCATAACTCAACGGAAGAGACAAGTCGGTGCCGCCGCCCGTCGCGGGCCAGGTGCCGATCTCACGCAGGTTCGTGCGCGCAGTGATCTTCGATGGATGGATGGCGGTGTCCACGTTGATCACGTGGACGTTGTCGCCCTCGATGCGCTTGAGGATGACGGCCATGGCGCAGCCGACTTCGTAGGGGGTGCCAATCGGCGAACCACCGAAGGTGATCTGGGCGCCGCGCCAGCTCATCGAGCCTGAGGAGTCGACCGCGACCAGGGTCCGCCTCCCTGACGGCTGCACGTGACCGAACGACTTCTCGTACGCCTCCTCAAGCGCGTCGCAGATGACAGGAACCGGGCTCCAGGTCTGCGCATCCGCCCGGGGGTCCGGCTGGGACTGGCCCGAGACGTACACGCGCAGCGCCAGGAAGATGTCCATCGGGTGGACGCGGGAACGGATGAGCGCGTCAGTGTCGGTCAGCCGGCCGGCGACTCGCTTCGCTGTT
>CZLB01000282.1_pt1 | contig 8275 bp, 8 predicted proteins | sample 1122421 | NCBI WGS metagenome assembly CZLB01 (sample SAMEA3539301, study PRJEB10725) | soil metagenome | biome: tundra; feature: field; material: soil | place: USA | collected 2010-05 | depth 0.15 m | reverse complement strand
CCGTGAGGCGGTACGGCCGGCGGCGGTCTTCGGATTCAAGTGGCTCGATCAGGCCGCGGGACTCCAGTCTCGAGATCACCGCGTACAGGGTGCCGGCGCTGAGCCGCACGCCCATGGTGTCCGCCACGTCCTGCGTGATGGCGTACCCGTGCTTCGGCTCGTCGGCCAGGCTGGCCAGCACCAGCAGCGGCGGATCGGCCCAGCGGTCCAGGCGGTCCGTCATGTCACCCTCCTGCTCATCATCGCGCTCCCTCGTTACCTTCCCATGGATCACGGTATAGCGGCTTACACTATACCGCAAGTCGCTATACCGTCTGGCAGGCTAGCTGTGATGCAAGGCGCCCTCCCGGTCGGTTACCGTCCCTGTGTGGATGTGGCGTCGCTCGGCTTCCAGACCGACCTCATGATCCGGCGGCTGGCTGGGTCGGTCATCGTTGATCGCCGGGAGTACCTGGTGGTGCGGACTCCCGCCAATCCAGGGTTTTGGTGGGGCAACTTCCTGTTGTTCCCGGCCCCGCCCCAGCCCGGCGATGTCGCGGACTGGGTGGCCGCATTCACGGCGGAGTTTCCGGGCGCCGGCCACCTGGCCTTCGGCGTCGATGGAACTCGCGGAGAGCACGGGGACCCGGCCGAACTCGCCGGCTTCGGCCTGGCCGCCCAGGTAAGCACCGCACTGACGGCGCTGCGGCTGAGGGAGCCAGCCCGGCCGGGCACCGATGCGGTGTTCCGTCCCCTAGCCAGCGACGACGACTGGGCGCAGGCCGCCGAGCTGGGCTTGGCCTGCGACGATCACCGTGATGATCCTGACCACCGGCTCTTCGCGGAGCGCAGGCTCCGCGAAGCCCGCGAGCTGTGCTGCCGCGGCTGCGGCGCATGGTTCGGGGCTTTCGTCGGCGGACGGATGCGATCTGGATGCGGGATCTTCGTCGGCGCGGCTGGCGTCCTGCGGTTCCAAAGCGTCGAGACCGATCCCCGGTACCGCCGCCGCGGGCTGGCCCGCCGGCTCGTCTACGAAGCGGGCAGCTACGGGCTCACGGCGCTCGGTGGCGGGACCCTCGTCATCGTCGCCGATCCCGGCGACGTTGCCATCCGGATCTACCGGTCGCTGGGCTTCGCCGATGCTGAACGTCAAGTGCAACTCCTGCGAGAGCCCCCGCCAGGGGAGGGGCCGCCCACTTAGCAGGCCAGGCTCACCGCGGTGTTCTCTCTGCTGGAGGCGTCCCGGGCCGGCTCAGCGGGCGCAGCCGGACCGCTGGACACCGCTTCCGGCTTCAATGCGGTGATCACCGGCGGCACGTGGGCCCTGCTGCTGGCCGGAGTCCTGGGGATGACTGTCTCCAGCGGCGAGTTCCGTCATTCCACCGCCACTTTGACCTATCTCGCCTCGCTCCGCCGGGACCGGGTGCTGGTGGCCAAGGCTGTCGCCGCCGGGATCGGCGCCGTGTTCGGCCTGGTCGGATACCTGATCGCGGCCGGTGCCGGCCTGGCGTTCGTGGCCTCCCGCGGCTACCACGTGCCGGTCGGCGACGCCACGATGGCCCGCTACGCGGTCGGCCATGCCGTCGGCGCGGCTCTGCTGGCCGTGATCGGGGCCGGCCTGGGCTCGCTCATCCGGTCCCATCTGGCCGCCGTCACCGGCGTCTTCGTCTGGTCGATCGTGCTCGAGTCGCTGGTGGGGAACCTGTTCAAGCCCGTCCAGCCTTAACTGCCCTATACGACGGCGACGACCCTGGCGGGAGCACGGCTCGGCGGCGCGGCCTTCGGCCCCGCCAACGGCGCGTCCACCTGCGCGGTCCCGCTCCCGTTCGCGGCCGCGACGGTGCTGCTCGCGGCTGTGGCTATCCTGATCGCGGTGGCGGCCGCCCGGACGACCGTGGCGCGGGATGTCACCTGATCGCGATGTCACCTAATCAGGAGGCGGCTGTGGCGCCCGGCGGGCACGTCATCGAGAACCCGCTCAGCGGGGAGCAGATCACGATCCGCGCGACGGCCGCGGAGACCGGGGGCAACGCACTCGAGTGGGAGCTCGTGCTGGCCCCTGGCGGCCGGGTGCCGAGCAGCCACGCCCATCCCGAGCAGGAGGAGTCATTCACCGTGCTCGCGGGGCGGATGAGGTTCAGGGTGGGGGGCCGGCGGGTGACCGCGGGCCCTGGCGACACGGTGCGGGTCCCGCCCGGCACGGTGCATCATTTCGCCAACGCCGGAAGCCAGCCCGCCCGGGTCGCGGTGCAGACCAGGCCCGCGCTGAACATGCAGGATCTACTGGAAACCGCCGCGGTGCTGGCCCAGGAGCAGTACGCGGCGGCCCGCAGGCTGCCCAGCCCGCTCGACCTGGCCCTGTTCATGCGCGACTTCGAGCGGGAGGTGCGGGCTCCGTATCTGCCGCCCGCGCTGGTCCGCGCCGTCACCCGCCCTCTCTCCTGGCTGGCCAGGCGGCGTGGGCTCGACGCGCGCTACCGGCGCTTGCGGGAACCCGCTGCGGGCCGGGTCGGCTCCTGACCGCCAGCCGTCGCGCGAAGGACACCGTCCGATGAACGCGGTCGAGGTCGCTCACCTGGTTAAGCGCTACCGGGCAGGGCGGCGCAACGCCGTGGACGACATCAGCTTCGACGTCCCGGAGGGCCAGCTTTTCTGCCTGCTTGGGCCGAACGGCGCGGGAAAGACGACCACGATCTCCATCCTCACCACGACCCTCGCGCCGACCTCGGGCCGGGTCCGCATCGCCGGCCGGGACCTGGCGATGGAGCAGGCGGGGGTCCGCAGGGAGCTCGGCGTCGTTTTCCAGCAGCCCTCGCTCGACCTCAATCTCACGGCCGAGGAGAACATCAGGTTGCACGCCGTGCTCTACGGGCTCTACCCCTGGCGCCCCCGGTACCGCCTGATGCCGGCCGGCTACCGCAGCCAGGTGCAGGAGGTGGCTGGCGTCCTTGATCTCTCCGACATCCTGGGACAGCGTGCGCGCGCCCTGTCCGGGGGACTGCGGCGGAGGCTGGAGATCGTCCGGGCGCTCATGCACCGGCCCCGCGTGCTTTTCCTCGATGAGCCAACCGCGGGCCTCGACCCGGAGAGCAGGCGCAGCCTGTGGGCCTACCTTCGGCATGCCAGGGCGGCCTTGGGGACCACGGTGTTCCTGACAACGCACTACCTGGAGGAGGCGGAGGCAGCCGACGCGGTGTGCGTCCTGGCCAAGGGCCGGATCATCGAACGCGGTAGCCCGGCCGAGGTCAAGGCGCGCCAGCTGAGCCCGGAGCTCGTGCTGGACGCCAGGGACCGGGACGGCCTGCGCCGCGAGCTCGACGCGCTCGGCCTGCGGGTCACCGGGACCGGCCAGGGTGGCGAGGCCGGCCCGCTGCGGGTGCCGCTGAACGGGCGCAGCGCCCAGGGCATCATCGCCGCGATAGGCGCCGAGCTGACCCGGTTCCAGATCGCCGAGCCGACGCTGGAGGACGCCTACCTGCTGCTGCTTGAGCGGGCCGGGCCATGAACGACCGGGCCACGAGCGATAGGGCCATGAGCGCGCATCCAGGCACTGGATCTGCTCCGGCGCTGACCGGCCTGGCGCACGAGCTGTCCGGGATCGCGATCATCGCCCAGCGCGACGTGATCAAGCTCCTGCGCGACCGGCCCAGGCTGGCGGTCAACCTGGCGTTCCCCATCCTGCTCATCGGCGGTCTGGGCAGCATCCTGCAGCCCACCGTGGGGCGGGTCACTGGCCTGAACGCGGTGACGCTCGCGTTCACCGGGGTCCTCGCGGCCAGCCTGTTCCAGTCCGCGGCCGCGGGCATGATCTCGATCGTCGAGGACCGGGAGACCGACTTCTCCCGTGAGCTGTTCGTGACCCCGGTCGCCCGGCTGACCCTGGTCACCGGGAAGGTGGCCGGGGAGACCCTGGTCGCGTTCTGCCAGGGGATCTTCATCGTCGTGTTCGCGGTGGCGTTCGGCGTCCGGATGTCGCCGGGGCAGCTGGCCGCGCTGCTGGCGCCGTGCCTGGCCTGCTGCCTGCTGGGCGGTGCGTTCGGGCTCGCCACTATCGCCGTACTGCCGAACCAGCGCTCGGCGATGCAGATCTTCCAGTTCCTGATCATCCCGCAGTACGTGCTCGGCGGTGTCCTGGTGCCGCTCCGCGGGACGGCGTCCTACCTGAACGTGCTGGCGCACCTGATGCCGATGCGCTACGTGGTCGAGCTGACCCGTGCCGCGTTCTACGCGGGGACGCCAGGCTACCGCCAGGTGGTGTCTGGTAGCCCGCTGCTCGACACGGTGGTGACCGGGACGCTGTTCGTCATCCTCATGATCGCGGGGGCGGCGGTGTTCGGCTACCGGGAGCGAACCCGCTGAGCTGGGCGCGCCGGGCCCGGGCCGCGAGCTGGCCCCGCGCAGCCGTGGCCGTTGCTCAGCTGCTCTCCAGGACGCGCGCGAAGGCGCGCAGGTAGCGGGGGTCGCCCTGCCGCTCGCGCAGCAGCCAGTATTCAGCCCCCCAGAACAAGTACCCGTCCATGACGAATCCGCTTTGATTACTCCAACGCATGCACTGGCTGTAGTTCCCGATCAGATCCTCGGGGCGGCAGCTGTACATGGCCCGGCCAGCGGGGCTGGGCGGGGTGGTGACCGCCTCCCACGGTTCAGCCTGTACCTCGGCGATCATCAGCCGCCGCCCGTCCTTGGCGGCCCAGTCGAGCAGCCGCTCTCGCCGCCGCTGCTGCCAGCGGGCCCTGCTGCCGTCGAGGTACAGGGTTAGCGGCCCGGCGGCGGCCAGCGCGTGGCGGGGGTAGAAGTCGATGCCGACGATGTCGGCCAGGCGCTGCGCCACCGAGAGGGAGTCACCCTGATCCCTGGTGCGCCACCATTGCTGCACCCGGACCGGCGTGGAGGTCGGCAGGAAGCCGTTCATCATGACCGGCCTGCCCGGGTCCGCGGCGCGTACCGCCTCGACCTCCGCGCGGACGAACGCCTCGGACAGGCGCCAGGAGTGCTCCATGCCGAGCGGGTCGACTGCCTCGTGCTCGACCTGCCAGGCAGTGATCGCGTCCCGGTCCCGGTATCGCTCCACCACGCGGGTGACGAACGCGGTTCCGGCCTCCAGCAGCCGCCGGTGCTCATCGGGCCTGACCAGGGCTCCTTCACGCAGTGGCCGGTCCAGGTGGTGTGGCGGCACGAAGAACTCCGGGTAGCCGAACGCCTTCACCGGGCCGACGCACATGATGACCCGCTTGCCCGCCCGCTCGGCGGCGTCGAGCTGGCGATCGAGCTCTTCGGGCTGGAAGCTGCCGGGCTCGGGTTCCAGCCGGTTCCAGTAGGCACCGAGCCGGATCAGCTGGAACGGGTACGCCAGGAGCGCCCGCAGGGCGGCCTCAGGATCCAGCCCGAGAGCCGCCGCCTGCAGCGGCCGGAAGCTGATCCCGATCTGCGCCGCACCGCGCGGCTCCACCGGCATCTCGCGCCAGCGGTCGGTCAGCGGGCGTGCAGCCCGCTTCAGCCGCAGCTCGGTCAGGACGGGCAGGAGCAGGGCCGCTGCCACCGCCGCTGCCGCAGTCTTGGTTCCTGGCATGGGTCCATCATGCTGGCTGGCGGGATGCGCGTCGTCCGCCTGACGGCTACGGCCGGCTGCGCCCTCAGCCGACGCGGACGGCCGTCACCCCGGCAGCCAGATGACGGATGCACCCCCCGGCAGGACGGTTCGGGCGGCGAGCGGATGGTCTGATGGTGTTCGATGGCCGTCATGACGATGGCTGGGTTGTTCGGCGAGGCGGATCTGCGGCGGGTGGCGGGGGAGAGGTCGTTTGGCCGTGGTCTGGGTTATCTGGACGCGGTGGGCGATCTGGAGACCGGCGTGGACCAGGTCACGGCGACGGTCTACGGGACGGATGCCTACGAGGTCGTGCTGGATCTGGACGATGGCGGTGTCACGGGTGAGTGCTCGTGTCCGCACGGCCAGGAGGGTTTCTTTTGCAAGCACCTGGTCGCGGTCGGGCTGACCGTGCTTGGCCAGGCTGGTGACGTTCCGGCCCAGCGGGTGGCTGCCGCCGCGAAGGCCCGGTCGCTGGAATCGTGGCTTGAGGGGTTGTCCCGTGATGACCTGCTCACGCTGGTGCGCGAGCAGGTCCGCGCGGACCGGGGCCTGCGTCGGCGCCTGGAGCTACGGGCTGCTGCTGCTGGGCCGGACCTGAGCGATGTCCGGGCTCGGGTTCGTGAACTGCTCGACGTCCGCGGCTTCTCTCGGTACGGGGCCATCGAGTACGCGGACGCCCGGGCATACTCCTCCCAGGTCGACGAGGTGCTCCCGGTGATCGACGGGCTGATCGACGGTGGACAGGCGGCCGAGGCGGCGGACATTGCCGGGCAGGCGCTGTCCGCGGTGCTGGAGGCGCTGGAACAGGCCGACGACTCCGACGGGTACATCGGTGGCAGCGCGCAGGCGCTGGCCGATGCGCATGCCCGTGCCTGCGCTGCCGCGCCGGTGGATCCTGTCGGGCTGGCCGCGTGGCTGGCCGGGTTCGCCCTCGGTGACGGGCAGATGCTCGGCGATTTCGACGCCGGTGCCTACCATGATGCGCTCGGCGAATCCGGGAAGGCCGAGTACCGTCGGCTGATCACCCAGGCGTGGCGGGCGAACCCCTCCGGGTGGCACGAGAAGTACCTGATGCAGGGGCTGCTGCGCACCGACGGGGACGTGGACGCGCTCGTCGCCATGTACGCGGCCGAACTGCTGCCGAGCGGTTACACGCACCTGATGATCGCCCAGGAACTCGACCAGGCCGGCCGGGCCGGCGAAGCCCTGGAGTGGGCCGAGCGCGGCCTGCGCGAGGCCGCCGGGAGCGTGGACACCCGGCTGGTGGACTACCTGGCGGCTCGGTACGAGGACGCTGGGGCGTTCGGCGAGGCATTGGCCGCACGGCAGAGCGCGTTCGACACCGGCCGTACGCTGGCCAACTATCGCGCCCTGCGGGACGCCGCGCGCAAAGCCGGGCAATGGGAGGCGGTGCGCGAGCGTGCCTTGGGGCTGCTGCAAAGCGATGCCACCGCCTCCACCGCGCACAGCCGCGCCGGTTTCGGCTGGAGCGAGGGCCCGGTGTGGATCAGCGCGCTGATCGACGATGGTGACGTCGGGGCGGCGTGGGACGCGGCAGCCGGTGTCGCCAGCGAACGTCAATGGCTCACCCTCGCCGATCTGCTCAGCACTGACCGGCCAGCCGACGCGCTGCCCATCTACCTGCGCGCGATCGAGCCGCTGCGGTCCCAGACCGGCGACCCGGCCTACCAGCAAGTCGCCGCTCTGCTCACCAAAATTCGGGACTGCCACCAGCGACTAGGCACATCTCCGCAGTTCGCCGTATTCCTGGCGGCACTGCGCGCCGATCAGAAACGCAAACGCAACCTGATCAAGCTCCTCGACCAGCGCGGACTGTGACCCGGTGTTTTCTATAGCCTTTGAGCGGTTACGCCACGTGATGGGAAGGTTCTGTCGTGCCAGGTTCCGCGCGGGAATAAGGATGTGCCATGGGTTGGCGGGCCAGTCCGACCTCGCGAATGATCTGGAGCACGGTGGAGTCCAGTGAGCTGGCTGCGGGGATGACTTGCTCGATTCCGCTGGGAAGCAGGTCAAGCTCTCGGTACCAGCCGCTCATCTCATCTCGCCCGAACTCGGTGGCCTGCGGCCGGGCCGCGTGGCGCCGGATGGTTTCGTCGAATGGCACGTCAAAGTAGTAAAAGCGGGATATGCCCAGGTGGTCGTGGTGCAGGGCGTCGAGCATCGCCCCGTAGGTCGTGGCGCGGAGAATTCCGTCGATGATCACGTGGAAGCCGTGGCCGAGTGCGTAGCGGGCTACCGTGTCGATGAGGCCGATATTCGCCCCGCCCGGGACATCACGCTCGCGCAGCACGACCCGGCGAAGGTTGTCCTGGCCGACCAGGGCGATGCCACGGCCGTGCCAGGCGCGTACTTCCGCCGCCACAGAACTCTTGCCCGACCCGGAGTTGCCGCGCAGGACGATCAGGCGCGTCGATTCGCCGCCAACCTTCACCCGGCCCACGCTAGCGGCGGCAGGCGCGGCCACCCAGGCGGCGCGCTGCGGCCACCCCGGGCTTCGCCAGGCACCGGGCCCTTCACCCGCATGTCATTGAGCACAGCTGGTTCGGGCGCTCCGGCCAGGGCTACCGTTTTCGACCACGCGTTCGTCACCACGCGACACAGCGCCCAGGTCCGCAGTTGCGCCTATCTCCACGCCCCCAGGGAGCAGGGCCCCACCTGACAGCTACGGTCGGCTAGTCCCTCAGC
>CZLB01000510.1_pt3 | contig 8309 bp, 6 predicted proteins | sample 1122421 | NCBI WGS metagenome assembly CZLB01 (sample SAMEA3539301, study PRJEB10725) | soil metagenome | biome: tundra; feature: field; material: soil | place: USA | collected 2010-05 | depth 0.15 m | reverse complement strand
GGGTGCTCAGCCATACCGGCACGTTGGCCGAGAGCAGCCCGGCCCGCAGCCCGCCGGCGAGAGCCTGGCCCATGGTGAGCGGCTTCACGCCCGTCAGGACGGCCGCGACGTACCTGCTGACGGTCTCGGCGGCGACCGCCGCGCCTTGCACGTTGACCGCGGCGATGTTGATCCACTTGTAGTCGGCGCTGTAGACGACCTCGCCGGCCGGGACGGGGATATACGCAGGGTTGAGGTTGGCGAGTTGGCTGCCGAGGAGGTTCCCGTTGAACATGGCCGGCTCGATAGAACGTCCGTTCGGCATCCCGCCGGGCAGCTCGGGATAGTAGTCGGAATAGCCCTCCATCCAACGGAACCCCAGCGGGCTGTTGTTCATCAAGAAGGAGATCATGGCTGGCCCGTTGGCAAGGAAGGCCGCCTGCCGGTCGGCGGGTACCACGGTGCCGACCACAGCCGCGAGGTACTCGGCCGCCTTGGCCGGCGTATCTGGCACTCCGGCGGCCAGGATCACTGCGTTGTTCGGAATCCAGATCCCCGCTCCGGACCGGGCGACCGAGCCGCCGAATGTGGCCGCCTTCTCGATCACCACCACCGACAGTCCCCGTTTGGCCGCCGTGAGCGCGGCTGCCATCCCCGAGGCTCCCGCGCCGACCACTACGACGTCATAGGTCAGTGTGGCGGCGGAGGCCGAGATGCTGTTCAGCACGCCGGAACCGACGACGGCCCCGGCTCCGGCGGCGAGAGCGCCAAGCAGTACCTGACGGCGGCTGAAGCCACCCAGCTGAGGGTCCCGGGTGCCAGCGGAACCATTCTGACGTGCGGTCATGGCAAATCCCTTCGATGTGAACCGTGCCCACCTCGCGCCGCGCACGCGCGACGGAACCGATCAGGGCGATCTCCGCTGCTCTGAAGCAGGCGCTTAGCTGGTCAGCGCCTCGGCCGCACCAAGCATGCGCTTGCTTGGTAGGTAGGTAGGTAGGTAGGTAGGTAGTGTCAACGGTGTCAATCACGAAGGCCATGGCCGTTCTGGCCGTTACGAGATCAGCGTCCTGAAACGCTACGAGACCATTAGTCGCGCCAATGTCGCGGGCCAAAACTGCCCGAACTGGTACTCCAGCTGGAGATCGTGTTGTGAGGGCTGCTGAAGTCCGGCTGGCTATGACGAACTCCGCGTGTTCACCGCCGCACAATCCTTAAGACCATTAAGGCGAACGGGCTGTGGTGACCGTCCGACCCCGCGTGCAGCGCGCCCGAGGATGGGGCCCCGGGCGCAGCGCTTCCCCCCGAGGGCCATCAGAACTGGACCTTGAGCTCCTCCAGCTCCCGCGCCCGCCCGCTGAGCTTTGCGTACGCCGGCCGGTCACGGATGCGGGCCAGCACCCAGCGGAGGGCTTCCGCGCGGTTGGCCGCGATGCCCGCGGTAATCAGTCTGTCCAGCGTCTCCAGGTCCACCGGCCCGAGCCGGGCCTCCACCGGGGTGAGATAACCGCCCGCATGCTCCCGCTCCTCGATGTCGGCCAGCGAAGGACCTCTCTGCATCATCCCCCGGGGCTTGTTGTCGCCCGGATCATCGAAGGTCACCTCGGCCCGTCTGACCTCGGGAAGTCTCTCCGATAGCTCCTTCCAGAGCTTCTCCCAGCCTTTGAGCTCGTTTTCCCACGCCTTCATCGACTGCTCACGGGTCTCCGGGGCGCCCGCCGGCCCGATGAATACGCGGACCAGCAGTTCCCCCGGCTCGACCGCCGGATCCTCTCCGTGCTGCAGCAGCGCGACCCGCTGGATCACGCCGTCAGGAAAGCGTTCCTTCACACGCTCATCAAGCTTGCGCTCAAGCCGGTCAAGCACCACCCGTTCCATACTGCCTCCCACGAGTTACCCGAGAAAAGCCTCGTCAGAACTGCGCCTTCAGATCCTCCAGCTCACGCGCCCGCTCACTCAGCTTCCCGTACGCGGGCCGCTCCCTGATCCGGCCCAGCGCCCAGCGGACGGCTTCCGCGCGATTGGCCGCGATCCCCGCGGTGATCAGCGCGTCCAGCGTTTCCAGGTCCACGCGTCCGAGCCTGGCCATCACGGGGGTGAGACCGCGCGCGATCTCGTGCTCCTCCGGATCGATCGGGGAGCCTTCCATCTGCATAATCCGGACGGGGGGACCGTCGATGGTTTCGGGGTCGTCAATGGTGACCACGAACCCCCTGACCTCTGGGAGTCTCTCTGCGCGGAACTCCTCCAACCGATCTACGTGTTCGTCCAGCCACGCATCCACGGCATCTACGGACGTCGCGTAGTCCTTCCCGAGCAGCACCCGGAGATACAGCTCTCCCGGCTCGACCACCGGGTCGTCGCCGTGCTGCAGCAGCACGAGCCGCGGCACCGCGCCCTCGCGGAAGCGCTTCTCCACCTCGTCGTCAATCATTTGCTGAATGCGATCCATCGCCGCCCGTTCCATGCCACCGCCTTGAGTTAACCCGGCAATCAGAGTAACTCGTATTCCTCCAGTTGCAGCCACAGGACGCCGTTGCTCCCGTCGGCCGCGAGCGCCGGGCAGCCGACCCCGCGGCGAGTGAACCCATCGGCGATCAGAGGCGAGCACATCTCACCCAGCCGCAGGCCGTTCGGGTGGGACGGACTGCTCGGTGCTCAGCGGTCGAGCAGCTCGCGCTTCCATGTGCCTGAAGGCGGGATTGGCGGGTCGGGCTGATCGGCTCGCGACAGGCTCTTGACAGGGTCGCCGTGAGAGGTCTAATTTTCCTCTATTAATAGGAAACTTTCCTAACCATTAACTAGAGTGCCTGCGGGCACACCTGCCTGTGGCGCAACGGCCGTTCCGGCCCGGTGCGCTATCACTCGATCCGTCGCTGGAACCGCAACACAACTACATCCATCGCCCGAGTGGTGAAGTGCTCTCGCACCGCCGTCTACCGTGGAAAGTTGGCTCAAATGTCCCGGTCGCGTTCGCTTCTCGCGGTCGCCGTGCTCGCGCTGGCTGCCGCAGGCGGTGCCCCCTCCGCCGCGCATGCCAGCTCTTCGCCCTGGGCCCCGCTGCCCGCACACGTCTTCGCGCCATACTTCGAGGCATACACCACCGATAGCCCCGCGGCACTCTCGCGGGAATCGGGCGCCCGGTACCTCACCCTGGCCTTCATCCAGACCCCGGCGGCCGGGTCGTGCACCATCGACTGGAACGGCGACCCGGCTACCCCGATCGCGTCGTCCGTCTACGGCAGCGACATCGCGAAAATCCGCGCTGCCGGAGGCAACGTCATCCCTTCCTTCGGCGGCTACTCCGCTGACCACACCGGCACCGAGATCGCCGACAGCTGCACGAACGTCGCGCTGATCGCCGCCGCCTACGAGAAGGTGATCACGACCTACAACGTGACCCGCCTCGACCTCGACACCGAGGACAACTCGCTGACGAACACGGCTGGCATCGACCGGCGCAACAAGGCGATCAAGATGGTCGAAGACTGGGCGGCCATGCACGGCCGTGCGGTGCAGTTCGTCTACACCCTCCCAACCAACGTGGCCGGGCTCAACCCGACCGGGCGCAGCGTCCTGCAGGACGCGGTAAGCGATCATGCCCGGATCGACATCGTCAACATCATGACCTTCGACTACTACGACAACCAGCCGCACGAGATGGCGGCAGACTCGATGACCGCCACGCAGCACCTGTACGACTCGCTGCATCAGCTTTATCCGGCCAAGCCGGCTCACCAGCTATGGTCCATGATCGGCGTCACCGAGATGGTAGGCATCGACGACTTCGGGCCGCCCGAGATCTTTGCTACCGCTGACGCGACGGCGATTGAGCACTGGGCGGTAACCAAGCACCTGGCCGAGCTGTCCTTCTGGGCACTCGAAAGGGACAACGGCGGCTGCCCCGGCACCGGCGGCAGCGGCAGCTGCTCTGGGGTCTCCCAAACGACCTGGCAGTTCAGCCGCACCTTCGAGCCCTTCACGAGGACTTAAAGCGGCCGCTTCTGGGCGGCCAATTCCCCTGGCCGGCCCGGACTAGCGGACGTCCAGGCCGGTGATCGCGCGGCCGATGATCATGCGCTGGATCTCCGAGGTGCCCTCGAAGATCGTGAAGATCTTCGCGTCCCGATGCCAGCGCTCGACCGGGTAGTCGCGGGTGTAGCCGTTGCCGCCGAGAATCTGGATGGCCTGCTCGGTCACCCGTACCGCGGTCTCACCCGCGACCAGCTTGGACATCGAGCCCTCCGCGTTATCGAGCGCGGCACCCTGGCGCGCCATCCACGCGGCCCGCCACACCAGCAGCCGGGCCGCGTCCACCGACGCCCCCATGTCCGCGAGCATGAACGCGATCGCCTGATTCTGCCCGATCCGGCGGCCGAACTGGACCCGCTCCCTGGAGTAGTCGCGGGCGTACTCGAAGGCGGCCCGGGCGACGCCGACCGCCATCGCGCCCACGCCCGGCCTCGACGCCTCGAACGTCTTCATCGCCGCCTGCTCGCCGCCCCGGCCACCCGCGCGCACCCGGTCCAGCCGCGCGTCCAGCCGGTCCTTGCCGCCGACCAGGCAACGGCCAGGCACCCGCACATCATCGAGCACGACCTCCGCGGTGTGCGAGGCACGGATCCCGTGCTTGCGGAATTTCTGGCCCTGGCTCAGCCCGGAGGTTCCCGGGGGCACGATGAAACTCGCCTGGCCACGGGTTCCGAGGCTGGGCTCGACTGAGGCCACGATCACGTGAACGTCCGCGATGCCGCCATTCGTGACCCACGCCTTTGTTCCGTTGAGTGTCCATTCGTCTATCGCCTGGCTGTATTCGGCGCGGGTCCGGATTGATCCGATGTCGCTGCCGGCATCCGGTTCCGAGGCGCAGAACGCACCCAGTTTCACATCTCCCGGCGTGCCGAACATCTGCGGCAGCCACTCGCCGACCTGCTCCGGCGTGCCGTTGCTGGCTACCGCGACCGTGGCGAGGGTGGTGCCGACCAGCGACAGCGCGATCCCGGCGTCGCCCCAGAACAGTTCCTCGAAGGCGATCGGGATACCGAGCCCGCTCGGCTCCAGCCACTGCTGGCCGAAGAAATCGAGCGAGTACAGGCCGACCTTGGCCGCCTCCTCCAGGATGGGCCAGGGAGTCTCCTCCCGCTCGTCCCACTCCGCGCCCGCAGGCCTGATCGTGTCGGCGGCGAAGCCATGCACCCAGTCCCGCATCTCGCGCAGGTCAGCGCCGATATCCAGGGAGAACTTCGCAGCGGGGTCGGGGGTATCGGCGGCGGTGCTCATGAGCGTCCTCGTGGCCTGGCGGTCGTCTGTATGTTACTGAAGAGTAGCATAGGTGGGCGCCGGCCCCCAGGGCCCGGGTCACTCGCTGGCATGCCGGTCCAGGAACTCGTACACGTCGGACTCGTCCACGCCAGGGAAGCTCCCGGTCGGCAACGCCGACAGGATGTGCGAATGCGCCCGCGCCGATGGCCAGGCCATGCCGTCCCACCGGGCCGCCAGTCCCGCGGGGGGCCGCTGACAGCAGTCCCCGTCCGGGCATTTCGACGTCATCCGGGTGGCCGTCTCGCGGCCACGGAACCAGCGCGCGTGCTGATAGGTGGTGCCGAGGGTGATGGCGAAGCCACGCTCGGCACCCGGGTCGACGTGCGCGACGCACCAGAACGTGCCGGTCGGCGTGTCGGAGTACTGGTAGCACGGCGAGAACCGGTCAGCCGTGGCGAACACCTGGCGGCCGGACCACTGACGGCACATCCGCTGGCCCTCGATCGCGCCGGTGGAGTCGGCCGGCAGCACCAGGCCATCGTTCGCGTAGGCCTTATAGATGATGCCGCTCGCGTCGTTCTTCACGAAGTGACAGGTCAGGCCGAGGTGGTGGGTGGCCAGATTGGTGAACCGGTGGGCTGCCATCTCGTACGAGACCGCATACACGTCCCGCAGGTCCTCGACGGACAGCTCCCTGCTCTGCTTGGCATCGAGCAGGAACCGCGCGGCTGACCGCTCGGGGACCAGCACCGCGGCGGCGAAGTAGTTCGCCTCGACCCGCTGACGCAGGAAGTCGGCGAAATCCTTGGGGGTGTCGTGGCCGAGCACGAAATGCCCAAGCGTCTGCAGCAGCACCGCCCGCGGCGAGTGCATGCCCATGTTCTCTTGCTTCAGGTAGATCCGATGGTTGCGCAGGTCGGTGACCGACCGGACGGACCGCGGCAGATCCTGCGCATACGTAACCGCAAAACCATGCCGCGCAACGATCGCCATGATGGTTCCCTGCGACAGTGCGCCGTCGCGGTAGCTGACATCGTCAAGCGCGCGCGCCGCGGCGGCCTCGATGGCCTCGAAGTAGTTGCCCCGCTCACGCATGGCCTCGCGGAGCACGGCGTTCGCCATCCTGGCCTCCTCCGGCGTGGCCGTCGGCCTGGTGCGCTGCCTGCGCAATTCCGTGTACAGCGCGACGACGTGCTCGAGCACGTCGCTGGGCACCCGGGCGCCGGGCTTCAGGTGGGGCAGTCCGAGATCCCGGTACACGGGGTCGCGCTGCGCCTCTTCCACCGAGATCTCCAGCTGCGCCCGGCGGCTCGGCGGCTGATGCCTGAGAAGTTCCTCGGCAGGCACGGACAGCGCGGTGGCCAGCGCCTCGATCAGCGACAGCTTGGGCTCCCGGCGGCCGTTCTCCAGCAGCGAGAGCGCCGAGGGAGCACGCCCCACTCGCTCGCCCAGCTCGGCGAGCGTGATGCCCTGAGCCCGGCGCAGATGCCGCAGACGCTGCCCGAATGTTGCAAGGTCTAGACCACTTGGCGTCAAATCCTGCCGCTCTTTCGTGCTGAACTCCGCCATAAGTTCACTATATGTGAAAATTGTTTAATCTTCAGCACGTCGGGTCCTGGTGCTGGCCCGGTTCTTCTGCGCACCCTAGAGCTACCAACCCAGGGGACGACGAGATGTCGGGAGGACCCAGTGAGCGATAGTCGCCTCGAGGGCACAGAGCAATCAGTGACCGGGCAGACAACGAACGGCCAGGCAACGAACGGCCAGGCAACGAACGGCCAGGCAACGAACGGCCAGGCAACGAACGGCCAGGCAACGAACGGCCACGGGCACCAGGGCGGCAGCCCTGTGCGAGAGCGGGCGGCAGAGTTGCGCCGGGAGTGGTCGAGCGACCCGCGCTGGCGCGCCATCGACCGGACCTACACCGCCGAGGATGTCTTGCGGCTGCGTGGCAGCGTGCAGGAGGAGCACACGCTGGCCCGGCTGGGAGCGCAGCGGCTGTGGACCCTGCTGCAGCAGGAGGACTTCGTCTCCTCGCTCGGCGCCATCACCGGCAACCAGGCGGTGCAGCAGGTCAAGGCGGGCCTGCAGGCCATCTACCTGTCCGGCTGGCAGGTGGCCGCGGACGGAAACCTGGCCGGTGAGACCTACCCGGACCAGAGCCTGTACCCGGCCAACTCGGTGCCGCAGGTGGTCCGCCGGATCAACAACGCGCTGCTCCGCGCCGACCAGATCACCTGGTCGGAATCGGATGGCGACACCACTGCGCAGCCGCATTGGATGGCGCCCATCGTGGCCGACGCGGAAGCGGGCTTCGGCGGCGTGCTCAATGCGTTCGAGCTGATGAAGGCGATGATCGCGGCGGGAGCCGCGGGCGTGCACTGGGAAGATCAGCTGGCGTCCGAGAAGAAGTGCGGCCACCTCGGCGGGAAGGTGCTCATCCCGACCGGCCAGCACATCAAGACGCTGAACGCCGCGCGCCTGGCCGCCGACGTCTGCGGCGTGCCGACACTCGTCGTGGCCCGCACCGACGCGCACGCCGCCACGCTGATCACCAGCGATGTGGACGAGCGCGACCGGCCCTTCGTCACCGGCGACCGGACGGCGGAAGGCTTCTTCCGGGTGCGCAACGGCATGGCGGCCTGCATCGCCCGCGGCCTCGCGTACGCGCCGTATTCGGACCTGCTCTGGATGGAGACGTCCACTCCGGACCTGGACGTGGCGCGGGAGTTCGCGGACGCCATCCACGCGCAGTACCCGGATCAGTTGCTGGCCTACAACTGCTCGCCGTCCTTCAACTGGCGCAAGCACTTGGACGACGGCACGATCGAGAAGTTCCAGCGCGAGCTCGCCGCTATGGGCTACAAGTTCCAGTTCATCACCCTGGCGGGCTTCCACGCCCTGAACTACTCGATGTTCGACCTGGCCCGCGGTTACGCAACGGAGGGCATGCCCGCCTACGTGCGGCTGCAGGACGCCGAGTTCGCCGCCGAGTCCTCCGGCTATACGGCCACCCGGCACCAACGCGAGGTCGGCACCGGCTACTTCGACCTGGTCACGTCCGCCAT
>CZLB01000877.1_pt2 | contig 8351 bp, 8 predicted proteins | sample 1122421 | NCBI WGS metagenome assembly CZLB01 (sample SAMEA3539301, study PRJEB10725) | soil metagenome | biome: tundra; feature: field; material: soil | place: USA | collected 2010-05 | depth 0.15 m | reverse complement strand
CCCAGCGCCATCCGGCCCAGCGCCGTCCCCGGGCGCGGCGGCGGCCAGGCCGGCCAGCACGTCCGAGGCCGCGGTGAGTTCCACGGAAACAGCTTCCACAACGACCTGCTTGTCGCGCATGAGGAAGGAGAACCTGCGCCGGTAGGCTCGCTCGAAATCGGTGAGCATGACATCCGCCGGGCCAAGCGGGACGCCGAGTGCCGTGTCGGTGCCGTCATACCTGAGGTGCGCCCGGCGTACGGACCTGACCCGGTCCTCGGGAATCCCCTCGTCCGTAAGCTCGGCTAGCGCCGCCGCCGCCAATCCGCCCGATACCCGGTCAAGCTCGGGGACCAGGTCGGCGGACAGCGGCGCCTCGACCGCTGATTCCCGCATCGCGGTCACCTCGGCGAGCCCCATCCCGTACGCGGACAGCACCCCGGCGAGCGGGTGGATCAGCACCCTGGTCATGCCCAGTTCGTCGGCCACGGCGCAGGCGTGCTGGCCACCCGCGCCGCCGAAGGTGGCCAGCACGTAGGACGTGACGTCGTAGCCACGCTGGACCGAGATCTTCTTGATCGCGTTGGCCATGTTGGCCACCGCGATCTCCAGAAATCCCGCGGCGACCTGCTCCGGCGCGGGCGAACCGCTGTGCTCGCCGCCACCGGCCTCGCCGCCACCGGCCTCGCCGATCTCCCCGGCCAGAGTGGCGAAGCGCTCCCGGACGATCCCGGCGTCCAGCGGCTGATCCCCGCTGGCGCCGAACACCCGGGGGAAGTGCTCCGGCTGGATCCGGCCCAGCATGACGTTGGCGTCCGTCACGGTCAGCGGGCCGCCACGCCGGTAGGCCGCGGGCCCGGGATCCGCGCCGGCGGAGTCTGGGCCGACCCGGTACCTGCTGCCGTCGAAGTGCAGGATCGACCCGCCCCCGGCCGCCACGGTATGGATGCTCAGCATCGGCGCACGCATCCGCACCCCGGCGACCAGGGTCTCGTACTGCCGCTCGAACTCCCCCGCGTAATGCGAGACGTCCGTTGAGGTGCCGCCCATGTCGAAGCCGATCACGGCACCGAAACCGGCTGCCTCGGCGGTGCGGGCCATGCCGACGATGCCACCCGCCGGGCCGGACAGGATCGAGTCCTTGCCGCGGAACAGGCGCGCGTCAGTGAGGCCGCCGCTGGACTGCATGAACTGCAGCCGGACACCGCTCAGCTCAGCGGTCACCTGATCCACGTAACGCTGCAGGATGGGCGAGAGGTAGGCATCGACCAGCGTGGTGTCGCCGCGGGAGACCAGTTTCATCAGCGGGCTCGTCGCGTGCGACTCCGACACCTGGGTGAAGCCGGCCCGGCGGGCGATCTCGCCGATCAGGGCCTCGTGCCGCGGGTACCGGTAGCCGTGCATGCACACCACCGCGACCGAGCGGAAACCCTCGTCGTGGGCGGCGCGCAGGTCAGCGGCCACCGCGTGCTCATCGAGCGGGACGATGACCTCGCCGTGCGCGCCGATCCGCTCACTCGCCTCGATCACCCGCGAGTACAGCATCTCCGGCCGGATGATCTGCCGGTCGAAGATGCGCGGCCGGTCCTGGTAGGCGATCCGGATCGCATCCGCGAAGCCGCGCGTGATGACCAGCACGGTCGGCTCGCCCTTGCGTTCCAGCAGGGCGTTCGTGGCCACGGTGGTTCCCAGACGGACTGCGGCGATCCGTTCCGCTGGAATGGGCTCTTTGCCGGGTACCTGGAGCAGGCGGCGGATTCCTTCGACCGCGGGATCGGCGTAGCGGCCGGGATTCTCAGACAGCAGCTTGCGAACGGTAAGACTGCCATCCGGCCGGCGCGCCACGATATCCGTGAACGTGCCGCCCCGGTCGATCCAGAACTCCCACCGGCCGCTCATCCGGCAAGCTTGCCAGCGGCCCCGCGTCACCGCATCCGGGACGGCAGGAAGCGATCATAACGGGCACATTCTGGGTAGCCAGGTATGTGACCACGCTCGTTCCGAGACCCGGGAGAATAGACATGGCGGTAGCGACGAAGCTGCACGTGCTCGACTGCGGTTCGATGAGCTGCGACCTCACCTGGCTGCTCCTCAAGCCGGGACGCAGTATCCGGAGCCGGGCCGACCGGGAACGGCCGGTCGAGTGGTATCCCTGCACGACGCACGCGGTGCTGGTGGAGACCCCCGAAGGCACCATGTTGTGGGACACCAGCTGCCCGCGCGACTGGGAGACCCGCTGGGTACCCACCGGGCTGCAGGAATTCTTCCCCTATGACCAGGTCAGCGAGGAGGAGTACCTCGATTCGCGGCTCCGTCAGCTCAGTGTGGACGCCAGCCAGCTCGACTTTGTCGTGCTCTCCCACCTGCATTTCGACCACGCGGGCAACGTCAAGACGTTCGCCGGGGCGGGACCGCGGCTCGTGGTAAACGACAAGGAGAAGGAGTGGGCCTTCGGCTACTCCGGCGCCTTCAACGGCGCCCACCTCAAGGCCGACTACGAAGGCCTGGACTTCGAGACCGTCTCTGGCGACGCCGAGTTCCTGCCCGGGGTGACGCTCATCGAGGCGCCGGGACATACCCCGGGCACCATGGCCATGAAGGTCGACCTGCCCGAGACCGGCACGATGATCTTCACATCCGACGCCGTGTACATGGGGGATTCCTACGGGCCGCCCGCCACCCCGGCGGCGATCGTCAACGACCTGTCCGCCTGGTATGCCTCCGTCGAGAAACTCCGCGGCATCGTGGAGCAGTCCGACGCCATGGTGATCTTCGGTCACGACGCGGAGCAACTGCGGTCGCTGCGCCGGGCACCTGACGGCTTCTACGCCTGAGGAGGACGACGTGAGCATGAGCCTGCCAGCCAACCCGGAAGCCATCTTCACCTACGGGGCGCCGCAGCTGAAGTTCGGCCCGGGCGCCTCCGACGAGATCGGCTTCGACCTGAGCCAGTTCGGCGTCGCCCGTGCCCTGGTGGTGACCGATCCCGGGGTGGCCGCCACCGGCAGCCCGCAGCGGGTCGCCGAGCAGATGGCGCAGTTCGGCATCGAGGCGCACGTATTCGACGGCGTGCACGTAGAGCCGACCGACCAGAGCCTGAACGACGCGATCGCCGCCGCGAGGGCAACCGGCCCCTGGGACGCGTTCGTCGCCGTCGGCGGCGGGTCCAGCATCGACACCGCGAAGGCAATCAACCTGATGCTGACCAACCCCGGCGAGCTGATGGACTACATCAACCTGCCTGTCGGCAAGGGAACCGCGCCGGTCAACGCGCTCAGGCCGCTGATCGCGGTGCCGACCACTACCGGCACGGGCGCGGAGTCCACCACTGTCTGCGTGCTTGACGTGCTCTCGCAGCACGTCAAGACCGGCATCAGCCATGCCCGGCTGCGTCCCACCCTGGCGGTGGTCGATCCGCTGCTGACCCTCACCCAGCCCGCTGGGGTGACCGCGGCGGCCGGCATGGACATCCTCTGCCACGCGCTGGAGAGCTACACGGCGCGCTGGTACACCACCAATGAGCGCAAGCGGCCGGAGCAGCGGGTGCCCTACTGCGGCGCGAACCCGGTCTCGGACATGTGGTCGGAGAAGGCGATGGGGCTGCTCGCGAGTTCGTTCCGGACCGCCGTCCGCCATGGCGACGACGCGGCGGCCCGGGCGGACATGGCGATCGCGGCGACGTTCGCCGGGATGGGCTTCGGCAACGCGGGCGTGCACATCCCGCACGCCAACGGCTACCCGATCGCCGGGCAGGTCCATGATTTCCATCCCAAGGACTACCCGCGCGCCGAGGCGATGGTGCCGCACGGCATGTCGGTCGCGCTGACCGCGCCGGAGGCGTTCCGGTTCACCTTCGACTCCTCCCCAGAGCGGCATCTGCGCGCCGCGGAACTGCTCGCCCCGGGGGCCGCGCGGCCGTCCCGGGACCCGGAATTCCTCCCCTCCGTGCTCATCGACCTACTGAGGGACATCGACATACCCAACGGGATCGCCGCCGTCGGCTTCGGGGCCGCCGATGTGCCCGGACTGGTCGAGGGGACCATGAAGCAGCAACGGCTGCTGGCCACCTGCCCGAAGCCGGTCACCGAGGACGACATCGCCGGGATCTTTACCCGGTCCATGGAGCTCTGGTAGCCATGGCCATCTACCAGTTGCGGTGCGACGAAGGGCACAGCTCCGAGGTCATCCAGTCCTTCAGCGCGCCGCTGCCCGAATGCCCGTCGTGCGGTGGCGGCACCAGGAAGGTGCCGTCCCGGTTCGGGGTCGGCGGCCGGGCCTCGGCCTCGCTGCCGCCGCCTCCCGAAGCGATGCCGCAGACGTGGCGGGGGACATACGAGGGGAACCGGGAGTACCTCACCGCGCTGCGGCGCACCGCGGAGCAGCGTCAGGTGCTGGAGGAACGCCATCCCGAACTCGCTGGCGACCGCCGCCCGGTCCTCGCCCATGAGGGGAGGTTCGAGGCTGCCCCGCTGCGGGCGGGCGACCCGCCGCCGGCCGGCCATTCACAGCCAGCCGGCCACCCGCATCCGGGCGGCCACTCGCATGGGCCGGTCAGCCCGACGAGGTGATCAGGCTGTTCAGCACGTTGACGTAGGTGGAGCCGGAGCTGACCGAAGGCTCCACGTAGGTGTTCTCGGTCCACTCGTTCCAGCTGATCAGCCCCAGGATGTCCGGCGAGGACGCCGCCGCGATCGCGTACTCGGTACGGAGGGCTGCTCCGTTGTTCCTCGCGACGACCACGTGGCCGCCGATGAGCGTCGAGTTGTATCCCGGGGCGAACGGGGCGATCCAGGTCCCGTGAGCGGCATAGACCGCAGCACCCAGCGCCGCGAGGTCGGACGCCGCGTGCGGGTTGGTCGCCGGGTTCTCCGAGGACCAGTAGTAGGCGTTCCCATCCGTGTACGCCGCGTATTTGTTGTACAGCGCCACCGTGCTCACATCCTGGAGCACCGCCAGCGCAGGACGCACCGGGCCGGTAATGGAGGCGAGCTGTGACGTCGTGTAAAGACTGGAATCGTCGATCATGGTGAGCGGCTTGCCGTTGACCCGGTACCACGCCGGATCGCTGGCGTAGTTCGCCACGAAATACCTGAAGTCCGCTTCTGTGGTCGCGGCCGGCGTCACGGTGCGCGACGGGAAGGTCTGGCGCGTTTCGTATTCCATGGCCAGCTTGAAGTTGTCCCGGTTGGCCGCGCTCTCGACGAGCGGGAGAATCCTCCGGTACGTCGCGTTGTCCTTCCAGCTGACGATGAAGCCGGTAATTCCTGCCGCCTTGGCCTGCTCAATCTGCCAGTTGATGACGGCCGGGTCAGCACTGTTGTAATTGCCGGGGAACGGCCGGACCGGGTGGTTGAGCTTGTTGGCCGACCAGTAGGAGCCCTGCATCCACATGTAGTAATACGCGAATACCGGCACGCCCCCCGGGGCCTGGGACGAGCCCGTGGCCGACGCCGAAGGAGAGGCTGAGGCGGATGCCGGGATACAGGGTCTGGCGAAAGCCGAGCCGTGCCGCGCGCACGGGCGCGCGGCGGCCGCAGGCTTCGTCCCGCCCTGGCCGCACGCGGCCACGCCTAGTGCCAGCACAGCGAGCAGTGCGGGTACGACGACAACAAACGGTGATCGTGACATCACCTAGTGGCCGAGGGCGGTGGCGACGGCGGTGTAAGCGGTCTTGTGGGCGCCTGCGGCGGTGACGAGGCCGAACCAGTTCTCGTCGTTGGCTGGGTCGGTGCCCTCGTCCTTCCAGCTGTAGAGGTAGAGGCCGGCGATCCAGGTGGTGGAGTTGGTGTTGGCGATGGCCTGGGTGAGGTCGTCGGTCTGGCCTTGCTGGCCGACGCCGTCGGGGCCGCTGGTGGGTGCGCCGACCTCGGTGATCCAGATTTGCTTGGCGGCATCGCCGTTGCTGGTCATGACGCTGCGGATGGACGGGTTGGTCTGGCTCATCTGGGACCAGCCCGACCAGGACTGGTAGCTGTTGGGGAGGGCCGGGTAGCTGTAGGGATGGTAGGCGACGGCGTCGAAGCTGTTTTTGGCGCCGTCGGCGTACATGCTCTTGAGGAAGGTGATGGCGTTGATGTTGGTGCCGTCGTTTACTTCGGGGGCGAGGCCGGCCGAGAGGACCAGCGCGGCGGGGTCGGCGTGCTTGATCGAGGCGTAGGCGGCCTTCAGGTCGGCGGTGTAGGCGGCGGCGCTGGGCTTGGGTGACCAGAAGCCCGCGTTGTTCGGCTCGTTCCAGATCTCGAACATGCCGACACCCTGCGGTGCGTACCGGGCGGCCACCGCGGCGGCAAAGGTGGCGAACTGGGTGGCGGAGGCAGGCGGCGGTGACACGTCACCGCTGGTGCCAGCCTTCGCGGCCCACCCGGGGCAGCCGTCGATGATCAGGTCGACCGTCATCCCCGCGGCGCGGACCGACGCGACGACCTGGTCCAGCGCCGTCCAGCTGAACGAGTTCCGGCCGGCGTACTGCACCCCACCCCAGTCCGCGTCCAGCCTGACCGAGGTGATCCCTATGGCCTTCATCGCCGCCAGCTCCGAGGCCTGCGCCGCCGGCGTCTTGGCGATCAGATCGGGTTCAGCGACGCCCATCGGCTTCATAGCTGAGGGGGGCGCGGAGGCGGATGACGTGACGCAGGGCCTGTCGAACGCCGAGCCGTGCCGCGCGCAAGGACGCGGGCCGTTCGCGTTGGTCGTCTGGGGCCCGCTGCAGCCGGCCAGAGCCAGCGCCAGCGCCAGCGCCAGCGCGGCGGGCAGCGCAGTCACAACTAGAAAAATCGGCTTATGTAGCATCTCCCCTGTTAATTACCCTACGGAGCAGTAATATAACCTTAAGTTACAGAACTCCGTGGTACTCCGCTGGATACGGCGGGAAAATGCAGGAAACCCGGCAGATCAGGAAACGATGTCCTTCGCGCGGAACCGCCGGAAGGCCAGGGCGAGCAGGAGCACCGCGTAGCAGACCGATACCGAGGTCCCCTCGATCATGCCGGCCCAGGTGATCTGCGACTGCATCGCGTTGAGCCACACGAATTGCCAGTGGGTCGGCAGGATCTCGCGCCAGGAGCCGAGCGCCGTCACGTTATCCAGGATGTTGCTGATAATCACCAGCCCGACGGCGCCGCCGACCGCACCGAGCGGCGAGTCGGTGGACACCGAGAGCAGGAAGGCCAGGCCCGCCACCACCAGCTCGGTGACAAGGACATATCCCAGCACGACCGCCAGCCGGCCGAGCGCCGCCGCGGTCGGCAGCGCTACGCCTGTGGCGGGCAGCCGGAGCGGGTGCCAGCCGAACGCCACGGTGCCCGCCAGCAGCGCCATCACGGGCAGGCTGACGACCGCCACGGTCGAGTACGTGAGCGCCACGGCCAGCTTCTGCCTCAGCAACCGGGCCCGCGGAACCGGCGCGGCCAGCAGATACCGCAGCGACGACCAGCTGGCCTCGCTGGCCACGGTGTCCCCGCAGAACAAGGCGACCGCGACCACGAGCAGGAAACCCGCGGAAACGAAGACGCTGAACGCTGCGAAGTTGAGCCCACCCTGGGTGGCCACGGCGACCAGCCCAGGTGTGCCGTTACCCGCCGACGACGGGCCGCTCACCTCGAAGGCACCCACCAGGATCCAGGGAAGCACCAGCAGCAGCCCGAATGCGATCATCGTCCTGCGCCGCCTGAGCTGCCGGATGAACTCCACGGTAAATGGCAGAGTGCGGCCCGGGCGGTAGCCGGGGGCGCTCACGTTCGCGTTCGCCGCCATCAGGATCCCTCCTTCAACGCCGCGGGCTCCGGTCCGCCGGATTCGGGTCCGCCGGATTCGGGTCCGCCGGGCTCGGCGATGAGGGCCAGGAACGCGTCCTCGAGACGGCGGCTCGGGGCCACCCGGTCCACCGGTACCCCGGCCCCGACCAGCGCGGCGACCACAGCCGACACGGCGACGCCATTGGGCTGGACGATGATCCCGTCCTGGTGTGGTTCCGCGGATTCGATGCCGCCCAGGTCGCGGAGCACCGTGACAGCGCGTGCCGCCTCGGTGGTGCCCACGACCAGCGCGGCACCGTCGCCGATGATCTCGCGCACCGTGCCGGCGGCGACGCGGCGGCCGAGGTGCATGACCACCACGTGGCTGCAGGTCTGCTCCACTTCGCCGAGCATGTGGCTGGAGAGGATCACCGTCCTGCCGTTGGCGGCGTAACGGAGCAGTACGTCTCGCATCTCCCTGATCTGGGGAGGGTCGAGGCCGTTCATCGGCTCGTCGAGGACCAGCAGGTCGGGCAGGCCGAGCATGGCCTGGGCGATGGCCAGCCGCTGGCGCATCCCGCGCGAGTAGGCACCAACCCTGCGGTCGATGGCCGCGCCCAGGCCCGCGATCTCAAGCAC
>CZLB01000394.1_pt1 | contig 8437 bp, 7 predicted proteins | sample 1122421 | NCBI WGS metagenome assembly CZLB01 (sample SAMEA3539301, study PRJEB10725) | soil metagenome | biome: tundra; feature: field; material: soil | place: USA | collected 2010-05 | depth 0.15 m | reverse complement strand
CCCCGTATCTCGCGCCGGCTTGATGATCAGCGTGCCGAAGAGGGTGGCGATTTCGTTGCGGGTCAGCGGGATCTGCCCGGCGGGTGGCGGGTGTGCTCGGTGGCGGCGGCGATGGTGAGGAACGCCAGGGCGAGCATGGCCAGGGTGGTCCACCGGTACCAGGAGGCCCAGCGGCGGACCTGGTGTTCATCCAGGCCGGTCAGGCCCTTGGCAGCTTGGAAGTTCTCTTCCGTCGTCCACCGGATTCCAGCGATCTTGACCAGGGCGGGCAGCATAACGTGGCGGGGACTGTAGCAGCGGTAGAACGCCAGCTCGCTGGTGCGCCGGCTGCGGCGGATCAGCAGCCACCGGTGGCCGGTCTTGCCGGGGTCGATGGCCACCCAGGCCCAGTCGTAGTAGCGGTGTCCCCTGGCGCCCTCGCCGGCCGAGTACCGCTGCCACGCCCGCCGGGGCAGGCGGCGCGCGAGCGGGCCGGCCTGGCAGGCACCAGCACCGGTGGTCACCCGGTGGCTGGTGGCGACGGCCAGCACATACCCCACATGGCGGCGTACCAGGTCGGCGCGCAGGCCAGGGTCGGCGCCATACACCTCATCCCCGGCAGCCCAGGCCGCCGGGATTCCCGCGTCCAGCGCGCGGGCGATCATGCGGCGGGCAAGCTTCGGCTTGGTCGCGAACACCGTCCCGGCCGGGATGCCTGCCGCGGCGCACCGGGCCGGATCAGCGGCCCACGACTTGGGCAGGTACAGCTCGCGGTCGATCAGCGCATGCCCCGCCGGTGAGGCGTAGCTGAGGAACACCGCCACCTGGCAGTTCTCCACCCGCCCGGCGGTGCCGGTGTATTGCCTTGGGACGCCGGCACTGGCGGTGCCCTTTTTCAGGTCACCGGTCTCATCAACCACCAGCACCGCGCCGGGATCGCACAAATGCTCCACCACGTAGCTGCGCAGGTCATCGCGGACCGCATCGGCGTCCCACACCGCACCGGCCAGCAAGTGCTGCATCCCGTCCGGCGTCGCATCCCCGGCCTGCTCAGCGAGCGTCCAGCAGTTCTTGCGCCGCAGGCCAGACAATAACCCCAGCACGAACGCCCGCGCCCGGCGCCGCGGCTCCACCCGGGCGAACCGGCCCGCGACCCGCCCCGTCAGGTCCTCGAACTGTCCCAGCCACCGGCCAGGTTCTACGCTGAGCCCAGCGGCCACCGCGCGGTCATCATGAGTCGTCACAAACCATGATCATCAACCGGTGGCCGTTCCGCGTCCACCCCGCTACGCCCGCCAGGTCACGAAGTCCGGTTGGAGTACTAGGCAGGTAACGGTGCGATCCGACGTCACCGCAACGCTGACCTTGGTCGTTCACATGCCCGGACATAACCACGTCGGCGGATCGAACAAGTAGACGACAACAGCCCAACGCGCGAATGGCGGCAATAAGGACTTCCAGCCAATTTTCCTGTGGCTACCACGTGTTGCCCGTGGGCGGCAAAGCCGCGCGAGGCTTTCATGGCGAATCGTCCGCCCTGCACTAGTAACTTGACAGTCAGATGGTGAAGCCAGCGCCCGTAAACTCTGGCCAGGACAACGTTCTAGCGGAATAATAAAGCCATGTATATAACCCCCGGCGAAGCGCCGGGCATAGCAATCTGTGGCGGGAAGGCCACCACGGTTGCGCTCAATTCCGGAAGCTTCGGATCAGACCAGAACTTTCCCGGCGCATTAACGGACTATCCGCCCACACTGAGCGCCGACACTGTGGTTGTCGGCTGGGGGCTGTGCCGCCAGTGGCCCGCGGACTGGTGCCACGGTTACAAGGGTAGCGGGAATCAAGCGTGCCAGGACTGCGGGCACGGTTTCGAAATGCACTACTAACCGCAACGTCGGCACTACTGCTGTGCTTTGCGGCCTGACGCCGGGAAATATAGATTCGCCCCGCTATGTCCCGCTGTCCCTGCCGGACGACAAGAAGGGTCATATCCGGCAGGGCGCCGGGGCGCACGCCGGTGCGGCGCGCCCGCGGGCCGATGGTGGGGGATCTCATGGATCCTGCCGGGCGTGAGGCCCAGGTACGCCGCTTCGTCGAAGAGGTCTGGAATGGGCGCAACTACGAAGCCTGCTCGGAACTCTACGGCGAGGACTCCATGAACCCGTTTGGCAAAGGCCCGGCGGCAAAAGCGTCGGCATCCGCGTCAACCATCAGACGTTCCCTGACGACATGCGCGTCGAGATCGATGATCTGATCGTTGGGGGGGACACGGTCGTCCTGCGGTTCACGCTCCGCGGGACAGATCGCGGCGGGTACGCCGGGCGCCCCCCGACCGGGCGGGCAGTCGAGGAATGGGGTGTCAACATCACGCGATTCGAGAACGATCGCGTGATGAGCGAGTTCATGGGTGCCGACAAACTCGGCCTGCCGGACCCATTCCCTGAACGATACGGCTCTTTCGCGGTCCACAGGCGCTTCCGGGCGTTGGTAACCTCCTGGTGTGCCTAAGTCGCGTGCTGGCTGCTACCCCGGTGTCATCAGCCGGGTTCAGCGGCACCGCGCTCAGGCCGGACCGACCCACCGTATTCGTCACTGAGGTCGTTAGGGAAATACGGGGTATCAGTTCCCGGCGGCTGGCATGGGCCGGGAGACCAGAAGCCCGAGCAGCGTACCGGGAAGGACCCGAGTCAGTGACCAGCCAGGACGCCGCAGCAGGCGGGACGCACAGCGACACCCCTGACGGGCCGCCGTCCTTCGACACCAGTGTCGCGCATCCCGCGCGGGTCTATGACTACCTCCTTGGCGGGAAGGACAACTACGAAGCTGACCGCGAAGCCGCCGAGGAAATCATCGCTATCAGCCCGGCTGTCCTGCCGACCGTGCGGGCCAACCGGGCGTTCCTGCGCCGCGCGGTGGGGTACCTGGCTGGCGAGGCAGGGATCCGGCAGTTCCTGGACATCGGCACGGGCCTGCCGACCGCCGAGAACACCCACGAGGTGGCGCAGGCGATCGCACCGGAGTGCCGGGTGGTGTATGTGGACAACGACCCGATCGTGCTTGCCCACGCCAGGGCGCTGCTGACCGGCACCCCCGAGGGCGCTACCGCCTATATCGACGCCGACGTGCGGGACACCGGCTCGATCTTGCGCGAGGCCGCCGGGACGCTCGACTTCAGCAAGCCCGTGGCGGTCATGGTGCTGTGCGTCATGCAGTACGTCCCGGACTCCGCCGGCCCGCACCAGATTGTCTCCCGGCTGATGGACGCCGTGCCGCCGGGCAGCTACCTGACGATGTCAGACACCACCAGGGACATCGACACCGAGCAGATGACCACCGGCGCCGCGCGGTACAACGCGCGGCTGGGGCCGAGCAGGTTCACGCCGCGGAGCCGCGAGGAAATCGCCGGCTTCTTCGGCGGCCTGGACCTCGTCGACCCCGGCATCGTGCTCCTGCCGCAATGGCGTGGCCTGGCCAATCCCGCAATCCCGATTCCTGCCTACGCCGGCATGGGCCGTAAGCCATAAGGGGCAGGGCTTTGGGAGAGGCATGACAACGCCAGGCCGTTAGTCTCCGCGGACCTACGGCAGGCCCAAGACTACGAGTGAACGTGCCGGCCAGTGCATAAGAATACGCGCCGCACAACGCACTCAATTCGGCAGAGTCGGGCATTGCCGCCACATGCCGCTTCCGCCAGATCCGGCATCCGATTCTGCCGAATGGCGGCGAGCGGTGGGTGAGTGCCCTTTCAGCCGCCAGCTCCGCACAAGACAGGGCGGGTTCAGCCTTGTTGACCGACGAGGTTTCCTGCGGTCAGTGGTTGTGCGCCTGGCCAGATCGACCTGGCCGGGCTGGTCGCATCGACACCGCAGAGGCCGGACACCTTCCAACTCGCGGTCACCGGCGGCACCGGCCGCTACCAGGACGCCCGCGGCTACGCCACCGTCGTGCCCAGCCAGAACCCGAACGTCACCGTGCACCTCACGTCGTGACCAGCACCGCACCGGACCCGCGACCGGGCCGCCGCCGGCTACGCGGCCCGGTCGCGTACGCCAGATCAGCCCGCCGACCGGCCATCAGCTCCACCGCCGGACCCACCGCTTCCGTGATGAGGTACGCCCGTAACCGCGCGCACGAATCGACGATGGTCTGCGCAGTGGTCGCCGCGGCTGGCGTGATCGTCGGCAAGTCCACCTGCCATGGTCCAGCAGCGGCTTGACGCCCAGTGACGAATGCTCGGTCCGACGTCGCGCATACTCCCGCCGTTCGGGGCGGGGGCGTACACGATCGGACTGCCTGCGGAGGAACGCCAGAAGGGGACGATCTGTCGTCGGCGACAACTTTCTCGATCAGCCTCGCCGTGGCAGCCGCAGCAGGAAGCGGGCTCCATCGCCTGCGGGGTCGGCGCAGGTGAGAGTGCCTGAGTGGGCGCTGACGATGCCGCGGGCGATCGCCAGGCCCAGTCCGTTGCCGTCCGGCCTGCTGGGACAGGTGCTGGCCAGCCGGGTGAAGCGCTCGAAGATCTGTTCTCTGTCGGGTCGCGGGACGCCGGGCCCGGTGTCGGTGACCTCGACCTGGACCTCGGCGGTGTGGTTGCTGACGCGGACGGTGATCTGGCCGTCCTCCGGGGTGGCGTGGCGTGCGTTGCTCAGGATGTTGTCCAGGACCTGCCTGATGCGCTGTGGGTCGCCGTGCAGCTGGATATGACTGGGTGCGTGCAGCTGGACGTTAACCCCCGGCGCCAGTTCACGGGTGAGTTCGACTGCGGCTGCGGTCAGCGGCACGAGGTCGAATTGCTCCATGGCTAGGGGGGTGCCTTGCTCAAGGCGGGTCATGGTGAGCAGGTCATCAACGAGCCGCCCGGCGCGGTGCGCCTCGCGCAGGATCTGAAGCAGTAGTTTCTCGCGCGCGGCGTGGCCGGGATCGGTGCGCAGCATGGTCTCTGCGCTGGCTTGAACGCCCGCGATCGGTGTGCGGAGCTCGTGCGAGGCGTCGGCGAGGAACCGGCGCATGCCCTCCTCGGCGCGGCGCAGTGCGCGGGCCTCAATGATCGCGAGCCCGCAAATGATGGTGGCCAGGCACAGGCAGATCACGCCAGCGCCGAAAAGGATCTCCTTGGGGACCGGGGGCTCAGGCAAGAAGGCGGCCGACCGGGCGTACCAGGCCGCCGCGAGGATCGCCGCCAGCAGGGTGGCGATGGCGGCGCGGGTACGCAGCCGGGAGCGCATCGGGTCAGAGCCGGACGGTGTAGCCGTGCCCGTGCACGGTGTGGAGGATCCTCGGGCCACCGGTCTCGAGTTTGCGCCGCAGGGAACTGATCCGGGCCTCGACAATGTTCGGGTCGTAGGAGCCGTAGCCCCAGACCTGGGTGAGCAGCTCGGCCTTTGAGACGGTACGGCCGCGCCGGGCCAGGAGGTAGGCGAGCAGCTGCAACTCGGTTGGCGTCAGGCCGAGCGGCTTCCCGGCCCGCCACGCGGTGCGTGCCGATTCGTCCAGCACCAGGTCCCCGGCCTCGGTCGTGACCGAATGCAGCCGCCCGGCTCGCCGCAGCAGCGCGTGCACCCGGGCGAGCAGCTCGGTCAGGGCGAATGGCTTCACCAGGTAGTCATCGGCGCCCGCGGCGAACCCCGCCAGCCGGTCATCGAGGCCATCGCGGGCGGTCAGGAACAGGATCGGCAGATCGCTGCGGGCGCGCAGCTGGCGCGCCAAGGTCATACCGTCCGGCCCGGGCAGCGTTATGTCCAATATGGCCAGGTCGGGCCGGAACCCGTCCGCTAGGTCCCGCAGCAGCGCCCCGTCGGCCTGGTCGCGTACCAGGTAGCCGGCGTCGGCCAGCGCGGTCGTGACGGCGTCACGGATCGCGGCCTCGTCCTCGATGAACAGGACCCGGGCAGGTGAACCCCGCATGCCCCCATTGTGGCCCAGCGGAACTGACGAATGCCTGACAAAGCCCTGCCGGTCAGGCGTCTGTCAGGAATCCGCGTGCATGCTACCCGGCAGGCACGCGACCCCCCCACGCACGCCACCCCACGAAGGAGACGGGCCCGATGAATATCCGCGCCCATGCCACGGCGACGGCGAACCGGCCTGCTCAGCGCGGGCCGCGTGCACTGAGGAAGCGGTCCAGGCTTATGGACATGGCCAGGCCTGTGGACATGGCCACGCCGCCGCGGCTGCACGCGCATGGCGATCTCAGCCTGTGGCCGATGTTCGCGCAGCTATGCCCTTCATATGCTGCCCGCGTTTCCCGCAGGCAATGGATGTCCGCCGTGTCCAGGCTTAAAGTGTTCGCGCTGGTCATCGTGCTCGGCGCCGCGACCGGGTGGACCAGTTCCTGCGGGATTGGCGCCGCGGGTTCGCCGGTATGCACCCCAGCGGCCGGAAAGCTGCCGGGTGAGGGGGGACCGCGGCTGGCCACCAGTGACGGTTTCGCTGCTCATGCGGAACCCGCGCTGGCCGTGGACCCCCATCACCCGCGCAGCCTGCTGGGCGCGGCACAGTTCGCGAGGCCGGGCAGCTTCATCCGAGTCCCTGGCACCTTCTTCTCCGCTGACGGCGGCCGCACCTGGCATGACAACGGGCCGCTCCCGCTGCCGCCGGGATACGCCGAGGGCGACGACGTCAGCGCGGCCTTCGCGGGCGGCACCGGTCTGGTCGCCGCCGAAATTTACCCAGCGAGCGGCAGGGGTGGAGGGGTCTACGTCTGGCGGACTCGTGACGCTGGGCGGCGCTTCTCCGCACCGGTGCCGGCATTCCTCGTCCGGCATGGCGGTGCGAATACCGACCACCCGTCGCTGGCCGTAGCCACCGGCCCGGACGGTCGTCCGGTCATCACGGTGGCCTGGGCCCAGGGTGATTCCCTGCTATTCAGCAGGTCCACCGATGGTGCGCAGACGTTCAGCCCGGCGCGGGTCATCAGCGCCCCCCGGGATCAGCACCCCGACCTGGCCGTGGCTGCCCCCGGACCGGGCCAGGCAGTCAGCGTGGCCTACGCTGCCCAGTCAGCCAACGGCGGCACCGTGGTCAAGGTCGCCACTTCCGGCAACGCCGGGCAGACATTCGGGGCGCCGGTCACCGTGCCCGGTGCTCCGGCGGCCGCCGGGCCGCAATCATATGAAGTCAGCCTGATCGCTGCCGGCGCCGACCCGCGTCACGGGACGCTCTACGTGGCCTTCGCCCAGCAAGCCGGCCAGGGCGGCTCGCTGCGGGTGGTCGTCACCCACTCCACCGCCACCGGAGGATGGACCGCACCCGCCGAGGTGCACCCGGTGGCGGCTGACCCGGGCTCCAGCCAATTCCAGCCAGCCCTGACCGTCACCCCAGCGGGCCAGGCCTACGTGACCTACTTCGTGGCATCTTCGGGCCGTGTCGCGCCCCTCCTGACTGAAGTCGGCGGCCAGGCCCGCACCCAGACACTGGGCGCTCCCTTCGACTCGGGCTGCGGTCTCACCGCCGGCGTGAAGACCATCCCGTGGCTTGGCGACTACCAGGCGCTGACCAGCAGCGCGGGGCACCTGTACGCCGCCTGGAACGACGGCGGTACCGGCACCCTGCAGATTCTGGTCCGGGCCGTGGACACGGGGCGCTGACCGCATCCGGGCTGCCGGAGTCCGCCCCCGGCGAGGTTCCGCTGAGTCCTCGCCCCCCGCAGACGGGCGCAGCACCCGCGGCAGACTAGCTGCGCCCGTCGCCCCCGGGTCGTCCCCGATCTGGCAGATCTGCGCTACACGCCAGTCTCAGCCCAAGCCCCGCGAGGCGCTCCGAGTCGATCTGGTCGCTATGGAGGACTCAGGACACTTGCATCGCGCTCACCCTACGTGGTTCGCCTGACGCGGGTCAGCCGGCAGGACGTGTCGGCGTCAGTTTCGTGAGCCAGCCGCCGGTCTGGACATTCCTGGAATTCGAGGCCGACGATGATGCTGCCGATGTGCTAGCTGATGGCGATGTAGTCCGAGCTGGGATTTCGCTGGTGGGTCAGGGCAGCGAGGCGGGCAGCCCGAAGGGCGCGAAGTGATCAGGGCCGAGGAATGAGGTGATCTCGGCGATGTGCTCGCCGCGCAGGGTCAGCACGGTGATTTGACCAGCTGAGGTGCGGGCCGGCGTCGTCGTTCCCGAGGTAGAACGCCACGGCGGGCTGGCCGTTCGCGCTGGCCGGGAGGTGCCGCCAGCTTGGGCATCGGGTCATGGGGACCTGCACGGCGAAGTCGGTGACGGCCTCGAGGCCGTGGTACCAGTGCGGCAGCGGCGGCATCGACCAGGTGACGTCCTCGGTGAGCAGCGCGACCAGGGCGTCGGCGTCGCCGCGTTCCAGCGCCGCGGCGTACCCGGCGACGATCTCCCGCAGACGCGCGTCGTCGATCTTCCGCAGCGTCCGCTGCTGGGTGGGGGAGGGAACCTTCTCCTTGACGACTTTGCGGGCGCGCGCCAGGGCGGAGTTCACCGACGTGGTCGAGGTCTCCAT
>CZLB01000345.1_pt2 | contig 8535 bp, 8 predicted proteins | sample 1122421 | NCBI WGS metagenome assembly CZLB01 (sample SAMEA3539301, study PRJEB10725) | soil metagenome | biome: tundra; feature: field; material: soil | place: USA | collected 2010-05 | depth 0.15 m | reverse complement strand
GAATCCCGCAGCGCCGTCGGAGCCCTCGATCTCGACGGATTCGAGGACGACGTCCTTGGCCGGGCGGTCCCTGCCGTCCGTGGCCATGCTGCCGATCCTGTCCACCACGTCGGTGCCCTCGATTACCTCGCCGAAGATGGTGTGCTTGCCAGTCAGCCAGGGGGTGGGGGCGGTGGTGACGAAGAACTGGGAGCCGTTGGTGCCCGGCCCGGCGTTAGCCATGGCCAACAGGTAGGGCCGGTTGAACGAGAGGTCCGGATGGAATTCGTCACCGAACTGGTAGCCCGGGCCGCCGGTCCCGGTGCCGAGCGGATCCCCGCCCTGAATCATGAAGTTCGGGATCACCCGGTGGAAGACCGTCCCGTCATAGAGCCTGGCCGTGCTGGCCTTCCTGGTGCGCGGATCTTTCCACTCGCGCTTACCCTCGGCCAGTTCGACGAAATTCCGGACGGTCTTCGGTGCGTGATCCGGGAATAGCCGGATCACTATCGGTCCCTCGTTGGTCCGCAGTGTCGCGGTGAGCGTTTTAGTCATGGCTGGCATCCTCGCATGAACCGTCGGGCCAATGGCGATCCTCCGCCCGCAGTTCCAGCCCTGACACTATCCTCGCACGTCCGGATGAATGCGACGAAGCGGCGAACAAATGGTTGAGCGCCGCCGACCGGGGAAGTGACACCGGCGGGAGCATACTTGGGAGGTTCATCGTGTCCCTTAGAAGCAGGAAGCAGGACGCTAAGGCCGCGGCCCGAGCTGGGGCCAAGAGTGCCCGGCGGCAGGCCCAGGTCGGAGCGAAGAGTGCCCGGCGGCAGGCTCAACGGGCCGCTACGCAGGCGACCCCGCTCGCCAGGAGCGCGCGTGAGACGGCGCAGCAGAGCGTGCACGACGCCAGGGTGTGGGCTGCTCCGCGCGTTGAGCGCTCTGGGCACGCCGTGACGGAGCGGATCGCGCCGAAGCTCTCGGACATGCTGGTGGCCACCGCGCGCCGACTCGAGCCCGCCCCGCCGACCCGCCGTCGCCGCTGGCCGAAGGCCCTGGCCGGGATGGTCATGCTTGGCGTCGGCACCGCAGTCGCGGCCGTGCTGCGCAGCCGTCGGGGACCGGCATTCTCCGCCAAGCCGCATGACTCAGGTCGGCCCATGATGGCGGCCACGGGACCAGCTGACAGCCCCCCGGACACTGACTCGGAGACCGCTGACGTCAACGGGCAGGTGCGCACGCCGTAGGGCGGCCCGGCCTGGCGACGGGCCCGGGCTCCGCCCCGGGGCCCAGCCCTTCACCCGGGCTCAGGCTCCGATCTGCAGGCCGCCCGCCTGCAACGAGCCCGCGGTGGTGTAGGGCTGGTCAGTTACCACCTTTGTCATCGGAACGGGCACCGCCCGGGTTACCGGCGCCAGCAGCTGCAGGATGGTGGCCAGCGGGCTGGTCGGCGTGATGGTCACCGGGATGCCGAGCAGGTCGCCTGACAGCTTGGTCGCGTAAAGGACCACGGGCCCTCCGAAGTGCATCGACGAGCTCCGTGTCACGGCGGTACCCCCGCCCTGGCTGACGGTCAGGGCGATGTTGCCGGTAAGGGTGAGCGAGCTCATGGTGAACTTCATCATCGTCACGGTCCCGCTGGCCGTCGCCACCTGTGCGACCCCGTCGTAGGACAGGCCTTCGAGGAGCGCCGAGTCGGCCGTCAGGCTGGACTGGGCGGCCGCTGCGAGCTGCCCAGGTGCCGCGGCCTTCGGCTGGGCCGTGGCGCTGGCGCTCGGCGACGCAGTGGGCTGGGGCGAGCCGCTGGCGGCCGGATCCGGCGTGCCGGTCACCGTGGCTCCAGGGATGAGGGTGGGCTGCAGGGTTGTCGGCTGCACGGTTGTCGGCTGCACGATGGGAGTCGGCGTGGCCGGGGCGGCCGGTGACGGCGTGGGCGACGGAGCAGGGCAGATGAACGGGATCGGGATGATGCAGACCAACTGCGACGACGCGGGCCGCATCGAACTGCCCAGGGAGCCCGGAAGCACCAGCCCGGACAGGGCGAGCGGCGTGATCGCCAGGGCCATGAGCCGATCGCCACTCCGGCGATGGTCGCCCGGTGCGGTGCGGCCGCCCGCCTGGTCCCGGAGCACGATGCCCAGGCCGTCCGATGGGTCGTCGTGGCGCGGTCGCCGATGCCGCCGGGCGGCCGGCTCCCGTCCCGCGACCGGCGCCCAGGCGAAGCTCAGCGATCCGCCAGTCACGCCGAGCAGCATGCCGACGAAGAACCCGCCCAGATTCGTCGCGACGAAGGACACGACGGCGAGGAGCACTCCGGCGATCGCATAGAAGACCCGCTGCGACGGGTGAAACCAGATCAGCAGCCCGCACGCCACGAGCAGGCCACCGATCAGTACGCCGAAGACGCCGCCGATCCCGATGTAGATGATGACCTTCACCGAGGTATGCGCCAGCACGCTGAGCAGCGGGATGGCGAGCATCTCCAGGCCGGCGAGAAGTAGCAGCAGGCCACCCCAGAACGGGCGGCTGCGCCGCCATATCCGGAAAGCCCGCCGCCTGCTGGCGGGAGCGAGGCTCAGCGACAGAGGCTCCACCGGGTCCTGCCCGGCGGAGCCCTGGCCGCCCTCGGAAGCGATCATCAGTAGCAGGCTTTTCCAAAGGTCAGGCTGAAGCCCGGCAGTGTGAACGTGCCCGCAGTGGTCAGCCACGTGTTTTGCCGCAGGTTGTCAATCGTGACTGAGTCCGCCTGCTCGCCGAAACCGCCAGCCTGGCCGGTGACGCCCGGGTCTTCTGTCAGCGTGCCCGCGTCCTGCCCGATGGTGATGTTGTGGAACGTCGCGTTGCCGGACTGCTGGTCCGCGTCCACGATGAGGTTGCTCGCCGACACCGGAGTGCCTCCCCCGCCCGCGGTAATCCTGAGCGTGATGGGACCCACCGCGACGCTCTGGCACAGGTTGGCGAGAGTCGCGCTCCGGATCCCGGAGATCGCCACCGGGTGCGTGGCGTTGCCGCCCGTCACCTGACCGCCGAACTGCTCGAATCCGGTTCCATTCAGCTGGCTGGAACTGATCTCGAAGGCGCTTCCCGATACGGAGACGTTGGTGGCGAGCGCGCCCTCCGCGGTCAGTCCGATCAAGACACCCGCCGTGGCGAGGGCCGGGACGAAGAGGACGGCGAACCGCCGCCAGCGGACTTTGCCAAGCTGCGGCCGCGCAGGACGATCTGGTGTGCTGTTCTCGGACGAGGCCATGACGGCTCCTGCCACTGTTCTCCGTGGTGCAGGCAAGCCCTACGAGATTTTGTGTACCGGCACCGTTGACGGGGGCAACGACTGCTCCGGGTGACATGGGCCGCATCAGAGCAATCGGGTGGAAGTTACCGCTAAGTAGGTATGAGGGTCAAGTACTCGCGAGTAACAAATCTGGCCCCGCTTGTGACACGGTTTCCCTCGCGCTGCGTTTCCGGACGCCAGGAAGGGTCGGCGGGATCATGCACAATACCTGTGTGCTTCTGCAGGAGCTGGTACGAACGTCAGACGCGGTTGCCGCGGCGCCTGGACGCCGCGCCAAAGTCGATGGCATCGCGGCGCTGCTGCGCCGGGCGAGTCCCGCCGAGATCCCGGTTGCGGTGGCATTCCTGGCCGGCGAACTGCGCCAGCGCCAGATCGGGGTGGGCTATGCGGCCCTTGGTGACCTGCTGCGCGCCGACCTGACCGCCACCCAGTCCGTGGCCGCCGGGGATGGCGGCCCCGCGGCAACCGCCACGGAGCCGCCGCTCACCCTGGCCGAGACCGACGCGGCATTCGCGGTCGTCGGCAGCACCACCGGGCACGGCTCACAGGCGGACCGGCGGCGGCTCCTGGCGGAACTCTTCGAGCGTGCCACGCCGGGCGAGCGGTCGTTCCTGGTCCGGCTGCTCGCTGGTGACCTGCGGCAGGGTGCGCTCGAAGGCCTGATGGTGGAGGCGGTGGCCAGTGCGGCCGGAGTACCCACCGAGGAGGTCCGCCGGGCGTACTTGCTCGGCGGATCGCTTCCTGCGGTGGCCGCGGCCGCGCTGGCCAGTTCAGACCCGGCGGCGGCCATTGCGGCGCTGCGCTCCGTTAGCTTGCAGGTGGGCAGGCCGCTGCGGCCGATGCTGGCCGCATCGGCGCCCAGCATTGCCGCCGCGTTCGAGCGGCTCTCACCTGCGGCGGCCGAGTGGAAGATCGACGGGATCCGGATCCAGGTTCACCGGCAGGATGACGAGGTCAGCGTATTCACGCGCACGCTCGACGACATCACTCTGCGGGTCCCCGAGGTCACCGACGCGGTGCTGGCCCTCGGCGTGCGCTCCCTGGTGCTTGACGGGGAAGTAATCGCGCTGCGCGAAGGCGGCCGCCCGCAGCCGTTCCAGGTCACCGCCGGCCGGGTCGGCAGCCAGCTCGATGTGTACCGCCTGCGCGCGGACGTGCCGCTCACGCCCTTCTTTTTCGACCTCCTGCATCTGGACGGCAGGGACTTGATCGACGTCCCGGCTAGCGAGCGCAACTCCTTGATGGCGACTGTCGTGGGAGCGGGTCTGCTCGTCCCCCGCATGGTGACCGGGGATGTCGCGGCGGCAGAGGCATTCTTCGGCGACGCGGTCGCTGCCGGGCACGAAGGCGTGGTCGTGAAGTCCCTCGACGCGCCGTACACGGCCGGCCGGCGAGGTGGCGAGTGGATCAAGGTCAAGCCGCGGCACACGCTGGACCTGGTCGTGCTCGCGGCCGAGTGGGGGCATGGGCGGCGCCGCGGATGGCTGTCCAACCTGCACCTAGGGGCCCGGGATCCCGCCACAGGCGACCTAGTCATGCTGGGAAAGACCTTCAAAGGGCTGACCGACCAGGTGCTCGGCTGGCAGACGGAGAGACTGCTGGAACTCGCCGATTCCGCCGAGGCACGCCCCGCGGGTGATCTGCGGGACGCGCACGGGGTGCTGCGGGTGCGCCCCGAACTGGTCGTGGAGATCGCCTTCGACGGCGTGCAGGCCAGCTCTCGCTACCCAGGCGGCCTTGCCCTCCGGTTTGCCCGGGTGGTCAGGTACCGCCCGGACAAGGATGCCGCCGACGCGGACAGCATCGATGCCGTCCGCGCCCTGTGGACCGGCGCGGCGGAAAGCGATCGCCCCTGATACGGTCGCCTGACGCGTCACGCCTGATAGTGGCGCAGGATCGCGGGACCGTCGCCGTCATCCGCTTCGCCTAGATGGGCCAGCAAGGCCCCGGCGAGGATCCGTGAGTCGTCGAACATGACCAGCCCGGCCAGGTCACCCGCCGCGTACCAGCCGAACGGATGCGCTGGCTCGGTGACTGGCTGGGCGGTGCGAGCCTGGGCCAGGTACAGATGGTCCACATGGATATGCGGCTGGGCGAGATGATTGTCCGCCGGGACTGGATGCTCGACAATCCACCAGGGCGGCGCGACCAGGACGGGCGCGAAGCCGTCGGGCAGCGCCGCGGCGAGGGGATCCACCAGCCGCACCGACAGGCCTGATTCCTCGGCTACCTCGCGAAGCGCAGCCTCAGCCTGCGATTCGTAGGCCTCGACATGGCCGCCCGGCGGCATCATCCGGCCGAAGCGCGGATGCTTGATGAGCCCGACCCGCCACCCGTCTGGCCGGCGGGAGAATACATAGACACTCGAGGTCGCGTGCTTCACAGTCACCGCCTCATCGTGCCGCACACGGCCGCCGCGGGCGGCCACGGGCCCTTCACCTGCAGGATCCCTGGCTCGCTCAGCGCGAAATGATAGGCGCCCCGCAGGGACCGCCGAACTCCGCCATGCCTACTTGATCTCACGGGCCCACCTGGCCCGCTCCGGGCCAGCCGGTCCCGGAGCCCGCACTTCGGTAAGGAGAACAGTGTGAGAATCACCCGTCCGCTTATCGGCACCGCCATTGGCGCCGGTGTCCTCGGCACGAGCCTGGGCCTCGGGCTGACCATGGCCAGCGCGTCCACAGGCTCGGCGGCCACAGTGGGGACATCTCACTCGACGGCCTCGATGACGTCCGTGTCCGCGACGGCGTCGCCGAAGCCGTCCGGATCGTCAACGGCGCACAAGTGCACCCACCTGTCCGGCGGGAGCCGGCCCTCGGGCAGCAGCACGCCCGGCAGCTAGGTGTCGATCCTCGCGTGGGCGGGCCCTGCGGGGCCCGCCCGGGAGGTGACCGTGCCGGGCAGTCGTCGGTTAGCGTGGTCGGGCCCGCGCCGCCCGCCGCGTGCGGGCATGTTCCGCCCACCTAGCCCACTCCGGGGACCCCTATGGCACCACGCGAACTCGCCGATCTTCCCTACGCCGCCGTGCTGACGCCGCACTCGGGAGGGCTGGCCGCGCACGGACAGTACGACACGGTCCGGTTCAGCGAGCTCACCTTCGACGAGCCAAGTGCCGCGAACGCGAAATTCCTTGAATGCGCCTTCACCCAGGTGTCATTCCAGGGAGGGCAGCTCAGGCGCAGCCGGTTCAGCGACGTCTGGCTGCGTGACGTCCGGCTGACAGGTATCGACCTGGCCGAGACGAGCTGGCTGGATGCGACGATCATCGGAGGTGTGGTCGCGGGCGTCTCCGCGTTCGGGGCCCAGCTGCGCCGGGTCGCCTTTCACGGATGCAAGCTCGACTCGGTGAACTTCCGGGGCGCACTGCTGACCGAGGTCAGCTTCCACGAATGCCTGCTGCGGCACGTGGACTTCTCAGGCGCGAAGCTCACCAGGACGGTGTTCACGGAGTCGCGGCTGAATGAGTCCGACTTCACCGGGGTCACACTGGACCAGGTGGATCTGCGCGGCGCGGAACTCGGCATCACCATCGGCCCCGACTCGCTGCGCGGGGCTATCATCACGACTGCCCAGCTCGTCGACATCGCCCCGCTCATCGCCGAGAACCTGGGCATCGCCGTCGACCCGCCATGATCGCGCTTGATGAGGGGGCCAGCCGTCCCTGCTCAACCACGATCTTGGGAAGGTCGGGCTGACCGCTGGCGGTAGGCCATGGTGTCGTATTTTGAGAATATGCAGGTCGAGCCGTTTACTATCGCCGTCGACGATGCCGTCCTCGACGATCTGGGCGAGCGCATCAGGCGCAGCCGCTGGCCGGGCCATCTCGCCGGGACCGGCTGGGACGGCGGCGTGGATGTCGGCTACCTGCGTGACCTGCTCGCCACCTGGGCCGGCGATTTCGACTGGCGGGCACGGGAGCGGGCGCTCAACACGTTCGCGCACTTCCGCGCCCGCGTGGACGGATTGTGGGTCCATTTCATCCACGAGCGCGGCAACGGCCCTGACCCGCTGCCGATCGTGCTCACGCACGGCTGGCCGAGTTCGTTCACCGAGCACCTGGACCTGATCCCGCTGCTCACCGACCCGGCAGCACACGGCGGCCGGGCCGAGGACGCTTTCGACGTCGTGGTGACATCCCTGCCCGGATACGGATTCTCTGACCAGCCGGCCGCGCCGGGAATGATCAACACCACGATCGCCGACCTGTGGTGCCGGCTGATGCGTGACGGCCTCGGCTACCCGCGGTTCGGAGCACATGGCAGCGACATCGGCGCCGGCGTGACCAGCCGCCTGGGCCTGCGCCATCCTGGGCCAGTGGTAGGCATCCACCTGAGCGCCATGAGCCTGGCCACGCCGCCGCAGCCGTGGTCGGAGGCGGAACGGGAATACCTGGCCGCGGTCGAGCGGTGGGACCGGGCGGAGGGCGCCTACTCCGAGATCCAGGCCACCAAGCCGCAGACGGTCGCCTGCGGGCTCAACGACTCCCCGGCCGGCCTCGCGGCATGGATCATCGAGAAGTTCCGTGCCTGGAGTGACTGCGGGGGCGACGTGGAGTCCCGGTTCACCCGGGAGCAGTTGCTCACCAACCTGACCATCTACTGGGCCACCCAGACGATCGGCTCATCAGTCCGGCTGTACTACGAGCACCGGCACCGGGGCAGCGCGTTGCGGCCGGGCGACCAGATTGGCGTGCCAGCGGGTTTCGCGATCTTCGCCAACGAGTTCGTGCCGGCCGGCCATCCCCCGCGCGAACTGGCCGAGCGCAACTTCCAGGTGACCAGGTGGACCGAGATGCCCCGCGGCGGCCATTTCGCCGCCCTGGAAGAGCCACGCCTGCTCGCTGAGGACATCCGCGCGTTCTTCCGCCTGCTCCGGTAGGGCTGACCGGCTCAGGCCAGGCGGGCCGGGAACCCGCCCGTCGCGATCGGCCCCCACCGCTCGACGGTGACCCGGATGAGCGCCTTGCCCTGACGCTGCATCGCCGCTCGGTACTCATCCCAGTCGTCGTGCTCACCAGCGATTGCCCGGAAGTAGTCGACGAGCGGGTCAAGCGCCTCGGGAAGGTCGAGGACCTCGGCTCTGCCGTCGATCTGCACCCAGGGGCCGTTCCAGTCGCCGGACAGGACCAGGAGGCTGACCCCTGGATGACGCCGGGCGTTGCGGGTCTTGGCCCGTTCGGGATACGTAGCGATCACCACGCGTCCAGCACTGTCCAGGCCGGCTGTCACGGGGGAAACTTGCGGGGCTCCATCCCGCTTTGTGGTGAC
>CZLB01000195.1_pt1 | contig 8677 bp, 7 predicted proteins | sample 1122421 | NCBI WGS metagenome assembly CZLB01 (sample SAMEA3539301, study PRJEB10725) | soil metagenome | biome: tundra; feature: field; material: soil | place: USA | collected 2010-05 | depth 0.15 m | reverse complement strand
CGCGGTGCGTCCAGCTCGTCGCGCCCGAGCAGGACCTCGGTCAGTTTCTCGCCGGGGCGCAAACCCGTGTACACGATGTCGATCTCGACCGCGGCGCGCGCGGCTAGCCTCCGCGCGATGTCGTCGATCAGCACCCGTTCCCCCGTGTCGAGGACGAGCACCTCGCCGTCATCCCCGATGACCGCCGCCTGCAGTACCAGCTGGACCGCTTCGTCCGCGGTCATGAAGTAACGGCTGACCTTCGGATGAGTCACGGTGACCGGGCCCCCCGCGGCCACCTGTGCGGAGAGCGCGGTCAGCACCGACCCGCGGCTGCCGAGGACATTCCCGAAACGGACGCTCAGGTAGGTCCCGTCGGCGCGACCGGCCAGGTGAGCGGTGAGCCGTTCACCGATCCGCTTGGAATAGCCGAGCACGCTGACCGGGTCTGCGGCCTTGTCCGTCGAGATGTTCACGAATGACTCGACGCCGCTCGCAGCCGCGGCCTCGAGCACCGTGAGAGTGCCCCAAACGTTGCTTTTCAGCGCCTCGGCGGGGTAGCGCTCGAGGAGCGGCAGGTGTTTGAGCGCCGCCGCGTGGAAGACGATCTGCGGCCGACATTGCTCGAAGACCTCCGTGATCCGGCGTGGGTCGCGGATGTCCGCCAGCACCGTATCGTCCGTGTCGAGCAGGGCCCGGCCATGCAGCGTCAGCTGCATGGCATGCAGGGCGGACTCGTCACGGTCCAGCATGATCAGTTCCGCTGGATGGAGCTGGTGCAACTGCCGGCAGAGTTCGGAGCCGATGGATCCGCCCGCGCCGGTGACCAGAATCCGCTTGCCAGCGAAATGTCCGGCGACAGTGGCGACATCAGTCTTGACCGGCCTGCGTCCGAGCAGGTCGCTGATCCGCGGGTCACGGACACCTTCGATACGCGCGCCGCCGTTGAGCATCTCCGTGATCGACGGGATGACCTTGGGCGTCAGCCCGCAGTTCTCCGCCTCGACGGTGAGGTCGCGGATCGTCTTCCCGCTCGCTTCGGCGATCGCTATGACCAGGACCGTGGCACCGGTCCGCGCCGCGACCTCCGCCATCCGGCTGCGGTCGCCGAGGACTGGGATGCCCTGGATCCGCAGCCGTCGCTTCGCCGGATCGTCATCGAGGATCGCCACCGGCCGATACTGAGCGTCCGGCCGGCAGGTCAGCCGGTGCACCAGGATCGAGCCCGCTTCGCCCGCGCCGAAGACGATGATCTCAGTAGCCGCGGTGGCGGGCGCCCGTGATCGCTGTCTGACCGCGAACAGCACGTACCGTGCGCCGAGCATGGCGGGCAGCGCGAACAGCGCGCCTCCCACGGCCGTCTCGATCTCGGCCCGCTGGCCGGCGAACAGCGCGAAACCACTCGCGGCGAGGCTGACCGCCATGCCGCAGCAGGCCAGTCCCACGCGGACCACCTCGTCGAGACTGCCTCGCTGGTAGCGGCCCCGGTAGAGCCCGGCGAGCAGTCCGGATCCGGTCGACAGGAGGCAGATGATCAGAGTCAGCTGGGCCAGGCCAGCCGGGCTGAGGCCCGCGCGCGCCGGAACCCTCGTCACCCACTCCGCCGCCAGCAGGCCACCGAGCCAGGCGGCTGAGTCATAGCCTGCCTCGACGCCGGAGCGGCCCCACCGTTGGCCGCTAAAGATCCGCCCCGTTTGGCCGCTAAAGATCCGCCCCGTTTGGCCGCCAAAGATCCGCCCCATACGGATGCTGGGCGAATTTCCGCCCGTCGCCCCGCTGTCCACGCAGCCCCCGTCCCCCTGCTGCCGCAGACGCCGGCACACCCGCTGGGTGCCGCACGCCGCATGGGGTACATTACCCTCAGTAATCGATACGACACTATTAGTAACCAAGTCGTAGGCGGCCCGTCTGCATGAGGGGGCAGAATCGCCGTCGAGCTGCGGAATCTTCCCTGGCCTAGGAGTCGCAGGAACGGCGGAACAGGCTAACTCCTGCCAGCGAGACCTATCAGGCAGCGCATAGACACAGGGGGCATCGAGGATGACCGGCACGTCCAGCGGAAATGACCCGGGCGGTTCCGCACAGGCCACTGCTCCGCACGCATCCACCGTTGTCGAGGCAGAGCAGCCGGTCAAGCGCAAGCCGCGCGGCAGACGTAAAGGGTTGCTGTCAGGCCTGGGAGTCCTGGTGCTGATCGGTGCCGCCGCCGCGGCCGGCTTTCTGATCGTGAACAACCTGGTCAGCCGCGTGCCGCGGATCAATATCGGGCGGCTGCCACCATCTGGAGTCAGTCAGACGATCCTGATCACCGGCGCCGGATTCGGGGCCACCGGTGGGTCGGTGCCCGTGTCGTCGCAGGGTCAATTCAGCGGGCTCATCATGCTGCTGCACATCAACGTCCGGCAGAAGGCGGCCGCCGTGGTATCGATACCGCCGCGGGTCATGGTCCAGGTGCCAGGGAAGGGAACGATAGAGCTCCAGAGCGCGCTCGCTGACGGCGGCCCGGCCTTGCTGGTGCGCACGGTCGGGCAGTTGACCCACGTGCAGATCAACCACTATGCGCGGATTGACTTCAACCACGTCGCGAAACTGATCAACGCTCTCGGCGGCGTTGATGTCAGCATGCTGAAGCCGAGCGTTGGCGCCGGGTACAAGTTCCACGCCGGGATCAACCACCTGAACGGCATGACGGCGCTCTATTACGCGCGGGACACGTCCACCACCGACGGGGGCCGGATATTGCGCCAGCAGAACCTCCTCCGCGCGATCATGTCCAAACTCGGCCACCGTCACCTGCTCACCACCCCGATGACGATGGTCCACGTACTCGGCGCGCTCACCAGCATGATGACCGTGGACAGCAACTTCACCAACTCTGAGCTCATGGCCTTGGCTAAGGAACTGGCCACCCTGAGTGGCCAGGCGGGGACGTTCGTGACGGCCCCATCCCACATGGCCGGGGGAAAACTCGTCCTCGACACCCCGATGAGCAGCCAGCTCTGGCGAGCGATCACGCATGACTCGGTCGCCGCGTTCGCCCGGAAAGACCCGTCCACGGTGACACCGCCGGTGCTTCCCTGACGCCTACGGCGCTCCCCAGGCGGCGCCTACGGCGCCAGGCCGTCGAGGATCTCCTCGATCCGCGCCAGCGCGGCGGAAATCCACGGCAGTTCCAGCGGTGCGCCGGCCGCCAGCGCGCGTTCACGCTGGGCCGCGGTCTCTCCGTAGAGCAGGCCGGTGGCCACCCGCACCCGCAACGCGCTCGCGTCCTCCCCGAACGCGCTCGCGGGCAGCACACCCATGCCGCAGCGGTCGAGCAGGTGCCGGGCCAGGTCGGCCCCGGTGGCGATTCCGTAGCCGCCGCGCAGGTGCTCGCGCCACGGGGCAAAGTCCGGGTAGAGATAGAACGCGGCCTCTGGCGCCGGAACCAGCAGCCCAGCAGCGGCAAAACGACCCGCGACAGCGTGTGCCACCGCCCGGTGCAGGGAGCGACTGCGGGCCATTCGTTCGGTTATGTCGGGGGGTTCGGTGAAGGCGAGGGCCGCCGCCTGCTGGATGGGCACCGACGGGGCGGACCATATTTCGCTGGCGATGCCGAGCAGCCGGTCGCGCAGCCCGCGCCCAGCCGGGCCGTCTGGCAGCCTGGCCACGCCGATCCGCCAGCCGCCCAGGGCGAGGCTCTTGCTGAGCGAGGTCGTGACCACGGTCCGTTGTGGCGCGAAAGCCACCGGGCTCGGGAACGGTGCCCGTGGGTCATGCACCAGGTCGCGGTAGATCTCGTCGGAGATGATGATCAGGTCGTAGGCCGCGGCGACGTCGCAGAGCTCGCGCATGGTGCCCGGACGGGCAAGACGCCCGGTGGGGTTGTCAGGCAGCGTGAGGATCACCGAGCCGATCCGCCGGCCATTCTCGCGTGCCGCCTCGACGGCCCGGGCCAGCCCGGCGGGGTCGCAGATGCCACCCTGGCCGGGCGGGGCGGGCACGAAGTGGGTGCGGACGCCGATCATGCTGGCCTGTGCGGCGTAGCTGACCCAGCTTGGCCGGGGAACGGCCACGTCCGCGCCGATGGCGAGCAGCAGGCCGAACAGCAGCGGCTTGCTGCCTGGTCCGCAGACTACCGAGCTGGCGCTGGTGGGCAGGCCGCGCCTGGTCCAGTAGCCCGCCGCGGCCTGGCGCAGCGCCATCAGCCCGGCCACCGGGCCGTAGGAGTTGCCGTCGCTGGCCGCGGCCAGCGCGGCACGGAGCATCGGATGGGCGGGCAGGCCGGCCTCGCCAAAGGCGAGCGGGAGCACCGTCTCGCCGGCGCGCTTGCGGACGGCGAGGGCCTCGTTGGCGGCCAGCGTGGCCGAGATCTTGATGGGAGTGGTGACTGGTGCGGGGCTGACGGTCGGCATGGCTGTATCAGCCATGGACATGGCCTTGACTCCTAGCTGCGGGGGGGTCGGGACGCCGCACTGCGCCGGATTGGTTGGGGCGCGGCATCGCGCCGTGTGGAGCGGCGGGGCATCGGAGTGCGCCTCCGACCACGCTGACCAGCTTGCCCTGACTCATGCATTAGCACAAGCTTCTATTACTGTTGTTGAGGTTAAGCTTACCTTATGCTTGACCTGCATCGGCTCCGCCTTCTGAAGGAGTTCGCCGCGCGTGGCACCATCGCGGCCACCGCCGCGGCCCTCGGCTACACCCCGTCAGCGGTGTCGCAACAACTGGCCGCGCTGGAACGCGAGGCGGGCACGGCACTGCTCGACCGGACCGCGCGGTCGGCCGAGCTGACCGACGCCGGGCTCCGGCTCACCGCCCACGCCGAACGCATCCTGGCCCTGGTCGAGGAGGCGGAAGCGGATCTATCCGTGCAGGCCAGGGAGCCGTCGGGCCGGGTGTCGGTCGCTGCGTTCCCGACCGCGGCCGCGGCCTTCGCGCCGTCGCTGGCGCGCAGCCTCCGGGCGCACCCGGGGCTGACCTTGCTGCTCCGGCAGACCCAGCGGGCGGAAGGCTTGCGCCAGGTCAGCTCGGCCGAGGTGGACGTCGCCCTGGTCGACGACTGGTCGGGCGGGCTGGCCGGCACCGAGTCGCCGCTGCTGCGGTTCTATCCGCTGGTCCGGGATCCGCTCGTGCTGGTGGTGCCGCGCGGGCATCGGCTGGCCGATCCGGCGGAGCCGGTCGACCTGCGGCAGTTGCGGGAGACCAGCCGGTGGATGGCGGCGCCGGCCGGGGAGCCGTCCCGGCAGGCCGTGGACCTGCTGCTCGCCGGGGTGGGCGGCGCTCCGCCGGTGCCATGGGAGTTCGAGGGACTGGGCACCATCCTCAGCCTGGTGGCCAGGGGTATTGGCATCGCCGCCGTCCCCCGGCTGGCGCTGGCCGCAGGCGACGCGCGGGTCGCCGTCCGTGAACTCCCGGAGGGCAGTCCGGCCCGCGAGGTCTACGCGGTAGCGCGGGCGGCCAGCGTCCGCCGCCCCTCGGTGGCCGTGATCCTGACGGCGCTCCATGATGGCGCTGAGCACCTGCCCGGCCGCGGCGGCCGGAACCGCGCAGTTTCATGATCACGGGAGGGTCCCGCCCGGTGTGCGGGTGCTCCCGCCCTGCTCAGGACGCTTGTGAGGTGAATGCGTAGATTTCAGTTTCAACGATGTGTGATTCTGCGTGCGCCGCTGTCAGGTTCCCGGCGGCTAGATCGTCGCCCGCCCGGACCATCGCCGCGAATGCGGCGTTCCAGCTAGCCGCGTGGTCCGGAGGGGGATCGGCAAGACAGGCGTTGCCGTCGGCGATGAGCGTGCCTGAGTCTGCTTCGAGTGCGGCAATGTTCTTCACCGCGCCATCCGACTTGGTTTTGGCCAGGATGCCGAGGCTGTTCATCAGGAGAGCCCGGCCCCCGTGGTTCGCCCAGGCGGTGAATCTGGCCGACTGTGTGGCCGCGGCCCGCGGGATGGCGGGCTTGGCGGCGATCGGCTCGGCCGGCTCGCTGCCCTTGGCTGTGACCTGCTTGACCTGCTTGACCTGCTTGACCGCCTTGGCCGGCTGGCCGCCCCTGGCCAGGAGCGGCTTGACCGGCGCGGCGGACGGGCTGGCCATCGTGGGTGTGCTCGTTGGCGCACGGCTGGCGGCCGCATTGGAAGCGGGCCTGGCGAGGTAGGCCGCGCCGCCGCCGGCCAGCAGCCCGGCCACGGCAAGCGCGGACGCGATCCTGGCCACGTTCATAGCGGGATCATTTCTGTAGGAGACGTTACGATCAGCGATCCAAATACTACTCTCAGTGATATCCGAGGTAGCCGCCCCACCGCCCCGCCCCTGGCGTCCCCGCGCGGTGAGGGCCTCAGGGAGCGCGTTCGATGGGGCAGCTCATGCAGCGGGGGCCGCCGCGGCCCCGGCCCAGCTCACTGCCCCGCACGGTGATCACCTCGATGCCGTTCTCCCGCAGGTAGGCGTTCGTGGTCACGTTGCGCTCGTAGGCGACCACGACGCCGGGCTCGACGGCCAGCACATTGCAGCCGTCGTCCCACTGCTCCCGCTGGGCGGAGCGTACGTCCTGGCTGGCGGTCAGCACGGTGATGCTGGGCAGGTCCAGCGCGGCGGCCATGGCGGCGTGCATGTCTTCCGGCTGATGGTCGGTGACCTTGAGCTCATGGGCGGTGGCGCCCGGCTCGACCGTGTACGAGGGCAGCATGCCCAGCCCCGCGTACTTGGTGAAGACCCCGTAGTCCACCATCGTCAGCACGGTGTCCAGGTGCATGAACGTCCGGGCCTTCGGCATGTCGAGGGCCACCATGCGGCGGGCCGCTCCGGCGGAAAACAGCCGGTGCGCGAGCATCTCGACCGCCTGCGGCGTGGTCCGCTCGCTCATTCCAGCCAGCACCGCGCCGTTGCCGAGCACCAGGATGTCGCCGCCCTCGATGGTCGCGGGCGCGCTCTCGGTACCCTGGTACCACACCTCGAAACCGCCGCTGGCGAACATCGGATGCCAGCGGTAGATGGCCTCGTCGTAGACGGTCTCGCGCATCCGGGCCGGCATGGCCATCGCATTGACGGACACCCCGCCGTAGATCCAGCACGAGGTGTCGCGCTGGTAAAGCAGGTTGGGCAGCGGGGTGAGCACGAAGCCGTCGATGTCCAGCGAATGGAACGAGATGCTCTTCGGCTCGGGCACCAGTTCCAGGATCTCGCGCTTGGTGATCCCGCCGACCAGGTACTGAGCCAGCTCGCCGGAGCCCAGCCCATGTACGGCGCCGCGCAGCGCCGCGCAGGCCAGCGGCCCGTGCAGGCGCGGATCGAACACCCGGTCCAGCACGAACTCGCGGGCGTCAGCGATCTCCAGGGTCTGCGCCAGCAGGCTGGCGTAGTAATGCACCACCACACCGCGCCCGCGGAGCGCGTCGGCGAACGCGTCGTGCTCGGCCTGCGCCTCAGCTACCCAGAGCAGGTCGTCGAAGAGCAACTCGGCGGCGTTGTCCGGGGTGAGCCGCTTCAGTTCCAGGTCGGGCCGGTGCAAGATCACCTGGCGCAGGCGCCCGACTTCGGAGTCGACACGGAACATGGGCTTCCCATCTGGGTATGGCCGTTAGGTAAGGGTGTCGCCTGTCAGTTATCTCACGGTGCCTATCGCACCGGCCCGCACTAGGCTCCCGTCAATGAACCTAGATCTTGCTCAGGACGCGGCCGCGCTCACCGCGTGCCTGGTGGACGTCGCCTCGGTCAGCGGTGACGAGAAGCTACTCGCCGACGCTATCGCCGGCGCCGTCCAGGCCCTGCCGCACCTCGCCGTGCACCGGGACGGCAATGCGGTGATCGCCCGGACCAGCCTTGGGCGCCCGGAACGTGTGGTGCTGGCTGGGCATATCGATACCGTGCCGGTCGCCGGAAACCTCCCTTCTTATATCCAACGGAACATCCTCTACGGATGTGGCTCCTGTGACATGAAGTCGGGAGTGGCGGTCCAACTGCGCCTGGCCGCGCTGATGAGAGAGCCGAACCGCGACGTGACCTATGTGTTCTACGACTGCGAGGAGGTCGAGGAAGACCGCAATGGCCTGCTTCGGTTGTCCCAGAACTGCCCCGAACTGCTGACCGGGGACTTCGCCGTGCTGCTGGAGCCGACCGGCGCGGTGATTGAGGGCGGCTGCCAGGGCACACTCCGGGCGGAGATCACCGCGCACGGCGAGCGCGCGCACAGCGCGCGGTCCTGGAATGGGCGCAACGCCATCCACGGGGCGGCCGGGATCCTCGACGTGCTGCGCCGCTACGTGGCGCGCCAGCCCGAGGTCGATGGGCTGACCTACCACGAGGGGCTCAACGCCGTGTACATCAGCGGGGGAGTGGCGGGCAACGTGATCCCCGACGAGTGCGTGGTCACGGTGAACTTCCGGTTCGCCCCGGACCGGAGCATCGAGCAAGCGCAGGACCATGTCCGCGCGGTGTTCGAGGGCTGGGACGTGGCCTTCACCGACGGGGCCGCGGGTGCCCGCCCAGGGCTGGCTGATCCCGCGGCCGCGTCACTGCTGAGCGTGGTAGGCGGGGTGCCGCGGGCCAAACTCGGCTGGACCGACGTGGCCAGGTTCGCCGCGCTCGGGATGCCGGCCGTCAACTACGGCCCCGGCGATCCTGAGATCGCGCACACCAGGAACGAGCACGTGAGCATCCCGGAGATAGCCGAGTGCGAGACCAGGCTGCTGGCCTGGCTCACCTGACCGGCCCGAGGACGACCCAG
>CZLB01000007.1_pt1 | contig 8699 bp, 9 predicted proteins | sample 1122421 | NCBI WGS metagenome assembly CZLB01 (sample SAMEA3539301, study PRJEB10725) | soil metagenome | biome: tundra; feature: field; material: soil | place: USA | collected 2010-05 | depth 0.15 m | reverse complement strand
GGCGTGGCCACCAGCAGCCACGGTGAGTCGGAAATGAACCGGCCGGCCCGCAAGTCCGAGCCGAGCTGGATCATGTCCTCCGGCCAGCCGGCGAACCCGGCCGATACGGCGGTGCGCGGGCCGTCGGCGGTCTCGAACTCCGGGGGCGCGGTCGTGGCGTAGTAGGTCGCGAACCCAGGCACTCCCACGTCGTAGGTGTCCACGCCGTAGTGGAAATCCGCAGGCCAGGAATCTGCTGGCGCCATGTCCCGCAGGTGCTTGATGTGGATCGTCGAGACCACGGCCGTGCTCGCCAGGTACTGCTCCCCGTCGCCGGTCTCCACGCCGGCGCAGCGGCCGCCGGACAGCAGCAGCCTGGTCACCCGTCGGTCACAGAGCACGCGACCGCCATGGTCGGCCAGGTAGCCGGTCAGCGCGTCGGTCAGCGCCGCTGAGCCGCCAACCGGGATGGACCAGCTGCGCTGCTGCCGTCCGAAGACCTGTGCGTACGGCAGCACGCCCGAGCCTGGCTCGTCCACCAGCTGGAAGACCTGAAACGACATCCAGAGCAGGAAGGCCTGAATGTGCCGGCTGGTGAACTCGCTGCGGACCACATCCACCGCGCTCATCTGACGCCGCCGGGCCCAGATCCGGCCTTTCGGATGGTCGGCGAGCATCTGGTCCAGCGAGGGGCCGAACCCCACCGGCGTGAACTGCGCCCGGCTGAATACCGTCTTAACCTCGTCGTACTCATCCAGCAGGCGCAGGTAGGCGGTCGCGTCGGCGCGGGAGAAGCGCGCCACCTCGGCCGCGGTCCGCTCCCGGTCCAGCCACATGGTGAACTGCTCGCCGTCCGGAAACGCCACGTGCTCCACCGGGTCTGGCTCGACATAGCGCAGCCCGTAGTCGGCCAGCAGGCCCAGCTCGTCATGCAGCAGCGCCGGGTTGACCCGGATCATGGTGTGGCCGGTGGCGCAGGTGTCGATGCCGAAGCCGGGCAGCAGCAGTTCCTCGGTGGCCGCGCCGCCGCCGGGAATGTGCCGTGCATCCAGGACCAGGCAGCGATATCCCGCCTTGGCCAGGTAGCAGGCGGTTAGCAGGCTGTTGTGCCCGGCCCCCGCCACCACGATGTCCGCGTTCCCGGCCACGCATCGCCTCATTCACTCGTCGCTATGCAAACCATTGCATCTCGGGCGACCTGGGGCAAGGTGGCTTCCGGATCAGCCGCCTCCGGCCGCGATCAGGGCGCGCAGGGCGGGCCCGCCCAGCCGGTGCACCGACGATTCGTCCATGGGGACTGCGCCCAGCGACGCGTAGAAGCCGAGCGCGGCGGCGTTCCAGTTCAGTACGGCCCACTCCAGCCGCGGATATCCGCGCTGGACGCAGATCCGGGCCAGTCCGGCCAGCAGCGCCCGGCCGTGGCCGCCGCCGCGCATGTCGGGCTGGACATACAGATCCTCAAGGTAGATCCCGTGCTTGCCTTCCCAGGTCGAGAAGCTGAGGAACCAGAGCGCGAACCCGACGACCTCGCCGTCATGCTCGGCCACGTGCGCGAACACGGCCGGCGGGTCCGCCGTCAGCGACTTGAGCAGGTCGTCCTCGGTCGCGCTGACGTGTTGCAGCGCCCTCTGGTTTTCGGCGAGGTCGCGGACAAGCTGGTAGATCGCGGGCACATCGCCGGCCCGGGCCGGCCGAATCAACGGCTCACGCCGGCGCCTACCGGGAGAGCGGCGCCAGCACCGCCCTGGCCTTCCGCGGTGTACCGGTCACCCGTACCCGTACCCGGCCGGCCAGGGCCGTTCTGGTCAGGGCCACGCTGATCCGAGCCACGCTGATCCGAGCCACGCTGATCAGGGCCGGGGGAGACAGGGATCCGGTAGCGGAGCCGGAACCGGTCGGCGGCGATGAGGATCTCGCCGACCTCGACGGTCCGCGGCCCAGCCCGGTGCGCCCGCTCGATGAGCAGCACCGGGGCACCTGCCGGTATGTCCAGGGCAGCGGCCTCCGCCGACAGCGATGGCCGCACTGAGATGTCCTCCACCACCTGGTCCACGTAGACGCCGATGACCTTCATCCGCTCGATCACTCCCCGCCCGGCGAATGGGCCCTGCTCAGGGAAGGGGACCGGGGTATGCGCGGTGAGTTCCGCGGGCTCGTAACTGGTGACCATCTGGACCGGGGTGCCGTCCGCGCAGAGCAGGTACCTGGTCCGGGTCACCTGGGCATCGCCAGGCTCCACCCTGAGCAGCCGCGCGATGTGCGGTTGCGCGGCAACGCGCTCGGACTGATGCTCCCAGGACAGCCGGGGCGAGTGCGCCTCACCGTCCGCCGGGCCGCGGTCCGCAGTGCCGCCGCCTGCGGCCCGTTGCGGATCCTCGAGCCCGAACGGTGACCCGGGAAAGTGCAGCCGGTCATGCTCAAGGTGAGAGGCAGCGGGCACCCTCCGGACATACGAACCCGAGCCGGCCCTCGCCTCGATGAGCCCCTCGGTCGCCAGGACCTGCAGGGCGTGCTTGGCCGCGGTCTCCCCGACGCCGTACCGGGCGATGATCCCGTTCCTTGATGGCACCCTGGCGCCGGGCGCGAGGACACCCCCGCGGATCTGCTCCCGCAGGTCCTCAAGAACACGCAGGTAAACGGGATCGGTAGAGGCAGCCATGGCGCTCGATCCTCCTGACGTGACGCCGCGACGGCAGTCACGAGTCCAGCAGGCCAGTCGCCATTGTTGCCGAACCGCCAGGCAAGCTGTCTCCTAATGGACATGTTGTGACCATAGCTTTGCCCGGTGTGATGGGGGAGTTACTGTGGTAGGTCGTTCAAGCATTGTGTGAGATTTTTGACCGTGGACAGGTCCCAGCGGCGGGTGCCTTACTTCTTCCTGGCGAAGATGAGGCCGTCGCCGATCGAGAGCATCGCGAGTTCCACCCGGTCGTCGGCCAGCACATGGGTGTTGAAATCCCTGATCGCGCGGGCATCGGCGTCGTCAGGGGCGGGGTCGAAGATCCTGGCGTGCAGGAGCGTGTTGTCCACCAGGATGATCCCGCCGCTTCGGATGCGCGGGACGATCTCGTCCCAGTAGCCGGCATAGCCGGTCTTGTCCGCGTCGATGAACGCGAGGTCGAATGCCGCCTGGGGGGGCAGGGCGCGCAGCGTGCCCAGCGCCGGGCCCAGCCGCAGTTCGATCCGGTCGGCGAGGCCGGCCTTCTCCCAGTAGGCCGCCGCCAGCGCGGTCCAGTCCGCATTGATATCGCAGCAGATCAGCCGCCCTCCCTCGGCCAGGCCGCGGGCCAGGCAGATCGAGGAATACCCGGTGAAGGTGCCGACCTCAATCGCCTGGCGCGCGCCGATCAGACGGCTCAGCAGGGTCATGAACGTGCCTTGCTCCGGGCCGATCTGCAGGATCACGCGGTCGGGGAAACGCCGCGCCGTCTCCTCGGTCAGGTCCCGCAGCAGCGCGTCCGGCGGGCTGCTGTGCGCGACGACGTACTCATGGATTCGGGGGCTGACATGCTCGGTTCCAGAGGCCACGCGTCGAGGCTACCGGTGCGCCCGGCTGGCTCGGCAGCCGACCCGTTGTGGACCTGGCTGTGGATGAACCGGTTGGACAGGCGCGTTGCGCGGGGGATAACGGCCGGTGCTTTGTGGATGACTTGTGGATGACCAAAAAATCTTGAAAATGCTGGCCGAAACCTCTTGTGCCGCAGCGGGCCCGGGCAGTAAAAATGCTCTCACCACCGAAAACGATGACCCACCCGGGGGCGACCCCGGAGGCGGAAGATCCGGGAAACCGGGTCCTCCTGCCGGGAAATCTGCGACCGGTGATAGGTCGGACAGCGTGCGGCGCCGAGCAATCGGCGGCAAGTGCTGCGAGACCACGTAAGGCCCCTCGATCTCATACATCGAGGGGCCTTACGGCTATTCTGCCCGTCCCTTGACGGCCTGCAACGTGTACGTGCAGGGAAGCCGCCACGGCCGGTCGGCCAGCCGCCACTCGCCACCCTCCAGGCGTTCCATCTGGCCCGGCAGGGCTTCCCAGGGCGCGCTGTCATGCTCGGCCAGGCCGGTCAGGTCCATCCCGGCGCCGGTGATGGCGGTCACGATCTCGCCCAGGCCGTGGTTCCACTCATGGGTCACGTTCTGCGTGAAGACCGCGTCTGTCTGGACGTAGGTGCCCCCCTCGGTCCAGATGGTTGGCTCGTCACGCTCGAAGTAGGGGTGCTCCACGGCCAGCAGGCCATCGGGCCGGGCGTCAGCCAGCGACCACAGCATGGGATGGCCCTCGCGGAGGAACAGCCTCCCACCGGGGCGCAGCAGCCCGCCGACGACGTCGGCCCAGCGGCGGATGCTGGGCAGCCAGCACAGCGCGCCGATCCCCGTGAACACCAGGTCGAACCGGCCGTCACCAAGGACCTTGACCGCGTCGTAGACGTCAGCTTGGACGAATTCCACGGCGGCGCCGACGCGCCCGGCCAGCTGGCGTGCCTCGGCCAGGGCGGCCGCCGAGAAATCCAGCCCGGTCATGGTCGCGCCGAGCCGGGCCAGCGAGATGGTGTCGGTCCCGATGTGGCACTGCAGATGGACCCCGCGCAGGCCGCTGATGTCCCCGAGAAGCGGGCGGTCGAACCGCACGACATCGCTGAGGAAGGTGGGGTCTTCCGCAAAGCGGGCGACGCTGTAGTCGGCGGAGGCCGCGTGCGCGGGCGCGCGCTCGTTCCAGCTGGCCAGGTTTACCGCCCGGTAGTCAGTCATCACGCCATCGTTCCATGCAGGGCTCTTTGCCGGTCCGGCAGCCTGCTGACACGCTCAGGCCAGCAGATCGACCCGGACCCCGCGTCCCCGCTTCCGGGCGGCCTGGTACACCTGCCACGCAATCGCCAGGTCCTGCCAGGGCAGGCCGACGGGCGCATACACGGTGAGCTCATCAGGGCTGCTGCGGCCCGGGTGCTCGCCCCGCAGCACCTGGCCGAGCGTGGCCGCCTTGACCGGCCGCTGGCCGGGCGGCGAGAGAGCGCCCATGGACCGGGCCAGGCGAAGGTCATCCACCACGACGGTGGCGCTGCCCAGGATGTCCCCGGCGAGTTCGCGTTTGCCCGGCTCGTCCGTCCCGAGGCTGGTCAGATGCTGGCCCGGCCGGGTGTCCGCGAGACTGGCGAGCGGCTCCCGGCTCCAGGTAGCGAACACGGCGATCTGAGCCGCGGCCAGCACGTCGCGTGCGGTGCCGACGATCTGGACCGGCGGCCCCCCGGGCGGCTCATGCTGCTCCGCGAACCGGCGGCCCCGGGCCGGATCCAGGTCCGCGACTGTCACCTGGGTCACCTGGCGGAGCCGGCCCAGCCCGCGGAGCACGACACTGGCCTGCACGCCGGCACCGACGATCCCTACGGTGGCCGCCCCGGGCGCGGCCAGCATGTCGGTGGCGACGGCCGCGGCCAGGCCGGTCCGCCAGGCGGTCAGGCTCGCCGAATCGAGTACCGCCAGCAGCGCGCCGTCGTCCAGGCTGTGCAGGCATACCACGCCGCGAAGGGCCGGGTCGGCGCTGGGGAACTTGGCGTTCACCTTGACCGTGTATGCCGGCACGCCGGGGAGCACGCCCGGCAGCAAGGCCGTCGCGGTGCCCTCGCCGGGCAGGTCCGTCCGCGCCCGGAGCTCCGCGATCCGCTGTTCGTCGTCCCGCCGGAAACCGTCCCGCAGCCTGCTGGCCAGCTGATCGACGTCAAGCAGATCCGTGACGTCGGAACGGGCCAGCAGCAAGGTCACGTACGCCATTTCAGCACAGCCCGAAGCATGTGTCAGGTGAGCCCTGACGACGTAAGGTAGGGCCTGACACGGTAGAACCCGACCGACGGGAGATGGGCGATGCCTCTGGCGGCCGAGCGGCCGGTAATCGCCGCGTGCTCGTTTTGCCTGAAGCCGAACACCGAGGTGGCGACGCTCGTGGCCGGGCCTGGGGTGTTCATCTGTGATGGCTGCGTGGCGCTGTGCGCGCAGGTGATCGAGGGCAAGCCGGCTTCGGTGCCACAGCTAGCCCCGTGGGAGCAGGTGGTCAGTACCGAGGAGGTCCTGGCGAACCTGCCCAGGGTCGCGGGCGCCGGCCTCCAGGTGGAGCAGAACCTAGCCGGGTGGGTGCACAGGGCCCGCTCGCTGGGAGCTACCTGGGCGCGGATCGGAGATGCTCTCGGGATGACCCGTCAGTCGGCGTGGGAGCGGTTCTCCGGCGAGGAGTAGAGCGCCTCAGACGGGATACGTGACACCGGTCAGCCGTTCGGATTCCTGCCACAGGCGCCGCTGCGCCTGTTCATCATGGGAGCGGCCGGTTGACTTGACGGGCCGGGGATAGCCCTTGAGCTCGAAACGGCCGTCGGGACCGTAATACTGCCCGCCGCGCGCGGCCGGGTCGGTAGCCGCACGGAGTGTCGGGAGCGCTCCCATCTGCGCGCTCTGCGTGAAGGCCGCCCCGAGGCTCTGATTGAGAACCTGGATCGGGCCCGGCATGTGGCGGGTCAGTTCCGTGAAGGCTGTGCCGGGGTGGGCGGCCAGCGCCGCCGTCGGCGCGCCGGCTGCCGCGAGCCTGCGCTGCAGTTCGTAGGTGAACATCAGGTTGGCCAGCTTGGACTGCGCGTAGGCAGTTATCCGGCGGTACCGGCGCTGCGACTGGAGGTCGTCGAAGTTGATGCGCCCGGTCCGGTGCCCGTTGCTGCTGACCGTCACGATTCGTGACCCCTGCTGCACCAGCAGCCGGTCCAGCAGGAGACCGGTGAGCGCGAAGTGACCGAGGTGGTTGGTGCCGATCTGAAGCTCGAAGCCGTCGGCCGTGACGCCGCGCGGGGGGAACATCAGGCCCGCGTTGTTGATGAGCAGGTCGAGGGTGACGTGGCTGCCCCTGATCTCCTCGGCAGCCTCGCGGACAGAGGCGAGCGACGCCAGGTCAAGGTGGACGACTGTCATGGTGGCCTGCGGCGCGGTGGCGGCGATGCGGACGGCGGCATCCCGGCCCCGGCCGCCATCCCGGCAGGCCAGGATGACCGCCGCCCCGTGCTCGGCGAGCACCCTGGCTGCCTCGAAGCCGATCCCGGAGTTCGCGCCAGTGATCACCACAGTGCGCCCAGCCTGGTCCGGTACGTCTGCCACGGTCCACAGTTCGCGGGTGCTGCTGGTCTGGCTCATCGGATCCTTCTTCCTGCGGCGCGCACTGCCGCTGATCTTCCCGGTGGTCCGGGCGGCTCCAGCGCCGGGCGGCGGCTACGCTCGGCCCATGATGGCCTTCATTCCCAGCCCGCCGGCGAACGGGTTCCATATCGGCCCGGCATACATCCATTTCTACGGGCTGATGTACGTGGTCGGCATCACCGCCGCGATCCTGATCACGCAGCGCCGCTGGAAGGCCCAGGGCGGCGATCCGGCGCTGGTCGGCGAGGTAGCGATCTGGGCGGTGCCCGCGGGAATCGTCGGCGGCCGGATCTACTTCGACATCACCACGCCGAAGTACATCCCGCACCACTGGTACGGGGTGTTCGCGGTGTGGGACGGCGGCCTGGGGATCTGGGGGGGCATCGCGCTGGGGGCCCTGGTGGGCATCTGGCGGGTGCGCAGGTCAGGGGCCGACGTTCCCCGGTTCATGGACGCCGTCGCCCCGGCCCTGCTGGTGGCGCAGGCGGCCGGCCGCGTCGGCAACTACTTCAACCAGGAACTGTTCGGCGGCCCGACCAGGCTGCCCTGGGGGCTGACCATCGCGCCGGGCTTCCGCCCGGCCGGCTATGCGCGGTACACCACGTTCCACCCGACGTTCCTGTACGAGTTGATCTTCGACCTGCTCCTGGCCGCGTTCCTGGTCTGGCTGGGGCATCATCGTGACATCAGGCCGCCAGGCCTGTTCGCCCTGTATGTGACCGGGTACTCAGCCTTCCGGATCTTCGAGGAATCACTGCGGGTCGACCCGTCCGAGCACTTCCTCGGCCAGCGCCTGAACACGTACGTCGCTTCCGTGCTCACCATCGTGGGCATCGCGTGGTTCGCGCGCACGCAGCTCAAGAGCCGTGCCGTCGCCGAGCCGGCGCTTGCGACGGGGGAGAGCCGGGCCGAAGCGGGCGACGCAGGCGGCGACGGGGACGAGGGCACAGCCGCGATCCGTGAGCAGGGCAGTGCGGAAACCGGCGATGCGGGCGCCGATGACGACCCCGCCCGCCAGCGCTGACACGGTCATCTCCAGGACAGTTCCGCCGGTCCGATGAGGATCGGCAGTGCACCGCGCTGGTCCTGCTGGCCCTGGCGGCCAGCGCGGTGACTCAGGTCACCGCTGGCCGTCGCGGCGCTGCTGGTGGCGGCCGTCGCCTCGGTGAGCACCAACGGGCTCGCCTTCACCGCTGTCGCGGAGCACGCCGGGTCGTCGTGGGCCGGGCGCGCCCTCGGTATCCAGAACACTGGGCAGAACGCGTTCGCGGCGGCTACCCCGCCGGTGCTGGCCGCCCTGATTGGCGGAGCAGGCTATGGCGTGGCGTTCGGCGCCGTGGCCTTGTTCCCGCTGGCCGCCGCGGCCTTCGTCCCGGTCAGCGCCGAAGACCGGGCACTGCGGCCCGGGACTGCGCCCTCCACCGGCTAACTGTTGATCACAGGTGGCCGGCAGTGCATCATGGCGCTGCGGGGGGGAGGGGAGGATGTGGCCCATCTGGCTGGGCCCGTCCGGGATGGCGGCGATAGCCCGAGGGGTGGGGCTCGCGAGGGGT
>CZLB01000230.1_pt1 | contig 8741 bp, 8 predicted proteins | sample 1122421 | NCBI WGS metagenome assembly CZLB01 (sample SAMEA3539301, study PRJEB10725) | soil metagenome | biome: tundra; feature: field; material: soil | place: USA | collected 2010-05 | depth 0.15 m | reverse complement strand
CCCCCGGGCTGGCAGGGCATCGTCGGTGGCGCGGCCGAGCTGGACGTGTCCCGCATCGACGCCTGAGGCCCTAGATCAGCTCGTGGCCGGTGGTGCTGTCCACGTGGCCCGGGATCTCTCCCTGGTGCTGGTCCCCCGTCGTCGAGGTCCCCGATGGCTCGAACATGAGAATCGCGCCGCCCGGTGATGATGGCCGGTGCTCGGTGCCCCGGGGTACGACGAACGTGTCGCCCTTGCTGAGCGCGACCGTGGTCTCGCTGCCATCGGCGCGGCGGACGGCGATGTCGAAGCTGCCGTCCAGAACGAGGAAGAATTCGTCGGTGTCATTGTGGACGTGCCAGACGTGCTCGCCTTTGACGTGAGCGATCTTGACGTCGTAGTGGTTCATACGGGCGACGATGCGGGGGCTGTAGACATCGTCGAAGGATGCCAGCGCCTCGGCCAGGTTGACGGGTTTCGCAGTCATGCCGCCAATTCTCGCGCCGCCTGGACGAAGCGTCTTGTCCAGTCTTGACGCCACTCACCGCGCAGCCACAGGAAGGTAGCTGAAGCCGCGGTGAACGAGGCCCCGTCGCTGCGGCAGGCCGTCCAGCCGGAGAGCTGGGAACCGTTCGAGCAGCGCGGGGAAGAACGAGGTCGCCTCGAGCCGGGCGAGCAGCGCGCCGAGGCAGTAGTGGATGCCTCCGCCGAACGACAGCACCGTGGTGCCCGTTCTGCTGATGTCGAACGAGTCGGCCGCGGGGAAACGCGCGGGATCGCGGTTGGCCGCGCCAAGCATCGCTATCACCAGGCCGTCTCTGCGGACGGGAACGCCGCCGATGGCGGTATCGGCACTGGCGACCCGGCTGACGAACTGGACCGGCGGGTCATACCGCAAAACCTCGTCGACCGCGCCGGTCTGCAGCCGGGGATCATCGCGCAGCGCGTCCGCCTGCTCGGGATGGGCCAGCAGGGCCGCTGTGCCGTTGGTGAGCAGGTTGAGCATGGAGCCCACACCGGCCATGAATACGAGCGTCAGCGTCTGCAGCAGTTCGTCCTCGGTGAGCGCGGGAAGCCCGGTCCCCTCGGCGCCGGCCACGTCGGTCGCCGGATGCGCGGACCCCTCCGTGGCGGCGAGCAGGACGGTGGCCAGATCGTCGCGCGGCGCGCGCCTACGCTCAGCGACCAGGCGGGCGAAATAGTCGCTCACATTGATCGCTGCCTGGTCCGCCGCGGCCAACTGGTCCGGGCCTGCTGACAGCTCGACCACCTCCAGCAGCGCTGACGTCGACGCTTGCAGCGGGACCCAGTCGGCCGGGGGCACGCCGACCAGGGTCCCGATCACGGACACCGGGAGCGAAGAAGCCAGGACTTCGTGCAGGTCGACGGCGCTTCCAGCGCTGCCGCCGTCCGCGATGAGGTTCAGCACCCGGTCAGTCAGGCGCTCGACGTCCTCGCGCATGTTGTTCACGTGGTGGGGGGTGAACGAGGCGCTGACCAGGCGCCTCAGCCGGGTGTGGTCGGGTGGATCACGGAACTGCATCGCCTCGCAGGTGGCGACCATAGAGGGCTCGTCACGCCACCCGGGCATGACCCGGTCCCGCCACTCAGGACTTTCGGCGTGGAAGGCAGGGTCCCGGGTGATGGCCGCGCAGTCCTCATATCGGTTCACGAATACGGCACCGGATGGAGCCTGGTGGGCAGGCGCCAGCGCCCGCAATCGCGCGTAGAGCGGATAGGGATCCGTGACGGTCTCCGCCGAAGCCAAGGCCGCCAGCAACGCATCCGCCTCGTTGTTACGCCGTTTCCCCACCGTTTCCCGACCGCCCATTGCCTTGCCCCTCCCACCCCAGGGCGCTCATCTATCGTAGGCGTGGGATGCCATTACCACCAGCCCCGGCGGTCGCACCCGCGGCCGCTGGAACTCGACGTCTCCCTCCGTGACGTCGCCATTGATCGGTGGACTCAGCTGGATGTGAGCGGTCGCGGGCGCCGGAGCGTGACCATCCGCTCGCGGTTTCCGGCATCCCGTGCGAATCGCCGACAAACGTCGCGCTTCTGGTCGTGCCGGGCCAGGGAAACGCCTACGTATGCCGGGTGTCCCTCACGTTGAGTGACGAGTACGATACTGCCCGTGACGAAACAGATTCTCGTGGCAGAGTTCCTGCGCGCCCAGGCAGCCTGGAGGCTGGCCCGTGCCGATGGCGCCCCCGTCCGGGCCGCGCGGTGCGCGGCGGCCCTGCTGGATACGGCGGCCTACGCCGCCGCTTTAACGGAGGACGACGAGGATCTGGCGGCCCTCGCGCGGGGCGGCTGTTTCCGCGGAAGCGTATTTGACCCGGGGGCCAGGGGCATCACCATCGCCCGGTCGTGGCAGTTCGGCGATCCACCCCACGCGGGCCCGCGCGACCTGCTCACCACGCTGGCCGTGGTCGCGGGGCGGTGGGTTGGTGTCTGAGCGGCCCCGCTGCGGGCCAGCAGCCAGGCTGGGATGATGTTTGAGATGATCGACGATGACGTGCGTCCGTGGGGTTCCTACGCTGTGCTGTCCGACGGCTCCGGCTACAAGGTCAAGACGATCACCGTGTCGCCCGGCCACCGGCTCAGCTATCAGCGGCATTCCCGCCGGTCGGAGCACTGGTTCGTGGTGGCCGGCGAGGGCGCCGTCACCCTCGACGGCCAGGTGATCACGGTCCGGGCGGGTGAGGCCGTCGATGTTCCCGTCGGGGTGGCGCATCGGGTCCACAACACCGGCCAAGATCCGCTGGTCTTCGTCGAAGTGCAGCACGGCGACTACTTCGGCGAGGATGACATCGTGCGGCTGGACGACGACTACGGGCGCAGCGAGTAGGGCGCGTCCCGTAGATCTTGGCGAGTGCGGGCGGCGCCGATCCGCGCCGCTGAAGATCTACGGGACACGCCCTGGGCGATCAGGCTGGCGCCAGTCCGCCGACGGCGCCGAGCGGCTGCCGCACCCGTTCCCCGGACCCGTCCCTGCGGCCTTCGGCGGGCGGCAGGTCCACCGGCACCCCGGCGTCGGTCGCACCGCGTGCTGGGGCCGGACCGGCCCAGGCCAGCACCAGCGTGTCCTCTCCCTTGAGGAACCGGTGGCAGCGGACGCCGCCAGTGGCCCGTCCCTTGGCTGGGTACTCGGCATACGGGGTGACCTTCACCGTGGCCGCTGCCGTCCCCGGCAGCGCTCCTGAACTGCCCGCGGCCGTGACCACGACGGCCCCCGAGCCAGCACTATCAGGGGTCACCGCGCCGTTACCATCGGGGATCACCGCGCCGAACCAGATCACCGAGGCCCCAGCGGCCAGCCGGATCCCCGCCACGCCACCCGCCGCCCGGCCCTGCGGGCGTACCGTCGCCGCGCCGAACCTGAGGAGCTGGCCGTCGCTCGTGATGAACACGAGGTCCTGATCCTCGCTGGCCAGCTGGACGGCGCCAACCACCCGGTCGCCGTCCTTGAGCGAGATCACCTCGAAGTCGGCGGCGTTCTGCGGGTAGTCGGGTGCGACCCGCTTGACGATCCCGGCGGCCGTGCCCAGCGCGAGGCCAGCCGCCGCCGCGTCCGGTGCGGCCAGCCCGACCACTGTCTCGCCGGCCTCCAGGCCGACGAACTCGCTGACTGGCGCGCCGCCGGCGAGCGCGGGGGAGTGGGCGCTCGGCGGCAGGGCCGGGATCTCCAGCACGCCGAGCCTGATCAGGCGGCCGATCGAGGTCACCACGGCGACGGTGCCGCGAGCCGTGGCTGGCACCGACGAGACGATCACATCATGCGCGGCGCGGGGGCCTGCCGTGGCGGTGGCGGAACCGGCCACGTCAGATTCGGCCGACCGGGTGCCGGGCTGGTTCTGTTCATTGATGCTGGTGGCCGTTCTGGCGAGCAATCCCGCGGAGGAAAGCAGCACCAGGCACGGGTCGTCCGCCACCTCCAGCGGGACCGCGGCTGTCCGCGCCGCGCCGCTGCCTTCCAGCAGGACCGTCCGGCGCGGTGTGCCGAACCGCTCGGCGACGCTGGCCAGTTCGGCGGAGACGACCTCGCGCAGCCTGGCCTCCGACTCCAGGATCGCCGTCAGCTCGGCGATCTCGCGCTGCAGCGTCTCCCGCTCGCGCTCCAGCTCGAGCCGGTCGTAACGGGTCAGCCTGCGCAGCGGGGTGTCCAGGATGTACTGAGCCTGGATCTCCGAGAGCTCAAAGACCGAGATCAGGCGCTCTTTGGCCTGAGCCGCGTCGTCGCTGGCCCGGATGACTTGGATGACCTCATCGATGTTGAGCAGCGCGATGACCAGGCCGTCGATCAGGTGCAGCCGTTCCGCGCGCTTGCGCCGCCGGAACTCGGTGCGCCGCCGCACCACGTCCAGGCGGTGCTCGACGTAGATCCGCAGCAGCTCCCGCAGGCCGAGCACCCTGGGCTGCCCGTCGACCAGGGCGACGTTGTTGATGCCGAACGTCTCTTCCATCGGCGTCAGCCGGTACAGCTCATCGAGCAGCGCGTCGGGGTGGAACCCGTTGCGGAGCTCGATCACCAGGTGCAGGCCGCGGTGCCGGTCGGTGAGATCCTTCAGGTCAGCGATCCCGGCCAGCTTCTTGGCCTGGACCAGGTCCTTGATCCTGGCCTTGACCTTTTCCGGGCCCACGCCGTACGGCAGCTCGGTGACCACGATCCCGGTCCGCCGGGGCGTGATCTGCTCGATTCTCGCCACCGCGCGAGTCCGGAAGATGCCGCGCCCGGTCTCGTAGGCCTCCCTGATCCCGTCCAGGCCGACGATCTTCCCGCCGGTCGGCAGGTCCGGGCCGGGGACGAAGCGCATCAGCTCATCCAGGCTGGCATCAGGATGGGCGATCAGGTGCCGGGCCGCCGCGATCACCTCGCCGAGGTTGTGCGGGGCCATGTTGGTGGCCATCCCCACCGCGATCCCGGCGGCGCCATTGACCAGCAGGTTCGGCAGTCCGGCCGGAAGAACCTCGGGCTGCGTCTCCGTGCCGTCGTAGTTCGGCTGGAAGTTGACCGTGTCCTCGTGGATGGAGGCCACCATCTCCATCGCGGCAGCGGTCAGCCGCGCCTCGGTGTACCGCATCGCTGCCGGGTCGTCGTCGCTGGAGCCGAAGTTCCCGTGCCCGTCGACGAGCGGAAGCCGCATGGCGAACGGCTGCGCCAGCCGGACCAGCGCGTCGTAGATCGCGCTGTCGCCGTGCGGGTGCAGGCGCCCCATGACCTCGCCGACCACCCGGGCGCACTTGACGTGGCCGCGGTCGGGCCGCAAGCCCATCTCGTTCATCTGGTACAGGATCCGGCGCTGGACCGGCTTCAGGCCGTCCCGGGCGTCCGGCAGCGCGCGCTGGTAGATGACTGAGTAGGCGTACTCGAGGTAGCTGCCCCGCATCTCCTCGGCGACATCGATGTCGACGATGTTCTCCTCGAAGTCCTCGGGAGGCGGGGTTGTCGTGGTGCGTCGGGCCATGACCGACATTGTGCCGTCTGCAACCCCGAAGGACATCGAAGGCACCCCGCGTGGCGCTGTCCCGCTCCCGCGAACCTGTGGATAACCGTTAAAAGTTCACTGATAAGCGGGCGACGGGCCGGGGGGCCGGGTCAGGTGGCGGAGAAGCCGCCGTCTACGAAGACGACCTGGCCGGTCACGTAGTCACTGGCCCGGCTGGCGAGGAACACGGCCGCGCCCGCGAAGTCCTGCGGTTCTCCATTGCGGCCGACCATCGTCCGGGCGGCCAGTGCGGCGGACCGCACTGGGTCGCTGGCCACCTCGGCGGTGAGGGGGGTGGCCACGAATCCCGGCCCGAGGGCGTTGCAGCAGACGCCGGCCGGCGCCCAGGCCTCCGACTGCGACCTGGTCAGCGCGGCCAGGCCACCCTTGGCCGCGCCGTACCCGCCGCTGTTGCCGAACGCCCTGATCGCCTGCTGCGACACGATATTGATGATCCGGCCCCAGCCGCGTCCGGCCATGGCGGGCCCGAACCGCTGCCCGAGCAGGAACGGCGCGGTCAGATTGACCGCCATGAGCCGGTCCCATTCGGCGATGCCCAAATTGCCCAGCGGCGGACGCAAATTTAGGCCGGCCGCGTTCAGCAGGATGTCGGGTTCGCCGAACACGGCCACGGCCTGTTCCGCGCCCCGCTGCGTCGCGGCCCGGTCCCCGAGATCCGCGCACACCCGCGCTACCTCGCCGCCGGCCGCCCGCAGTTCACTCACCGTGTCATCCAGCGGCGGCGCGTTGCGCGCCATGATGAGGACACGCGCCCCGGCCAGGGCCAGCGCCCGCGCGATCCCGCGGCCGATACCAGAACTCCCCCCGGTGACCAGCGCCACCAGGCCTTCGAGTGAGAAAAGCTCGTCGAGGAAGGATGCCCGGCGCGGACGGTCAGAGGATGGGTCGGGCACCGACCAAGCTTAGTGCCCGAGAGGCCAGCCTGCAGCCGCTGGTCAGCGCCTCGAGTGGCGGCTTCTTGTCCAGCCAGGACGGAAGAAAACCGGCGCAGAACGCATCTCCGCCGCCCGTGCCGTCAAGGAAACGTTCGACCGGCTGAGCCGGGACCCGCACCGGATCGGGGCGCCCGTTCGCGTGCAGTGCGCCGTCGGGACCGAGCTTGACCACGACCTGGGGGTACCAGGTGGTCAGCACCCTGGCGGCCCGCTCGGGATCGTCCCGGCCGGTGAGCACCGCGGCCTGGCTCGCGTTGACCAGGAGCAGCGTGACGCCGTTGGTCAGATCCAGGAAGGGCTCGGCTCCGATCCGCTCCAGCGGGGCGGCCGAGGCGCCGTCGATTGAGACGGTCATGCCCGCCCGGCTCGCCAGTTCGAATGCGGCCAGCGCAGCGGGACGTGAGCCTTCGTTCAGCAGCGTGTACCCGGACATGTGCAGGTGCGTGCCGGGCGAGAACAGATCCTTGGGCAGGTCATCGGGGGACAGCGCGGCATTCGCGCCTGGGTCGGACAGCATGGTGTGGTCGCCACGATGGGTGACCATCACGACACACGTCCCGGTGGGCCGCTCGGGGTCCATCACGAGCCTGGCATCGACGCCGTAGCCCATGAGTTCCATGTCCCGGTTCCGGCCCGCGATGTCTGCGCCGCGCCGCCCGACGAAAGCCACCTCAGAGCCGTCCACGGCCAGCCAGGCTGCGATGTTCGCGCCTGAGCCGCCGCCGTGCATGCTCACCGTGGCCGGGGTATCGCTGCCCTTCGCGAGGGGAAGAGCGGCGTGAGCGACCGTATCGGTCATGAGATCACCAACGACGACAACGCGTGCCATGTCGTCACCACCTTGGTTCCCGCTTGGTCCCGGGGCTGAGCCAGCGTGCTGCTCCCACCGCGCCAGAGTCAGGGCTAGCGCAATAGAACTTAACAGTTTCCCGGCCGCTACTCTGGCTGTTCCGCTCCGTGAATGCAAATGACCACAAGATCATCATGTCGGGAGTTTGGTGCGTTCAGGCATATTCCCGGCATTCCGACCTTCCTGACGTGCCGGGCGGGCAGCCCTGACGTGCCGGGCGGGCAGCCGGTCGCCGCGGTCGGCTACTGTCGCTTACCGCGGACCAAGGAGGCGGTAGGGGCATGGCCTGGAGCTGGCAGTTCGAGAAGGAAGACGGCACCGTGACGGCGTCGCGGGGGCTGCCCAAGGAGACGTTCAGCAGCCAGGGGGACGCGGAGAGCTGGCTCGGCGAGAACTGGCGGGAGCTGCTTGACGGCGGAGTGGATCAGGTGACGCTGGTCGAGGAGGGCAGGGTCGAGTACGGCCCGATGGGCCTGCGCCCGGCAAGCTGAGCGCCCGCCAAGCTGAGCGCCCGGCAAGCTGAGCGCCCGCCAAGCTGAGCGCCCGCCAAGCTGAGCGCCCGCCAAGCTGAGCGCCCGCCAAGCTGAGCGCGCCCGACAGCTGAGCGTCCGGCCTGCCACAGCCCCCGGCCTGCCAGGGCCAACCTGGACGCCCGGCGGCCGGCTGGTCGGCTCAGCGCCCGGCGGGCGGGCTTTTCGTGAGGGCCGGGTCCCGCTGGATCTCCGGTCCGAGCACATCGCCGATCCGCTGCATCAGATCGGGGTCGAGCCGCACGCCGGACGCTTTCACGTTCTCCCGCACCTGCTCCGGCTGGCTGGCGCCGACGATCGCCGCGGACACGTTCGGGTTCTGCAGCACCCAGGCCACCGCGAGCTGGGCCAGGGTCAGGCCCGCCTGCTCCGCCAGCGGCCGCAGTTCCTGCACCCGGAGCAGCAGCGCCTCGGTGAGGAAGTTCTGGATGAAGCCGGACCCGCTCGGGTCGGTCGCCCGTGACCCTGGGGGCGGTGCGCTGCCCGGCTGGTACTTTCCGGTGAGCACGCCCTGTGCGATCGGCGAGAAAACGACCTGGCCGACCCCCTCCTGCTCGCAGAGCGGGATGACCTCGGACTCGATCACCCGCCAGATCATGTTGTACTGCGGCTGGTTCGAGACGATCCGGTCAAAGCCCATCTCATCAGCGATCTTCAGGGCCGCCGCGATCTCCTCGGCCCGCCACTCGGACACCCCGACATACAGCACCTTGCCCTGCCTGACCAGGTCCTCGAAGGTGCGGATGGTCTCCTCGAGCGGGGTCCCGTAGTCGTAGCGGTGCGCCTGGTACAGGTCCAGGTAGTCGGTTTGCAGGCGGCGCAGCGAGGCGTGCGCAGACTCCAGGATGTGCTTGCGGGACAGCCCGCGGTCGTTGCTGCCGGGTCCGGTCGGCCAGAAGACCTTGGTGAAGATCTCCACGGACTCGCGGCGCACGCC
>CZLB01000029.1_pt1 | contig 8748 bp, 7 predicted proteins | sample 1122421 | NCBI WGS metagenome assembly CZLB01 (sample SAMEA3539301, study PRJEB10725) | soil metagenome | biome: tundra; feature: field; material: soil | place: USA | collected 2010-05 | depth 0.15 m | reverse complement strand
GGCATCGGCGGTGGCGGCGGAGCCAGGCCAGGTGGCGGCGGGCGCGGCAGGAGCGGCACGCAGGGCGCGTTCGGGCGGGCCGGTGGCCGGCCCGCACGCGGCCGCAAGTCACGCAAGCAGCGGCGCCAGGAATTCGACAACATGCAGGCGCCGGCGATCGGCGGCGTGCAGATCCCGCGCGGGAATGGCCAGGTCATCCGGCTGTCGAGGGGCGCGTCACTAAGCGACTTCGCCGACAAGATCGGGGTCAACCCGGCCTCGCTCGTCCAGGTGCTTTTCCACTTGGGCGAGATGGTCGCCGCGACCCAGTCGGTGAATGACGAGACGCTGCAGTTGCTCGGCGCGGAACTCAACTACAACGTGCAGGTGGTCTCCCCGGAGGAAGAGGACAGGGAGCTGCTGGAGTCGTTCGACATAGAGTTCGGCGAGGACGAAGGCGGCGAGGAGGCTCTCGCGGCGCGTCCGCCGGTGGTCACCGTCATGGGCCACGTCGACCACGGCAAGACCAAGCTGCTCGACGCGATCAGGCACACGAACGTGGCGGCCCGCGAAGCGGGAGGCATCACCCAGCACATCGGCGCCTACCAGGTCACCACCGCGGTGGACGGCAGCGAGCGCAAGATCACCTTCATCGACACCCCGGGCCACGAGGCGTTCACCGCCATGCGGGCCCGCGGGGCGGAGACAACCGACCTTGTCGTGCTGGTGGTGGCGGCGGACGACGGCGTGAAGCCGCAGACCACCGAGGCGCTCAACCACGCCCAGGCGGCCGGGGTGCCGGTCGTCGTGGCGGTCAACAAGGTGGACAAGGAAGGCGCCGACCCGCAGCGGGTGCGCTCGCAGCTCACCGAGTACGGGCTCGTCGCCGAGGAGTTCGGCGGCACGACCCAGTTCGTGGATGTCTCCGCGAAGGCGGGCACGGGCATCGACACCCTGCTCGAGGCGATCATCCTGACCGCGGACGCCGAGCTGGACCTGCGGGCCAACCCGCTGCAGCCCGGCCAGGGCGTCGCGATCGAGGCCCACCTGGACCGCGGCCGCGGCCCGGTGGCGACCGTGCTGGTGCAGCGCGGCACTCTGCATGTCGGCGACTCCATCGTCGCTGGCGAGGCCTTCGGCCGGGTGCGGGCGCTCTTGGACGAGAATGGCGCGCCCGTTCCTGACGCCCCACCGTCGCGCCCCGTGCAGGTGCTCGGCCTCACGGCCGTCCCCGGTGCGGGCGACAGTTTCCTCGTGGTCACCGACGACCGGATGGCCAGGCAGATCGCCGAACGGCGTGAGGCGCGCGAGCGCAACGCCATGTTCGCCCAGCGCCGGCCCAGGGTCACGCTGGAGGACCTGGAGTCCGCGCTCAAGTCGGGTGAGCGGGAAGAACTGCTGCTCATCATCAAGGGTGACGTATCCGGGTCGGTCGAGGCCCTGGAGGATGCGCTCCTCAAGATCGATGTGGGCGAGGAAGTGGTGCTGCGGGTCATCGGCCGGGGCGTGGGCGCCATCACCCAGGACGACGTCAACCTGGCCATCGCCTCGGAGGCCGTGATCGTGGGCTTCAATGTCCGGCCCGCTGGACGGGCCGGGGAGCTGGCCCAGCGCGAGGGTGTCGACATCCGCTACTACTCGGTCATCTACCAGGCGATCGAGGAGATCGAGGCCGCGCTCAAGGGCATGCTCAAGCCCGAGTTCGAGGAGATCCAGCTCGGCACGGCCGAGGTCAGGGAGATCTTCCGGGTACCGAAGATCGGCAACGTGGCCGGCTGTCTCGTGCGATCCGGCACGATCACCCGCAACAGCAAGGCGCGCCTGGTGCGGGACGGCGTCGTCGTGTCCGACAACCTCAATGTGGCCTCACTGCGCAGGTTCAAGGACGACGTGACCGAGGTCCGCGACGGCTACGAGTGCGGCATCGGCATCGGCTACAGCGATGTCAAGGTCGGTGACGTGATCGAGACGTTCGAGATGCGAGAGAAGCCGAGGGACTAGCGGCGTGCCCCGGGCGCGCCTGATGGCGCGCCCGGGGCCGGCCCTGGCCCAGCCGGAGAGGCCATCGTGTATGCCACGGCCGGGGAGGCCCCGTGTATCTCGGTGCCCTGACGCTGGACGTGCTGCTCGGCGACGTGCATTCGCTCAAGCAGAAACGCTCGGTGGTGTCCTCGCTCGTCGCCGAGGTCAGGCGCCGCCATCCCGGCGTGGCCGTGGCCGAAACGGGCCACCTTGACCGGTACCGGCGGACGGAGATCGGGGTGGCCGTGGTGGCATCCACAGCGGCGCACGTCGTGGAGATGCTCGACGCGTGCGAGCGGCTGGTGGCGGAGCGCCCAGAGATCGAATTGCTGTCCGCGCGGCAACGGCTGCTGAATGAGGAGGAGTGACAGACCATGGACGCAGCCCGGGCTCGCAAGCTCGGCGACCGGATCGCCCGGATCGTGGCTGAGATGCTGGAACGGCGGGTGAAGGATCCCCGGCTGGGATTCGTCACGGTCACCGCGGCCAAGCTCACCAACGACCTGCGCGAGGCCACTGTCTTCTACACGGTGTACGGATCGCCCGAGGAACGGGCGGAGACCGCGGCCGCGCTGGCCAGCGCGACCGGGCTGATCCGTGCCGAGGTGGGCCACCAGACCGGCCTGCGGCACACGCCGTCGCTGGCGTTTGTGGCCGACGCGGTACCAGAGGGTGCGCGGCGGATGGAGGACCTGGTAGCGAAGGCCCGCGCGGCGGACGCCCAGCTGGCCGCGGTGCGGGAAGGCGCGGTCCCGGCCGGTGACCCTGACCCCTACCGGCCTGCTCCCGGGTCGGCCGGGCCCGACGAGCCCGACGAGCCCGACGAGCCTGACGAGGCCGGCTCCGGCGGCGGTGATCTTCTCGGCGGAACCGCCGGCGGCGGTCATCGCGGCGCGGGATACTTACCAGCGTGAGCGTCGCGTCGCCCCAGGCCGCCGGCGGTCGGCCGGGAATTCAGGTCGATGACTGGACCAGGGCGGTCGCCCTGCTGGACAGGGCGGACGAGGTCTGCCTCGCCTGCCACGTGCGCCCGGACGGGGACGCGCTCGGATCGATGCTCGCTGTCGCGCACGCGCTCCGCGCGCCGGGGCGGTCCCGCCAGCCGCACGTCATCGCGTCATTTGGCGACCAGCCTTTCGAGATCCCGGGGATCTTGCGGTTCCTGCCCGGCACTGACCTGCTCAGCCCGCCGGCCCGGTACCCGGAGCGGCCGCGGCTGATGGTCACCTTCGACGTCGGCAGCATCGACCGCCTGGGCCTGCTCGCGCCCAGCGCCTCCCGTGCGGACGAGCTGATCGTGATCGACCACCACCCCTCCAATACCCGGTTCGGCACGGTCCACCTGATCGACCCGGACGCGGCCGCCACCGCGGTGCTCGCCGCGGACCTCATCAGCGCTCTCGGTGCCGAGCTGACCAGGGAGATCGCTTTCGGCCTCTATGCCGGGCTGGTCACCGACACGGGCTCCTTCAAGTACTCCTCGACCTCGCCCGCGGTGCACGAACTGGCCGCGCGGCTGCTCGGCACCGGAATCGAGCCCGGCGCGGTGGCGCGAGAGCTCTGGGACCGGGCTCCGTTCGGCTATCTCAGCCTTCTGTCTGCGGCCCTCGGCCGGGCGGAACTTGACCTGGCCCAGGCCGTCGGGCACGGCCTGGTCTGGACGACGGTCACCCGCGCCGACCGGGCGGCGCACGGCCTGCCTATCGAGGTGGCCGAACCCGTGATCGACGTGGTACGCCGCACCGACGAGGCGGACGTGGCCGTGGTCCTCAAGGAGTCCGATGACGGGCTGTGGCAGGTGTCGGCACGGTCCAAGGGAAAGGTGGACGTGGGCCGTGCGTGTACCCAGCTCGGCGGCGGCGGCCACCGTTTCGCCGCGGGGTTCACCGCCAGCGGCAGCGCGGCTGATGCCATGGCGCGGCTGCGCCCGCTGCTCGGGGAAGGCTAGCGGGTGTCACGGAGCGGGCTGATCATCGTTGACAAGCCCTCCGGATGGACCTCACACGACGTCGTGGCGCGGATCCGCCGTCTCGCGGGCACCCGGCGGGTCGGCCACGCGGGGACCCTGGATCCGATGGCGACCGGTGTCCTGGTGGTCGGCGTGGAGAAGGCCACGAGGCTGCTCGGCCATCTCACGCTTACCGACAAGGACTACCTGGCGACGATCCGGCTGGGCCAGGCGACGGATTCCGGCGACGCCGAGGGAACGATCACCGCGGCCGGCCCGGCCGGCGGCCTGTCCCTCGAGGCCGTGCGGGCCGGCGCGGCCGCGCTCACCGGGCAGATCCAGCAGGTCCCGCCGGCGGTCAGCGCCATCAAAGTCGGCGGGCAGCGGGCCTACAAGCTGGCCCGGGAGGGGGCTCCCCCGGTGCTTCCGGCCCGCACCGTCACCGTTGCCTCCTTCGTCATCACCGGCACCCGGCCCATGGGTGAGCTGATGGACGTGGACGCGGCGGTGACCTGCTCCAGCGGTACCTACATCCGCGCGCTCGCCCGCGACCTGGGCGATGGGCTCGGCGTCGGCGGGCACCTCACGATGCTGCGCCGGACCAGGGTCGGCCCCTACGACATCAGCGCCGCACGGAGCCTGGAGGATCTCGCCACGGCCGTGGCCCAGCCCGGAGCCGAGCTGGCGATGGTGTCATTGGGGGAGGCCGCGGCGGCCGCCTTTCCCTCGCGGTCCCTGACGGAGCCGGAGGCACGCTCACTGTCGCACGGGGCGCGCCTTCCGGCGGCGGGCCTGGGACCCGGGCCGGTCGCCGCATTCGGCCCGGACGGCACCCTCGTCGCGCTGGTGACAGAAGAGGACGGCACGGCCAGGTCACTGGCCGTCTTCGTGCCCTGACTAGGCTTGACCACTGGGACGCCGTGGGCGTGCCGCGCCCGTCCGCCAGGAGAACGAAGGAGCCATACCGTGCAGCGCTGGCAGGGCCTGGACGACGTGCCAGAGGACTGGGGCTCATCCGTGGTGACCATCGGCGTGTTCGACGGCGTGCACCGCGGCCACCAGCGGATCGTCTCCGGCGCGGCGGAAACAGGCGCTGAGCTGGGCATGCCCGCCGTTGTGATCACGTTCGACCCGCACCCGGCCGAGGTGATCCGGCCCGGCTCGCACCCACCACTGCTGTGCACGACCCGCCGCCGGGCCCAGCTGCTCGCCGACCAGGGCGTCGACGTGGTGTGCGTTCTGCCGTTTACGTATGAATTTTCCCAGCTGGGGCCGGATGAGTTCGTCCGTGCGGTGCTGGTGGACCGATTGCACGCGCGCCGGGTCGTGGTGGGGGAAAACTTCCGGTTCGGCCACCGCGCGGCCGGGGACGTGGCGTTGCTGGCGGAACTAGGGGAGAAGTATGACTTCGGCGCCGAGGGCGTGTCGCTGCTGACGGACGGCGGGGTGATCATCTCGTCGAGTGGTATCAGGGCGCGGCTCGCTGACGGCGACGTCGCGGGCGCGAACCGGGACCTGGGCCGTCCGCACCGGGTGGAGGGGGTGGTCGTCCGCGGTCACCAGCGGGGCCGGGCGCTCGGGTTCCCGACCGCCAACCTGGAGGCGCCACCGCGCACCGTGGTCCCCGCCGACGGCGTGTACGCAGGCTGGCTTGCCCGCCTCGACCAGGAAGGGCATGAGGAGGTGCGCTGGCCCGCTGCTATCTCGGTCGGCACGAACCCGACCTTCGACGGGCGGGAGCAGACCGTGGAGGCGTACGCGCTGGACCGCGACGATCTTGATCTGTACGGAGTTCACGTGGCGGTCGACTTCGTCGCCAGGCTACGCGGCATGGTCCGGTACGAGTCGGCGGCCGCACTGGCCGAGCAGATGCGCCGCGATGTGGACCAGGCCCGGGCGCTTATCGTCGGCACCAGCCGCTGACCGCCGGGGCTGGTGCCCCGGCGTGGTACCGTGAATTGCGGTCGGCGTTGTGCGGCCGGGCCAGCTGTACCCTCAGACGGCTGGCCGAGGGGGCTTCCAGACTGCGGCTTGCCGCAGCGGGCCCACTGATCACTAGTCGCAAAGATAGGAATGACACGTGCCGCTGGACACAGCCGTGAAGCAGGAGATCATCGCCGGGCACGGCACCAGTGAGGGTGACACCGGTTCGCCGGAGGTCCAGGTCGCACTGCTGACTCGGCGGATCAATGACCTGACCGAGCACCTCAAGGTGCACAAGCACGATCACCACAGCCGGCGTGGCCTGCTGCTGCTGGTCGGCCGCCGGCGGCGGCTGCTGAAGTACCTGGCCGCCAAGGACATCACCCGGTACCGCGCGCTCATCGGGAAGCTGGGCCTGCGCAGGTAGGGTCAGGAAACACAACTCAACAGACAACATCCCGCGGCACCGATCCCGGAGCGCTCAGGGCGCCAGGACCGGTCCTCGGTAGTGGTTCTCGGGTCGGTCAGCGCACGCCTACGAGTGGCGCGCTGTACCGGGCCGAGGGCTTCGATCGAAGACCGGGCCGGCCGTCAGCCCGGCCGACATGGCCGGAGCGCGCTACCAGCGGCGGGCAGACGCGGGACCTCAATCAAGGAGGTCTCACCCGTGGAGGGTGTGCATACCGCCGAGGCCGTTATCGACAACGGTCCGTTCGGCACTCATACGCTTAGATTCGAGACCGGCAAACTCGCCCGTCTCGCCGCAGGCTCCGCTGTCGTATATCTCGACGACGAGACGATGGTGCTGTCCGCGACGACCGCGGGCAAGCACCCCAAAGAAGGACTCGACTTCTTCCCCCTCACGGTGGATGTCGAGGAGAAGATGTACGCGATCGGCCGGATCCCCGGCTCGTTCTTCCGCAGGGAGGGGCGGCCGTCCGAGGACGCGATCCTCACCTGCCGGCTGATCGACCGGCCGCTGCGGCCGTCGTTCGTGAAGGGCCTGCGCAACGAGGTCCAGATCGTCGAGACGATCATGGCCCTGCATCCCGAGCACCTGTACGACGTGGTGGCCATCAACGCCGCCTCGCTGTCCACCCAGCTGTCCGGCTTGCCCTTCTCTGGGCCGATTGGCGGCGTCCGGGTCGCCCTGATCAAGGGCCAGTGGGTCGCGTTCCCCACGCATCCGCAGCTGGCGGAGGCCACATTCGACATGGTCGTCGCGGGCCGGGTGCTCGCGGACGGCGATGTGGCCATCATGATGGTCGAGGCCAAGTCCACGCCGGGCACGCTGGGGCTGCTCGCTGACCCCGACAGCGGGGCCGTCGCCCCGACCGAGGACACGATTCCGGAGGGCCTGGAAGCGGCCAAGCCGTTCATCAAGCTGCTCTGCGAGGCGCAGCAGCAGGTCGCTGACCATGCCGCCAAGGAAACCGCCGAGTTCCCGGTCTTCCTGGATTACCAGCAGGATGTGTACGACGCCGTGGCCCAGGCGGTCTCCGACGAGCTGGCCACAGCTCTGACGATCGCTGGCAAGCAGGCGCGCGACGCCGAGAGCGACCGGGTCAAGGCCCTGGCCGCCGAGAAGCTGGCCAGCCAGTTCGAGGGCCGCGAGAAGGAGATCAGCGGCGCCTTCCGCGCGCTCACCAAGAAGCTGGTCCGCGAGCGGATCATCAGTGACGGATTGCGCATCGACGGGCGCGGGCTCACCGACATCCGGCAGCTGTCCGCTGAGGCGCACGTGCTGCCGCGGGTGCACGGGTCGGCGCTGTTCGAGCGCGGCGAGACGCAAGTGCTCGGTGTCACCACGCTGAACATGCTCCGCATGGAGCAGATGATCGACACGCTCAACCCGGAGCGGACCAAGCGGTACATGCACAACTACAACATGCCGCCGTATTCCACCGGGGAGACCGGGCGGGTCGGCTCGCCCAAGCGCCGTGAGATCGGCCATGGCGCGCTCGCCGAGCGCGCGCTGGTCCCGGTGCTGCCGCCGCGGGAAGAGTTCCCCTACGCGATCCGCCAGGTCTCCGAGGCCGTCGCGTCCAACGGCTCCACGTCCATGGGCTCGGTCTGCGCGTCCACCATGGCGCTGCTCGATGCGGGCGTGCCGCTCAAGGGCATGGTGTCCGGCATCGCCATGGGGCTGATCTACGAGGGTGGGAAGTACGTGACCCTCACCGACATCCTGGGTGCCGAGGACGCGTTCGGCGACATGGACTTCAAGGTGGCCGGCACGAAGGACGTGATCACGGCTCTCCAGCTGGACACGAAGCTGGACGGGATTCCCGCTTCCGTGCTGGCCGAGGCCCTGAAGCAGGCGCGGGGGGCCAGGCTCACGATCCTCGACGTCATGCGCGAGGCCATTGACGAGCCGGGCGAGATGAGCCCGCAGGCACCGCGGATCATCACGATCAAGGTCCCGGTGGACAAGATCGGCGAGGTGATCGGCCCCAAGGGGAAGATGATCAACTCGATCCAGGAGGACACCGGCGCCGAGATCACCATCGAGGACGACGGCACCATCTACATCGGCGCCACCGACGGCTCTTCGGCCGAGGCGGCCCGGGCCACCATCAACGCCATCGCCAACCCGCACATCCCCGAGGTCGGGGAGCGGTTCCTCGGCACCGTGGTGAAGACCACCACGTTCGGCGCGTTCATCTCGTTGCTGCCCGGCAAGGACGGGCTGCTGCACATCACCCAGATCCGCAAGCTGCACGGCGGGGCCCGGATCGAGAACGTGGACGATGTGGTCAAGGTGGGCGACAAGATCCCGGTGGAGATCCGCGAGGTGGACGACCGCGGCAAGCTGTCCCTGGTTCCCGTGGAAGTGGTCGAGCGCGAGGCCGCCGAGGGTGTCTCTAGCGATGAGG
>CZLB01000527.1_pt1 | contig 9086 bp, 8 predicted proteins | sample 1122421 | NCBI WGS metagenome assembly CZLB01 (sample SAMEA3539301, study PRJEB10725) | soil metagenome | biome: tundra; feature: field; material: soil | place: USA | collected 2010-05 | depth 0.15 m | reverse complement strand
GGCGGTCACAGGTCGGGCGGGCGGTTCTCGTAGGGGGTGCTGAGCACGATCGTGGTCCGAGTCGATACCCCGGCGGATGCACGGATCGCCTGCAGCAGGTCCTCCAGGTCCGTCGGCGAGGCCACCCGGACCTTGAGGATGTAGTTCTCCTCCCCGGCCACGCTGTGGCAGGCCTCGATGGCCGCCAGGTGGGCCAGTCGCTGCGGCGCGTCGTCCGGCGCGGCCGGGTCAAAGGGCTTGATGGAGACGAACGCGGTGAGCGGCAGGCCAGCGCCGGCTGGATCGATCACGGCCGCGTAGCCCTTGATCATGCCGCGCCGCTCCAGCCGGCGCACCCGCTGATGGGTAGCCGACACCGAGAGCCCCGTCTGCCTGGAGAGCTCGGTAAAGCTGATCCGGCCATCGCGGCAAAGCAGCCCGAGAATCTTACGATCGATCTCTTCCACCCCGTCACGGTAGTCTGCCCGGCGGTGCGCGCGCCTCACCAGCTATAACGGCCTGATAACGGGGTTTACGTTCGCGTAACGGCATGTGACGCCCTATTAACCTGGCCCGTCGCGCCGGATACGCTCCGCCGAGAAGGGGCATGCGGTGCCGCGGCCATGGCTGGGCACCCGCGAGGCCCGCCGAGCGGTCCCGTGGCGGACGGTGCCGCGCGCCGAGAGCGACGGAGCTAGCGATGGCCGAGATTGTCCTGGACCACGTGGATAAGGTCTACCCCGGTGGCGTCAAGGGGGTGGACGGGCTCTCCCTGGAGATCAGGGACGGCGAGTTCATGGTCCTGGTTGGCCCGTCCGGGTGCGGAAAGTCCACGGCGCTGCGGTCGATCGCAGGCTTGGAGGAGATCAGTGCGGGCACCATCTCGATCGGCGGCCGGGTAGTCAACGACCTGCCGCCCAAGGACCGCGACATAGCGATGGTATTCCAGAACTACGCGCTCTACCCGCACATGACGGTGGAGCAGAACCTGGCGTTCGGGCTGCAGCAGCGCAAGACCCCCAAAGATGAGATCAAGCGCCGGGTGACCGAGGTGTCCCGGATGCTCGGCCTGGAGCAGTACCTGGCGCGCAAGCCTGCTGCGCTGTCCGGCGGCCAGCGCCAGCGGGTGGCGATGGGGCGCGCCATCGTCCGTGAACCGCAGGCGTTCCTGATGGACGAGCCCCTGTCCAACCTGGATGCCAAGCTGCGGGTCTCCATGCGCGCCTCGCTGACCCAGCTGCATAGCCGGCTCGGCGTGACCACGGTGTACGTGACCCACGACCAGGTGGAGGCGATGACGCTCGGGCACCGGGTCTGCGTAATGCGCGACGGCCGACTGCAGCAGGTGGATACCCCGCAGGCCTTGTTCGATGCCCCGGTGAACCTGTTTGTCGCGGGCTTCATCGGGTCGCCCGCGATGAACTTCGTCGCCGCCGAACTGGTCCGCGATGGCGGCCCCGCCGTGACATTCGCCGGCCACAAGCTGCCGCTGGCCGCCGCCACAATCGATGCCAGGCCCGGCCTGAGCGACTACTTCGGCCGCGAGGTGATCCTTGGAATCCGGCCGTCGGACTTTGAGGATGCCAGCCTCGCCGACAGCGGGTGGGCCAGGATGTCCGCCGTTGTGGACGTCACCGAGGAGCTCGGCAGCGAGATCCACGTCATCTTCTCGATCGACGCCGCTCCGGTACGGCATGAGAGCATCAGCAGCATCGTGGACGAGTCTGCGGAGGACGCCGCGATGGTGCTGAGCGAGGGCAAGTCGCTGTGGACCGCACGGGTGGCCGCGCGCAGCACGGTACGGCAGGGCCAGCCCGTCGAACTGGCCGTGGACACCTCCAACCTCCAGTTCTTCGATCCGGTCAGTGCGCTGTCCATCGGCCACCCGCAGGCTCGCGGGGCGGTCGACACGGCCGAGGTCGCTGCCGCGACCTGAGCCCCAGGTGGTCAGCCATCCACCAGGACAAGGTCGCGGGTGACGGTGTTCAGCCTTTCGCAACCCTGCTCGGTGCACACCACGATGTCCTCAATCCTGGCTCCGTGCGGGCCGGGGTAGATCCCGGGCTCGACCGAGAAGGCCATGCCAGGCTCCAGAGTCTCGGCATTGCCCGTGACGATGTAGGGGTCCTCGTGGGTCTCCAGGCCGATGCCGTGCCCGGTCCGGTGGACGAACTGCGCGCCGTACCCGGCCGCGGTAATCGGCTCGCGGGCGGCGGCATCCACCGCTTCGGCGCTGATGCCCGGGCGGACCGCTGCGCAGGCAGCTTCCTGCGCGTCCTGCAGCACCGTGTAATAGGCCGCGAAGTCGGGCGGCGGCGTCCCGATCGCGTACGTTCGGGTGCAGTCGGAGCAGTACCCGCTGGGCATGGTGCCGCCAATGTCGACCACCACCACGTCGCCGCGGCGAAGCGTGCGCCCGGATGCCTCATGATGCGGGCTGGCCGCGTTCGGCCCGGATGCGACGATCACGAAGTCGGTCCGGACATGTCCCTCCGCGGCGATCGCCTCGGCGATGTCCGCCGCCACCTCACGCTCGGTCCGGCCTGGCCGCAGCCAGCCGGGGACCCGGGCGTGCACGCGGTCGATGGCGGCCCCGGCCTCGCGAAGCGCCGCGACCTCCGCGGCGGACTTGCGGATCCGCAGCCCGCGCAGCGCGGTGCTGGCCAGCCCCTGCCGGGCATCCGGCAGTACCTCGCGCAACCGGAGCACCATCAGCGCCCACATCCGGTCAGCCAGGCCGACCGAGGCGATCCCGGCCCGCGCTGATGCTCCCCCGGAACCTCCCGAGGCGCCGAGCCGCCCCGCGACCAGGGTGTACGGGTCGTCCGTCTCGTCCCAGGGGATGATCTCCAGGCCGAGGCCGCCGGCCGGCGACGCCTGGGCGGCGGGCAGCTCAAGGCGCGGCACGACCAGGAACGGGGGGCCGGCCGCCGGGATCGCCAGGCAGGTCAGCCGCTCCAGCTGGTTCGCGTCATATCCGGTCACATAGCGCAGGTCCGGCCCCGGGGTCAGTAGCAGCGCGCCAAGGCCGGCCTCGCCGGCCGCTGCCGCCGCCCGTCCAAGCCGTCCGGCCGGGTACAGGTCTGCCAGCTCATCCGCCATGCGGGCCATCTAATCATGGGCACCACATCGGGCCGCGGGGCGCCGTATCCTGACCTGTATGGCCATTTAGAGGGGAGCAATCGTCTAGACAGGAGCAACTGTCATGCATCACGCTAGGTCTACTTAAGCTCACAGATGCGAATGGCGATGACTTCTGAGATCATTGCTTCTCCGGCTCATCCTGAGCCCAGCGCGGCCACTGAGCCCGCACGGGCGCTGGTCATCGGTCGTATGCCCGGGCCGGTGAGCCTCCGCCCCTCCCGTCCTCCCAGCGAACCGGGTGACCCGGCCAAGCTCGCTGCGGCGCTGGCGCAGGAGCGCCATGTCACGCTCGAGTTGCAGCGTGCGATCCTGCCCCTGCACGAGGGCCCGTTCGACCTGCCGGGCCTGCGCGCGGTCGTCCGCTACCTGCCCGCCTCCCGCGACAGCCGGGTGGGCGGTGACTGGTACATCACCGCCGAGATGCCAGGTGGTCATGTCTTGCTCGCCCTCGGCGACGTGGCCGGGCACGGCCTCACGGCCGCAGCCGGCATGGCCAGGCTGCGTGGCGCCCTGGCCGGCCTCGCCATCACGGGAGCACCGCCGGAACGCCTGGTCGGCTGGCTGAACGATCTCGTGCACCATGTGGCGCCCGAGCACACCGCCTCGGTTGTCGCCGGGTACTTCGACCCAGCGACCCGGGTGCTCACCTGGGCGCAGGCGGGCCATCCCCCACCGGTGCTGGTCCGGGGGGCCTGGGCGCGGCCGCTGGGCCAGCCGTCAGGCATCCTGCTGGGTGCCGGGCGCGAGCAGTATGAAGCTGCCTCCGTCACCCTGGAGACCGGGGACCAGCTGCTTTTCTACAGCGACGGGCTGATCGAGCGCCGGGACCGGCCACTGGAAGAAGGCCTGGCCACCCTCTGCCGCGCGGCCGCGGGCAGCGCCGACCCCGAGCAGGTCATCGATGCCGTGCTGAGCGCGCTCGGCACCACCGACCCCGAAGACGACAGCTGCCTGGTCGCCCTCTGCGTCCTGTAGCGCCAGCGGTCTGTAAGAGGACTAGCTGCCGGCGAGGGCCGCGCAGGCCCGGCGCAGCGATGAGCCCAGGTCCCAGCGGGCGTCCAGCTCATCGAGCCGGGCCGGGTCGGCAGGCACGGCCGGCAGCCGCCCGTCGGCGGGCGGCACGGGCGCGTCGGTGGCGACCCGGACCACGGGCAGCGCCGCGGTCAGGTAGTCCCGGGCGGCCGCGAGCTTCGGCCGGCTGCTCTTGGGAAAGCCCCCGTGCCCCATATCCAGCGCGGTAGTGATCGCCGCGATCGTTCCGAACGAGCGGATCAGCGCCGCCGCCGTCTTGTCCCCCACCCCCGGCACCCCGGGGAGTCCGTCGCTGGGATCCCCGCGCAGCACGGCGAAATCCGCGTAGGCCCGCCCGGGGATGCCGTACCGTGCCTCCACCGCGGCCTCGTCAACCACGTCGAGCTTGGTCAGCCCGCGCGCCGTGTAGATCACCCGGACCGGCCGGGCGTCGTCCACCAGCTGGAACAGGTCACGGTCCCCGGTGACGATCTCGACCGGCCCGGCCGCTCCGGTGGCCAGGGTGCCGATCACGTCGTCCGCCTCGTAGCCTGGTGCGCCGGCCATCGGCACGCCCATGGCGGCCAGCACCTCCTCGATGACCGGCACCTGCGCGGTCAGCGACGGGGGGGCCTCCTCGGTGCCGTCCGCGCGGGCCCGGTGCGCCTTGTACGAGGGGATGGCGGCGACCCGGAAGGCGGGCCGCCAGTCCGCGTCCAGGCAGGCGACCAGCCGGCCCGGGTGCCGCGCCCGGACCAGCCGGGCGATCATGTCGAGCAGCCCGCGGACCGCGTTGACCGGGGTACCGTCCGGCGCTGTCAGCGTTTCCGGCACACCGTAGAAGGCGCGGTAATAGAGCGAGGCGGTATCCAGCAGCATCAGCGCTCCCACCCCCGCCATCTTGCCAGGGCGGCCGGCTATCCGGCGGATAATGGCAGCGTGGCAGTGTTGCGGACGGGGTCCCCACCGAGCGGCGCGATCGACGCCGCGCGCGCCTGAACGGTCCGGCGGCCGAGGCGCTTTCCGGCGCCCTGCTCGCCGCGATCCTGCTCACCGCCATAACCCGCCCGAAGCGGCTGCCTGAGGCCGCGGTCGCGGTGCCCGCGGCCCTGATCGTGATCCTTACCGGCGCGCTCACGGTGCACCAGGCCCGCACCGAGGCAGCCAGGCTGCTGCCGGTCCTCGCCTTCCTGGCCGCGGTCCTCGTGCTCGGGCACCTCAGCCAGCAGCAGGGACTGTTCACCGCGGCCGGAGCCTGGCTCGCCCGGGCGAGCCAGGGTTCACCGGTGCGGCTGCTGACCGGGGTGTTCGGCATCGCGTCGGTCACGACGGCGGTGCTGAGCCTGGACACGACCGTGGTGCTGCTGACGCCGGTGGTGCACGACACCGCGGTCAGGCTGCGGGTCCGGGCCAAGCCGCCGGTCTACGCCTGCACTCACCTGGCGAACTCGGCGTCGCTGCTGCTGCCGGTATCGAACCTGACCAACCTGCTCGCGTACTCGGTCGCCGGGATCACGCTCACTCATTTCGCCGGGCTGATGGCGCTGCCGTGGGTCGTCGCGATCGGGATCGAGTATCTGGCGTTCCGCCGGTTCTTCAGCCGGGACCTTGCCGTAGTGCCACCGGCGCGGCCCCAGCCTGCCGCCGACTCCCCGGTTCCGCTGTTCCCGCTGGTCACCGTGGCAGCCACGCTCGCCGGATTCGTGATCACGTCTTTCGCCGGGCTGAGCCCCGCCTGGGCGGCGTTCGCCGGGGCATGCCTGCTCGCCGCCCGTGGCCTGGCCAGGCGCCAGGCCACTCCGGCCAGCCTGGTGCGTGCGGCGGGCATTCCCTTCCTGCTCTTCGTGCTCGGCCTCGGCGTGGTGGTCGAGGCAGTCGTGGCCAACGGCCTCGGTGCCGCGATCACCCGGCTGATCCCGGGCGGATCGTCGCTCCCGGCGTTGCTGGCGATCACTGTGCTGGCCGCGGCGCTGGCGAACGTGGTCAACAACCTGCCGGCCGTTCTGGTGCTGCTTCCAGTGGTTACCGGTCCTGGCCTCCCGGTGAGCGCGGGGCCCGTGCTCGCCGTGCTGATCGGGGTGAACATCGGCCCCAACCTGACCTACGCAGGCTCCCTCGCCACCCTGCTGTGGCGGCGCCTGCTGGCCGAACGCGACCACGAAACCGATCTTGGCGAGTTCACCAGGCTCGGCCTGCTGACGGTGCCCGCGGCGCTGCTGCTCGCCACCGTCGCCCTGTGGGCGGTCCTGCAGGCCTGAGTCGTCCGCCAGCGCAGCCAGCCTGACCTGTCGGGCCGTGGCCCACTGCGCCGGCCCGACCTGCCGGACCCGGATCCCGTTCTCAGCGCGCACGCAGCCCACCGTGCCCCGCTGCCCGGCCGGCCGCAACCGGATATAGGGCTGACGGCGCCGCCACCGGCCGGGCGAAGCGCCAGACTGAAGACCATGACCGTGCTCGTGTGGATCACTGACGACACGTGGGCCGCCTGTGTGGACGCGGCCCGGGCGCTGGCGCCCGCCGACCAGGAGGTCACGCTCCTGCATGTCACCGACAGCGCCGCGCTCGAGGCGGCGCGCGGCGCGTTCACCGGATTGCTGGGCCGGGCAGGGCGTGACCCGGCGGCACAGTTGGATGCGATGGCCGAATCGGCCGCGACGGAGCTTCTCGACGCCGCGGCGGCCAGGCTCGGCCGCAAGGCCGATCGTGTGCGGTTGCGCGGCAGGCCCGAGCATCAGGTAACCGAGGCCGCCCGCGGTGCTACCCTGCTGGTCGTCGCGCGCCAGGGTGCCGAGGCAGGCCCGAAGAGCCTCGGCAAGGCCGCGCGCTTCGTAGTTGATCATGCCCCATGCCCTGTGCTGCTCATCTGGCCGGGCCCAGTGCCTGAGGGGCCCGCTGCACCGCGCCACGGCCCGCACCCGCCCCGCCGCCCGGGTCACGGACCAGATCACCGGGACGACCGCCATGGGCCACAGGACCACCGTGGTAGCGGCGCCGATAACGGCACAGCTTGATGCCATTGCGCCGACGCTGCTAATTGGCGTCGTCAGCGCCGTGCCGACCCCCGGTCCTCTCGATGATCGTCCGCCTGCGCTGCCGGTCAGGCGACGGTGACCTGCACGGTGTGGTAGCCGGTCGCGCCGTTGGGGAACGTGATCTTGTTCGTGGGGGTCTGGGTGTACCCGGTCATGTCGGTGGCCCGTACCGCCAGGGTGTGCTTCCCGGTGGTCGCCTGCCACGGCACGTACCACTGCCGCCAGGTGTCGACCTCGTCCTGGACGGCCAGTGTGGCCTTGGTCCACTGACCGCCGTCGACCTGCACCTCGACCTGCTCGATGCCCTTGTGCTGCGCCCACGCGACGCCGGCGATCATCACCTTGCCCGCCTGGAGGCTGCTGCCTGCCTTGGGCGTGTCGATGCGGGACTCGGTCTTGATCGGCGAGACCTGAGTCCAGCCCCGGTGGAGCCAGTACGGGGTGAAGGCACCCAGCGTGGTGAGTTGGATGTCGGTGATCCACTTGGTCGCCGAGCAGAACCCGTACAGCCCTGGCACGACCAGCCGGACCGGGAAGCCGTGATCCTGTGGCAGCGGCTGGCCGTTCATCCCCACGGCCAGCATGGCGTCGCGGCCGTCCAGCGCGACGTCGCTCGCGACGCCGACGGTCATGCCGTTGACGTCGGTGGTGGCGAGCTGGCTGACGCCAGACTTCATCTTGGCCCCGCGCAGGACGTCGGAGAGCAGGACGCCCTGCCATTTCGCGTTGCCGATGTAGTTTCCGCCGACCGTGTCGGACACGCACATGATCGTGATGTCGCGCTCGACCATCGGCATCTTGAGCAGGTCCTTGAACGAGATGTTCAGCTCCTGGCCGACCATCCCGTGCACCCGCAGCGCCCACTGCTGGGTGGTTACCTGGGGTATGACGAGCGCGGTGTCGACGCGGTAGAAGCTGCTATTGGGGGTGTAGAACGAGCTGAGGCCCGGGATGTTGAGTTCCGCCCCATTGGGCAGGACGGCGGCCTTGCTGGCCGGGGCGGCGAGCTTGACCGCAGCCCGGGACGCGTTCGCGTTGAACCGGCTGTTGGTCAGGATCTGGCCGGCTATCGCCGATCCGGCCGCCACCGCCGCGGTCGCGGTTCCGGCGACGAGGAACTTGCGGCGGTCCACCCCCCCGGTGACACCGGCCGGGCTCTGCGCCGGGTCGTCCTCCATCCAGCCGGTCGCCGGGGTGGCGGCAGCCGGCCCGGCCTGGGTGACCAGCCATATGATCGCGGCCACCCCGGCGACGCCGCCGACCAGTGCGGGAATGGCATCGGTGGTTCGGCTGGCCGGCTGGATCAGCGCGACGAACGCGCCGAGCACGCCGAACGCGCCGAGCCCGATCACCCCCATGATGAGCTTGCGCCGGGCCAGCCAGCCGATGACCATCGCGAGGAGGGCGATGGTCACGTACATGCCGCCCAGCAGCATGGTCTTGTCGTTGGTGCCGAAGTGCGCGACCGCGAACTCTTTCACCGGGGTGGGCGTGAGGTTGATCGCCTGCCCGCCGACCGCGATGATCGGCGATGCCTGCGGCCGGATGAAAGCGGACACCAGCATCGCGACGCCCAGGGCTATCGCGGCGGACAGAACGCCGGTGAAGGCCCCGGCTACCAGGCCACGGCTCCCGCGATCGGGCTTGCGGCGATGCTCGGCGGGCAGCCTTTCCGGGGCACGCTGCTCGGCGGGCAGCCTTTCCGCGGCACGCTGGGGCTGTATCGGGTACCAGTCGGTATCCTGGCCGCCGTCCCAGTGGCGCTCCGCCGGGGGCGGGGGCCGCTCGAATACGGCCTGCCGGGAATCCTGGTAACGCTCCCGGTTGGGCGCCCTGGGGGTCCAGAGGTCGTCCTGAGAACTGCCCGGGCCGCCGGGCCGGCCCTGGGCCGCGTACTGGCTCCCAGAACTACCCTGGCCC
>CZLB01000190.1_pt1 | contig 9288 bp, 11 predicted proteins | sample 1122421 | NCBI WGS metagenome assembly CZLB01 (sample SAMEA3539301, study PRJEB10725) | soil metagenome | biome: tundra; feature: field; material: soil | place: USA | collected 2010-05 | depth 0.15 m | reverse complement strand
CGGCTCGCCGCCATAAGAAAGGCCTCCATGGGAAAGCCCGGAGCGTTGGCTAACCCGGCCGCCCTCCCACGGCACTATGGGGTGTGGACGGCGGATCCGGTGCGCTGAGGTCTGACGCGGAACTCGTGCAGGCCGCCCTGAGTGGCGACAAGGATGCCTTCGCTGATCTGGTCAGCCGTCACTGGGCCACCGCGGTCGCGCTCGCGGCCAGGCTGCTCGGGTCGGCGGACCTGGCCGGGGACGCCGCACAGGAAGCCTGCATAGCCGCCATGGCCGACCTGGACCGGCTGCGCGCGCCGGACCGATTCGGAGCCTGGTTCTGCGGCATCGCACTGAACGTGGCCCGGCGCTGGCTGCGTCAGCTGCGCGCCGAGCTGCCGGTCATTCCCCAGGACCGGATGTCGGCCGAGCCAGGCCCGGACGAGCGCGCGGAACTCGCCGAACTCGCCGCGGCGGTCCGCGCCGCGGTCGGCCGCCTGGCAGATGGCCAGCGCGAGGCCGTATTCCTGTTCTACCTGCAGGGCCTGACCTACCGCGAGGTGGCCGCCGAACTCTCGATCTCAGTGGGTGCGGTCAAAGCACGGCTGCACCAGGCCAGGGCCGCACTCATCCCCAGCCTGACACCGCTGATCACTGCGCCGGAGGGAACCACGATGACCGCAACTACCAGCAGCCCAGCCTGGACGGATGTCTCAGTGGCTGAGATCCGGCGCAGCGAGGCCGGCGACCCGCCCCGCCCCGTGCATGTCATGGTGCTCGCGGAGCGCGGAGGGCAGCGGCGGCTTCCCATCTGGATCGGCCCGGCCGAGGCTACGGCGCTTGCCCTCAGCCTGGAGTCAGTGGAGACACCGCGTCCGCTGACCTACCAGATGGCCGCGAGCCTCCTCGACGCCACTGGGTCCGGGGTCGCCGAGGTCAGGATCACCCGGCTGGCCGGGACGGTCTTCTATGCGGTCGTCGCGCTCGATGGGCCGGCTGGCCGCCACGAGATCGACGCCAGGCCCAGCGATGCGGTGAACCTCGCCTTGGCTACCGGCGCATCGATCCGCGTCGACAGCGCACTGCTCGACGACGTGCAGGCACAAGCGGTCAACCATCTGCAATGGAAGGACTTCCCGGCGAGCACCGCGCAGCTGGCCGCGGAAGCACGGCAGCGGATGATCGAGGTGCTTCCGCCAGCTCACCCATAGCAACAGCGCGTGCCCGCGGGGACGCCGGCCATGATCATCGGCGCCCCAATGAAGCCAGCTCAGCGGAGCTTGGTCAGCAGGTTCTCGTTCCAGGTCAGCACCGTGTAGGGGCCGACGCTGTAGGTCCGCGCGGGCGGCCCGAAGGCTGCTATCACGGTTGACATCGGCGGATACGGCGGATGGCCGAGCAGCACGACGAAGTTGGCGTTGTGCTTGCGCGGATCGAACCAGGATGCCTGCGATTCCCACTGGCTATGAGCCAGAACATGATTCTTTATCGTCACCGGGCGGAGCTCAACGCGTTCTCCGCTGGACACGGTAACCACGCTGCCCAGCCAGGAGGTGCCTATGCCGTAGTGGAAGTGGCGCGCGATCAGCCAATCGGTGAGCTGCTGATTGTCAGGTGACCGGGGATGGTGCGCGGCGACAAGCCCCAGGCTCACCAGGTACCCGCACAACACCACCGACAGCACCGGAAGCAGCCGGGCCGCAGCCAGCCGGCCAGCCAGCAGGCGGGCCGCGAGCACGGCGCCGAACGGCAGCACCGCGGCCATCTCCCGCGTCGCGGTGACGTCGCCGACTTTGGCCCACAGCACGAACGCGGCCAGATTGATCAGAATCGCCGCGACCAGGACCTGCGACACCAGGTCAAGGTTCCGGGTGAATCGCCGCACGGCAACGCACACGGCCCACCCGGCCAGCGCCAGGCCGACCAGGTGCAGCAGCAGGAGCCCGGTCGTCAGCCCCAGCTTCTGGTGGAAGAAATCGCCGCCGAAAAGGAGCGAGAGTCCCTCCAGCATAAGAAGGAGGTGATGAGGCAGCGCGGAAATGCTCGCGAGAAATGGCGAGACTGGATTGACGTGGAACCCGCCGAAGGCCCTGATGATGGCCAGTACTCCGGACGCGGTGCCCACCGCGATCAGCCCCGCCGCGATGAGCGACGCCTCGTACCGCTGCGACCGCAGTGGCAGGCGTTCCTGGACGACTCGCTGGTAGATGCGGACGCCGCACACCGTCACCAGGGGCAGAACCCCGGTCAGGAGTACCACCTGGTCGGCGATGAGCGCCCAGGCCAGCAGTGCTCCTACCGCCACCGGCACGTACCAGCGGGGATGCGCGCGGTCCAGAATCAGCCACGCCAGGAGTACTGGCACGCAGGTGCCTAGGTGATCCGGCGCGAGGAGCAGCACGAAGATACCGTTGCCAAGCTGCGGGGAAAACATGATCCCGGCCGCGATGAGCATTCTGACCGCGGCCTCTTTGCCCCTCGTATGCCCGGCCGCCAGCAGGACGGCCAGCAGCAGGAGGAGCGTGAACGTTATCGCGGCGGCCACGTGGACCACGTCAGGGTTCAGCCCGCGGACCAGGTCGACCAGCATGTATTCGGGCAGTTCGGTGGTGTAGAAGGAGACATCCGACAGCCACCATCCGTGTAGCAGCAGGTTGCCGTGCAACATGTCCCATGCTTGCAGCGTGAAGACGGCCCCGTATGAGTCGCCCGGCTCCGTCTGCGACACCCGCAGATAGCAGAAAAACAGAGCTACCGGTGCGACTGTCCACGCCGCGGCCACCCACCACCGACGCCTAAGCCCCCAGGTCCGCCCCCCGTGCTTGTCATGCGACGCATCAGCTGGGCCGGAGCGCTGCCCTACAGCGCCCGTGGTCCCGGCTTCCGCCGAGACCTGGGCCGCGGCGCCCGGATGACCGTTACTGCCTTCAAGGTCGGAGCGCACGCCTGTCATAACAAGTGAGGTTAGTTAGCTTTGCCGTATTGCCCCGAGTTCTTGGTCAGCCCTTTGGACTTCGGATAGATCATTATTAGCCGTCAGATCATGTGACATGCTGCACTTGGGGCAGGTTCCCGATATGAGCCCTTCTGATTCAACGCGGGACTGCCCTGCCGCCCAGGCCCACGTGGCAGCAATGGCAGGAGGTCGTTCTCCCCCTCGACCAGGCCAACACGATGCGAATGCGGGAGATCATCGCCGAGCATGGATGGCCTGGGCACGTGCTCGTCGGTGTGGACGGCGCGCATGCCGCCTGACTGCTTGTCCAGCATGCCTCGAACGAGTTCCAGGAGGAGTGCCTCCCCTGCTCGAGGACGCGGTGGCCCGGGGCGACGCCAGCCGTCGAGACCTCGCCTACCTGATGGACCGGGTGCTGATGTACCGCGGGGAACCGCAGATCTACGGCACTCAATACAGAACCCAGGACGGCGTCCCGAAATTGTGGCCAGTCCAGGACCCCGAAAATCTGGATGATCGCCGGGCCGCGCTTGGCCTCGGACCCCAGAGCGAGTATGAGGCAAGCATCCTGGGCCACGAATAGCCGCTGAGCCTGGCGGCCTTTACAATCGCCCGCGGCGCCAGTGTGGCTTGCGCTTGTCCAGGAAGGCCCGTATCCCCTCACGCGCGTCTGGCAACTGGCTGGTCGCCGCCATCACCTCGATGGCGTAGGCATACGCCTTTGGCTGGTCGAGGTCGATCTGCGCGTAGAGGGCCTGCTTGCCGATGCCCTTACTCTCGGCGGATCCCCGGGTAACGCGGTCGAGCAGGTCCTGGACGGAGGAGTCGAGTTGCCCCGCGGGCACCACCTGGTTGACCAGTCCCCAGTCGAGCGCGGTCGCCGCGTCGATGACGTCACCCGACAGAGCCATCTCCATGGCCCGTTTCCGGCCGACGTTCCGGGCGACCGCCACCATCGGGGTGTGACAGAACCAGCCGCCCTTGCCACCGGGAGCGGCGAAGCCCGCGTCCTGGCTGGCCACGGCGAGATCGGCACTGGCTACCAGCTGACAGCCGGCTGCCGTGGCGAGGCCGTGCACCCGCGCCACGACCGGCTGCGGCACCTGCTGGATGAGAGTCATCAGCTCGGTGCAGGTCACCAGCAACGAGCGGACCGCCGACAGGTCAGCATCAGCGATGTCGGCGAAGTCATGACCCGCGCTGAACACCGGCCCGTTGCCGGCCAGGACGACGCCCAGGGCGTCGCTGTCCCCGATGTCACGGAACGCTGTGATCAACTCGCGCATGTGCTCCAGCGACAGGGCGTTGCGCCGCTGCGGCCGGTTCATGGTGACGGTGGCGAACGCACCGGACCGCTCCACCAGGATGTGCTCGAACCCCATGGCGGCCTCCTCCTGAGCGCAGCCTACGCTCGCCCCGTGCCGCCGCCGGTGCCTGTGACGAGGCTGGCCTGCCGTGTCCGGTAGGCGGCGACGTTGGTGCGGTTCGCGCACGAGGTGCCGCAGAACCGCCGGGACCGGTTCTTGGACAGGTCAATGTGGACGTTGTTGCAGTCGTCCGCGGCGCACAGCCGCAGCCGCTCCAGCTGCCGGGAGCGGATGACGTCGGTGAACGCCATCGCCGCCTCGACGGCCATCCGGTCGGCGAGCGGTGCGTCAGAGGGGGTTGCGTGCAGGTGGTAGTCCCAGCCGTCGTGCTTGACCAGCTGCGGCAGGGCACTCGCCTCCCGCAGCAGGGTGTTGACGAGACTGGCGGCGTCGTCCTCGTTCATCTCCCACAGTCGCTCCAGCCGGGGACGCAGCCGGCGCACAGCGTCGAGCTCGGCCTGGTCGTGCGCGCGCTCCCCGGTCCATCGCCACGCCGCCACGAAGCGGTCGAGGGCGGCCAGATCAGGCAGCTGCTCGGTACCGCCGCGCCCGGTATTGACCAGGGCGGCGGCAACGGTCAGCGCCACCTCGGTGTCATGGGCAAAAAGCACCTTGACTCCTTTCGGGCCCGCCAGCTACTGTCACTAGTGTAAGTCATTTTTACCACTTACAGGAGAGTACCGCAGTGAGCATCGCCGCAACCCGCGCTGCCCGGTCCGGCTCGGGCACGGGCACGGGCCTCGCCGTGCTGTCGGCAGCAACCTTCGGGACGTCGGGAACATTCGCCTCGTCGCTGATAGACGCCGGATGGAGCCCGGCCGCCGCCGTGCTCACCCGGATCGCTGCGTCGGCGCTCATCCTCACGGTGCCCGCCCTGGTGCAGTTGCGCGGCCGGTGGGCACTGCTGCGCCGGGCAGCGGGCCGGGTGGCCGCCTACGGCCTGGTCGCGGTGGCCGGCTGCCAGCTCTTTTACTTCAACGCCATCGAGCGGATGCCGGTCGGCGTGGCCCTGCTGCTGGAGTACCTCGGCGCGGTGCTGGTGGTCGGCTGGCTGTGGCTGCGGCACGGTCAGCGCCCCCGGCGGCTCACCGTCGCCGGTGCGGTCACCGCGATCGCCGGGCTGGTCATGGTGCTCAACCTGGCCGGATCTACCCGGCTGGACCCGATCGGGGTGATGTGGGGGCTGCTGGCCGCGGTGGGCCTGGCGATCTACTTCCTGCTCTCGGCGGCCGCCGATGAGGAGCCGCTGCCACCCATCGTCATGGCGTGGGCCGGGATGTGCGTTGGCGCGTCCCTCCTCGCCGCCCTGGGATGGATCGGCGTGCTGTCCATGACCGCCACGGCCACCGACGTCAATTTCCTCCATTACCGGGTCAGCTGGGTCGTGCCGGTGCTGGGGCTATCGCTCGTGGCCGCGGTGATCGCCTACGTCGCGGGCATCGGCGCGGCCCGCCGGCTCGGGGCCAAGCTCGCCTCGTTCATCGGCATGGCCGAGGTGCTGTTCGCGATCCTGTTCGCCTGGCTGCTGCTCGGTCAGCTGCCGTCCGCCGTGCAGTTCGCTGGCGGCGCATTCATCCTCGCGGGAGTCACGCTCGTGCGCATCGACGAACTGCACGGCGCTCAGGCACCTTCCGGACCGCCCGAAACCCGGGTGCGCGAGCCTCAGCTGGCCGGCGCGGACACGTCCCGGCGATAGGTTGTGGCCCGACGATGTTCGGGCGTGCGGGAGTCGCGATGGGTGTGCTGGACGGCAAAGGCGCGGTGGTCACCGGGGGGTGATGGCCGGTGGCGACGCAACGGCTGCGCTCATCCTGGAGGGCGGCCTCATCGGCGGACTTCAGCGTGGCCGCGACGTAGGCGTCAACGCCCAGTGCGGCGGTGTCGGAGGCGTGCTGCGGGATGCCGATGTGCGACTGGCCCGCCTCGCCTTGCACCGGGGCCGGTCTATCCGGCGGCGTCACCGCGCTGTACCCGCAGTTCAGCTGAACCCTGGTCAACGGGCTTTTCGAACCAGTGGTCGGCGTAGGGCTCGTCGTTGAACGCGGCTACCTCGCGGTAGCCGGCCGCCCGGTACAAGCCGATCGCTTCGTCGAGGGCCCGGTTGGTTTCCAGCCGGAGGGTGCGGACCCGGTTGGCGGCCGCGTGCGCTTCGAGGTCGGTGAGCAGCCGGCGGCCGAGCCCGAGTCCCCGGACCGCCGGGGTGACCCACATCCGCTTGATCTCGGCCGGCGCGTTGTCGTGGAACTTGAGCGCGCCGCAGCCGACGGGCTCGCCGTGGAGGCTGGCGACCAGGAGGAGGCCCGCGGGCGGAGTCAGCTCGCTGTCGTCGGCGGAGATGCTCCTGGCCGGGTCGAAGCCGCCGTCGAAGCGGCGTGACAGCTCGCTGAAATAGGCCCGGAGGCAGTAGCGGGCATCCGGCTGCCGGGGGTCGCGCACGGTGACCTGGACCGCCGAGGCGGCCAGCAGCCGCTCGACCTCGGCCATCGCCGCGACGAGCCGGGTGCGCTGCCGTGCGCTCAGCGGACGGAGGATTAACCTGGCCACATCGTCGGAGCCTCGGTCAAGGACCGCCCGCTCGGCCCGCCCGGGGCCGGTGAGGTGCGCCGTACGTACCCGCCCGTCGGTGCCGCTCTGCTCGACGACGATGAGCCCGTCATTCTCCAACGACCGCAGCAGCCGGCTCAGATAGCCAGAATCCAGGTCAAGCCGCGACCGCAGCCGCCGGACATCGCTGCCGTCCGGGCCTATCTCCCACAGCAGGCGCGCCTGCCCAAGCGGGCGGTCGCGCGACAGGAACGCGTCGTTGAGCGCGCCGATCCGCTGCGTGACGGTCCGGTTGAAGCTCCGGACCTGGCCGATCATGCTCCCATCCATTCTCTGACTATAGTCAGAGAAGTATGGCCACCCTATCCGCGAAGGTAGGTTTAGTGGATGGACGAGAACCGGGCCCGGCGGGTCGCTGACGCTCTCCGGGATCGGGGCATCGACGCGCACCTGGAAAACGCCGGTATTGATATCTACGGGGTGCGCGTCGTACTGGCCGACGGGCGCGAGGCGATCTGGGGCAACGAAGGCACATCATCTCTGGAGGCCGAGGTGCTGCTCGACGGGGACCTGGTCGGCTTCGTTCCGCAGATCCCCGGCTCAGAGGCTTTCGACGAGGCACAGGTCGTGGACGCCATCGCGCGGGCCGACTATACCGAGCCCGTCGGGCGGGAGCGCGCTGAGGCGCCACCGCCGGCGCCGCCCCTGATGCGGGAGGGCGGGCTGTTCCGCCGCTTCCTCGGCGGTTTCCGGTACGACTCGGAGTAAGGCCGGGCCCGGCGGGGTCGCCTCAGCTGGCCCCGGCCCCTCAGCTAACCTCCGTGCTGGCGCCAGGGCTGTCGCGGATCCCGAGGTGCAGGTGCTCGGCGTGGTAGACGGCTTCATCCAGCAGCATCGCGACATGCTCGTCGAACAGGGCGTACGTCACCGTGCGGCCGCTTCGCTGCCCGGTGACCAGGCCGAGGTGGCGGAGCATCCTCAGCTGGTGGGAGACCGCTGACTGCTCCATCCCGACGTCGGCCGCCAGCTCACTGACTGGTGCCGGGCCCTGGCGGAGCCGGCCCAGGATGCGCAGCCTGCTCGGGGTGGCCAGGGCCTGCATCGTGGTGGCGACCGCCTGGGCGGTCTGCTCATCGATGCGGGCAGCTGGCGTGGACTGGCCTCGCACCCCGTGTCCCATGACACGCACGTTACCACTGCATGTACACATGATTAGGTGTTCATGCGATCCTGTATAGTGCGAAGGCCGACATATCGAAGCGCCACCTGGCAGGGTGCTGAACCGGGGAGACCAGCCAGCGATGACCAACGTCGCACTCAACGAGCACGGAGTGGGCAGGGACGACGCCGCGCACCGCCGCGACGCCAACCGCGCGGTCGGCTTCTCGGCCGCCGGGCTGGCGCTGACCGGCCTGGTCGAACTGCTGCTCGCCGTGGTGACCGGGTCGGTCGCGCTGCTCGGCGACGCGATCCACAACTTGTCGGACGTGTCCACCTCGGCGGTGGTATTCCTCGGCTTCCGCGTGTCGAGGAAACCAGCTTCCCGCACCCATCCCTACGGATATGAGCGCGCGGAGGACCTGGCCGGGCTCGGCGTCGCCCTGGTGATCTGGCTGAGCGCGGTGTTCGCCGGATACGAGAGCTACCGAAAGCTGATAGGCAACGGCCAGACCACGCATATCTGGATCGGCATGGCCGGCGCCGCGCTGGGCATCGCCGGCAACCAGGCCGTCGCCTGGTACAAGCGGCGGATCGGGAAGCGGATTGGCTCACTCACCCTGATCGCGGACGCCCGGCACTCGTGGCTGGACGCGATCTCCTCGCTAGGCGCCCTGACCGGGCTGGCCCTCGTCGCGGCGGGGTACCGGTGGGGCGACCCGGTCGCCGGGTTCGCGATCACCGTATTCATCTGCCACGTCGGCTATGACGTGACCAAGGACATGCTCGCCCGGCTGATGGACGGCCTGGACCCCGGCGACCTGGACTCCGCCGAGGACGCGGCGGCAGCAGTGGCCGGGATACGGTCGGCCACCGTGCGCGGCCGCTGGATGGGCCGGACCCTGATGCTCGAGATAGAAGCCCGCCTCGACGGATCGGTGTCGCTGGCGCGGGCCGACCAGGCGTGCCGCCAGGTCGAGGCGGCCGTCCACCGCGCTGTCCCGGCCGCCAGCCACGTGCATTGTGACGCCCACGCGTGAAGCTGCGGGCACGCGGAGGATAATCCACGAGGTGGCAGGCGAAGAGGCGGATGAGCCGACCCATGCCGTGGGTGCGGCCGCACTGGCGGCCGGATGGTCGCATCGGCACCGAGACGTGTCGGGCGGCTGGCTGCGGCCCACGGTGTTCGGGGCAGTCGACGGGCTGGTGACCAACGCCTCGCTCATCGCCGGGGTCGGCGGGGGCGGGGTATCGGCGCACGCGATCATCCTCACCGGCGCGGCC
>CZLB01000198.1_pt1 | contig 9336 bp, 8 predicted proteins | sample 1122421 | NCBI WGS metagenome assembly CZLB01 (sample SAMEA3539301, study PRJEB10725) | soil metagenome | biome: tundra; feature: field; material: soil | place: USA | collected 2010-05 | depth 0.15 m | reverse complement strand
ACGCTGTCGCCACCAGCGACCCTGATGACATGCTGCGCATCGACCATGCCCTGCCGGTCATCAAGGTCTAGATCGCACGTAACAGGACAGCCGAAGCCCTCCTGTGCGTGATACCGCAACCTCGCTGGCGCTTGGCGCTGTTACCTAAAACTCAGAAGCCCTAACCCGGTCAATGTCACATCGAGCGTGCTCTGACTTACTGGAGTGAATCCATGCCCCTCCGCGGTGCTATGCCGCGGCGCTCTGGGATACTCGGGGACATGAGCGATGAAGCGAGCCGCCGCGATGAACGGCAGTCGCTGGCGGTGGGAGATCGGCGCCGCGTGGCGATCGGGAAAGCTGCCTTCAGTACACTCTGGACCGCCATCGTCTTCTTTCTTTTCACAGTGCCGACCAAGCAGATCAAGCCGGTCTACAATCACGCGCCCTGGCTGAACGATCCGTATGACACGCTTTACTCATTCGCGATGTTCGTTGTTCCGCTTGCAACTGCCTTCCTCCTCGTCCAGGTGTCGGTCTGCCGGAAGGTCGAGGTGCTTCCGGCAGAACGGGCGCGCTCCGTTCTCCGAGGCTGCCGGGTCGCCGCCATCGTCATGACCGCCACCCTGGCCTCATGCTGGATCAGCCTTGCGGTTGGAGCCAACCGGGCACAGTGGAACGACAGCACGACGACTGCCCTCGTCGTGGGTCTTGCCGTCGTCACTGGTCTCGACATCAGGGCTGTCGTCATGCTGGTGCGCGCGCCCCGTCTCGGACGCTCCGGTCCATCGCACAGTGAGGCAATAGATGACTGGCTCGGCGATGCTATCCTCGTCGCCCGCAGCGAAAGCCGCTGGTTCGGGCCCTTCCGCTCCCTCGTGACGCCGGTCATTGCCTGGTGCGACCGGACCGTTATCGCGCGCCTGCGCCAGCACCCGATCCTTGGAGCCGCGCTTGCCTCACTTGCGTTCGGTACCGGAGTGGGCCTCAATCAGGGAATCCTGGAGGGATACTTCTTCGCCTCGATCTTGCTCACGGTGGGCCTGCTCACCTGCGGAATGTTTGCCTTCTTGATGCTGGCTGGTTCCTATCTCGGAGTAGTCCGCAGTGGTGCCCCGCTCGCGGGTGTTCAACGGAGGCTGATCGATGCGACGGTTATTGCGTGCATCGCAGCACTTGTAGCTCTTGCCTTCCGGAACTCGCTCTGGTGGATTATCGGAACGAACGCGAATGCCGCTGGAAACGGTCAGTTCGCTGGGCTCCTTGGCATCGCAGTCGCAGCCGCATTCGCAGCAGGGTTCGCTATCGAGTCCATCATGCGTACTCATACCGAGCGCTACGCACGATCCTGACGCTCGTGCGCATACGCGGGGACGAGCGGCCCGGCTGAGCCGGGCTTCCGGTCGCGTTGCCGCCGGAAGCCGGGGAACACCGGCGCCTCTCCGTGGCCGCCGTTGGCCACACGCAGCCCAGAGGCGGGGCGAGCCCGGGCAGGCCGCGCGACCCAAGTCGGCCGGGCCGCTGGCGCGACCACCGTCCCCGCGCGAGCGCACAACCGGGCAACCAGGCAGATCACGCAGGTACGCAACGGCCAAGAGAATTGTCACCCAGAATACAAAAACCCTAGGCCGTTCGATGTCACATCGATGAGGTGGAGGGTGGTGGCGCAGGCAGCGTAAGCCCGGCGGGGCGCGCTGGGGCCGCTCTGCGGGCGGGGGCGGGAGTCGGCGCGGGGTGGGATGGCGGACAATGGGGTTATGGCAGGCAGTGAGATGGCAGGCAGCAACGAGGCAGCGGCGGGAGCGGCGGGCAAGCCGCGGGCCCGTGATCTGAACGAACTGATCCGCTACACGATGTGGTCCGTGTTCCGGGTGCGGGGTCCCGGTGCGCTTGAGGAGGCCGGGGCGGCGAGCGGGGGCGGACGGGCCGGCCTCGCGGCCGAGATCAGCGAGCTAGGCCAGCAGGCGGCGGGCAAGGGGATCATCACCCGGGGCTGTTACGACGTGCAGGGGCTGCGCGCCGACGCGGACTACATGTTCTGGTGGGTCGCGCCGACTGCTGACGACCTGCAGGAGCAGTACGCCCGGTTCCGCCGGACCGGTGTGGGCCGGGCCAGCGAGCCGGTCTGGTCGGCGATGGCCCTGCACCGCCCGGCCGAGTTCAACAAGGGGCACGTTCCCGCGTTCCTGGCCGACGAGGAACCGCGGGCCTGGGTCTCCGTCTACCCGTTCGTCCGCTCGTACGAGTGGTACCTGCTGGATCCGGCCGAGCGCCGCACTCTGCTGGCGGAGCACGGGATGATGGCGCGGGATTACCCCGACGTCCGCGCCAACACAGTTTCCTGTTTCGCGCTGAACGACTACGAGTGGATGCTCGCCTTCGAAGCAGACGAACTGCACCGGATCGTGGACCTGATGCGCCACCTGCGCGGCGCCCGGGCCCGGCTGCACACCCGGGTCGAGATCCCCTTCTACACGGGCCGGCGCAAGCCGGTCCGGGAACTCATCGCCGCTCTCCCATAAGAGAACCACGGGCATTGAGACGACCACGGGCATGAGACACCCGCGGGCATGAGACACCTGCGGGTTACTCGGACACGGGTTCCAGGGTGAGCGAAACCGAGTTGATGCACCAGCGCTGGTCGGTCGGCACCTCGTAGCCCTCGCCCTGGAAAACATGCCCGAGGTGGGAGTCGCAGCTGGCGCACCGGACCTCGGTCCGTACCCCGCCGAGCGAGCGGTCTTCGAGCAGCACGACAGCGTCGTCACTGGTCGGCTGGTAAAAGCTGGGCCACCCGCAATGCGAATCGAACTTTTCCGCTGACCGGAAGAGTTCCGCTCCGCAGGCTCGGCACCGGTACACGCCCTCGGTCTTCGTCTCGGTGTACTCGCCTTGCCACGGCGCCTCGGTGCCCGCCTCGCGTAGCACCCGGTACTCCTCCGGGGTGAGTTGCTGGCGCCATTCCGCGTCTGTCCGCTGGACCTTCTCCATGCCGGTGAGACTACCCGGCCCGGTTACCGCTACCCTCTACTGGCGAGATCATGGAGGCAGTCGACACATGCAGTGGCTGAACGAACCTGCCAGCTGGCAGCGGACCGACGACGTTCTGCAAGTGAACGCCGACCCGGGCACCGACTTCTGGCGGGTAACCGGCTACGGGTACATCCGGGACAGCGGCCACGTCTACGGCGAGGTGCTGGCGGGCGACCTGGACGTCGCTGTGCGCGTGCGCGGCAACTACGCCACCCAGTACGACCAGGCCGGCATCATGCTCCGGGCGGACGAGCGCACCTGGCTGAAGACCGGGGTGGAATTCTTCGAAGGCCGCCCCCGGCTGAGCACGGTGCTGACGCTCGGCCTGTCCAGCTGGGCGGTGGCTGACCTGCCAGAGGGCACCGACGAGATCTCGCTGCGGGCGTCCCGCCGCAACGACGCCGTCGAGATCCGCTACAGCGCCGACGGCGGCACACCGGAACTGGCCGCGCTCGTATTCCTGCCGCCGGACAGGGAACTCCTGACCGGCGTCATGTGCGCGGCCCCCGACGGCCCCGGTTTCAGCGTGTCCTTTCACGAACTGCGCATCGCGGCACGCGACTGAGCGCCCCGCGGTTGATCACACCGGCCCGGGCGTCACAGGGTGACCTGGTGCACCGGCACCTGGCTGGCGGATGGGTGGATCACGACCTGCTCCACCTTGCCCGCCGCCTGCACGTCGCGCAGCACCGCCCGGACGGCGGCGATGTCATCCTCCCCGGCCGACACGACCAGCTTGCGGACCGGGGCCCGCATGGACAGCCGCGCGGCCGATTTGGCCCCCCGCACCGCGCCGATCGCGGCCGAGGCGGCATCGAGCAGCCGCGGGTCCGCGCCGTCCGCCACGGTGCTCAGCTCGCCGGGATCCGGCCACGAGGCGCGGTGGATGAAGCCCTCCTGCCACCACGACCACGCCTCCTCGGTGACGAACGGCAGGAACGGCGCGAACAACCGGAGCAGGGTTGACAGGGCCAGCCGCAGCGCGGCGACCGCTGACTGCGCGGCCTGGCTGCCCTGCTCGCCGTAACCGCGGGACTTGACGAGTTCCACGTAGTCGTCACAGAAGAACCAGAAGAATTCCTCGCTCGTCTCCAGTGCCCGCGCGTGGTCGTACGCGTCGAACGCCGCGGTGCACGTGCTCACCACGCCGCCGAGCCTGCTCAGCATCGCGCGGTCCAGCGGCTCGATGACCGCGGCGGCGGCCTGGAGTTCCGGGGCCGGCTCCGGTGCCGGGAGGGTGAGTACGAAACGTGAGACGTTGAGTAGCTTGGTCGCGAGCCGGCGGCCGACTCTCAGCTGGCCGGGGTCGAATGTCATGTCGGCGCCCAGGCGGCCGCTGGCCGCCCAGTACCGCACCGCGTCGGACCCGTGCTGGCGCAGCGGGTCCATGGGAGTCACCACGTTCCCGACGGATTTCGACATCTTCCGCCGATCAGGGTCGAGGATCCAGCCGGAGATCGCCGCGTGCCGCCACGGCAGCGCATCGTGCTCCAGGTGGGAGCGGAGCACGGCATAGAACAGCCAGGTGCGGATGATCTCGTGGGCCTGCGGCCGGAGGTCCATCGGGAAGACCCGCGCCATCAGGTCACCGTCCAGCGTCCACCGTCCGGCGATCTGCGGGGTGAGCGAGGAGGTGGCCCAGGTGTCCAGCACGTCGGGGTCGCCGGCGAACCCGCCCGGCCGCCCGCGCTGATCCTCCTGGTAGCCGGGTGCCGGGTCGGTCGCGGGATCCACCGGCAGCGCACCTTCGGCGGGCGCGATGGGGGCGTCGTAGCGCGGCTGGCCGTCGGCGTCGAGCGGGTACCACACCGGCACCGGCACGCCGAAGAAGCGCTGCCTGCTCACCAGCCAGTCCCCGGTCAGGCCGGTCACCCAGTTCTCGTAGCGGACCCGCATGTGCGGCGGGTGCCAGGTGAGCTCACGGCCGCGGGCGACCAGCGCATCGCGCAGGGCCGGGTCCCTCCCGCCGTTGCGCAGGTACCACTGGCGGGTGGTGATGATCTCCAGCGGCTGGTCGCCGCGCTCGTAGAACTTCACCGGGTGCCTGACCGGCTCAGGCTCGCCGAGCAGGTCGCCCGAGGTGCGCAGCAGCGCGCTGATCCGCTGCCGGGCGGCCTTGCTGGTGGCGCCCGCGAGCTGCTGGTAGGCGGCACGGCCGCCCCCGGTGCTGATGCCGTGCGGTGGGCGGCCCACGAACCGGCCGTCCGGGCCGAGCACGGCCCTGGTCTCCAGTTGCAGGTCCCGCCACCAGGTGACGTCGGTCGCGTCACCGAACGTGCAGACCATCGCGATGCCGGTGCCCTTGGCCGGGTCGGCCAGACGATGCGCCTTGACCGGCACCTCGGTGCCGAACAGCGGCGTCGTCACGGTCGTGCCGATCAGTGCCGCGTAGCGCGGGTCGTCGGGATGCGCGACCAGTGCCACGCAGGCGGGCAGCAACTCAGGCCGGGTGGTGGCCACCGGCACTGGCGCGCCATCTGGCCCGCGGAACGCGACCCGGTAGTAGGCGCCGGGGATCTCCCGGTCCTCAAGTTCCGCCTGGGCGACCGCGGTGCGGAACGTCACGTCCCAGATGGTCGGGCCTTCGGCCAGGTACGCCTCGCCCCGCGCCAGGTTGCGGAGGAACCCGCGCTGCGCGGTGGCCCGGGAATTCTCGTCGATGGTCTGGTACGCCGTGGACCAGTCCACGGACAGCCCAATCCGGCGCCAGACCTGCTCGAACGCCGGCTCGTCCAGGTCAGTCAGGCGCTGGCAGAGCGTGACGAAGTTGCGCCGGGAGATCGCGACCGGCTCCCCGTCGTGCCGCGCGGGCGGCACGAAGTCAGGGTCGTAGGGCAGCGACGGGTCGCAGCGGACGTGGAAGTAGTTCTGCGCCCGGCGCTCGGTCGGCAGCCCGTTGTCGTCCCAGCCGATCGGGTAGAAGACCTCTTTGCCCCGCATGCGCTGGAACCGGGCGACCACGTCGGTGTGCGTGAACGAGCAGACGTGACCGATGTGCAGTGCGCCACTGACCGTCAGCGGGGGAGTGTCGATCGAGAATACGTCGTCCCGCGGCTTGGTCCGGTCAAACTTGTACTACACGCCCCTCTTCCCACCGGCGCGACCATTTCTCCTCGATGCCGTCAAGCGAAGGCTTGCCCGGCACCAGGCTGGCTTGCCGCGTGTCCGCGGCGCTGGGGCGGGAGTCGGTGCTCATGCCCGCCAGGATAGCGCACGCCAGCAAGCAGCCCAAGCACGTTCCGGCGCCACGCGCCGGTCGGGGGCGCCGCGACTCAGGTCCATGCCTTGGCCGCTTCCTCCACAAGCTCCACGGAGGCAGACCGAGCGAGTGCCTCCGATTTGAGCGTGTCCCACATCAGCGTGACGGCGGCGATATCGTCGGCGTCCTCAACGATCTCCCCCCGCGCCGCCGTATCCTGGTAGACGGCGGGTGGCCCCTCCGCGAAGTCCGCGATCACGAAGTTCCCGCTCATGCCCTGGTGGGCGCCGACCGCTAGCGGGATCACCTGGAGCACGACATTCGGACGCCGGGCCGCCTCGGTCAGCCGGCCCAACTGCTCGCGCATCACGTGCGCGCCGCCGACCGGGCGCCGCAATACGCCTTCATCAACGATCACCCACAGCATGGGCCGGCTGTCACGGTCCAGGATCGCCTGCCGCTCCATGCAAGCCTTGACCATCTCCTCAATCTCCTCGTCGGTAGCCATGACCTGAGTGCGCAGCACGGCCCGCGCATAGTCTTCCGTCTGGAGCAGGCCAGGGACCGCCACCAGCTCAAACCAGCGGAGGGTCTTCGCCTCCGCTTCCTTGTCCGGCCAGCGGTGGAACCAGCCCGGGTACGCCCGCTGCTTCAGGTAGTTCCTCAGCAACTCGCGCAGCCTGGTCAGCGCCGCGCCGGTGCCTAACTCCGGGACGGCGTCGCAACCAGCCGTGAACTCCTCCGTGGGTGCGCGCTGGCCGTTCTCAATCTTGCCGACCAGATCGCCCGAGCAATACACGCGGGCGCCAAGTTGATCCTGCGACATGCCCGCCCTGGTGCGGTAGTACCGTAACTCGGCACCGAACACCCGCAGCGGGCTCATCGCCCGGTCCACGTCGTCCTGCGCTGCCATCAGCTTTCCTCCCCCTCCGCGCCGGGCCAACGCCCGACACAGTGCCGACACGCTCCCAGCCTGAGCCGACTCTCAGCGACGCCCGGCCCGGTCCTGTTTTATTTGTAGTCGCCCAGTGACACGCTGTTGGTACCAACACGCATAGGCCTCCCCAATGGGCCCCGTTACCAGGAGACCACGGCGAAGGCACCCGTGCTAGCTCATCCCGTCCCCCAACGGGCCGGGTCCGCGACACCCGTCCATTGCCGCCCTCGCCGACCCGGCCTTCCAGCCCAGTGCCAGAACGCCCCGGGAGGACCCGCGATGGCTGCCGGAACCGCCGTGCCGCTTACCTGGTCCCGCACCTTTCCGGCCACCCCGGCACAGGCTCTCGAGGCACGCCGGTCCCTGGCCCGCATCCTGGATGGCTGCAGCGCAGCCGATGACGCCGCTCTGTGCCTGGGCGAGCTGGCGGCCAATGCCACGATCCACAGCCGCTCACGCAATGGCGGTCACTTCACCGTCCGCGTCCAGCTTGGAGAAGGCTTGATCCGCATAGCAGTCCAGGACCAGGGGGGCCCCTGGACCCGGGCCGTACACGCAGACGGGCAGCACGGGCGTGGGTTGCTCATCGTCAGCCAGCTAACCCGAGCTTGGGGCCGGACCGGCAGCAGCCACACAGGCTGGACCGTCTGGTTCGAGATGGACTACCCATGACCGGCCGGCTCGATGAACGAGACCAGGCCGAACTGGCCCGCCCGCCCGTACGCAACCACCAGACCAGCCGTTCCAGGGGAGGAATGACCATGCCTGACACCATCCCCGGCAGTGCCGACGCCGCCGTCGGTGACGCTGGAGAAACCGCACCCGTCGGCGACCCGGCGCACCCACCCCCCGCCCCCGCGTTTCTCGCCAGCGTCACCGGGACATGCCGCGACCATGCCGGCCTGGCCACTCGCCGATCGCGGTTGCACGAGCACCGGCCGCTCTCCCAGGAAAACGCGCCATGAACCCAGAGCCAGTGCCCGAACCAGCGCTCGGCGACGTTGCCCGTCGATACCCCGGCTGGCACTGCTGGCAAGGTGTGTCCGGCCCGTGCTACGCCAGCCTGCCGGGCAGTTCGCCGCCCGTCGTCGTCCGGGGCAAGGACCCTGCGGACCTCCGCGGCGAAATCCGGCGCGCTGAAGCTGACCTCCCTTGACCCCCGTGAGAACATCTTCCGCGACAGCAAGCACGGCGCCGCCCTCCGGCACCTCCCCAGCGGCAATCCGCAGGTCAATACCGCCTGGATGTGGGGCGCGCTGCTCGCCGCAACCATGGCCGGCTGGCTGCACCAGCTCACTGCAACCACCCGGGGCGAGACAATCCTGGACGGCCACGGGGTCCGCGGCGGCAAGGCCAGATCCTGCAGGGCTTCCAGCGGCTGCGGGCCGATCGCCTCCCGCCAGCCGGACAGCACCGTCTCCGGACGGCACCCGCCACGGCGTGCCCCACGGCACCGCGGCCAGGTCGCCGACCAGGGCCGTCATCACCTCGGCGTAATCCGCCTCGGGCATCTGGGTCATCAGCAGCGTGGCCCGGAGGATAAACGCCGTGGTCACCGACCGCCTGGCCGCGCCTTTCACCTTGCCCTTCAGCGTCACCGCTGCCGCGGCACGGCCGATCGCGTCCGCGCCGGCGATCTCATCCAGCCGTTCCTCCAGGACACCCAGCCGGGCACAGTCACACGGCTTGCCCGACGCCTGGACCCTGCCGTCGCGGCGCGTCACAGCCGGGGCGACGACCACGACCTTGCAGAATGCCACCAGCTCGCCCGACCGGATCCGCCCCGTCCCGGCCACCACCACCGCCGTCCGGTCATCACGGGCCGGCCGGCGCTCCGGGCAGACCAGATCGGCAGCCCGCACCGCGATCATCATCGCGCCGCAGGCCGCCAGCCCGTCACCGACATCCCCGGACGCGGAAGTGGCCGTCGGCAGCGAGGCAGGGTACAAAGACACACGAGGCTCCTGGAAGTGAAGAAGGACCTAGGCAACCCCTCTTCTACCAGGAGCCTCTCCGGTTCTCTCATCAAGCAGAGGTCAGTTCAGCGAACGCAGGCCCGTGCTGGTGAGCACGTAGGCGTCCTGGTCGTAGGCATCGCCTGTGACCAGATCGATGACCGCCTGCCCGGCGTGCTCCGGCGTCAGGGCCGGGCCCGGGCCACGGCGGGAGGCCGCCGCGTCCGCGCCCT
>CZLB01000188.1_pt1 | contig 9469 bp, 12 predicted proteins | sample 1122421 | NCBI WGS metagenome assembly CZLB01 (sample SAMEA3539301, study PRJEB10725) | soil metagenome | biome: tundra; feature: field; material: soil | place: USA | collected 2010-05 | depth 0.15 m | reverse complement strand
GGAACATCGCCTACGGCCGGCGAGCAAAGCGCACAGGCGAGGCCCAAGGCGCCGCGGCCCGAGCCCGAGGCGAGGTCCCGCCACCCATGCCGCTCTAGCCGATAGCGGCCTCTGAGGCCCCGTCGGGATGCTGCCCTCGTGGAGCCCGGTGCCCGCTCAGCGATCGGTCAACGGGACCGATGGCCGCTTCCCGAGACGCGCACGGATCGGTCGAGTAGGAGGGCTGCCTTGCGGCTAATAAATATCCCCAGAGTTCCCTGAGGTCCCTTCAGCCCGTCTAGCCCCTGGACCAGGGGGTTCTTTTTCCTGTCGCGCTGGTTCTGTGTTCTGAAGTGATTTCGGGTTTTTTGAAGGTCTATCGTCGCCAGTACTGATCTTGCTGGATCAGTGAAGGCGAGGACCCGGGTTGAGCCTGGCGGTCGTGCGGGACCTGCGTGACGCGCGTTCCCCGGCCGGGCCGGATGAGCTGGCGGCGTTCGAGACTGACGTGCTGGCCGGGTTCGTGCTGGCCCGGGCGGCGGCCGGGCTGGCTGATGCCACGATCCGCTCGGACGTGTCGCATCTGGAGCAGCTGAGGGCGTGGTTCGGCCGCCCGCTGCAGGACATGGTGCCCGCGGACGCTGATGCGTACTTTGGCACGGTGCTGCGGGACGTATTCTCCGCCAGGTCCACGCAAGTGTCAGGGCCCGCCGGCCGCTATGGGCTGCCATCAGAAGTTGCCAGCAACAGCCAATACGACGATAGGCCACATATCCGGTGCAGACCGGCGCCCGTCGGCGCTCCCGGCTGCGGTGCGCCGCTCACATGCCAACTGACCGGGCGGCTTTCAGAATTGCCGTGGCCTGTAGATGTCGGAGCGATGTTCGATGGCCACGACGCCGACACGGCGGTGCTGGTCGTCGATGCGGTAGATCACCCGGTAATCGCCGCGGCGGGCGCTGTGCAGCCCGTCAAGCCCGAGCTTGAGCGCCTTGCCGACCCGGTGCGGGTTGGCCGCCAGCGACCCGTACAGGAACTCGACCACCGCGGTGGCGACCTTTTCCGGCAGCCGGGCCAGCGCACGACGGCCCGGGGCCGTCCACGCGATCGCGAAGTCACCCTCGCTCACCGGTCGGCGATCAGGCGCAGTGCATCGTCCTTGCTCAGCACCTGTGCATCGGCCGTGCCGAGTTCGGCCAGAGCCTCCCGGATGTCATCCAGGAGCGCTGCGCTGCCCATGACGTCGAGGGTCTCTTCCAAAGACTCCAGGTCTTCCACGCTGATGACCACGGCAGCGGGGTGGCCGTGCTTGGTGATCACGACGCGGCCGTGCTCGCGCTCCAGGCGGTCCACGACCTCCGAGAGCCGGTTCTTCACGTCCGCTAGCGGCATCTGCTCACTGACTGACATAGCCATAAGTATAGCTAGTTTCCCCAGGCTTTCGCTAGCCGTCTCCATCCGGATCTGCCGAGTCAGGCGCGTCAGGCCAGGCGTGACGCAGCGGCCGGGCGGGCGTGGTGCTAGATCCGCAGGCACCTCGGCCTGCTCGTCGCGCTCAGCAAGGATCCCGGACGTAGGTAACGTGTGGCACCACAGTAGGCCCCTGACGACGGACAAGCGCTCCAGCACCATCTCCGCACCGCAGGACCATCTGGACTGACCCTTTACGAGAATAGACATGCGCCTGTGGGCGTTGAGACCGCCATGCAGACCTGGCAGGCCATCACCTCACGCCCGCAACGTCCGGTCTTTTGCCGACCGCCCGATCCCCGCAGCAGACCTGGACCAGATCCTGGAGGCAGGCCGCCGATCCCCGTCCTCGCAGAACTGGCAGCCGTGGGATTTCATCCTCATCACCGACCGTGAGCAGCTCCGGGAGCTGGCGAATGTCTGGCGCGGTGCTGGCCATGTGGCTCAGTCGGCGGCGACGATCGTGGTCGTAGGCCCAGCTGCCGATAACGAATTCCAGCGGGCACAGCTCGATCTTGGCCAGGCAACGATGGCGATGATGCTCGCCGCTGCTGACCTCGGGATCGGCAGCTGCCATGCAGGGGTAGCCGACATCCGGCTGGCCCGCGACCTGCTGGGCTTTCCGGAAGACCGCGGCTGGACCCTGCTCATCTCGCTCGGCTACCCGGCTGACCGGCCACTGGCCCCGATCAAGACCCCGAAACGGCGGCCGTTCGACGACGTTGTCCACCGCGGCGTCTGGTAGTGCCGCTGTGCAGCGGCACTACCAGACCTCTCGGTCCGCGCGAGAGGACGGGCTGTGCGTGGTCTCCGGGATCACAGCCAACCCGGTCGGCGAAGATTTCGAATGCTCCGGAGCCACTGTGGAACGGGTGTGGCCGTAGAAAATCACCCAGAAGGTCCCGTGGGAACCGGGGCTGGTCCCCGCCAAATACAAGGATCTAGGCAAAGACCTGCTCCATATCCGATGCGCCTTCGCCCTAACAGCCCGTCACTAACCTTGATTCACTCGCGCCCCCGGAGCCGCCTAATTGTTCCTGAGGGCGCTGCGGTAGTGCCGTAGCGTTCGTGAGGTCCGGCGGGCTGGCTCCCGAACCGCCTGCCGACCGCGTGCGGTCTGGCTTTAGATCGAGGTGCCAGCCTGCCGGTTCTCGCCGTGGCGTGGCTCAAAAGAGGTGCGAGCGCTAGCAGATCCGTAATTAGGCATGCCCGCCACGTTCCCCATTCCCCGGACGAACGACTTGCAGAGCGTGCCATGACAGCAGTGATGATCGGCGTGGACCCGCATAAGGCCACGCATACGGCGGTGGTGATCGGCCCGGCGGAGGAGCCGCTGGGCGAGCTGCGGGTCCGCGCATCGGCCGGTCAGGCGGAGAAGCTGGTGGCGTGGGCAGCGGACTGGCCGGAGCGGACCTGGGCGGTGGAGGGCGCCGCCGGCCTGGGCCGGCTGCTGGCCCAGCAGCTCGTCGCCGCCGGGGAGCGGGTCCTGGACGTTCAGCCGAAGCTGGCGTCCCGGGTGCGGCTGCTGCAGGCTGGTGACACGAACAAGAACGACCCGAACGACGCGCTGCCGGTGGCGGTCGCGGCGCTGCGGTCCAAGACGGCACGGCCGGTGATGGCCGAGGACTACCCGGCGGTGCTGAAAGTGTGGTCCAAGCGGCACCGTGACCTGGCACGGCTACGTAACCAGGTCGCCTGCCGGCTGCACGCCGTGCTCTGCGACCTGGTCCCCGGCGGCCACCCGAAGGAGATCTCCGCAGCTCAGGCCGCCAGGATCCTGGAGCAGGCCTCGCCGTCAGGAGCTGTTGACCAGGCCCGGGCCGAGCTGGCCGCCGAGTTCCCCGGGGACATGCGCCGCCTGGATGCCCAGCTGCGCGACACCCGCAAGAAGCTCGCCGCCGCGGTCAGGGCCTCCGGCACCACCCTCACCGAGGTGTCCGGCGTCGGCCCGGTCATCGCCGGCACCATCATCGGCGACATCGCCGACGTGTCCCGCTTCCCCGGCCGCGACCACTTCGCCTCCTGCAACGGCACCGCGCCGGCCGGGGTGTCCTCCGGGAACCGCAAGGTCCACCGCCTGTCGCTGCGTGGCAACCGCCGCATCAACCACGCGATCCACATGGCCGCGATCACCCAGATCCGGCACAAGCACAGCGACGGCCGCGCCTACTACGACAAGAAAATAGCCGAGGGCAAGACGCACAAAGAAGCGCTCCGGTCCCTCAAACGGCGGATCAGCGACGCCATCTACGCCCGCCTCCTAGCCGACGCCCGGCGAGCCGGACAGCGGCCAGCGCGGGCCCGGGAGGGCAACCGGGGAACGACTCTGACTCCAGCGCGGCCGGCTCACACCCCGAACGCCGGCTCTTCGGACAAGCCACTCCCGGACCCGGGCACCACGATACGGCCCGGCACCAGGGCAGCCACACCCTCACCGTCGAAGCCGACTTCAAAGAAAACCCTGACAACCACTTGACAGCAGCCGCAAAGAGGACTCGATCTGCGCGGGTACCTGGCTGCCGGTGTTGGCGCTTCGGGCCGCGCCGTAACGGTGAATCTGGTCCCTTGGCTCATGTTGTGCCGCGGCGATGCTGAGGCGAGCAGCCATGGATCAGGCCAGTCCAGCTCGCTGTGCGTGATGCCGCAGGCGGCGACCTTGACCAGCACGTCGCAGAGCCCGGGCGTGGCATCGGGCACCTCTTCGTAGACAAGCCCATTGATGCCTGTTGGTTCGTGCATGCGGATGGCCTTCATCGCTGGTTCCCTTTCGTGTGTTAATGCAGTTCTGGTGGCCGGGGCGGCTTCTCACCTGCCCGCGGACTTCCGTGTCATGACAGAGCGAAGGCAATGTGAGACGATCGTCGTCTTTGTTTGCGCCCGGCTCGCGAGCGACTGCACGGCGCTGTCTGCGCCCTCGGCGGTGAGGAAGGGCCACGCCAGGAACAGTGCGCCGACCTCGTCGAGGTGACTGGCGAACCTGGGTGGCTCACGGATGTTGCCCGAGACCAGTTTGGTGCCGTCAGGGAGGCTGGCCCTCCGCGGGTCGCGGACGAGCGCGCGCACGTGCTCGCTGCGCTCAAGCAATCCTGACACGCTTCGCTAGGCGGGAATCATGCCGAGCTGTTTCATCTGTGAGAGGACGTCGACGACCCCCCAGATCTCGGCGATTCGGCTGCCGGCGAAGCGGACGACGAAGATCTCGTTGTAGGTGACGGATTTGCCGGTTGGCGGGAGGCCCCTGTACTCGCCCTGGTGGGTCCCGGTAACCGTGTTCCTGGCGACGACCTTGTCCCCCTCCGCGATCACATCCTCGACCGCAACGTGAAGGTCGGGGAATGCGCGAAGGAGCACCGCCCACACCTGCTTGAGCGCCTGCGCCCCCGTTGCGCCAGTCGGCACTGGCGCGTGGAACAGCACGTCCGGCTCGACGACCTCGTCGATCGTCTTCGAGATGACCTCCGCATCGCCGGTGTTCACGGCGTCATGGAAGCGGCTGAACGTCGCTTTGTTGGCTGTTGCCTGGGTTGCTGGCATGTGGCTTCTCCTCCGGTCGACATGAACATTCGGGTGGTTATCGCTGCTCAGGGCGGGGGACTTGGCTGCCGGTGTGCGGCAGCCCGCCCGGGTCGGGTCACTTCTGGAGGACGGCCTCGATCTCGAGGCTGATCGACACCTTGTCGCCGACGGCGACGCCACCGCCGTCCATCGGGATGCTGATGTCGATGCCAAAGTCGCGCCGGCTGATCTGCGCGGTCGCGGAAAAGCCGGCCCGCTGCCCGCCCCACAGGTCCGGGCCGAACCCGTTCACCTCGACGGCCAGCGGCACCTGCCGGGTGACGCCGTGCAACGTCAGCTCACCGTCGATAACCCAGCCGTCGTCGGTCCGGCGAATGCCGGTGGAGCGGTAGCTCATCGTCGGGTACTTCTCGACCTCGAAGTAGTCGGCGGAGCGGAGGTGGTTGTCACGCGGTTCGTTGCCAGTGTCGATGGACGCGAGGTCGATCGTCGCGGCAGCCGACGAGCCCCGTGGGTCCTCGCTGGTGACGATCGTGAGGTCGTAGCTGGTGAACCGGCCGCGCACCTTGCTGACCATGAGGTGCCGGACAGAGAAGGCGATCTCGGAGTGCACCGGGTCGGCCTTCCAGGTGCCGGCCAGGTAGCCCGGGATCGCGACGGTCGCGGGGGCGGAGTTCATGGCTTCCTCCATGGATGTAGTGCCGCGGCTACGCGGCGCGGCAGTGGTGCGGACGCTGCGGCGGGCGGCGTAGGCGTACGGGTGGTCGAAAACGTCGCGGGCCCGCTCGCCGGGCCAGGCGCGATCGCCGGGCGGATGAGCCGGTCGTCATGCCGCTGAGCTTCCTGTTCTCTGGATGGCGGGTTCTTCTCAGTAGTACGACGACACAACCCCCCGGAATGTCAGGCGACGCGCCAGCCTCACAGTCCGGCGCGACATCTCGTCGAATAGGTGAGAGCAGATGCGAGCAAGGAAGGGCAGCACCATGAGCACCCGATCCGGGCCAGGAGACGAGCGGACCGACCCGGGCCTGAGCGCGATCATGAGCGAGCGGCGTCAGCTGATCAATCTCGCGTACCGGCTGCTAGGCTCCCTGGCCGATGCCGAGGATGCCGTACAAGAGACCTACGCCCGCTGGTACGCCATGTCCGGGCAGCAGCAGGAAACCATCGAATCCCCCGGCGGCTGGCTGACAACGGTCGCCAGCCGCATCTGCCTCGGCCTGCTCGGCTCAGCGCGCGCCCGGCGGGAGCGTTACGTGGGCGAATGGATCCCCGAGCCGCTGCCCGACCCTGCGGAGTGGACCGGCGGGCGGCCGGGCGGCGCCACGGCCGACCCGGCCGACCGGGTCACCCTGGATGAGTCGGTCGGCATGGCCTTCCTCGTCGTGCTCGAATCGATGACCCCGGCCGGGCGCGTCGCGCTCATCCTGCACGACGTCTTCGGCTACTCCTTCGCCGAAATCGCCGAGATCACCGGCCGGACCCCGGCGGCATGCCGCCAGCTGGCCTCCTCAGCCCGCCGCCGCATCCGCGCGTCGCAGGCTCCCGCGGCCCCGGGCTGCCCAGCAGGCCGGCATCGTCAGGGACTTCAAGGCGGCATGGGAAGCCAAGGACATCGGCGCCCTCATCGGCCTCCTCGACCCCTGTGCCGCTCGAATACTCGATTGCGTGGCTGACCTGGCCTTCGTCGGCAGCCAGGGCACGGTGATGGTTGGCTGGCCGGGTGCTGCTCAAGATCGTCTACCTGCTGGTTCGCCGGCTACTCGGCCTGGCTGTCCTGGTACTGCGTAAGGACTTGGCGAAGGATGCTGAGCTGCTGGTGCTCCGGCACCAGAACGCGGTGCTGCGCCGCCACGCTGGCCGGATCCGGTACGAGCCGGCTGACCGGGTGTGGCTCGCCGCTCTGGCACGGCTCATACCCCGCAGGCGCTGGAGCGAGATCTTCCCCGTCACGCCCGCGACGCTGCTGGCCTGGCACCGCAAACTGGCCGCAAGAAAATACGACACGAGCGGGAGGCGCAAGCCCGGCCGCCCGCCGATGGCCCCGGGCATCGCACGCCTCGTCGTTCGGCTGGCGAGGGAGAACCCGCTGTGGGGATACCGCCGCATCCACGGCGAGCTGGCGAAGCTCAGCGTGACGGTCGCGCCGTCCACCGTGTGGCAGATCCTGCATGCCGCAGGCATCGATCCGGCTCCCCGCCGCTCGGGCCCGACCTGGCGGCAGTTCCTGCACGCCCAGGCTGCCGGGATCCTCGCGGTGGATTTCCTGCACGCAGACACCGTGCTGCTGAAGAGACTGTACGTCCTGGTGTTCATCGAACACGGCACCCGCCGGATGCATCTCGGCGGCGTGACCGCCAACCCCACCGGCGAGTGGACGGTCCAGCAGGCCCGCAATCTGGCTCTCAGCCTCGGCGAACGGTTCGAAGACATCAGATTCCTGGTCCGTGATCGCGGATCGAACTTCACCGCCCCGTTCGACGCGGTCTTCCAGGCCAACGGCGCCCGGATCCTGCGCAGCGCTGTCCAGGTGCCGCGTATGAACGCGATCTGCGAGCGCCTCGTCGGTACCTTGCGCCGTGAACTCCTCGACCGGGTGCTGATCCTCGGCGAGCAGCATCTGCGGGTCGTCCTGAACGCACACCAGACGCACTACAACACGGCCCGTCCGCACCAGGGCATAGCGCAACGCGTCCCCGACGACGAACCTGACGCTCCCTGCGCCACTGTGGCCTACGTCGACAGCGAACGGATCCGCCGAAGACCCGTCTTGGGTGGCCTGATTAACGAATACTCCCACGCGGCATGACCGCCGGGAAACCGCAGGTCACCCGCCAAATTCTATTTTCGAGCGGGAACAGGTGGCGCAGGTCACAGCCCGGCCATGCGGTGGCCATCGCGGGATGGGCGGCTAGCTTTCACGGCTTGGCCGCCGGACAGGTGCCCGATCTTCGGGAGCTGGCAGTGCGCAGCTGACGCCGGCTCGGGTCGTCAGACCCAGTAAGTGTCGTGGCGGAGGAAGAAATCCGTCCTCTGCTCGTCGCTGAGCTGGCCGATTTCGGCAAGCCCCTCGAAGTACGCTTCGCGCGGCGCGCCAGGCGCGAACAGGATCAGCATCGATGCGGGCGCCCCGGACTCATTGCGGAACGCGTGCACCCCGCCTTCGGGGACGTGCAGGAAGTCTCCCGCGGCCGTATCGATCCAGCGCTCCCCGGTGTAGAGGCGGACAGTTCCGGAGAGGATGAAGAACGACTCGGAGATGGCCTTGTGGAAGTGCGGGTGCGGCCCGCTCGCCGGCCCGGTCATGTCCCACCGGTAGAGGCCGAAGTGCCCGTTCGTGGTCGCTCCAGCCGCGAGGTAGCTCGCGGTACCAGAGCGCATCATCAGCTCGGGCTGCTGGCCGGCCGCCCGGTACCGCGCGCTGATCTGGCCCCTGTCTCCCCGGTAGCGGGGATCCGGGTACGACATCGCCGTCTCCTTTCCTGGTTGTCTGGCGACTGGCGCGGTTCTGCGTTCCGGGCGCCTAGACCATGACGGCGCCGCCGGCGACATCCAGGACGATGCCGGTGATCCAGGCCGCGTCATCGGAAGCGAGATAGAGGGCCGCGCGTGCCACGTCCTCGGGCGTGCCAAGGCGCCGTAGCGGGTGCGTGCCGGCCAGTGCCTCTTGCTGCGCGGCCGGGATCTGCCGCGTGTTGCGTTCGGTCAGGATCGTTTCGGGAGCAACGCAGTTGACACGTACACCATAGGGTCCTGCCTGCGCGGCCACGTCCTGGGTGAGGATCTGGATGCCCGCCTTGGCGGCCGCGTACGGGACCGGTGAGCCCGGGTGGGGCCTGCGGGCAGCGGCCGACGAGACGGTGATGATGCTCCCGGCCTTCCGCTCCTTCATCCCCGGCAGGAAGCTCTTGATGGTCAGGAACGTGGCCGTGAGGTTGCCGTCAACAGCCGCGCGCCAGTCCTCCTCGCTTATCTGCTCGACCGGCCCGGGCCTGGCGGGACTGCCGCCGGCGTTGGCGACAAGCAGGCTCACGGGCCCGATTTCCTGCTCGATCTCATGGCGCATCGCCTCGATGTCGGCGAACCTCATGACGTCGGCGGCGACCTGCATAGCGCGCCCGCCGGCCTCCGCGATGCGCCCTGTGACAGCGGACATCGCTGCGATGTCCCGGCCGTGGACGACTACCTTCGCGCCCTGGTCCGCGAAGAGCGTGGCGATTGCCGCACCGATGCCACGCGAACTCCCGGTCACCAGCGCCACCTTGTCCTTCAGGCTGCTCATGATTCCTCCGTTACGGGCGTCCTTTTGGGTCGCGGTCCGGCGCCGGTGCGCCGGCGCGGATGCGGGCTGCGTCAGGTGCTGACGTCGCGGCGCAGGAAGCTGGCCGCGCCGATGGTGAGCGCGACGGCGGTAAAGGCGAGCGAGAGAATAAGCGCACGCTGGTAGGAGGCGACGGCCGTCCCGCCGGCGGCGATCGCGTCGAAGACCAGCCCGGGGAGCCAT
>CZLB01000747.1_pt1 | contig 9489 bp, 7 predicted proteins | sample 1122421 | NCBI WGS metagenome assembly CZLB01 (sample SAMEA3539301, study PRJEB10725) | soil metagenome | biome: tundra; feature: field; material: soil | place: USA | collected 2010-05 | depth 0.15 m | reverse complement strand
GCCACCTGCATGCGGAGATTCCAGAACCAGTACGCGGCCGGGTACCAGTCCTGATGATCCTGGGAGAAGTTGAACATGTCCGCCACGCCTGCCTGCGAGCCGGGGAGCGCGGACCTGCTGGACGCCGCCTCGGTGTACAGGTAGATGGTGCGCACGTTCTCCAGGTACTGGGCCGAGCCGTCGGCGGAGCTCATCTCGATGAGGCCCGAGTCAGCCCAGAAGCTGTGCCACCACGCGAGGTGCGCCGCGGTCAGCGACGACTCGCTGACCGTCGCCGCCTCGCCCAGCAGGCTTTCCGCGGTGGCTATGGCGTTCCCGCCTGCCCAGTGCGGCGCGGCGACGACGACACGGAAGGAGCCATCGGTGTTGGGCCTGAAGCTGACCTGGACCGACAGCGGGCTGGCGACGCTGGCCTGAACGTTCCGGCCGCCCGCCGTGATGGCGGCCAGCGTGCCGAACGTCTGGCCCGAGCCGGTGGTGGGCACGTTGTCCGGCCAGGTCTCCGACAGCGTGCCGACCGCGCCGGAGGCCTGCGCCGTTGGCGACCGGCCGGTCCACAGGCTCACGCTCGCGGTCTGGGCGGTGCTGGGGTCCGCGCCAGTCACGTCGACGACCAACTCGTCGGTGTTGGCGAGCACCCGCGCCTGGAGAGTCATGCCGCCGCCCGACTCGGTGAGCACGCCGTCGTAGAGGTCAAGCCGGCCGGTGAAGTCAGGCGCCGTGGTCATCTTCGCCAGGCCGGGGATCACCACCTGGCCGGGCGACTTGCGGCCGGGGAACGTATCGGTCCGGTTCAGCTGCGCGGTGAACCCGCCGGCCGCCCAGACCGCGGCGGCCAGCCGGCCGTTACCCAGCGGCATGTACTGATAGGGATGGTCGTTCGGCTGCCCGAGGACGATGTCGGACCGGCGCACGACCCCGGCCGTGTCTTCAGCGAACCGGCCGTCGTGCCAGGCCGTGGTGACGGCGCCGGACGTGGCTAACGAGGTTCTCGCGGACGCGACAGCCTGGGTGAGGCCGGCCCCGGCCAGCCCGGAGACGCCGAGACTGGTCACCGCGGTGAGCAGAGCGAGCCGGGACAGCAGGGATCGGGGGCGAGTGAGCATCGTTGCCCTTCCTCGGGTGAAGACATCCGATGTGTGTGTCTAACACCCTGAGGTGGGAGAGTCCATAGCCAGTCGCGAAGTGCCAGCCAAAAGACATGGTTATCGCTCACATATTTTCAAGGCACCAATCCGGTCGCCGCGCTTCCTTGATCATTCATCGGATCTCAGCCCCGGGTGTGACCTTTTTTGCCATCGGATCCCAGTCCAGGTGTGGCTCTTTCCGCCGTCGGATCTCAGCCCCCCGTGTGGCTCTTTCCGCCATCGGATCTCAGCCCCCGGTGTGGCTCTTTCCGCCGGCGTTGCCGCGCGGATGAGCCGGCATGAGGCCGCGCGGCGCGGGGAGGGCCGGAAGGAATGGGCCCGATCCCTACCAAGGAGTAGGGTGGTCATGCCGATCAACGTGAGGGGATCATGGAATACGTCAACCTCGGTGCGACCGGACTACGCGCCTCCCGCATCTGCCTGGGCATGATGAGCTTCGGTGACAACAGCGAGCGGCCCTGGGTGCTGGATGAGGAGGCCGCCGAGCCGATCGTGCGGACCGCCGCCGAGGGCGGCGTCACCTTCTTCGACACGGCTGATGTCTACTCCGCGGGCGCGAGCGAGGTCGCCACCGGCCGGCTGCTGGGCAAGCTCTTCGACCGTGACGAGGTGGTGGTGGCCACCAAGGTGCACGGCCAGATGACGCCGGGCGAGAACGGCCGCGGCCTGTCCCGCAAGCACATCCTGTCCGCGATCGACGCGTCGCTCGAGCGGCTGGACATGGACTACGTGGACCTCTACCAGATTCACCGGTGGGACCCGCAGACGCCGATCGAGGAGACCATGGAGGCTCTCAACGATGTGGTCCGCGCGGGGAAGGCCCGCTATATCGGCGCGAGCAGCATGTTCGCCTGGCAGTTCGCCAAGGCCCAGAACATCGCCGCGGAGCATGGCTGGACCAGCTTCGTGTCCATGCAGAACCACTACAACCTGGTCTACCGCGAAGAGGAACGGGAGATGATCCCGCAGTGCATCGACCAGGGCGTCGGCGTGATCCCGTGGAGCCCGCTGGCGCGCGGGCTGCTCGCGGGCACCCGGACCCGTGACGGCGGGAAGCACACCACCCGCTCGAACACGGATTCATTCGGGGACAGCCTGTACAACCAGCAGGCGGACTTCGACGTCGCGGACCGGGCCGCGGAAGTGGCGGCGGACCGCGGCGTGCCGACCGCGCAGGTGGCCCTGGCCTGGCTGCTGCATCGCCCCGGGGTCACTGCCCCGATCGTGGGCGCCACCAAGGCCTCCCACGTGCAGGACGCGCTCGCCGCCGAGAAGCTCGCCCTCAGTGAGGACGAGATGCGCCGCCTCGAAGAGCCCTACGTTCCGCACCCGGTACTCGGCCACGGCTGATTCAGGCCGGCCGCCTGGTGGCTGCTACTCCGGGCCGCCGGGCGGCCGGGCCGTCGGGTACTCCAGGCCGACCAGGGTGGCCAGTTCGGCGAGCGTGATCTCGAATATGGGCCCCGGGTCGTCCAGTGCGAAGCCCAGGTGCCCGAACACCTCCATGCTGACGATCCCGTAGAGCCTTACCCAGCAACGCAGGAACGTGAGGAGGGCGCCGAGCGGGATGGCCGCGCCGATCCCCTCGCCGTAGCGCGTCAACTGTTCCCGCAGTCCCGGGACGATTTCCTCGGGCGGCGGGACCGGGAACGGCTTCTTCCGCCATAGCTCAAGGAACAGCTCGTAGAAGGTGCCCGCGAACCTGCGGGCGCACTCCTCAGTGAAATCATCGTCCCCGACATCGACGCCGGGCAGGGGCGTGCCGAAAAGCAAGCCGAACTCCGCCCGGTGGCCCAGGGCCCACTGGCGGAAGCCCCGGCATGCTGCGATCATCTTCTCGGTCAGGCCGCCGCCGCTGGCGGCGCCGGCCGCCTCGATCGCCGCGTGAATCTCGTCCGCGAGCTCGCCAAAGATGTCCCCTACGACACCCCTGATCAGCTCTTCATGGCTGGCGAAGTACCGGTAGAGCGCGGGAGCGGTCACGCCCATGTCGCGCGCGATGGCACGCAGCGTCACCGCCTCTGGTCCCTGCTCGATGAGGATCCGGCGCGCCGTCTGCTTGATCTCCTCGGTAGTCGCGGCGCGGGCGCGGTCGCGCCGGCTCGGTGCCTGGACCACGTCCGCCTCCCTGCCCGGCTCGTCAGGAGCCGCCCGTAAACGGCCTTGACATCAGTGAACTGTGTATGCGACGTTAACACCATTCATAGTTTACGGTGTTTACCACAGTGAAGATCGGTAACAGCTTAGCCGCGGAGGCAGCAACGTTCGAGGCCTGGGGACACGTCGTCTACCGTCGCCGGCGGCTCGTCCTGGTCATCGCGGCCGTCGGGGTCATCTTCGCGGCCGTCTGGGGGACCGGCGTGTTCGGCGCGCTCCAGTCCGCGGGCGGATTCAACGACCCGGGCAGCCAGAGCCAGCGGGCGACCGACCTGGCCACCCGGGCGTTCGGCCGGGATGCCTCGGACGTAGTGGTGCTCTACCGCAGCCAGTCCCTGACCGTGCACGACGCCGCCTACCGGGCCGCGGTCACCCGGACACTGGCCGCCCTGCCCAGGGAGCAGGTCACCTCGGCCGTCAGCTACTGGTCCACCGGTTCCGCCCAGTTCGCCAGCATGGACGGCCACCAGACATATGCGGTCCTGCGACTGGCCGGGGCCGACGACGCGGCGCAGATCAAGAGCTTCGACGCGATCAAGAACAAACTCGCCGCGCCCGGCCTGACCGAGCGGGCCGGTGGCCAGATCCCGACCGAGGAAGCCATCAACAAGCAGGTCACGGCGGACATCGGGCGGGCCGAGACAATCTCCATGCCGGTGCTGCTCATCATGCTCCTGCTGATCTTCGGGAGCCTGGCCGCGGCCAGCCTTCCCCTCGCCATCGGCGGGATCGCCATCCTCGGCTCCTTCACCGCCCTCCGGCTGCTGACCCTCGGCACCGATGTCTCGATCTACTCCATCAACATCACCACGATCCTCGGCCTTGGCCTCGGCATCGATTACGGCCTGTTCATGGTCGCCCGGTTCCGGGAAGAACTGCGCCGCCAGCCCACCGTGGATGCGGCCCTGGCCCGGACCGTGGCCACCGCCGGCCGCACCGTCGTGGTCTCCGGGATCACGGTCGCGGTCGCGCTGGCCAGCCTCATGCTGTTCCCCGAGATGTTCCTGCGCTCGATGGGCTACGGGGGCGTGGCGACCGTGGTGGTCGACATGCTCGCCGCGCTGACGGTCATGCCCGCGCTGCTCGCCGTCCTCGGCCACCGGGTGAACGCCCTGCGCATCAGGCGCTCGGCGCGCGCCTCCAGCAGTCAGCAGATCGGCGGCGAGACCAGCGGCGCCTGGTACCGGATCGGGCGCAGCGTCATGCGCCGGCCCGTGGCCTATGTTGTCGTGATCGTCATTGCCCTGCTCGCTCTCGGTTCCCCGTTCCGGCACATCACCTGGGGCGGCACGGACGCGCGGGCACTGCCAGCCAGCGCGGCCCCGCACATCGTGCAGGACGCGCTCACCCGGGACTTCCCCGCCAACTCGACCACCCCGATCGAGGCCGTCGTCAGCTTCGGCGCCCCGGCCACCGGGCCAGCGCAGCAGGCCGCGCTGGCCGGTTACCTCAGCCGCGTGGCCCACCTCCCGGGTGTGACCAGCGCACAGGTCACCGGCGTGCACGGAGATGTCGCACGGGTGGACCTCCGGTATGGCGCCAATGCGACGTCTGCGGCGGCGCGCGCCCTCGTCACGCGGGTGCGGTCCGTGCCCGCCCCGGCCGGTGCACAGGTGCTCGTCGGCGGTGCGACCGCGGCACTCGTGGACGAGCTGGGCAGCCTCGGCGCAACGCTGCCGTGGATGGCCCTGGTGGTCTGCCTGGCCACGTTCGTGCTGCTGTTCCTCGCGTTCGGCTCGGTCGTCCTGCCGGTCAAGGCGATCGTGATGAACGTGCTGTCGCTGTCGGCGACGTTCGGGGTGATCGTCTGGATCTTCCAGGAGGGGCACCTGTCCGGGTTGCTGGGGTTCACCGCCACCGGGACCATCGACCCGACCATGCCCATCCTCATGCTGGCGATCATCTTCGGGCTGTCCATGGACTACGAGGTGTTCCTGCTGTCCCGGATCCGCGAGCAGTACGACCTCACCGGCGACAACACCGCGTCGGTGGCCGGCGGGCTGCAGCGGACCGGTGGCATCATCACCAGCCTGGCCCTGCTGCTCGTGGTCGTGGTCGGCGCGTTCTCCGCATCCGGGATCACGTTCATCAAGCTGATGGGCGTCGGCATGATCGTGGCCCTGGTCATCGACGCCACCGTGGTGCGGGTGCTGCTGGTGCCCGCGACCATGCGGCTGCTGGGCCGGGCCAACTGGTGGCTGCCCCGCCCGCTGCGCCGGGTCTATGCCCGCTATGGCATCCGCGACGGCGACCGCCTGCCCGAGCCGGTGGCCGAGCCGGTCAGAACCTGACGGCCAGCAGGCGTCCGGCTGGCAGCGGTCAGCTGACGACCGCCGCCAGCTATCAGCCGGTGGTGACCGCGAGGGCCAGAGGGAGCACGGCGGGTGCGCCGGCGTCGCGGAGCAGCTTCGCGGCGACGGTCATCGTCCAGCCCGTCTCGACCAGGTCATCGACGGCGAGCACCGGCCCGCCGAGCCCGGCCACGGCGACGCGGACCGGTTCCGGGACCACCAGTGTGTGCCAGAGCGCCTGCAGCCGCTGCGCGCTGTTATGCTGCCGCGGGCCTGGCCCCCCATCCGCGTAACCCAGCGAGCCCAGGTACGGCAGTTTTCCCACCGCCGCGATCTGCTCGCCCAGGCTGGCGATCAGTCGCGGCCTGGTGCGCGACGGCAGCGTGACCACCCCGGCCGGGCGCTGCGCCCAGTCCCACGCCGACAGAACCGTGACCAGCGCCTGGAAAACATCGTCCGGCACCGGCCCGTCCGGAAACCCCCCACCATCCACAACGTGATTTTCAGCCGCACTGCCGGCCGCACCGGACTCCAGTAGCGGGCGCAACCGGGCGCCCCACCCGATGCCAGCCAGCCTGCCGAGTGCGCGGCCGGGTTCCGAGGCCTGGCCGGGCGAGATCTTGCCTGATACCTCGACGCCGAGGCCTGGCATGCCGGCCGGCCACATCCGCCGCGGGGTTATCTCCACGCCGGGCCGCAGCAGCCGGTCCCGGGCGGCCGCCGCGCCCGCCCCTGAGACGTCGTCTGGCCAGTGCTGCCCGGTGCAGTTGTCGCAGCGCCCACACGGCGCCGCCGCTGGGTCGTCGAGCTGGCGGCGCAGGTACTCCATCCGGCAGTCCGCGGTCTGCAGGTAGGTAAGCATGGCGCGCTGCTCGCGGTCGCGCTCCGCGGCCACCCGTTCGTAGCGGTCGGCGTCGTAGGCCCACGGCTGGCCGGTCGCGGTCCAACCGCCGCTGACCCGGCGCACCGCCCCGTCGACGTCGAGGACCTTGAGCATCATCTCCATCCGGGCCCGGCTCAGGTCGATCCGCGTCTCTAGCGCGCTTGACGACAGCGGGCGCCCAGCCTCCTCCAGCACGGCCAGGGTGGCGCGGACCACGGACTCCGCGGGGAAGGCCAGTGAGGCGAAGTAGGCCCAGATGTCGCGGTCCTCGGTGCCCGGCAGGAGGATCACGTCGGCCCGGGGCACGGCCCGTCCCGCCCGGCCGATCTGCTGGTAGTAGGCGACCGGTGACTGCGGCGCGCCCAGGTGGACCACGAACTTCAGGTCGGGCTTGTCGAACCCCATGCCGAGCGCGCTGGTCGCCACGAGGGCTTTGAGCTCGCCAGCCAGCAGGGACTGCTCGGCGGCCAGACGCTGGGCCTGGTCATCACGCCCGGTGTAGGCGGCGACGTCGTGGCCGGCCTCGCGGAGCAGGGCGGCGGTCTGGTGGGCGGCCGCGACGGTGAGCGTGTAGATGATCCCGGAGCCCTCCAGGTCCCCGAGATGCTCGGCCAGCCAGGCGAGCCGCTGCGGCGCGGTGGGCAGCCGGACCACGGCGAGGCGGAGGCTGTCGCGGTCGAGCGGGCCGCGCAGCACCAGCGCCTCGCCGTCGGTCCCGGTCGCGAGCTGCTCGGCGACGTCCCGGGTCACCCGGGCGTTCGCGGTCGCGGTGGTGGCCAGGACCGGCACGCCGGGCGGCAGTTCGGCGAGGAGCGTCGCCAGGCGGCGGTAGTCGGGACGGAAATCGTGTCCCCAGTCCGAGATGCAATGCGCCTCGTCCACCACGAGCATCCCGGCGGTGGCGGCCAGTTTCGGCAGCACCAGGTCGCGGAAGCCCGGGTTGTTCAACCGTTCCGGGCTCACCAGCAGCACGTCGATCGCACCGGCGGCGATCTCCGCGTACGTTTCATCCCACTCATCGACGTTCGCCGAGTTGACGGTGCGCGCGCGGATGCCCGCCCGGGCGGCCGCCTCGATCTGGTTGCGCATCAGGGCGAGCAGTGGCGAGACGATGACGGTCGGGCCCGCGCCGCGGGCTCGCAGCAGCACCGTGGCCACGAAGTACACCGCGGATTTGCCCCAGCCGGTGCGCTGGACCACGAGGGCGCGGCGCCGCTGCGCGACCAGGGCGCTGATCGCCGTCCATTGGTCGTCGCGCAGCCTGGCTTTCTCCCCGGCCAGGGCGCGCAGACAGGTCTCCGCTTCAGCCCGCAACTCGACCGTGGATTCGCTGTCCGTGGATTCGCTGTCCGTGGATTCGCTGTCCGGAGGTTTGTTCCCCGGAGGTTTGTTCCCCGGAGGTCCGTTGTCCGCCATGTGCTCCTTCGCATCAGCCGCCTGGGGATCCGTTCAGCAGCGTATGCCATACTCGGGCAAACATCGGATGTGTCCGAACGTCCTTGTGGGTGACACGGGCCGCGGCTGGGGCGGACAGGGCTGAGCGGAGGATACTGCCGTGGCGCTCACCGACGAGGCTATCGAGAAGATCAAGTCAATGATCGTCTCGGGCACGCTGCGCGCGGGGGACCGGCTGCCCAAGGAGGCGGATCTCGCCGCCGAGCTAGGGCTCTCGCGCAGTTCCCTGCGTGAGGCGGTCAAGGCACTGTCGTTGGTCAACATTCTGGATGTGCGGCGCGGCGACGGCACCTACGTGACCAGCCTGCAGCCGCCCCTCCTGCTGGAGGCGCTCAGTTTTATCGTCGATTTCCATCGTGACGGGACGGTGCTGGAGTTCCTGCAGGTCAGGCGGATCCTGGAGCCTGCGGCCGCGGCCATGGCGGCGGAGCGCATCGGCGAGGAGGAGATCGAGGGCCTCGGCAGACTGCTGGACAGCCTCGGTCCTCATCCCGAGGTGGAAGACCTGGTCGCCAACGACCTGGAGTTCCACCGGCGGATATCGGCCTGCTGCGGGAACTCGGTGCTGTGCTCGCTGCTGGAGTCGCTGTCCGGGCCGACGTTCCGGGCCCGGGTCTGGCGTGGCCTGACCCAGGCGGGCGCCAGGGAGCGCACGCTCGCCGAGCACCGGGCCATCCTCGACGCCCTCGCCTCGCACGACCCCGAGGTGGCCAGGTCCTGGTCGACCGTGCACATCGCCAGCGTGGAGCAGTGGCTCGCGTCCGTGCTCTGAAGAACGCTCCCACGCCCCGCTATCCCGGCCGCCCGGCCGCCCGGCGGGCCAGGGCGGGCCTGCCCAGTGGCGTACCACTCACTGACACGGGAATCGGCTGACCGAATCCCATCCAACCCGGGCGCCGTATCCAGCTATGGGGTTCTTATCATCGGTTACGACCATGATCACGCCCGGTTTTGTTCCGGTTTGTCTGGTCGTAACTCATGATAAGTTGCTGGCCGGCCGGGGGCGAGGCCGTAGGTAGTGATCGCGTTGCCGGCGAAAACGGCGTCGAGTTCGGCGGGGCTGAGCTGGTCACCCAGCGCCTCCCTGGCCAGGGCTAGTACCTCGCCGTAGCTGGCGGCCAGGGTGCAGACCGGCCAGTCGGAGCCGAACATCAGGCGGCCGGGCCCGAAGCATTCCAGCAGCCGGGCGGCGTACGGGACGATCCGTGGCACCGTCCAGCCGGACCCGGCCTCGGTCACCAGCCCGGACAGCTTGCATGTCACGTTCGGCCTGCGCGCCAGGTCGGCCACCAGGCTGGACCACGGCTCAAGCTGGCCGGACGCGATGTCCGGCTTCGCCCCATGGTCGAGGACGAAGCGCACGTCGGCACTGTCGCTGGCCACCCGCAGCGCGGCGGGCAGTTGCGCTGGGCGAACCAGCAGATCGTAGGCCAGGCCGGCGTGGCCGGCGGCCCGTATCCCGCGCCGCACATCACGCCGGTCGAGCCAGCCGGGATCCGGTTCGTCCTGGACCAGGTGGCGGAGGCCGACGAGGCTGCCGCCGCCGGGCAGTTGC
>CZLB01000016.1_pt1 | contig 9732 bp, 6 predicted proteins | sample 1122421 | NCBI WGS metagenome assembly CZLB01 (sample SAMEA3539301, study PRJEB10725) | soil metagenome | biome: tundra; feature: field; material: soil | place: USA | collected 2010-05 | depth 0.15 m | reverse complement strand
ACCAGGTCGCCTGGCTCGCTTTTGCCGTGCTGGTGGGCACCGGGGTGTGGAACGTCGTCGCCGTGCGCGGCGAGATCAGCCACGACGCCAGCTACCGGACCACGCTGATCGTCAAGATCGCCGTCGTGGGCGTCTCCGGCGTCGCCGCGGCACTGCACGCGCGGGCCCGCAGCACGATCGGCCTGGCGGTCTTTGGGGCACTGACTGGTGCCAGCGCGCTGGCCGCGCTGTTCCTCGGCGTCCTGCTGGCCGGCTGATCCTGTGCCGCTCGAAAATAGGATTCGGCAGGTGACCTGCGGGTCATCCGTGCGTCAGGCGGCGTGCGTGTACTCGTTGATCAGGCCGCCTAGGACAGGTTTTCGGCGGATCTGTTTTGTGTCGACGTTGGTCACGGTGGTGCGGGGAGCGTCATGTTCGCCGTCGGGGACGCGCTGCGCGATGCCCTGGTGCGGCCGGGCCGTGTTGTAGTGCACCTGGGACTCGGCCAGGACGGCGCGCAGATGTCGCTCGCTGACGATCAGCACGCGGTCCAGGACCTCACGGCGCAAGGTGCCGACGAGGCGTTCGCAGGTCGCGTTCATGCGCGGCGCCTGGACAGCGGTGCGCAGGATCCTGGCGCCAGTTGCCTGGAAGACGGCGTCGAAGGAACGGGTGAAGTTCGATCCGCGGTCGCGGATCACGAACCCGATGCCCTCAAACCGCTCGCCAAGGCTGAGGGCCAGGTTGCGGGCCTGCTGCACCGTCCACTCGCCAGTAGGGTTCGCCGTGACGCCACCGAGATGCATCCGGCGGGTGCCGTGCTCGATGAACACCAGGATGTACAGCCTCTTTAGCAGCACGGTGTCTGCGTGCAGGAAGTCGACCGCGAGGATCCCGGCGGCCTGGGCGTGCAGGAACTGCCGCCACGCCGGGCCCGACCGCCGCGGCGCCGGATCGATGCTCCCAGCATGCAGGATCTCCCACACCGTGGATGGCGCGATGGTCACGCCGAGCTTCGTCAGCTCGCCGTGGATCCGGCGGTATCCCCACAGCGGATTCTCCGTCGCCAGCCGAACAGCAAGGCGGGCGATGCTCCGGGCTGTCGGTGGGCGGCCTGGCTTGCGCAGGTTGCTCGTGTCGTACTTGCTCGCGGCCAGTTTGCGGTGCCAGGCCAGCAGCGTCGCGGGCGTCACGGGAAAGATTTCGGCCCAGCGCCTGCGGGGTATGAGCCGTGCCAGCGCGGCGAACCACACCCGGTCGGCCGGCTCGTACAGGACCCGGCCAGCGTTCCGGCGCAGCACCGCGTTCTCGTGCCGGAGCACCAGCAGCTCAGCATCCTTCGCCAGGTCCCTGCGGAATGCCAGAACAGCCAGGCCGAGTACCCGGCGAACCAGCAGGTAGACGATCTTGAGCAGCACCCGGCCAGCCAACCATCACCGCGCCCTGGCTACTGGCGAAGGCGCAGGTCAGCCAAGCAATCGATTATTTCGAGCGGCACAGGTCCGCCCGTCGGCGGTGATCCGGGTAGTGATGTAGCGCTGGTCGCGGGTGAATTCCCCGGAGGGGTTCACGTACCTGCCAGGCACAGGAGTATCGGACATGCCAGCATCATTGCCTACGCTGCCAGCGCATCACGCTTCCGCCGGGCACCCTTCGCGTTTCTCATTCCGGGCCGGCGTAGGTCCCGGCGGTGCTGGGGAACATGGCCTTCACGATCTTGAAGTTTGACACGTCGACGGTCGCGTCCATATGCAGGTACACCGCCGCGTCCCGGAAGTACTTCTCGACCCCGACCTCAAGCATCGCCCCGTAACCGCCATGCAGTTCGACGGCGTGCTGGCAGACCGCGAGGATCTCCTGGGATGCGAACACCTTCACCATGTCGCACAGGCGGCCCGCGTCCGGGGTGTCCTCATCGACCGCGAGGGCTGCGTGCCGCAGAAGCGCGCTGACCGCCTCGAGCTTGGTCGCCATCGCGGCGACCCGCACGGCCACGGCCTGGTGCTTGATGAGGATCCGCCCGCCCTGGACTCGCTCCTGAACAAACGCGGCGGTGTCGTCGAACGCAGCGACGCCGATGCCGAGATTCTTCGCGGCCTGGATGATCTTGCCGGGCCGGAAGTAGACGCCCGCCTTGCGCAGCGCATCGCCGTGCGCCAGGAGATGATCCTCTGGCACGCGGCAGTCCTCGAATACGATCTCGCCGTTGTTCATGTAGCGGCCGCCAACGGTCTCATTGCACCGGGTGACCTCAAGCCCGGGCGTGTCCCGCGGGACAAGAAAACTGCTCGTGCCCTCGAGCATGCCTGCCGAGCGGTCCGTGTTCGCATAAACCACGTAGAGGCTGGCATCGTAGCCATTGCTGATGAACTGCTTGCGGCCGTTGATCACCCAGTGGCCGTCCCTGTGCACGGCCCTGGTGTCCATGTTCGCCTCCGGCACGTTGTAGGGCAGCCAGCGGTCGGAGGCCCCCCGCGGCTCGGTGAGGCAATGGGCCATCAGGAACTGCGGGTCCGCCATGTAACGGGGAAACCACTCGTCCTGCAGGTGCCGAGGGGCGAGCGCGCGCAGCAGCACCGAGATCTTCCAGTTCTGCACGAGCTTGTCGGCGAGCCCCGAGTCGCCACGCGCGATCTCGGTCGCGATGATCGAGAACGTCTGAGCCTCCGTGGCCGGGTCGAGCCCGACACCGCCGTACTGATCCGGGACACCCAGCCCGCGCAGCCCCGTGCGGTCGGCCTCCTCGAGGATCCCGGGCGGCAGACGCTGGGAAGGGTCAAACAGCCACTCGCGTTCCCGGTTCGCGTCGATAAACGGCCTGACGACCTCATCGACGTAGCGCCGGCAGGTCTCCCGCATCAGGCGCTGCTCGTCCGAGAGATACCTGTCGGGCACCTCGCCAACTCTGTCCACGGCACCTCGCCTCCCATCGGCGGCCGCGCGCCGGCTCGCCGCCATCCAGCAGCCATCTTGGGGTCGGCAGGGCCGGGCGGACACGTTCCGTGCCGCGTGCTCACATCACGCCCCGGCCGGGTCCTCAACCCCGGCCCGATGAATTACACCACGAGGCGGGACGCATCCCCCGGTCAACCCGAGACCTTCAGCGACGGACTGGCCTGCGCCATCTGGACCTAATCCACGCCCACCGCATCGCACCACATGGCCGGGCGCTCGTGCCGGCGACCGCGCGTGGCCCATCTCACCCGGGCGGCGAGGCCGTGTCAGCGGAGATCAGGTCGGTTGTCACGGTCTGCCAGGGCCATGATCTGCTCATCGGGCTGACTGCCCAGGCCGAGTTCATAGACATGCGCACAGCCGTGACCTGCGGCTCGCAGTAATCCGGCGATCCGCGGTGGGAGGTACTCGCCGGCCAGGAACTTCACGCGCTGAGCCGGATTGGAAGCTCACGCTCAGCCTCAGCCGGGGTGAGCTGTTTACCACCAGGCCGACCACGGCGGCGACCGGGATGCGGGTACCGGCCACATAGGAAACGCCGCCCATGGTTTGATGGCCGGCAGATATCCGCCCGAGTTCCGTGTCTTCCGTCGTCGGCCGCTGTTCGCGGTGCCGTGGTACGTAACGACACTCGGGTCTAACGGCCGGCCAGGTCCGCGAAGGCCAGAGCGGGGTATTTCTGGCCGGCCAGGGCGATCGCCCCGAGCACTTCGGCTCGCGCGCCCAGCTGACCCGCCACCACGGTCAACCCTGCGGCGAGGGAGGGCGGTAGCCAGCGGAGCAGTTCCTGCCGGATTCCGTCGAGCAGGGAAGCGCCGGCCGCGGCCAACGGGCCACCGACGACGATGAGCCGTGGGTCGAGCACCGCGCAGATCCCGGCGAGCGCCCGTCCGACGGCTCGCCCGGCATCTCCAATAGCGCGGCGCGCGCCGGGGTCGCCCGCGCGAATGAGATCCAGCAGCGTCGTCAGGGCGAGGCCAGGGGCGTGGCTGAGCCGCAGCGCTGCGCTCAGTGCCTCGGTGCCGCTGATCGTCTCCAGGCAGCCGCGGCTGCCGCACCGGCACACCGGCCCGGCCGGGCTGACCACGACGTGCCCCAGCTCACCGGCCGCACCGTTCGCGCCCTGGTAGAGCTGGCCGCGGAGGATCAGGCCGGCGCCCACGCCATCGGCCATCATGACGTAGATGAGGTCCTCGTGGCTCCGTGCCGCGCCAAAGGTCCACTCCGCGATGGCGCCCAGGTTGGCGTCGTTGCCGAGGTGCACAGGCAGGTCCAGGGCGCAGCCGAGCTCGCTGACCACATCGACCCCGCGCCAGACCTGGAGCAGATCCGGCCCGGACGTCAAGGTCGGGACCGGCGCGGAGACAGCTACGCCGACGCCAAGCAGCCGCTGTGCCTCGATGCCAGCCTCATGGAGCAGCGCAGGCACCTGGACGACGACGTAGTCGAGGGCATGCTGCGCGTGGTGGTCGACGTCCAGCTCGCCGAGAGACTCAGCAAGCAGCGTTCCGGCCAGATCGGCAAGGGCAACCCGGACCCCGTCGTGGCGGAGATGTACCCCTACCAGGGCACCGAAGGCCGGGTTGACGGTGAGCAGCACGGCGGGCCGCCCGGCACTGTTCGCTGGCAGGGCGCTGGGACGATCATGCTTCTCGACGAGTGCGTGCTCGGCAAGCAGTTCGGCGACAACACTTGAGACCGTGCTCCGGGACAGGCCCGTCACCCGCACCAGCTCGACGCGGCTTGCCCCGCCGCTACGTTGCACCGTCTCGATCACGCGCAGCCGGTTCGCGCCGCGCAGCGCACTCAGCGAACCAGGAGCAGCCTTCATGTACCGCGACGCTACCCGACTCGTTGCGCCGAGTTCCGGAGCTAAAGAAGCAAAATGGCGGCAAATTGCTCCTTGACACGGATAAATATTCTCTCATACCGTTTCCGGTGTGTTTCTCATCCATTTCCCGCAGCGGTCGCTGACCAGGTAGTCGGTGGCCGGCCCGCCGGTCCGCCCACCGCAAATGGCAGCCCTCACCCCAAGGGAAACCCGTGCCGATGTAAGAAGGGCTCGATGAGATTAGCGAATTGCCGGTCCCTGCCTGCACTTGCGCTTGGCCTCGCCGCTCTGGCCACGACTTCGCTTGCGGGGGCTGGCCCGTCGAGCGCGTCGGCCGCCACGCTGATCCACCTCAACCGGGCCTACAGACCGGACGCGTCGGCCACACCTATCTACCTGAACCGGGCCTACAGCCCGCCGGAACGCGCGGCCGACCTGGTTTCCCGGATGACCACGGCGGAGAAGGCCGCGCAGATGGACAGCAGCCAGGCGCCCGCCATCCCGCGCCTCGGTATCGCTGCGTGGGGCTGGTGGAACGAATCCAATCACGGCGTCAACGCTTCGACGATCACCCCCAGCGGTAACGCGACGACCTTGACAAACACGACGTCCTATCCGTCGGACCTGTCGATGGGCAGCACCTGGAACCCGGATCTGGTGTACCAGGAGGCGCGGCAGATCGGTGCGGAAGCGCGCGAGGTCTCGCCGGGAAACACCGAGAACCTCGACTTCTACGCGCCGACCGTGAACCTCTCCCGGGACCCGCGCTGGGGCCGCAATGACGAGGCCTGGAGCGAGGATCCGGTCCTCACTGCGGACCTGGCGTCACAGTACGTCGACGGCGTGCAGGGCGAAAACCAGGACGGGCAGCTCCCGCCGTCGGCGCACGGCTATTACCAGGCCATCGCGACGCTGAAGCACTTCGCCGCTAACAACAGCGAGTTCAACCGCCGGACTGGCTCTGCGGACATGGACCAGCGGACGCTGCGCGAGTACTACACCGCGCAGTTCGCGAGCATCATCCAGCAGAGCCACCCGGGGTCAATCATGAGTGCCTACAACGAGGTCAACGGCACCCCGGCCGCCGCGAGCGTCCAGCTCATCGACACCCTCGCGCGGGAGACGTTCGGTTTCAACGGGTACTTCACGTCGGACTGCGACGCGATCTACGAGATGCAGGCCGGCCACCACTGGATCCCGCCGAACTCGACGACCCCCGTGAACCAGTACACCCGGTCGGCGTACGCGAACTCCGCTGGCGAAGACCTGGACTGCAACGCCGGATACCACGACAGCTTCAACTATGGCAACACCATCCCGACGGCGCTCGCGCAGAACATCCAGACGCTGACCGATACCTACAACATCGGCGATGTCGACACCTCGCTGGTGCGGCTGTTCACCGCGCGGATCGAGACCGGCGAGTTCGACGCCCAGGACGAGGTGCCCTGGGTCGCGGCCGCCCGTACGGCACTCGGCGGCGTCACCTGGGTCAACAGCAATTCCAACAACGCCATCACCGAGACCCCGCAGCGGCTGCAACAGGCGCAGGCGAGCGCCGACCAGAGCCTGGTGCTGCTGAAGAACACCGGCGTCCCGCAGCCCGGCGGCGGCAGCAGGCCGCTGCTCCCGCTGAAGGTCCCGTCGTCCGGGGCGTACAAGATCGCAGTGATCGGTTACTACGCGCACCCGGCCTCGCTGTTCCTCGGCGGCTACTCCAGCATCCAGGCGGCCGCGGGCGCCGCGAACAACGTCAACAGCTACACGGGTATCAAGGCGGCCGTGCAGGCGATCGACCCGAGCGCGCAGGTGGACTACTACCCCGGTGTCACGGGCGGCACGACCGGCGCGACGCTGACCACGGTGGACCAGGCGTCGGTTGCCGCGGCCGCGAATTACGACGCGGTCGTGATCGTTGTCGGCACGGACGCCAGCACCGGCACGGAAGACCACGACCGCGCCACCCTGGCCCTGCCAGGCGCGCAGGCCTCGATGATCAGCCAGATCGAGGCGGCCAACCCGAACACGATCGTCTACATGGAGACAATGGGCGAGGTCGACACAAGCCCCTTCCAGAACACTTCGCCGGCGCTGCTGTGGAGTTCCTACAACGGCCAGCGGCAGGGCGCCGCTCTGGCCAATGTCCTGCTCGGCAGGGTGAGCCCGAGCGGCCACCTGCCGTTCACCTGGTACGCCGACGAGAGTCAGCTGCCGCCCATCGGCGACTACAACATCCGGCCGACTGCCACCACCGACGGCCGCACCTACCAGTACTTCACCGGCAGCGTCGGCTGGCCGTTCGGGTACGGGCTCAGCTACGCCAGCTTCCGGTACTCACACCTGGCCGTGGACCACACCCACGCCGACGCCAACGGGTCGGTGACGGTCAGCGCTGACGTCACCAATACTAGCCACACGGCCGGTGCCACCGTGGCGCAGCTCTACGCCACCACACCGGACGCCCCCGCAGCGCTGCAACGGCCGGTCAAACGGCTGGAGAACTTCCAGAAAGTGTGGCTAAGTCCAGGCCAGACCAGGCGGATCACCTTCACTGTCAAGATTCCCAGCCTTGCCTTCTTCGACCAGGCAGCCAACCGCTACCAGGTCGACGACGGCCGGTACGGATTGCAGCTGGCCACATCCAGCACAGACACTGCACAGCAGGCCTTCGTCCAGGTCAGCGGCGCGCTGACGCCGGTTCCCGCGGTGGTCACCGTGAAGCCGGTGATCACCGGCGACGCGGCCAATGGCATCGCGCAGCGGGTATTCTTCCCCGTCGGTGCCGCTATCGACCCGCAGCTGACCGTCTCGCTCAGCGACCAGAGCGTCTACGGCTATGTCACCCTCGGGCAGAGCACCCCGCTGCCCCCCGGGATGACCGTGCGCTACTCCAGCGACCACCCGGACGTGGTGACGGTCAGCGGGAATGGCTCGATCATCCGTGCCACCGGCGTCGGCGTGGCAACGGTAACGGCCACCGTGACGAATCACGGCAAGAGCGCCAGCGGCAGCTTCGTCGCCGACGTGCAGTGATCGACCGGGCCAGCCATGGACGATGGCGCCCAAAGGTCTCGGGCAACCGGCCTGCGAGCAACAGATCAACCCGATCGGGGTGGCCGCGAGGAGTGACCGGTGGCGGCACCTAGGCGTGCAGATCAGCGGCTCAGTGCGCGTCCAGATCGTGGTTCACCGTGTTGTCGTGGACTGGCAACCGTCGTTTCAGCATGACGGTGAACCGACCCAGTGTGCATGACTATGCATAACCGTCCGCTACCGAGAATGCCCGCATCTGCCGCCGGGCGGATGTCGCCCTGAGGGGGGGTAAGTAATGTGACCTCGGTCGGGACGCGGGAGGAGGGGCCACGGTGCGTGTGCTCCGCAGCCGTTCCAAGACCCAGCCGCCGCCTGCATGGGCCATCTACGAGGCACTCAGTGATCCGGTCGCAGATCAGGCGCGCCGTGAATGGCTTGATCTCCGCGACGGTGAACTCCCGCCCCGGGTGGTTCAGGCCGTCTTTCCTTCCCTGGTCGTCTGGGCGTCCCTGTGGCCCGACCGGCCGGATGACCAGATCCGCTTCGACATTGAGGATCAGCGGCTCACCTGGACGCTGATGGGTGAGGCGTCCGACGAGGACGAAGAACGCCTGGACCAATTGCGCTACCGCCTCGACGTCATGATCAACGCGGACCTGCGCATCTCATTCGGAAACTGAGACGCCGTCCGGGACGTCCTCATCTGCCGCCGACCGGGCAATCCACCAGAGCCCCTGGCGCCAAGGCGTACTGGCCGGATGGCTGGGCAGCCACCCTGCGTCGATGCTGGACGGATAGCAAGGAGCCGTGGCCACCCTGCCAGGCGAGCAGCACTACTGGATGCCTGGCAGGCCGCTGCCTTCAGGCCCGGCGGCAAACGTAGCATCCGGCTCATGGAATTTAGCCGGGAGCTGCGCGAGGACGTGATGTCGGGTGACATCACCGTATCCTTCCGGCTGTGGCGCCGGCCCAAGGTGCGGGAGGGCGGCCAGTACCGCGTCGGTCCGGTAAAGATCGAGGTGGACTCCGTGGAACTGGTGCCCTTTGCCTCCATCACGGCCGCCGACATCCGCCGGTCTGGGGAAAGGGACCGGGAATCCCTGCGCCAGCGGGCTGCCCATGCCGGCCCGATCGCCGACGGCACACTGCTCTACCGGGTGGAGTTTCACCTCGTGGAGTCCCCGGGCACGCTGAGCACTGGCAGGCAGGACGCCGACCGCTGAGATCGACCGCTCAGCCACGCAGCGGGAGTTGGGCTGGCGGCCAGGCCGGGTCTACTTCCTGACGCTTCTCGAACCCTCGCGGGACGACCGGACTGTGGCCCTTACCGCCAGGTCGGCCGGCCGTCTGCCACCGTAGGCGCGGCGAGACCAGAGATCGGCTCACTTACCGCTCATGCGGCAGCGAGCGAGGGTGTTCGGGGCGGACGGAGAGTCCGGCGGCCCTTATCCTGACGCGGTTCCTATGAGCCCGGACGAGTTCTGCGGCATCCCCCGATCCAGCGTTCGGCGATCGCGTTCATGCGGGGCGTCCGGATGTTGCAAAGCATGGTCCGGATGCCAGCGTCGGCTAGGACCGCGTCGAACGCGCCGGTGAAGTTCGAGCCGCGGTCGCGGATCATGAACTTGACCTGATCCGCCTGTTCGCCGAGGTCCATGAGGAGGTTGCGTGCCTGCTGAGCGGTCCACTCCCCGGTGGGGTGCAGGGTGACCCCGAGGATGCGGATGCGCCGGGTCGCGTGCTCTATCACGGCTAGGACATAGGCCTGGGTGCCGCCGGGCAGGTCTACCGTGAGGAAGTCGCACGCCAGGATCGCCTCGGCCTGGGAGCGCAAGAATTGTGACCAGGTCGGCCCGGTCCGCCGCAAGGCTGGGTCGATGCCGCTGGCCTTGAGGATCTCCCATACGGTGGATGCTGCGACTTTAGCCCCGAGG
>CZLB01000262.1_pt1 | contig 9818 bp, 10 predicted proteins | sample 1122421 | NCBI WGS metagenome assembly CZLB01 (sample SAMEA3539301, study PRJEB10725) | soil metagenome | biome: tundra; feature: field; material: soil | place: USA | collected 2010-05 | depth 0.15 m | reverse complement strand
CCTTGGCCGCGACCGCGGCCGACGCCGCGGGGGCCAGCTCGCCAGCGGCCACGGCGCCGAGCCCGATCACGATGCCACCGGCGCCGGCCCGGGTGAGGAACTCACGCCGTCCTAGCGGCCGGGGTTCGGGTGACGTGCGGGGAGTGGTCATGGCTGTGTCCTTTGCGGGGTGCGGGCTGCTCGCCCACAGCACGGGTAGGCCGGGCGCACGACCCTCAGTACCGGCCGGCCCATCGCGGAACACCGCTCCGCGGCGTCCCGTCCAGTCCACCAACGCACGCTTTCGCGGGATGCTACGGCCGCCTGGCCAGAGCAACCAGGTGCCCACGCGGCCCGGCGGCGGTCCGCCCTATCGGCGCTGGTAGCACCGCCCGGCAGGCTGTGCCGCGTGAAAGTTGATGCTGAAACCAGCTCGCCGGCGCCGACGCGCTTGACTTCCAGGTGCACGGCGCACCCGCACCACGCACGCCGTCATGGACGAGCCGATCTCGGATGGAAGGCAGCGCCAGATGACTGACTGGGCGAGTGTCCGATATGCCGACGACAGTAACGCTCCGTCGCTCTTCTAGCCGACAGCGCGGCTTGTTCGTCAGCGTGAACGGGCCCGAGCAACCCCAGGGCCCGCCACGTCTCTGTCTAGATCAGGCTCGCTGCTGCCGGGCGCCTGTTACCGGGGCCGCGGAGAATCGGCGTAGCTGGTCAGCCCGGTGACAATGGCCTGGGCTACTGGTGAGGGATCGGAGCCGTCCAGCGCAAACCCGTCCCTTACATGCACGGCGGGCTGGGCGAGCATACGTGGCGTCGTGCCCCGGTGCGGCCACGTGGCGGTGTGCACGATGAACGGGTGGCACAGGTAGACGTCCCCGGCCTTGCCGGTGGCGTGCGCGGTGCCACGGCACAGCACCGATGGCCGGAGGTGCCGGCTGCGGCGAACGGCTCACCCTCCGGGCAGTTGATCTCCACGCACGGCATTGCCCAGGTAGCTGGGTCCCTGCTAACTCCGTGCTCACCGAGCGAATCCCAGATCATTTCCCGGCACGCACGGGCGGTCTCGGCGTCGAAGGCCCCGCGAACTGTCACGAAGCCGTCGCGGACGAAGGCGTCGGTGTCCACCCGGCGATTGTGCGGCAGCCCGCCACGGCGAGTCACGCGATTTACTGCTTGCCGATCCTGCACTCACCGCCAGCCGACCGCTGCGCGCCGTGCCGCAGTCCTGGTTGTCACCTCGCCAGTTCTGGCATGAACACGGCGCCCGCAGTGATTGCACGAGCCCGGGGATTACATCCGGGAATCAGGTGATCCCGGAGATGGCACGGCGACAGTGCCGAGCCACTGTTCGGCTTGGCGCGGCGTGCGGAAGCGGAGTACCCGTACTCCGAGCTGAGCGGTTTCGGAGAGCTCCTCGGCGTACCTCCGGCGATTGCGCGCGTATTTGCGCACCGCGTTGGCCAGCACCGACCTCTTGCTGAAGAACGCGCGCCTCCATCCGGACGCGCCGTCTGGGGTGGGCTCGCGGCCAGCAAGCCTGCGCAGGTTGCGGCGGGTGATCCGGGAGACGATGAGCGGGAGCGGATAGTCCAGCCAGACCACTGCGTCGGCGCGATGCCAGGTCACATCGGCCAGCTTTGAGTAGTTGCCGTCGACGACCCAGGCGCCGGTCTCGGTGAGGGCGGCTGCGCGGGTCCGGAACTCATCCAGCGGCAGCGTGCCGTCCCGGGTGAACAGAACGCGGTCGAGGTCGTGGCAGGGCACGTCGAGGAGCCTGGCCAGGCGGAGCGCGAGCGTGGTCTTGCCGGTGCCGGGCAGGCCGAAGACTGCGATCTTCCGCATCATCAGGTGCTCACAAGTAACGGGTACAGGGCCGTTGCGCCGAGATCGGGGTGCCGGCGCAGCGCAGTGAGAAAGCCGCGCTGGAACGCCGCCCGGGCGCCGAGTTCCTCCTCATCGTATGTGCCGACCCCTTTGCGGACCTTCACGACTGTGCCGTTGATCACAGACACGCCGGCGCCCCCGAGATCGGAGAATACGTTGAGCCGTACGTGGGCGAATAGCTGACTGTGATGCTCAGAGAAGCACATCGAGTACGCCAGGTCCGCCAGCGGGTAGACATGCGTGGTGCGGTGACGGTTCCGGGGATCGGCGTAGAACCCCGTGTCGGCCAGGAGGCCGGGCTTCAGGGCAGTCAGGTAGTGCGCGAGCGCGGCACGGCTGGCCGAGGACAGCGGCAGCCGCACGTTGTCGGCCTGGCTGGCATTGAGCGTGGGCCGCCGCCACTTGCCGATTGTTCCAGTCAGGCAGGCATCGGCGACCGCATCGTAGATTTCCCGCAGGACTCGGTGGAGGGTCCGCAGGTCGGCGAATAGGGCAGGGTCGGTGAACGATTGCCAGCCGTACGGAACCCGCAGTTGCAAGCAGGCCGTGGCTTGCGGCCCCACACTGCTCAATTTCATGATCGCTGACACGAGGTGATCGGCATCGAATCCGCCACGTAAGGCATGGATTGGCGGCTCCGGCGCTGGCCGTCGGGCCGACGGCCAGGACTCGGCGCGGCTGTCCAGCCTGGCGCGGCCGGCCCAGGCGCCAGACGTACAGCTTCTCTGCTGCTGGCCGGGCCAGTAAATGCTCGCAGGCGCTGCCGTGCTCTTTGCTGACGCACGGTCGCTGCCGGTCATTCCGGGGCGGCCGCGTCGGCTGAGGACTCCATCGCGCCGACCCCGTCACTCTCGGCGCTGAGCTTGCCGCAGAGGCTGCGGAGGTCACCTGCGGTGATCAGCCGGGTGAGGTTGCCGTCGCGGGAGACCGCGACCCACGCAGAGCCCGGGTCGAGGCGTTCAATTTCCCACTTGCCGCCGAAGTCACGTATTAGCTCGGCGAGCTTGCCTGTGTCGTATCCGTGTTCGAGCAGTTCCCGGAGAGCGGCCACGGTCGCGGCGGTGAATACGTCTGGCGGTATGGGACGAGGCCGCCGCTGCGCGGTGAAACCCCGCAGGGTCCTGGTGATCACCCACAGGCCGCCGTAGTCGCGGAGGAGGGTGGTCAGGCTCGCGGCGTCGTCGCCGGTCATGGCCGCCCGTCCCCGGGACCGGCAGCCAGCACGCGGGTAATCGCGTCTGCGGCGGCGTCAACGTCAGCGACCACCGCTATGCGTTCAGCCCATGACCACCACAGCGAGCCGTCGCCGGCCACGACGTTTTCGCTGAGCGCTGTCGCCTGCGGGTTGGTCACCGTTAAGGACGGCACCCGGCCATCATGGGCGGTGAGCCGGGTCTCCAAGCCGCGGGCGCCGAGCGCGGCGGCGAGCTTCTCAAGGTCCGCTGTATCGGTCCGGGGCGCGTGCACCATCGGGTCTCCCTCTGTGTGTGATTGCTGGCTGATAGTGAAGTGAAACGCGTGGCGGGCGTAGCCTGGAAGGCGATGCCCGCTGCCCGTTACGGGAGGCAGCAGGCAGCAGTCGGCGCGATGGGTGCACGCGATGACGGCGGATTTAAGCAGTGAGCTGCGGCGTCTCCTGGTGCAGCAGGGCATGTCCCTCCGGGAGCTGGCACGGCGTGTGCCCTGCGACTCCGGGAACCTGTCTAGGATCGCCCGAGGCCAGAAACGGGCCTCGCCTGAACTGGCAGCGCGCTTCGATGAGGTGCTCGGCACGCAGGGCTTCCTGACCGCGCTCGCGCAGCAGGCCTGGCCGGCTAGTCAGGTGCCCCCCGACAGCGAGGACGACGTGAGACGGCGGACATTTCTGGGCGCAGGGCTCATCGGCGGCATCGAGATCCTGCGGCAGCAGGTGGATAGCGCGCTCGATCCGGTTACGACCGGCCGCGACGCGGAGGAGTGGGAACGCGCCGCCGCTGAGCTTGCCGCCGAAGTGGGTCATCTCCCACCGCAGCAGGTGCTTCCCGGGCTGCTCACGGATCTGCGTGAGGCCGAGGCCCGGCTAACCGCCGCGCCGGATGCGCTGCGTTCACGGTTAGCCCGGGTGTGCGCGCAACTCGCAGCGCTGACCGCGATCACCTTGTGCAACCTTGCCGAGCCGGAGGGCGCGCGGCGTTACTGGCGTACCGCGGTGCGCGCCGCAGACCAGTCACGCGACCACAGCCTGCAGGCTCTCCTGCGGGGACGCCGTGCCGTGTTCGCCCTCTACGGCCGGCATCCCGCGTCTGCGCTGGAGATCGCTGACAACGCGATCGCCGCGGAACGTGCCCCGTGCGCCGGCGTCGCCAGCGGCCACGCCGCCCGCGCCCAGGCCCTCGCCCACCTCGGACGCCACCGTGAGGCTAGGGGCGCCCTGGATGATCTCGCCGACATGTTCACGCTGCTCCCGGACGCGACCACCCGCGACCGCGTCTCGCAGTGGGGATGGTCGGAGGCCCGGCTGCGCCACGTGCAGAGCGATGTCCACTCGCGGGCCGGGCGGCTGCGTGAAGCATCCGAGGCCCAGGACGCCGCGCTGGCGCTCTACCCGCCCGCCGCCTACCAGGGGCCCGCGCAAGTCGAACTGCACCGGGCCTTGTGCCTGATCACCGCCGGGGACCCAGCTGAGGGGGCCCGCCACGCCATCGGTGTCCTCCAGGCCCTCCCGGCAGGTCACCATCACGATGCCCTGGTACGTCGGACGGCGGAATTCACGCTCGCCGCCGTGCCCGGTGACGCGCTCGCCCTGCCTGATGTCAGGCAGGCCCGGCACATGCTGGCGCTGCCGGCCGGGCAATCATGACCAGCGGGGCGGCCGTCGCCTTCATGCGCTACGACGCGGAGTCTGCAGACGGCGTGATGGACACCGTCGTGGTCCCGGTGTATGAGGCGTCTCACGCCGATGTGATCAGCGACCCGTTCTACAGTGCCGCGCGGTTCGCCGAGCGGGTACGCGGCTACATGAAAGCCCCAGGATTCGAGCTCGTTACGGCCACGGCCGGCGGTGAGCCCGTCGGCCTCGCGCTCGGGTACACGCTTCCGGCCGGAGCGCGCTGGTGGTCAGGCCTGACCACCCCCGCTGAGCCGGGGATGACCGACGAGACGGGCGCTAGGACATTCGCGCTCTGTGAGCTGATGGTCGTCCCGGCCTGGCAGAGACGCGGCGTCGCGCACGCCCTTCACGATGAACTACTCGGCCGCCGGCCCGAAGAACGCGCCACGCTGCTCGTCCGAGAAGACAACACATCCGCGCAGCAGGCATACGCGCGGTGGGGGTGGCAGAAGGCAGGCAAACTCCGGCCCTACCCCGACGCTCCCCACTACGACGCCCTGATCCTGCCACTCGGCAAGGGGCGAGCAGGGTTGCGCTGACCCTTTGCCGCCACCACACGTGGCGCACCTGCTGTCTCAGGACGCTTTGGGCGTCAGGCACTGCGGTCGTCCTTCGGCCTCGGCGCTCAGTAGCCCATGACAAGTCAACCCAAGTCCCCGCGGAGGAACCCGCAATGACCAGCAGCGACGACGACCGTAAGTGGATGGAACTCGCGATCGACCTAGCGCACCAATGCCCGTCCGCAGAAGGCGCGTACTCGGTCGGCGCCGTGATCGTAGACAGCGACGGGAACGAACTGGCCCGCGGATACTCCAGGGAGAACGATCCGCATGTGCACGCCGAGGAATCGGCGCTGGGGAAACTCCCGGCGGATGATCCGCGGCTAGCCGGCGCCACGATCTACTCCACCCTGGAACCCTGCTCTATGCGCAAGTCTCGCCCCCGGACATGCACTGAGCTGATATTGGGCACCGGGATAAGCCGCGTCGTCATCGCGTGGCTGGAGCCGGCACTGTTCGTCGCCGACTGCCAGGGCCGGGAACTGCTAGAAGCGGCCGGGGTGACCGTCACCGAGATCCCCGACCTCGCCGACCAGGCGCGGGAACCAAACAGGCACCTGGCGCTATAGGTTGCGCGTCCACCAAACGCGGCGCCCCTGCCAGCCCCACGGAGCAGCAGGAGCGGACCTTGGCGTCAGACGCTGCGGTCGACCTTCGGCCCCGGGCGGCCATCTCGGTAACTGCCGACTCGTTTTGCGCTACTCCGCGCGCTGGCCGTCGGGCCGATGCCCCGCCGCTAGCGGGCCCGACGGCCAGGAATCGAAGCCCGGTTAGGCATGAAGCAGGGTGGCTGCCTCGGTCAGGTGGCGGGTGATCGCGCTGATCCATATGTCGTCGGCTCTATCGGCCCAGCCGCGCTCGATCTGCTGGGTGAGCCAGTCCGCCACCCAGACCCGGTGCCAGCCCAGCGCCCAGGATGCGGCATCGATCCCGCCGCGTGCCGCCAGAGCCTGCCGGTGGCCGCCGGCCTCGACATAGGACTCGATCAGCCCCAGAGTGCGGGCTGGATTCGGGGGATTCAGGGTGCCGTGCCAGGAAGCGATGTCCAGCAGGCCAGGGCCGTTGAAGGCACGGGCGAAGTCAAGCAGATGCCACCCTCGCTCGCCAATGTGCAGTGACGTCGGATGGTATTGGGAGTGGCACAGCCCGAATGGTGGCAGTTGCGCCCCCGCGGCCCGGCTGGCCGCGGCACCTTCGAGAGCACGGACCGGGCCGGCTACTACTCCGGGCAGTCCCAGCCGGTTCAGGCGCAGACCGATCCGGTGCGGCATCGTGGCCAGCCACCCGGTGTTGACGCGAGCCAGCCACCCGGCCCCGTCCAGTCGGTGCAGCCGGGCGGCCGCGCAGGCTCCGTCGTAGTCGTTGGCTTCCCGGACCGGCTTACCCAGATCGTCCATCAGCATGGCCAGGACGCCGGCTTCGGTACGGGCGGCCTGAACGTGCGGCACCGGCAGGCCGTGCCGCGCGGCCAGCCGCAGCACCAGGTGCTCACGGTCGAATGGGGCGTCGGCGTACTTGAATATCACGGATGCCCGGCCGGGGAACCGCAGCCGTTCGACACTGGAGTGCGCCCAGATCCGCATCGATTCACGGACTGGGTCACCGGGCAGGCCGACGTCGGCGAGCACGTATCTCAACAGGCGGGAGACGTCTGCCTTGTTCGCCATCTGCTCCTCCTAGCCTCGCGAGGGTGGAGAGCCCGGCCAGCACCGGGTTACCTTAGGCGCAGCGGTGCAGCACGCACCGTGACCGGGAGGTGCTGCGTGCCCCGTCATGAAAGTGTGTGTCCGGCCGCCCGATCGGCCGCGACGGGTGGAGCCGCGCCGATTGCGTGCCAATTCCGTGCGGAGCGAGCGGAATGACTTCCCCGACACCGGATCTCGTCGCGGCTGACCTCGCCAGGCTCATCAACCCCGGGCTGCGCTCACCGCGCGCCGGCCTGGCCGTGCTGCCGAATCTGGCCCTGGTCCAGGCTGACATCCACCGGGGTGCCCGCTCGGTCGCCGACGCCATCGAGACCGTGGTGAACCGCGGCCTGGCCGCGATGGCCGCCGAGTCGCCCGACGCCCGGTTACCCCGGCTCGCGGCCGACCCGGTGAAGGCACTGCGGGCCGCGCTGGCCCTGCGGCCGGGCTCGGAACGGGTCAAGTCCAAGACCAGGAGGACGGCTGCGGCCCAGGCTCTGGGCCTGCTCTCTGGTGACGGCTGGCGAGCGCACCATGAGAAGCCGTTGCTGCGCGACCTGGCGGACGCGATCTGCGCTCTGGAGGCCGATTCCGGTGACGTGGTGCACCTCGACGGCGCCCCGGCCCCGGGTGCCGGCGCTGCGGGCATCGGCCGGTTCTACAGTGACTTCGTCGACATCGAGGGCGACTGGGATGCCTTGTTCGCGGCCTCGTCGACCCTGGACCTGGCCGTCATGTACGGTGCGACCTGGCGCAATACCTACCGCAAGAACCTGCACGTCCTGGCCGGGCGTCCCGGCGGGCGGATACGGGTGGTGTTACCCGACCCGTCGGCCGACTCCCTGCACGTCGCTCTGTACGCGCATACGCTCCGCGTCACGCCAGACGACTTCCGCCGTAAGGTCACCGAGGCGATCGACGACTTCTCCGCCATCGGCCCGTCCCGGCATGTCGAGGTCTACCTGACGACCGCGATGTTCCGGCACGCGATCTACCTGTTCACCTACCAGGGGATCCTGGCCCTGTACGCGCTGTGCAGCGAGCGCATCCCGACGCCGGCGTTGCTAGCCTCCGACGGAGGGCTGCTGTCCTTTATGCGCCTGGACTTCGACAGGCTGCTGGAACAGAGTGACCGCATCACGTAGAAGGGCGGCCATGCTGACCGCAGATCTGGTCCGGGTCGACTTCGCCCTGATCCCTGCCGACCCGCTGTTCGGTGCCGTGGTCACCACCAGCCAGGTGATCACCGGCGAATTCTCCCACAACGCGAACGTTATCGACGCCAGAACGTTCCCGCCCCACCTCAGCCTGCTCATCTGCACGATCCCCCGGGCCGCCTTCGCCGCGGTCACCGCCGACCTGGAGGTACTGGCGGCGGCCGGCCTGCCCGACATCGCCGCGCTCACGGTCGAGCCCTCCGGCAGTGGCTACGTGATGCTCACCGTGCAGCGCACTCCCGAGCTCATGGCCTTTCAGGACGCGATCCTCGACGTTGCCACCCGGGCACGCCGCGGCCTCGAGGGCGACCTGTTCGGCAGCCGGTACATCCGCAGTTCGTTCGCCCCGCACATCTCGTTAGCCAAGATCAACCGCGACGATCAGCGTGCGGCCGTCGCCATCGGCCTGCGAACCCTGCGCGGCCCACGAACCGCGCGCTCCCAGGCCCTCGACCTGTGCGACATCGGTGATCGCAGCCAGCGATGGGACATCCTCGCCAGCTACCCCGCCAGCAACGACCCGCAGGCCGGTGGCTCAACCAGCTTCGCGGGATGACCTGGAGGATGGCGCTCAGGAGTCGAAACCCAGGCCGAGGCGGTCGAGGGTACGCAGCCAGAGGTCCCTGCGGCCGTCGTTGCGGTCGGCCCTGGCCAGGGAGGCGCGGGTGAGCTGGATGACCGCGGACCGCACGGGCTCCGGCGGGAACGGCAGGGGCTTGGAGCGCACCATGGACAGCTCGGTCAGTTCGCTCGGCTGCCCGGCCAGCAGGTCGAGCATGACGTTCGCACCGAACCTGGACGCGCCCACGCCGAGCCCGGTATAGCCCGCCGCGTAGGCCAGCCTGCCTTCGTGCGCGGTGCCGTAGAAGGCGCAGAACCGGGCGCAGGTATCGATCACGCCGCCCCAGGCATGGCTGAAGCGGATATCTGCCAGCTGCGGGAACGTTGTGAAAAATTGGCTTGCGAGCAGGGCGAAAGTCCCCGGTCGCTGGTCTTGCGCCGCGGTGATCCGGCCCCCGTTGTAGTACACGGCGTCGTAGCCGCCCCAGAGGATCCTGTTGTCGGCGGTGAGCCGGTAGTAGTGGAACTGGTTGCCCGCGTCCGCGGCGCCCTGCCGGTGCCGCCAGCCGATGCCAGCCAGCCGGGCGGGCGTCAGCGGCTCCGTCGTCAGCACGTAGTCGTAGACCGGCACGAGATAGTGGCGGAGCCGGCGCAGCAGCGGGCGGTACACGCCAGTGCCCAGCGCTACACGGGCGGCGAGCACGCTGCCGCGGGCGGTGTACACGCGCAGGCCGGCCCGGCCCTCGTCATGAACGGCGGTCACCGGTGCGTGCTCGTGGATCCGCACCCCGGCGTCCAGGCAGGCACGCCGCAGTCCCCAGGCGAGCCGCGCCGGGTCCACCAGGGCACAGCCGCCGGTGTCCCACAGGCCGCCCAGGTAGGTCGGCGAGTCAATCTCGGCGCGGACACGGTCGCGGCCCAGCAGTTCCGGCTCGCGACCCAGCGCCCGATTGGCCTCGGCGCTCTCCCGGAGCGTGGCCAGCTGCCAGTCCTGGGTCGCGACCGTCAGTTCTCCGGTGCGCTCGAAGCCACAGTCGATCCGGTACCGGGCGAT
>CZLB01000093.1_pt1 | contig 9852 bp, 7 predicted proteins | sample 1122421 | NCBI WGS metagenome assembly CZLB01 (sample SAMEA3539301, study PRJEB10725) | soil metagenome | biome: tundra; feature: field; material: soil | place: USA | collected 2010-05 | depth 0.15 m | reverse complement strand
TATCACGCACGAACGCCTGACCGACACCCCAACCAGGCCCATCGAGCCGACGAGACCCAGCGATCAGGAACTGACTTCTATCGTGGGGCTACTCGTTACCACTATCGAGGCCAGTTACCCGGCGAGCCCGTCAGGCGTGCTCATCTTCTCCGTGTCCTACGGCCTGCCTTACTTCAACCGGCTGCCGCAGTCCGTGGTGCACGCCAACATGCCGACGACAGTCTCCTACGCGGGACTTCCCGCCGGGCGCCCGGTGCTCGTCGAGGCGGTCCCGTCCCCGACCGACGTGGTGGGCGGCCTGGTCGGCGGCCCGAACGCGCCGATCCCCGGGATCACCAAGGACCGGTTCAACGTCAACGTGGTGATCGAGAACAACGACATGCTGTTCGAGATCCGCAGCGACTCGATGGTCAACCTGAGTGCCATCCCGCTGTGGTTCCAGGGCAGCAACAACCTCAACGGCAAGGGGGTGCCGTCGCCCAACTTCAACGGGCTCTTCACCTTCCAGACGCCGCGCATCCAGTTCGTGCAGATCGGGCTGCCGCGCAAGATGGCCGTCAACTACGGCTTCGAGTTCGCCTCCCGGATCAATCCCAACTCCTCGATGGCCATGGGCTTCGTGGACCAGCAGAGCAACGCCTCCGGGCCGGCCGCGATCACCACGTTCGCCGGCAACTCCTCGGCCAAGCTGACCAACGCCACGATCGGCAGCTATTTCGACAACGGCTCCATCGCCCATTTCTCGCATGTGATCGAGGACCTGTTCCAGTTCTACCTGCTGCCCAACCAGGACCCGCGGCACCCCGACGGGGAGTCCTTCCAAGAGCGCTGCCAGTACATGTTCCGAAACAACCAACTCGGCACCACCAACGGGATACCTGCCGTCGGCAACACTGACCAGTTCACCAACGGCGGCGGCCCTGCCTTCATCAACAACGTCTTCCAGGGCACCGACGCCGCCCTGCGCGGCGCGCGGGACAGCGCGGGCCTGTTCGTCCCCGGCAATCAGTCGCTCGACGCCACATTCACCGGCCTGGGCCGGGTCGGCCACGAGGCCGCGCTGCAGCGGGTGTCCCGGGCGGCCGACGGCACGCCGCTGCACATCCGCAACGACGGCCCGGGTCTCGACGGCATGGACGTGCCCGCCTTCCGGACCGTCCCGACCAACGAAGGCGCCAACATGCCCGCGGGCAGCGCCCAGTTCAAGCTGCAGTTCCTGGTCTACGTGCCGACCGCCGACTTCTTCGCCTCGATGCGCGCCTCCGCGGCGGCGCAGGACTTCCAGCAGCAGTTCCTCGGCGGCGCGACCGACGACAACGGCCTGGAGCGGTTCATCACGGCCACCCGCCGGCAGAACTTCCTGGTCCCGCCGCGCCGGCACCGGGCCTTCCCCTTGCTTGAGCTGACGTAGAGGTGGCGAGCGTCCTGGCTTGATCGAATTCATCTGACCCACTGGGTCCTGGTGCCCGCGCCCGCTGCCGCGCCGTGGCAGAGTGTCAGCCGTGACGACGAACCCCGGCGGCGGGTTCGAGACGCTGGCGATCCATGCGGGCCAGGAAGCTGACCCGCTGACCGGCGCCGTGGTCCCGCCCATCTACCAGGTGTCCACCTACAAGCAGGACCGGGTGGGCAGTCCGCGCGCCGGTTATGAGTACTCGCGGACCGCGAACCCCACCCGCGCGGCGCTCGAGGAGTGCCTCGCCGCGCTAGAGGGCGGAGCGCGCGGGCTCGCCTTCGCCTCAGGGATGGCGGCCGAGGACTGCCTGCTGCGCACGGTCTGCCGGCCCGGCGATCATGTGCTCATTCCCGACGATGCCTACGGCGGCACCTACCGGCTGCTGGCCCGGGTGCTGGCGGAGTGGGGCATCAGTTACGCACCCGTGCGGCTGTCGGACACCCGGGCCGTCCGGGCCGCCCTCGCGGAGCAGCGCGCCAGGGTGCTCTGGGCCGAGACCCCCACCAACCCCCTGCTGTCCATCGCGGACATCTCCGCGCTCGCGGAGATCGCCCACGAGGCGGGCGCGCTCCTGGTGGTGGACAACACGTTCGCCTCCCCCTACCTGCAGCAGCCGATCGCACTCGGCGCTGACGCGGTCGTCCACTCCACCACCAAATACCTCGGCGGCCACTCCGACGTCCTGGGCGGCGCGCTGGTCACGGCGGACACCGAGCTGGCGGAGCGGCTCGCCTTCCTGCAGAACGCCACGGGCGCGGTGGCCGGGCCGTTCGACGCATGGCTGACGCTGCGCGGCGTCAGGACCCTGGCTCCGCGGATGGACAGGCACTGCGAGAACGCGTCGCGGGTAGCGGCCATGCTGGCCGCGCACCCTGCGGTCGCTGAGGTGTTCTATCCGGGACTGCCCACCCACCCTGGCCACGACGTGGCGGCCAAGCAGATGCGGGACTTCGGCGGCATGGTGTCCTGCCGGCTGCGCGGCGGCGAGCAGGCGGCTCTCGCGGTCTGCGAGCGGACCACGCTGTTCACCCTCGGCGAGTCGCTAGGCGGGGTGGAATCGCTGATCGAGCACCCGGGACGGATGACGCACGCCTCGGCGGCAGATTCGGCGCTGGCGGTGCCTGCCGACCTGATCAGGCTGTCGGTCGGTATTGAGACCTGCGACGATCTTCTGGAGGACCTGCGCCAGGCGCTGGGTTGACAAGCACGGGCTGACCGGGGCAGCGGTCAGGAACCCCAGACCATGAGCACGAGGATCACCAGCCAGATGACGCTGACCAGGCCAGCCATGGAGGCGATCCGGCCGCGCTCCACCGTGGCCAGGGCCGTGCCTTGCGGTTCGCTGGGCGCGGGGCTGGGCGGCTCCGGAGGGCCAGGCTCATCGTCTTGGGCCCCGGTGGGGTCGGGCGCGGCAGGCTGGCCGCCCGAGCCGCTGACGACCGGAACTTCCACCCCTTCCAACGCAACGATGGCCCGGTGCTGGTCACGCATGATGAGCGCGAGCAGGACGAGGGCGACCACGAACAGCACCAGTGACGCTGTCACCCACGCTTTGCTGATGTCGTGGAGGGACTGGGCGGCAATGATCCCGAAGAGCAGCACGCCGAGCGACGCGGCCCCGAAGATCCTGGTCATCCGGGACAGGTAGCGGAGCACGACCAGGTTACGGGTCCGGATGTAGCGCGGCGTGGACATGGTCGCGATGGTGACCGGGCCAATGGCGAAGATCACGAAACCGATGTGGAACCAGACGATCAGCCGGTCGGTGAAAGACATGGCACGATCTTAGGGGCCACCCGGGGTGTCAGCGGCGGCCGGTCTAAGTGCGCCGGGACTTGCCGCTGAGGCCGGCCCACCCGGCGAGCGCGAGCAGGACCACGCCTGTGACGAGGACACCCGCGACACGCACCGGGTGATGACCCGACGAGCCGGCGATGTGGCCAGGGATGAAGCTGGGCAGCGAGCCCGCCTTCGTGGTCACGTAGAGAATCCCGACAACTATCAGCAGAAGGCCGATAATTGCCAGGATAAGAGCACCAATGCGCCTGGCGGCGGTGTTAGTGCGTCGCACGGATGACTCCGTGCCCGATTGGGTGGCAGAACTCACCTGTGTTCCCCCTTCGCATATGCCCGGGCCTGCGCGGCATGCCACCCTATGGCCCGGCAATGGGAAATACCTGACTGCCGTACGCTACTACGAGAAACGTGGCGTGTGGTTCCGCTGAAAGGCCTTGACCCAAAAATTCATCGTCGGCCCTGGCGGCGGGCGCGCAGGAAGTCCCTGACCACGAACTCACCGAGACGTTCCGGGATCGCGTGGAGCACCCGGCCACCGTTACGCCTGGCCACGTCGTCGACAAAGGCGGACAGCCCCTCGTCCTCGGCGAGCATGAAGACGTTGAGCGCGGCGCGGCGGCGGGTCATCTTGTCCACCTCGGCGAGGGTGAGTTCCAGCGTCTCCGGTGCGGGGGGCCAGTCGAACGAGGACTGCCCGTCGCGCCGGAGGTGGGCGGTGGGCTCGCCGTCGGTGACGATCAGCACCACCGGGTCGTGCTCGGGCCGCCGGTCGAGATACCGCCCGGCCAGGACCAGCGCATGGTGCAGGTTCGTGCCCTGGACCATGTCCCAGCCGAGCGCCGCGAGATCGGTCTCGCGCAATTCCCGTGCATAGTTGGAGAAGCCGATTACCTGGATCGAGTCCTGCGGGAACCTGCTGCGCACCAGGGCGTGCAGGGCCAGCGCCGTCTGCTTGGCCGCCCCCCAGGTACCGCGCAGATGCATCGAGTAGGACAAGTCGATGAGCAGGCAGACCGCGGCTGACGCCCGCCGCTGTGTCTCTCCCACCTCGAAGTCGGCGGCGGAGAGCCGCACCCTGCCCTGTGGTTGCTTGCCCGGTGGTGTCTGGCGGAGCGCCCCGGGGTCGCGCAGCAGCGCGTTGCGGACCGTGGCCGGGGCGTCAATCGCCTGCTCGTCGCCGAACTGCCAGGGGCGGGTGGCCCCCGTGTACTCGCCGGCCTGCCCCACGTCCCGTTGCTCGTGGTCCCCGTAGCCGCCCTCGGGAAGGTCGGCGAACACCCGGCGCAGCGCGGTCTCGCCGAGCCGGCGCACCGCCTTCGGGGTGAGCTCCAGCCGGCCCGCGGTGCGCTCCAGGTACCCTTGCCGCTCCAGTTCCCGCTCGGTCTGCCGGAGGGCCTCCATGTCATCGACGGCCTGGCGGCCGAGGGCCCGCCGTACCGCGCTCTCGTCAATGTCATCCAGCCGCGCACCCGGGTAGTCCTGGCGCAGCGTGGCCTCCAGCTCGGCCAGGTCGGCCAGGTCGGCCAGCGCGGTGGTCGCATCGCCCAGGCCGAGTGGCTCGTCACCGGTCATCGGGTCATCGCCCCAGCCCGGAAGGTCCATGTCGGGCCTGCGGGCCCGCAGCAGGTCCGCCAGCCGGGCCATCTCCGCGGCGAGACCGGCGTCCTGCAGCGTCTGGTCCATCAGCCCGGCCAGTTCCTCGCGCTGGCCGTCGGTCAGCGACTCGAGCAGCCGCTGCGCCGCGGACGCCCTGCGGACCAGCGAGTCGACCAGTTCCTCCAGGTTGCGCGGGTTGTCCGGGAACAGGTCCTGGTAGGACTCCATGAAGCGCTCGAAGTCCTCCTGGGTGTGCTGGCCGCGGGAATCGGCCTCCAGCATCCCGTTGAGGTCGGCGAGCATGTCCTTGACCCGCTGCATGGCGTCGGCGTCGGGACGCTCGAGGCCCTCTTTCATGCCGCGGAACTGACTGTCCAGCACCTCGCTGCGAAGCAGGTCCTTGAGGCGCTCGAAGGTGTCCCTCGCCGCCGCCGAACGCCAGGAGTAGTCGGCCAGCCGCCGGATCGCCTGCGCGGTGTCGGACGGCAGCGAGTCGAGCTCAGCCTCGCGCAGCCTGGCTTCGTCGCTGGGGTCGGGGAAGAGCTCCGCCCGCTCCTGCCCGATCGCCATGTCGAGCAGCGAGCGTGCCTGGTCAAGGATCCCGTCGAGACGGCCCCGGCTGCGTACCTCCCGCTGCCGCTCACGCACCCGCCGGAGCGTGTCGTCCAGGCCACGGCGGCCGGACATCCCCCGGCGCAGCAGCTCACGCAGCGCGTTCGCGGGGTCGGCGCCACCGAGTACCGCGTCGCCGAGCTCGTCAAGCGCGCCGCGGGCGTCGTACGGCGCGGCCAGCGGATCTGGCCCGTCGTGGTACTCGCCGTACCGGTAACCGCTCACGCTGTGTCTCCCGCTCGCCTCCGGGACGCCTTGGGGCGCCGCCTTCCCTCGTCGCTCGTTCCTCGCTCCTCAGTCCAGGCGGCACCGCGCCCCTCCGGCTCGCTCACTCCTGCTGCTCCTCCGTCCTTCGGTGCCCTCTGCTCACGTGCGGTAGATGGCACCTCCGTCAACGGCGTCCTTGGACAGCCGCCGCATCAGGTACAACCCTTCGAGGGCGAACTCCAGTGCCGCGGCGGCATCCCCGAACGACTCGTCGCCGCCGTCCATGCCCAGCCGCCCCATGATCCTGGCCAGGCCCGGCACTTCCCCGATCCGCTGCAGCAGGTCGGCCGCGGGCACCAGATCACCGGACTCGACGCTGCCACCACCGTCGAAGGTGGCCAGCAACCCGGTCAGGTCGGCATTGCCGAGCCTGGCGCGGAAGGTGTCGGCCACCGCGCGGCGCAGCAGGTGCTCAAGGACTTCCTGCTCCCGGCCCTCTTCGCTGACCTCGAATTCCACCTTGCCGCGCAGCGTGCTCACCGTGGATGGCAGGTCGCAGATCCGCGCCACCGGCTGTGCTTCGCCGGTGAGGGCGGCCCGGCGCAGCGCGGAGGCCGCGACCGACTCGGCGGCGGCGATCGCGAACCGGGCCGATACGCCGGACCGGGAGTCCACGGCGGGCGACGAGCGCACCAGCCTGGTGAACCGGGCGATGATCTCCATCAGGTGCTCTGGCAGGGCCGCGCCCGGGTCGGCGCCGCCCCACGAGAGCAGTGACTCCTGCTTGGTCAGGGTGATCTCGTCTTCCAGGGACATCGGGTAGTGCGTGCGGATCTCGGCGCCGAACCTGTCCTTCAGCGGCGTGATGATGCGGCCCCGGCTCGTGTAATCCTCCGGGTTCGCGCTCGCCACCAGCACAAGGTCGAGCGGCAGGCGAAGGGCGTATCCGCGTACGCCGATGTCCCGTTCCTCCAGGACATTGAGCAACGCGACTTGGATTCGCTCGGCCAGGTCGGGAAGTTCGTTCAGGCAGAAGACCCCACGGTTGGTCCTCGGCACCAGCCCGAAGTGGATGGTTTCCGGGTCGCCGAGCGTCCGTCCTTCCGCGACCTTCACCGGGTCGATGTCCCCGATCAGGTCACCCACGCTGGTGTCCGGGGTGGCCAGCTTCTCGCCGTAGCGCTCGCTGCGGTGCCGCCAGGTCACCGGCAGGTCGTCGGCCAGCTCATCGGCCAGGCGGCGGCAGCGTGCGCAGGCGGGCTGATAGGGGTGGTCGTTGATCTCGCAGCCCGCTACCGTCGGCGTCCACTCGTCAAGCAGGGTGGGCAGCGTGCGGATGAGCCGCGTCTTGCCCTGGCCCCGCTCGCCGAGCAAGATCGTGTCGTGCCCGGCGAGGAGCGCCCGCTCCAGGTGCGGGAGCACTGTCTGGCCGAAGCCGACGATCCCGGGGAACCGGTCTTCGCCCGCCCGCATCCTGGCCAGCAGGTTCTGCCGTATCTCTTCTTTGACCGTCACGAACGCATGGCCGCTGGCCCGGAGTTCTCCCAGGGTGGCGATCTCTGGGCGGGGCGACGGGTCGGCTGCGGGGTGGGTCTGGTTGTCTGGCTGCACCATTCGACAGTATGTGTACGCCGGCCGGGTTCGCACATTGTCCAGGTCAGGCCGGCCCGGATCGACCGTGGACGGGAGATGAGGCGTGGGAACCAAGGCCCCGGCGCTGGCCATCGATATCGGCGGGACCAAGATCGCTGTCGGGCTGGTCGAGCCCGACGGGCGGCTGCTGACCTGGGCGCAAATTCCTACCCCGCGGCTGGACGCCGAGCAGCTCTGGCGCACGCTGGACTCGCTGATCAGCCGGGCCATCGCGGAGGCTCACGTCGAGGCGCCCGACGGCCTGGCCGGCGTCGGATGCGGCTGCGGCGGCCCGATGGAGTGGCCAGCCGGGAATGTCTCCCCGCTGAACATCCCGGCCTGGCGCGCGTTCCCGCTCCGTGAGCGGCTCCAGGAGCGGTTCCCCGGCCTGCCGGTCCGGCTGCACAACGACGCGATCTGCGTGGCGGTCGGCGAGCACTGGCGGGGCGCCGGGCGGGGCAGGCGCACGATGCTCGGCATGGTGGTCTCCACCGGCGTCGGCGGCGGCCTGGTGCTCGACGGCAGGCTCATCAACGGGGCGACAGGCAACGCCGGCCATATCGGCCATGTGGTCGTCGACCCGGACGGGCCGCCGTGCCTGTGCGGCGGGCGCGGCTGCGTCGAGGCGATCGCCCGCGGGCCCGCGCTGGCCGCGTGGGCCCAGGCCGAAGGGTGGCGGCCCGGCCAGCCGGATGCGACCGCCAAGGATCTCGCGGATGACGCGGCACAAGGGCACCCGGTCGGGCTCGCCGCGATGCGCCGGGCAGGCCGGGCGCTCGGCATCGGCATCGCCTCCGCCACACATCTGTGCGACCTGGAGGTGGTCGCAGTCGGGGGAGGGCTCGCCCAGGCCGGGGCGTTGCTGCTCGACCCGCTGGAGGAGTCGTTGCGGGTGCATGTGGGTCTTGATTTCGCGCGGGAGGTGGTCGTGGTGCCGGCGGCGCTCGGCCTGAGCGCCGGGCTGGTCGGTGCCGCCGCGCTGCTGTTCGCCGCCGACCGCTACTGGTCCGGCGAGTGAGATAGCAAATGCGGGACGGCAAAGTGCGAGACTGCACAGCATGACCACGGCATCCTCCCCGGTCCGGCCGGACGACACGGCCGCCGCACGCGAGGTGCTCCGCGGCGTCCTGGCGCCCACTCCGCTGCTGCGTTCCCGCGTGCTGTCCGACCGCCTCGGCGGCCCGGTCTTCCTGAAGTGCGAGAACCTGCAGCGAACCGGGTCGTTCAAGGCCCGTGGGGCGTACCTCCGGATCTCGCGGCTCACCGACGCCGAGCGGGCCCGCGGTGTGGTGGCGGCGAGCGCCGGCAACCACGCCCAGGGGGTCGCCTTCGCCGCTGCCCTGCTCGGCGCCAAGGCAACCGTGATCATGCCGGAGGGGGCGCCGCTGCCCAAGATCGAGGCCACCAGGTCGTACGGGGCCGACATCATCACCCGCGGGCAGACGGTGGACGACGCGCTGGCCGAGGCGCTCGCCTACGCCAGCGAGTGCGGCGCGGTCTTCATCCACCCGTTCGACCATCCCGATGTGGTGGCCGGCCAGGGCACCGTCGGCCTGGAGATCCTGGAGCAGTGCCCCGAGGTGCGGACGATCGCCGTCCCGGTGGGCGGCGGCGGGCTCGCGGCCGGCATCGCAGTGGCGGTGCAGGGGGCCGATCCGGCTGTCCGCCTGGTGGGTGTGCAGGCCCAGGCGGTCGCGCCGTTCCCCGCGTCGCTGGCCGCCGGGCATCCGGTGCGGGTGCCGCCCGCGCCGACCATGGCCGACGGCATCGCGGTCGGCCGTCCGGGCGAGATCGCCTTCGGGATCCTGGCCGCGCTGGCCGACCGGGTGATGCTGACCGTGTCCGAGGAGAACCTGTCCCGTGGGCTGCTGCTCTGCCTGGAGCGCGCCAAGCAGCTCGTGGAGCCGGCCGGGGCGGCGGGTGTGGCGGCGCTGCTCGAGCACCCGGGCGTGTTCGAGCCGCCGGTGGTGGTCGTGCTCTCTGGGGGGAACATCGACCCGCTGCTGCTCTCCAAGGTGCTGCGGCACGGACTGTCGGCGGCGGGCAGGTACCTGGCGCTGCGCTGCCGGATGCCCGATCGTCCTGGTGCGCTCGCGGCGCTGCTCCGCGAGGTGGCCGACCTGGGGGCCAACGTCCTCGACGTGACGCACGAGCGGGTCACCGCGCGGCTACGGGTGGACGAGGTGGAAGTGCTGCTGCAGGTGGAGACCCGTGGCCCCGCGCACTGCGACGAGGTCGTCCGCCAGCTCCGCCAGGCCGGCTATACGCTCATCTTCAGCTGACCGGCTGCCCCGACTACGGCACCGGGAGCGGCGCCGGCGCCGCCCTGACGGCGCCGGAGCGGGCACCGGTGCCGTTCACAGGTTGCCGCGGCGGGCCTGCTCGCGCTCGATCGCCTCGAAGAGTGCCTTGAAGTTGCCCTTGCCGAACCCTTCGGAGCCATGCCGCTCGATCAGCTCGAAGAACACGGTCGGCCGGTCCTGCACCGGCTTGGTGAAGATCTGCAGGAGGTAGCCGTCCTCATCGCGGTCGGCCAGAATCCGCAGTTCCCG
>CZLB01000145.1_pt2 | contig 9879 bp, 10 predicted proteins | sample 1122421 | NCBI WGS metagenome assembly CZLB01 (sample SAMEA3539301, study PRJEB10725) | soil metagenome | biome: tundra; feature: field; material: soil | place: USA | collected 2010-05 | depth 0.15 m | reverse complement strand
GGAGCCCGCACGACCCGCGGAGCCCGCACGACCCGCGGAGCCCGCGGGAGGCACGGGGCCCGCAGGAGGCACGGGGCCCGCAGAGCCGTCCTACGTGCCCGACTGGCCGCCGGTGGACGCGTGAACCTTCCGCTCCGCCTTCAACGTGGCCTTGGCGTGCTGCGCGTCCTCGTCCACGTACTCCTGCCCGGACAGTTCCATCAGCGCGTACATGATCTCGTCGGTCACCGCCCGCAGCACGAAGCGGTCTGACTCGAGGCCCACGTAGCGGGAAAAATCCAGCGGCTTGCCGAACCGAACCCCCGGCCGGATCGAGAGCCGTGGCCTGAGCTTGCCGGGCGGCTGGAACTCGAACGTGCCGACCATCGCGCACGGGACCACCGGCGCGCCGGACTCGAGGGCCAGTCTCGCCACGCCGGTCTTACCCCGGTACAGCCTGCCGTCAGGGGTCCTGGTGCCTTCCGGGTAGATGCCGAGCAGCCTGCCCTCCGACAGCACGCGCAACCCGGTGCGCAGTGCTCGTTCGCTCGCCTGACCGCCCGTCCGGTCCACCGGAATCTGCCCTACCCCGCGGAAGAAAGCCTTACTGAGCAGGCCCTTCACCCCTCGGCCGGTGAAATATTCCGCCTTGGCCAGGTACGTGACCCGGCGCGGCAGCGGCAGCGGGCCGAAGAAATGATCGGAGAACGACAGGTGGTTGCTGGCGATGATGGCCGGGCCTTCACGGGGGACGTTCTCGGTGCCCTCCGCCCATGGCCGGAACACCAGGGTGAGGAACGGACCCAAGATCGCTTTGACCACCCAATAGAACACGCCGCCAATCGTCCCACGAGATGACCAGGATGAGGACTCCCCAGCGAGGTCAGCGCCGGAAACGCACTCGGTTGGCTGCGCATCGCTGTCGCGGCCCGACATGGGTGCGGGAGCACCAGCCGACGTGCGACGATGCGAGAGCGTGGCGAGGGCCGGGCCAGGTAGCGTCAGACGCAGTGGCGCCACGCAGGGTTGCGTCGGGCCGAAAGGACAGCGAGCCGATGCCAGTAATCGCAGGCGCGGAGCCTTACTCCCACGAAGGCAGCAGCATCGGAGTCCTGCTCTGCCACGGGTTCACCGGGAGCCCCTATTCGCTGCGGCCCTGGGCGGAGTACCTGGCCGGGGCGGGCCTGAGCGTGTCCGTGCCCAGGCTGCCCGGACACGGCACAACCTGGCAGGAGATGTCGCGTACCCGGTGGGAGGACTGGTACGCCGAGGTCGATCGCGGTTACGAAGACCTGCGAGGCCGCGCGGGGGAGATCTTCGTGATGGGCCTGTCACTGGGCGGCTGCCTCGCGCTGCGGATGGCCGAACTGCGCGGTACCGGGATCAGCGGGCTGGTGCTCGTTAACCCGTCGCTGGCCGCCGACACCAAACTCTTCGCGCTGGCACCGCTGCTGAAACTGGTCGTCCCCTCGCTCAAGGGGGTGGGCAGCGACATCAAGAAGGAAGGTGTCCGCGAGCTGGCCTATGACCGGGTACCAGTCCGTGCCGCCGCGACGCTGCCCGCGCTTTGGCGGCTCACTCAGTCGCGGCTCGCCGAGGTGACGCAGCCGGTTCTCGTCTACCGGAGCACCATCGACCATGTGGTCGGCCCGGCCAGTATGCGGGTGCTGCGCGCCGCGCTGCCATCCGACCAGCTCACCGTGCGCGACTGCTCGGACAGTTACCACGTCGCGACCCTCGACAACGATGCCCAGACGATCTTCGCCGGAAGCCTCGAGTTCGTGCGCTCGCACAGTCACGCGGGGAGGGAGTAGGGGGTGGGCGGGAAGAACGTGGCCGGCGGCGCGGGCGGCGAAGAGGCGGCCTGGCGCGAGCTGATCGCGCATTACACGGCGCCGTCCGCGGCGGATGAAGGGCAAACCCCATGGCCAGACCGCGAGAACCTGGCTGCTCCCGGCCAGACAGGTCCAGCGCCAGACCCGGGGCCGGACACCGACCCAACGCTGGGCACCGCACTCGGCACCGCGCTGGGCCCCGACTTGGCCGAGGACACCGATCCAGGGCTGGGCATCGACTTGGGCCCTGATCTAGGCGCCCGCGTTGTCAGGCCGGCCCGTCAGGCGCCCCCGCCCCAGGGGGATGACGGAGATCATTTCATTCCCCCGCCGCCACCACCGCTGCCCGAGCTCGACCCGGTGACGAAGGGAGCCTGGGTCGCGCTCTTCGGGGGGCCCGGCTACCTGTTCGTCGCCATCATGCTCGGCTGGTCAGTGCCGGGCTGGGCGGCGTTCTGCTCCGTGGCCGCGTTCGTCGGCGGCTTCGCCACCCTGGTGGTACGGATGGGTGACCGGCCACCTCGCGACTCCGGCCCGGACGACGGGGCCGTCGTGTGACTTCCGCCTTGTCCCGCTGATAAGCGTCTGCGGGCCAGGTCCGCGGCGCCGACAAGCCCGGAGTCGGCACCGAGCGCGGCCCGCTTGATCTCCGCCTGCGGCCGATGATGCCCGCCGGTCAGGCCTTTCTCGAACGCGGCCCGCGTCGGGGCGAGCAGCAGCTCGCCTGCTTCTGACACGCCTCCGGCGATCACGAAGCAGCCGGGGTCAAGAATCGCCGCCAGGTCGGCCAGGCCCTGGCCCAGCCACCCGCCCACGATGTCGAAGCAGCGCAGGGCGCCGGGATCGCCCTCCCTCGCGGCCTGCGTGATCTGCTGGCCACCGATGCCGCTCAGGCTGCCGCCGCCGAGCTGGAGCAGGCGCACTGCGCCGCCGGGCGTGCGCAGCGCGAAGTCACGCGCCTCGTACTCAAGAGAGCTGCCGCTGGCGTACTGCTCCCAGCAGCCGCGATTGCCGCAGCCGCACAGGCGGCCGTCCGGCACCACGCGGTAGTGCCCTGGCTCGCCCGCCATGCCCCACCGGCCGCGGTACAGCTCGCCGCCCAGCACGAGCCCGGCGCCGATGCCGGTGCCCACGGAGATGAGCATCACGTGCTGCTGGCCGCGGGCGGCACCGAACTTCAGCTCAGCCCACGCGCTCGCGTTGGCGTCGTTCTCCACCACCACCGGGAGCCCCACGAGGTCGGCGATCTGCTTGCGCACCGGCTCGTCGCGCCAGGCGAGGTTCGGCGAGAACATGACGCTGTTGCGTGCCTCGTCCACGAATCCCGCCGCGCCCAAGCCGACCGCTTCGACCTGGTGACGGGCCCGCAGCTCGGCGACCACCTCAACGATCACTTGCGCGGTGCGCACCGGGCTGGCGGACGGAGTGGGCCGCTTCAGCTTCTCGATGATCCGCCCATCGGAGTCGACGACCCCACCCGCGACCTTGGTCCCCCCGATATCAACTCCGATCGTCAGGCTCACGCGGTGGTCCTCCTGGACTGGCGGTAGCGGCCGCCTCGTCCCACACCCCGCGCCCGGTGGCGGCGGAATCGGCGTTCGGTACCCGGCTGGCGGCAGAATCCGCTTCGTCCTTTACCACCGGGCGGCCGGCGGCCATTGCCGCCTCGAATACCGACATCGCGTCCTGCGCCACCGTGGCGAAAGCGTCCGTCGCGGCCGCCATCTGCGACGACAAGCCGGGGCCCGACTCGTTCAGACGGCGGGCGGCCCGGCACACCGGGCACCAGGCGCACTCCGGCGCCTCGTCCTGCGGCGGCCTGGTGGCGCGCTCCCACACGTCAGCGGACCCCTCGCTACGGCCGAGCGCGGACCGGATCTGCCCGCCCACTCCCCGACTCACCCCGCGCGCCCCAGAACGGACCAGCCACCGCTGGAACTCGCCGATCAGGTCGGTACCCGGCTGCCTGGGCTGCTGCGTCACGTCGTGTCCTCTCCCATGCTCTCGGCCCCGCCGCTTTCGGCGTCCGTGGCCTCTGCCCGGGTCTTGAGACCCTTCAGCGCGGTATCGATGATCATCTTCTCCGCCCTCCGCTTCAGGATGCCCGGCATCGGCACCCGGACGTCCACGGCCAGTTCGTAGGCCACCGTGGTCTGCCCGGCGGCCTCGGCCAGGAAGTACCCGCCGCTCATTGCTGAAACGACCGAACCGGGCTCGGCGAGGTCCCACCGGACGGCGGCGTCACCGTCCCAGCCGTAACGCAGGACATAGCTATCCTTGATCATCCCGGCATCCAGCCGAAACCGCACCAGTGCGGCCCGGCCTTTCCCGTCGTGCTCGATCACCTCCGCCGATCGCACCGCCCCCGCCCATTGCGGGTACGCCGCGAAATCGGCGATCACGGCCATGACGATCTCCCTCGTCGTGGCGATGGCGATGCTCGAGGTCGTCCTGTCCGCCATGCTCGGAGCGTACCTCCACGGCCGCCAAGGCCACGCCGCACAGCGGCCGCCGGCGGCCCAAGCCGCAGAGCCGCCACAGGCGGACCAGGCCGTCGCCCAGGCCGGGCCCGGGCGACGCCGAGGGCGGCCCCAGGCCACCCCTTTCATGATCACGGAGCCCTGCTGGCCCCGGGGACCACCCCCGGAACCCCGGGCATAACCGCCTTCCATGGAGATCACGGAGTATTTCTGCCTGTGTGTCCGGGATATTCCGTGATCATGGAAGGCGGTCACCATTCCAGGACGTAGGGCGTACCAGTGGACCGGAAATGGCCGACGTTGATGCACTCGGTACGGCCGATTCGGACTCGGCGCGCGAGCGGCTGGTGCACGTGGCCGAACAGGGCGTACCGCGGCTGGCTGCGCCGGATGTGCTCGAGCAGCGCGTCGCTGCCACGCTCCAGCCGCCGCGCGACCGTGTCATACAGCAACTGCGGCACGGCGGGCGGGATATGCGTGCACAGCACGTCGACGTCCCCCACCGCGGCCACCTTGGCCGCGTAAGCGTCCTCGTCGATCTCGTTGGGCGTCCGGTAGGCCGAGCGCAGCCCGGCCCCGATGAAGCCGAAGCTCCAGCCGTCGAGTTCGGTGCGCTCGCCATCCAGCACGTGGTGCCCTGGGCGCAGATGCGCCCGCCACATGCGCGGGATGTCGACGTTGCCGTAGGTGAGGTAGGCGGGCTCCGGGAGCGCGGCGAACAACTCCGCGTACTGCCGGGACGCGGCGATCTCTACATGGCCTGACGGATCCCCGCCCAGCCCGTCCCACAGGCACCTGGCCATGTCCCGGGCCTCATCGAAGCGTTTCGCGGTCCGCAGGGCGACGAAGCGCTGCGTCGCCTCCGCCCCGAACAGGTCGGGAAAGATGCCCTGGGCGTTGTCCGCGTAGTCGATGAACAGGAGCATGTCGCCCAGGCAGAGCAGCGCGTCCGCGCCGTCGGCCGCCGCCCTGAGCGCGTCCGTCCGGCCGTGAACGTCGCTGACCACGTGAACCCGCATTCCCACACATTAAGCAGGTCGCTACAGTGTCCGCGCGGCGGTGTCCGGGCACAGACCCTTCGGGAGACGAACCGCGGCGGCCGATGCTACCTGCTGGTAGCTCGCAGGCAACCCCGCGCGGTACTGTCACAGCAGCCACAGCAGAACGTGACCGCCAGGAGCTGTCATGCGCGAACACAGCACCCCCGCTCTCGTGGAGATCCCCGCATCGGCCAACCTCACGGACGCCATCGTCGAGCGCGCGCAGCGCGAGCCTGACACGGTCGTGATGCGGCGCAAGGCTGCTGACGGTCCGCCGGTCTGGCGGGACGTGACCGCTGGTGGGTTCGGCGAGGAAGTCGCGGCGCTGGCCAAGGGGCTCGTCGCCGCCGGGATCGAGGCCGGCGACCGGGTGGCCCTGTTGTCACGGACTCGCTACGAGTGGACCCTCGCCGACTACGCCATCTGGATGGCCGGTGCTGTCACCGTGCCGGTCTACGAGACCTCCTCCGCCGAGCAGGTGGAATGGATTCTGGGCGATTCGGGCGCCCGGGCGCTGATCCTGGAGACACCGGCGCACGAGCAGGCGATAGCCGAGGTGCTCAGCAGGCTGCCCGCGGTGGAACGGGTCTGGATGATCGACGGTGCCGGCACGGCCACGACCGGCAAGCCGCTGGACGCGCTGCCCGCCGAGGGAACCGCCATCAGCGACGCTGAACTCGAGCAGCGCCGGACGGCGCGGGGCGCCGGTGACCTGGCCACGATCATCTATACCTCGGGCACGACCGGGCGCCCCAAGGGCTGCGAGCTCACCCACGGCAACCTGCTCAGCGGGGTGCGTAACGCGGTCGCGGCGCTGCCCGCCATCTTCCAGGCACCGGGCCACTCGGCACTGCTGTTCCTGCCACTGGCCCATTCCTTCGCCCGCATCATCCAGGTCGGCTGCCTGGAGTCAGCCACCATACTCGGCCATACCCCCGACCCAGCCGGCCTGCTGGACGACCTGGGCTCGTTCCAGCCCTCTTTCATCCTCGCGGTGCCGCGGGTGTTCGAGAAGGTCTACAACGGCGCCGAACTGCAGGCGTCCAGCAGCCCGATCAAGAGCAAGATCTTCCATGCCGCCGCGGACACCGCCATCGCCTGGAGCAAGACTCTGGGCAGTCAGGGCAAACCCAGCTCGGACCACCGCGACCTGCGGCTCCGGCTGGCCCACGGGTTGTTCGACCGCCTTGTCTACAGCAAGTTGCGGGCGGCGACGGGCGGACGGGTCCGTTATGCCGTGTCTGGTGGTGCGGCGCTCGGTGAGCGGCTGGGCCATTTCTTCCGCGGCGCCGGCATCACGATCCTGGAAGGGTACGGGCTCACCGAGACCACCGCCGCGGCGGTGGTGAACCGGCCGGACTGCAACAAGATCGGCACGGTCGGGCTCCCGCTGCCCGGGGGGACTGTCCGCATCGCCGACGACGGCGAGATCCTCATCAAGGGGCCCAACATCTTCGGCGGCTACCTGCACAATGACGCGGCGACCGCCGAGACGTTCCACGACGGCTGGCTGCTCACGGGCGATATGGGGGAACTCGACGACGAAGGCTACCTGCGGGTGACCGGGCGGAAGAAGGAACTGATCGTCACCGCGGGAGGCAAGAACGTCGCGCCCGCGGTCCTCGAGGACCGCCTCCGGGCCCACCCGCTGATCAGCCAGTGCATGATGGTGGGCGACGGCAAGCCCTTTATCGCCTGCCTGATCACTCTCGACGAAGAGGCGCTCGACGCGTGGAAGGCGCGCCGCCCGCGGCTAGCCAATGCCAGCACCGCCGACCTGATCGGTGACTCCGAACTAACCGCCGAGATCCAGGGGGCGGTGGACGAGGCCAACAAGGCCGTCTCGCGGGCCGAGTCGATCAGGCAGTTCCGCGTGCTCCCCGTGGACTTCACCGAGGAAAGCGGCTATCTGACACCCTCGCTCAAGGTGAAAAGGGCCGTCGTGGCCAAGGACTTCGCCAGCGACATCGACGCGCTCTATTCCCAGCCTCGCCCTGGGTCCCAGCCTCGCCGCGGGGCCTAGCACCGCCAGGGGTCTAGCCTCGCCACGGGCCTGGGGCCTCACTCGGCCGCGAGGATCTGCTTCAGCCGCCGCGTCACCAGATCCCAGCGCCATTCCCGGTCCACCCAGGCCATGCCCTTCTCCCCGAGAGCCCTGGCCGCGGCAGGATCGCCGAGCAACTGGGTGATCCGGCCCGCCACCGCGGCGACATCGCCGCCCGGCACGACATAGCCGGTCTCGCCATCGAGGATGGCGTCCGGCGCGCCGCCGGAATCTCCGCCGATCACGGGAAGCCCCGCCGCGGACGCTTCCAGGTAGACGATGCCGAGGCCCTCGACGTCAAGGCCGCCCCTGCGGGTACGGCACGGCATCGCGAAGACGTCGCCCGCGTCGTAGTAGGCGGGGAGGTCCTCCCACGGCACCGGCCCGGCGAACACGACCGAGCCCGTCATCCCGAGGTGATCCGCCAGCCGACGTAGCCGGCTCTCCGCGGGTCCCGCGCCGACCAGCAGCAGGACCGCGCCGCTCGCCGCCCGGACCTGTGGCCAGGCTCGGATCAGCGTGTCCTGGCCCTTCCGGGTAACCAGCCGGGAGACGCACACGACGACCGGCACGTCCGCGAGGCCGAGTCGCTCCCTGACCGCCGCACCGCCGGCGCCCGGGCGGAACGCGCTGGTATCCACACCTGGAGCGAGCCGGGCCAGCCTGCCCGCGGCCTCCGGGGACAGCGCCCTGGCCAGCCGGGCCCGGGTGTATTCACCGAGGTAGGTCATGACGTCCGTCGAGTCACCGATGCGGCGCAGCAGGCTGCGTGCGCCGGGCAGCACGGCCCAGCCCGCCTCGTGGCCGTGGGTAATGGCGACGACCCGCCGCGCCCCGGCCCGGCGCAGCGACGGCGCCAGCAGCCCCAGTGGCGCGGCTGCGCCGAACAGTACGGTGTCGCAGCCGGTGGACTGCAGGACCCGCGCGGCGCGTTTCGCCACGGACGGCACCGGCAGCATCAGGGAGGTCGGGTGGCGCACGACAGGAAACGGCGCCCGCTCGTCAAAGCTGGCCGCGCCTTCCCAGGCAGGCGCGTACACCACGACCTCTCCCGGGGGCAGCCGCACCGCGAGCGCATGCACAAACGACTGAATCCCGCCGGCCCGCGGCGGGAAATCGTTGGTGACAATCAGGACTTTCGGCATCCGGCTCCCCGGGCTCCCCGCGCCGCCACGTCTGCTGACCCGCTGGCGGTAACCCAGACGAGCATAAGCCCGGCCTGCGCCCGGGTGGTGTTCCCCGGAAGGCCGGCACCTTCCGGGGAAACACCACCTGCTCGCCCTCGGGGGAGGAGTGCGGATGAGAGCAGGGCCTGGGGATAACCGCCACGTGAGGTGGGCCTGGTTGTTATGGCCTGACGGCGCCGTCGTAGTTCGCCACGTACCAGGATCCCGACAGGCTCACCCGCTCCACGAACGAGCCGGTGGTGGGTGCGTCGATCATGTCGCCACCCCCCACGTACATGCCCACATGGCTATCGCCGTTGAAGAAGACCAGGTCGCCGGGCTGGAGATCCGACTTCGGCACGGCCGGATACCCCGCGCCGGCCTGGGAATAGCTGGTACGCGGGATGGCTATCCCCGCATACGCCCAGGCCGCCGAGGTAAGGCCGGAGCAGTCGAAGGCACCCGGCCCGGCGGCGCCGTACGAATACGGGTCACCGAGCTTGGAGTAGGCGTACTGGACGGCCTTCCCGGCCTGGCTGGACGTGGAGCCGGTGTAGGTCGCCGAGGTGGTGCCCCCGGCGCCGATGACGGTGGTCTGCTCCTTCGCGGTCAGGGTGGCCAGGATGGCCTTCTGACTGTCGATGGTCTTGCTGAGGGACTGCTTACGGGCCAGCCGCTGCTTGTTCAGAGCCCCGATCGCGGTCTGGGTGCGGCGTGTCATCTGCTGTGCACTCTCGAGTTGGCGCGCGACCGAGAGGAAGTGGTTCACCTGGGTTGACCGGTCGCTCGACAGCTGCAGCAGGACCGACGCCTGGGACAGGACGGCCTGCGGGTTGTCCGAGGTCAGCAGCGCGCCCATCGAGTTCATGTTGCCGCTCTCGTAGGCCGTCGTCGCGATCTGGGCGATCTCGGCGCGCATCTGCCTGAACTGGGCGCGGTCCGTGGCCGCTTCGCGATTAACCAGGGCGAGCTGCGCGTTGGCGCTGGCCAGCTCCTGCGCGGACTGGTCGTATTGCTGGATCGCCTGGTCCTCCTGCGAGGTCAGCTTGTCCAGCTTCGCCTGAACCTGGGTGACCGTCGGCTGCGGAGCGGCCCCGGCCGCGACAGCGAAAGTGACTAGTCCCCCGCACGCCAGTGCACCGGCCGCGATGGCGGCCCATCGGCGCAGCGGAGACCGATATACAAGTGGATGCGTAACCACGTTCGTGACACGCTCCTCCTCCCACTCCGCCTACCGGGTGAGCTGACGGGTTCGGGCTGTGGAAGGTGCCCTACGGCTAGGCCGCTACGCGACCCGGGCCGATTCACCCCAGGAGGGGTTCATCCCAGACATGC
>CZLB01000468.1_pt1 | contig 10146 bp, 9 predicted proteins | sample 1122421 | NCBI WGS metagenome assembly CZLB01 (sample SAMEA3539301, study PRJEB10725) | soil metagenome | biome: tundra; feature: field; material: soil | place: USA | collected 2010-05 | depth 0.15 m | reverse complement strand
GTCGGCGAGCGGCCAGAAGAGGTCACCGACCTGGTGCGGTCGGTACGCGGCGAGGTCATTGCCGCCACCTTCGACCAGGCCGCGAAGGAGCACATCGCCCTCGCGGAACTGGCCATCGAGCGGGCCAAGCGCCTGGTCGAAACGGGCCGCGACGTCGTCGTGCTCCTCGACTCGATCACCCGGCTGGGCCGCGCCTACAACATCGCCGCCCCGCCGAGCAGCCGGATCCTGGCCGGCGGCGTGGCGGTCAGTGCGCTGTACCCGCCGCGCAAGTTCCTCGGTGCCGCCCGCAACATCGAAAACGGCGGTTCGCTGACCATCCTGTCCACCGCCCTGGTGGAGACCGGCTCACGAATGGACGACGTGTTCTTCGAGGAATTCAAGGGCACCGGGAACATGGAACTGCGGCTGCGCCGGGATCTCGCCGAGAAACGCATCTTCCCGGCCATTGACGTGACACCCTCCAGCACCCGCCGGGACGACCTGCTCATGTCGGCCGAGGAACACGCCATCACGGCCAAGCTGCGGCGAGTGCTCGCCGAACTCGACTCCCAGCAGGCCATCGAGCTGCTGCTGAAGAAGACCCGGACAACCTCCTCCAACGCCGAGTTCCTGCTGCAGATGCAGCGCAACTCCCCATTGTCATAAAGAGCTGGCCCGGACCATCCGGCTCACCTCGGTCCGCAGATGCACGAACGCCGCCAGTTCCCGCGTGGTGATCTGGTCGCGGGGGGACGGCAGATCCACCGGCAGATCGGCGCGGATCTGGCCCGGCCCGCGGGTCAGCACCACGACCCGGTCGCCGACATAAACGCTCTCGTCCACATCGTGGGTGACCAGCAGGATCGTGATGTCCCGCGCGCGGCGCACAGCCAGGATCAGGTCCTCCAGATCCTCCCTCGTCTGGGCGTCCACCGAGCCGAACGGCTCATCCATCAGCAGCAGGACCGGCTCACTGGCGAGGGCGCGGGCGATGGCGACCCGCTGCTGCATCCCGCCGGACAGCTGCCACGGGTACTTCTGCGCGGTGTCGGTCAGCCCGACCGTGGCCAGCGCCGCGATCGCCGCCTCCCGGCGCGCCGCGCGGCTTTGCTGCTTCCTGGGCTGCCTGCTGGGCTGCTTCCTGCGTAGCGGCAGCGCCACATTGTCCCGGACGCTCAGCCAGGGCAGCAGGGAGCGGCTGTAGTCCTGGAATACCAGGGCCAGCCCGTCGGGAACCCGGTCTACCGGCACGCCGCCGAGCACGACGCGTCCCCCGGCCGGGGAGAGCAGGCCCGCGACGCATCGCAGCAGGGTGGACTTGCCGCAGCCGGATGGGCCCACGATGCTGACCAGTTCACCGTCGGCCACCGTCAGGGTGATCCGGTCAATGGCCAGATGGCCGGTGCCCGGCGGCCCGTACGAGTGCGTCAGGTCAGTGATCTCGAGCATGGCGCTCCTGTTAGCTGGCTCCGTCAGTTGGTGCGGTCCCGGGCGGCGCGGTGCCAGGCCAGCAGCCGGTGCTCGACGGCCAACTCAAGCACGTTGAGCAGGTTCCCGAGGATGGCGACCAGCACGAGCGTGGACCACAGCCAGGTCAAGTCGAAGGAACTCTCGGCGTTGTTCATCTCGTAGCCGAGGCCGTTGCTGCTCCCGGCGAGTTCCGCGAAGACCATGAGGATGAGCGCGAGCGACACGCTCAGCCGCAGCCCGGCGAAGAACTTGGGCAACGCGGCGGGGATGATCAGCCTGGTCAGCCGGGTCCACCCGGGAAGCCGGAAGGCCCGGACCGTCTCCACCTGGACCGGGTCGAGGTACCGGGCGCCGTCCGCCGTGTTGAGCAGGATCGGCCAGATGGTGCCGAACGCGATCGTCGCCACTTCCATCTGGGTGCCGATCCTGAAGATGGCGATGAACACCGGCACCAGCGTCACCGCAGGCAGCGCCCGGGCGAACTGCAGCAGCGGGTCGAGGTAGCCACTTACCGCGGCGGACCGGCCCAGGGCCAGGCCGGCGGCACCCCCCGCGACGACCGCGATGGCCAGCCCGGCCAGGACCCGGCCCAGGCTCGGCAGCAGGTTGCCGACAGCATCCGGCGTGAGGAACAGGTGCACCATGGGGCCGGAGAACCACAGCCGGTACATCCGGGCCAGGATCGCGGTGGGCGGCGGGAAAAACGCGCTGCGCTGCAACCGCGCCCACGCCTCCCACACGCCCGCCCCGACCAGGAGCACCGTCCAGCGCTGCGCCATCGCGGTCATCGTGCCTCCGCCGCGTACGCCTGATGCCACGGCAGCAGCCGCCGCTGCGCCCCGACCAGGACCGCGTTGAGGACCAGGCCGAGCAGACCGGTCCAGAGCGCCGCGGCCAGGACGAGCGCGGTGTTGCCCGCGCCGGTGTTCGCATCGGCGATGAACGCGCCGATCCCGCTGCCGCTGATCCGGCCGGTGAGAAACCCGGTACTGATATTGAGGATGATCGCGATCGACGAGGCGAGCCGGATCCCGGTGGCGATGAACGGCGCCGCGCTGGGCAGCGACACGAACCGGATCACCGCCCGGCGGCCGAACCCGAAGGCCCGGAGCGTCTCCTCGGCCACCGGATCGGTGTCGTCAAGGCCGTAGATCGTGTTGAACAGCACCGGCCAGACCGCCGCGTAGACGATCAGCGTGACGTTCATCCGCAGGCCAGGGCCGAGGACCAGTCCCACGAGCACGATCAGCGCGACCGAAGGGACCGGCCGCAGGAACTCCACCACGGCCCGGGTGGCGGTACGCACCCCCGGTAGGCTGCCGAGCACGACGCCGCACGGAACGGCCACCGCGACAGCGATGGCGAGCCCGAGCGCCCATGCCTCCAGCGTCGCGGCCAGGTCGGCCAGGAAGCGCGGGTTGGCGGCGAGTCCGGCGGTCCGCGCGAGCACCGTGGAGGCGAGCGGGAGGACGCCCGGACTGATGATCCCGGTGCGGCCCAGCACTTCCGCGAGCAGCAGGAAGCCAGCGATGCCGGCTATGCCGCGCGCCCAGTGGTACCGCTGGCTCACCGGGACCTCTGCCACAGCGGACAACCCTGAGTCATCGAAGCTCAGTGGAAAAGCATCGGCTGCACGTTGAACGCGCTCGCCAGCAGCCCGCCCGAGTGCATCAGGTCGGCGACCCGCTGCAGCTGGGCCGCGGCCAGCGTGACCGGGAAGGAGCCGAGGTGGATGCCCCCGGCCGCCTGCGCGGTGATCTTGGTGTAGGTCGGCAGGATCTGCTTGACCGCGGCGGGATCAGAGTTAGCGAACGCCTGCGCCCGGTCCATCGCACGCTGGAAGGCCCGCGCGGTCCGCGGGTACTTCTGGGTCCACGCCCGGGTGGCGAAGTAACCGGAGAGCGGGAGGGCCGCCGTTGGGCCCGAGCAGTCGGACATGACCTGCCGCGCACCGATGCTGTGCTCCGCGCCGGACAGGAAGGGCTCCACGACGCTGATGGCATTCACCCGGCCGGCCTTGAGCGCGGTCGCCATGTCCGCGAAGGGAATGGCGACGTACTTCACCGTGGCGGTGTTCACCCCATCGGACTTGAGCACGGCGTTGGTCGTGAGCGTCTGGATATTGTTGGTGAGGTTGACGGCGATGGTCTTGCCCGCCAGCCCGGCCGGGCTGGTGATGCCCGACCCCGGCATGGCCTGGACGCCGAAACTGCTCGCGGTGCACGCCATCCCGGCCACCAGGACCTGAAGGCTGAAGGTCCCCTTGGCCTGCCCTTCGAAGTACGACACGTAGTTTGCGTCGACGATGTCGACCGAGCCATGCAGCAGGTCGGGGAGCGCCAGCGTGCTCTGCGCGATGATCTCGGGAGTGACGGTGAGGCCCTGCTGCTGGAAATAGCCCTTCTTGATGGCCAGGAAGAGCGGCGCATCGTCCACTACCGGCAGCGCCGCGACCGTGAGGCGGGGCTTCTCGGGCCCGGTGCCGCTGCTTTTCGCAGCGCCGCCCGAGCCGCCGCAGGCCGCGGTCAGCAGCACTGTCGCTAATCCGGCCGCGACCAGCCAGTTACGTCTCACACGGATGAGCCTCATGGGTCTCCTCAGCTGTTGTGCCTACGGACGCGGGGCCGCCCCCAACATCAATTCCCAGCCCAGCAGATGGAGATGAGACATCATGTTACCAACCTCAAGGTGACTAATAGGACATAATCGGCTATCGCCTTTTGGCTGAAAATGGATAGCATGCGCGCCGGATGGCCTGGGTATGGCCATCCGGCGCGCATGGGTCAACAGGGGCCGCTCAGCAGGGGCCGTCGTTGTTCCAGGCGCCCGATGCGCCGCCCGGGACCTCGTCGTAGTTCCACTGGTTCGCGGTCCACTTGTTGCCGCCGTAGGAGACGACGTTGCCCGAGACGTACGCCATGCTCGATACCCACGCGGCTGCCGTGCACGATCCCGTGGCCGGGGTGGGGGTCGGGCTAGCCGACGGGGTCGGGGTCGGGGTCGGCGGCGAGGTAGCCAACGTGTGGTTGGCGAACGCCACGGTGTAGGCCGTGAAGTCCCAGGGGTTCTGCGTGACGCTGCTGCAGTCGCTGGTGTGCGTGCCGAGAATCCCGTCCACGGCTCTGACCAGCAGGTTTGCTCGCCCGGCCGCCCGCCCGTGATGATCATCGATCATGTGCCTGCGGTTCGCGTTCCTCCTGACCATGCGGCTAGCAGAGTGGCTGCGGCTATCCCGGCGTGAGGAGACATGGAAGACCGCAGAGATCTTGATCCTGCGCCACCAGCTCACCCTCCTGCAGCGGCGGCAGCCGCGCCGCCCGAAACTGAACTGGGCGGACCGGGCCCTGCTCGCGACCCTGCTCAGCGTGATACCGAAAGCACGCCGCCACGGGCTGCGGCTGCTGGTCACCCCGGACACGATCCTGCGCTGGCACCGCAACATCGTCCGCCGCCGCTGGGCCACCAGGTCCAGGCGCGGCAACACCGGCCGCCCGGCGACCCGCCGGAACATCAGGGTGCTGGTCCTCCGGCTAGCCCAGGAGAACCCCGAATGGGGCTACCGCAGGATCCACGGCGAACTGGCCGGCATGGGCGTAAAGATAGCGGCGTCGACGGCATGGGAGATCCTGAAGAACGCCGGAATCGACCCCGCGCCGCGACGGACCGCGCCAACCTGGTCCCAGTTCCTGCGCTCACAAGCCGAAGCCGTCCTGGCGTGCGATTTCTTCACAGTCGACCTGCTCGACGGCACCCAGGCCTATGTCCTGGCGGTGATAGAGCACGCGACCCGGCGCATCCGCATCCTCGGAGTCACGCGGCATCCGACCGGGGAGTGGACCACCCAGCAGGCACGCAATCTCCTCATGGACCTCGGCGAGCAAGCGCACCGGGTCAAGTTCATGATCCGTGACCGCGGCTCGAACTTCACCGCAGCGTTCGACGCGGTCCTGGCCGACGCCGGCGTCCGGACCGTGCTCTGCAACGTCCGGACGCCCCGCATGAATGCGATCACCGAACGCTGGATCGGCGGATGCCGCCGCGAGCTGCTGGACCGCGCCCTCGTCTGGAACCAGGCCCATCTGCGGCGGATCTTGCGCGACTACGAGACGCACCAGCCGGGTAGCCCCGGTGCATTGCTGCACCGAGGCCCCCTCAGGACCGCGCATGCACGTTCCCGCGCACGCGGCCCAGGCAAGCCGCTGGGACGGTTCAGGTCGTCTGCTGCGGCACGGTGTTTCCCGCTCGCCGGGACGGATGTTTGTTCCGGTGGCAGGTGGCGTGTACAAGGTGTGTTCGGTTGCTGCGTGCGGCCCTGGGCGTGTCGCGGTGGACTAGGTAGTCCGCCTCGATCGCCTTCCTGGTGACCCACAGGAACCAGCGTTCCCAGCCCTGGGGGGACTGAGGGGGCTGGTCGGGGGTCAGCAGGTTTTCCCCGCACAGGCTGCACCGCCCGTCCTGCCTGGACAGCAGGCGCACGGTGTAGGAGTCCAGCGGGGGCTTGACCTTCTGGCGACGTTGCGCCCAGTATCTGGCCAGGGCGGGGTCATCGGGGGACGCCCCGGCCTTTGACCAGGGTGTGCCGCACGATATCGGTCCAGGCCAGTCTCGGCAGGTAGGCGCCGGTGTCTTTATCGCCGAATACCCACCGGTCGTTCCTGAACTTCTCGAACTTCCGAAAGTACCGGCCGGCGATCCAGCCTTTCGGCTTATTCGAGTGGCTCCAGCACGCCCACTTATAAGTGAGCTTCCACAGGTAGTTGTCCAGGGCATGGAACACCCTGGACGATACCACCGTCCGGTAGTAGGCGACCCAGCCCCGCGTGATCGGGACGATTTTCGCCAGTACCGCTGCGACGTTGGACCCGCGGAGCGCGCGGAACTCCCTCGCAAGCCGTTCTCGGAACCTCTTGATGGCCGTGGCGCCCGGTTTGATGAGCAGCTTGCCGTTGGGGTAGAGGCGGAGATTGAATCCGAGAAAATCGAACCCCTCAGAAAGGGAGACGATGCGGGTCTTGGCTTCATTGAACGCCAGCCCTCTCGGCTCCAGCCACGCGGCCAGCCGCGCCTGGACCTGCTCGGCCTGCTGCCTGGAGTGGCAGCACACGACCAGGTCATCGGCATATCTAGTGAGCGCCGGACAGCCGTCCCTTACATCACCGGCATGGATTCCGGTCCGGTAGCGGACGCCTGCGGCCTCCTCCAGCCCGTGCAATGCGATATTCAGCAGCAAGGGCGAAATCACGCCCCCAACGCAATGGGCAACTCGCCGATTGGTCACCCTCCGTGTCGGGTGTCTGGTGTTCCTGGTTGCTGTGGCTGGTGCGTTCGCGGATGGGGATGCGGTGCCGGATGGTGATTTTCTCCGGGCCGATGAGGACGTCTTTGACGAGGAGCCGCAGGACGCGCTGGCGTTCTGGGACGCTGGCGCCGCTGGTGCTGGTCCGCAGCTGGGTGAGGAATCCTTCGAGGTCATCGGCGAGTTTGAGGTAGGCCTCCTGGTCGGCGAGCTGGGCGTCCAGGGCTTCGAGCTGGCCGCGCAGGTTAGTCTCGCGGGCACGCAGGTCCGGCATCCGGGACCGCAGCTCGTCGATGGTGATCAGCTGCTCCTGGAACGCCTCGATCATGCGGGTGATCGCGGTCGTGGCTTTGGCCAGGGCGAGTTCCAGCCGTTTGCGCTGCCTGGTGGCCGGATCGGCGGTGCGGGCCTGCTGGAGGCGTTTGCTGATCTCGGCGCGGATCAGCGCGGGGTCGGCGAGCAGGTGCGTGATGTGGTCCCAGACGACGGTGTCGAGGTAGTCGGCGCGGACTGGCTTGTTGCCGCAGACCCGTCCGCCCTGGTAGCGGTAGTCGTCGCTGCCGAGGCACCGGTAGTAGTAGATCTTCTTGTTCGTGGTGCGGGTCGAGGTGCGGTAGTAGCCGTATCCGCAGGCCGAGCAGGCGGCCAGGCCCTGCAGCAGGGAGGGGATCTTGCTGTTGCGGGAGGCGAACCGCTTGTTGTCCTCAAGGCGCCGGGCGGCCCGCTCGAACGTCGCGGTGCTGATGATCGCGGGGACGGGAATCTCGATCCATTCCCCGCGGGGCCGGTCAACGGTTCTGGATGCCCGCGGGGTGGTGCGGCCCTCCAGCCGGGCCCGCCGGTTCAGCCCCGGCGATTCCTGCACGACCATCGTCTTGCCGAAGACCGCGGTGCCCGCGTAGGCCGGGTTGCGCAGCATGCCCCAGATCACCGACCGGTCCCAGCGGGTCTTGCCGGTCCGGGTGGGGACGTTCTCGCTGGTGAGCCAGCGGGCCAGGTCGGCGATGGAGGCGCCGTCGTCGGCGTAGCGGCGGAACATCTCCGCGGCCAGGGCCGCCTCATGCTCGGCGATCTCGTAACCAGCCCCGCTGCCGGGGCTCTTGCTGAGGTAGCGGTAGCCGAACGGGGCACCGCCCAGCACGTTGACCGACCCGGACCGGGCCCGGTAGGCCTTGCCGCGCCGGTAGCGTTCCATCAGCTGGGCCTTCTCGTACTCGGCGAACATGCCCTGGAACTGCACCATCAGCTGGTCCTCGGGGCTGTCACCGCGCGGGCCCTTGATGAACTCCACCCTGGTCCCGGCGCGGGCGAACTCCTCGATCAGCAGCGCCTGGTAGGCGAACTTGCGGGCGAGGCGGTCCGGGGAGTAGCACAGCACCACATCCACCCCGACTCCGGCGACCACGTCCCGCAGCCGCTCCAGCGCGGGCCGCACCAGCGTCGCCCCGGAGTGCCCCTCGTCCTCGAACACCCACTCCTCCGGCAGCTCAACTCCCAGCTGCCTGGCATGGTCCCGCAATGCCGCTGTCTGCGACCCGATCGTCTCGTCTTTCTTCTGCCGGGCGCTCGATACCCGGGCGTAGATCGCCGCGCTCGTCACGGGGCGGCCTTCCTTCCTGGCCGGCCCGCGGCATGCGGGCCCGCCGCTGTGGCACAAGAATGGCGTAGGCCACCGACAAATCCGTGGCCGCGTGGCGGTCAAAGACGAACTCTGTCCCGACTGCCCGGTTGCTCACCTGCGGGGAGGCTCTCTGCGGCCCCGCTGGAGGAACTCGGTCAGCGCGCGCACCACGACGGCGGAGATCGTGGTCTCGTTCTCGCGCGCGTGAGCGCGCACCCGCCTCGCCAGCGCCGCCGGCAGCTTGACGGTGAACACCACACTCTCGTCCGGCACGTCCACCCGCCCGGCTGCCACGGCCTGGTCCACGTACCTGCGTGCCTGCCGCACGGAAACAGCGAACCGGCCGGCCAGCACCTGAGCCGCGTCCGCCACCGGGACACCGGCCTCCACCAGCTCAGCGGCCGCGTTGACCCGCTCCGCGTACCCGATGCCACCCACGCGACCGCCACCAGCCATGACACAAACGTACTACCTGACATGTCACTACCTGCCCGTGACACGCCGCGGCCGTTCCAGCCGGCGGTAACTCAGCGTGACGTCAAAGCAGAAGTTGCCCATTGCGTTGGGGGCGTGAGAATGCCTCCCTGGGGAGTTCCCTCCCAGGGCGGTGCGCAAAGTCGTTTCGGCTGGTCATGATGCGTTTCCGGGGCCGGGATGCAAGCCGAGGATGGTGAGGAGCAGGCGGGGGTCGTTTCTGATGCGGCGGATGGTGGCGGCGATCTTCGTGTACCCGGCCTGCCGTATTAGCCCTATTGCCAGGTTACGGAGCGTTGCCATTATCCTGGGCCGGGAGCCGGTCTTTACCTGGCACGAGTCCTCACGGAAAGTGACATCACGGACCCAGTGGATCTTGTTCTCGATCGCCCAGTGGCCGCGGACGTAGGCGGCGAGGTGCTCCGGGGCGGCCTCGCGGGCGGACAGGCTGGTGACGCCCAGGACCGCGATCGCGGTCCTGATCTCTTTCGTGGTGTGCTTGCGGCTGTTCTTCTTGCGGCGCCGGATCTTGCGGGTGGTGTGCCGCTCGATCAGGAACACCTGCGCGGCATGCGGGAATCCCAGCTCAGAGGGGGCATCGAGCACCTGGATTGTCCTGCTCTCCTTGCGCCCGTGCCCGGTCTCGGTGGTCTTGTGCGTGATGGGCGCCGCTGCCCAGTCCAGTGCGTCGATGGCGTCGAAGAGCTTCGGGGTGTTTCCCTTGACGATCATTACGAAATGGGCGAGGAGCTCCTCGCAGATGAAGGTGGCGTGGGCGCGGACGGTGTGCCCGGCGTCCATGGTCAGCACCCATCCGGCGATGTCCAGGCCGCGCAGCAGCGGCTGGAATTCGGGGACCTCGTTGGTCTTGGGGCCGATCAGCCGCTCGGCGATCACCACCGCCGCGTCGCCGTGGGTGGCGGCGGCCAGCAGGTACGGGATCAGCCCGTCCGGCCCGATCGCGCCCCGGACCGCTTTGCCGTCGATCGCGAGGGCCGGGAGCAGCACCGGCCCGGCGACCGGGAAGGCCACCGGCCCGGCGGTCCCGGTCCTGGCCATCAGGTATGCCCCGGTGTGATCGGCCAGTCCCTGGGCTCCGAGCAGCGCGAAGACCCGCTCCACGGTGTCCGGGTGCGGCGCCCGCCGCCCGGCCGCTCCGGGCCGGCGGTCCAGCGCGGCGAGGAGCTCCGGCGGGGTGCCGCTGATCCACGCGGTGATATCGGCCAGGGTCACGCACCCGGCCAGGACCGCCGCGACCGCGAGCCCGAGGATCACCGGCAGCGGATGGCGGATCCCCCGCCCG
>CZLB01000813.1_pt1 | contig 10200 bp, 8 predicted proteins | sample 1122421 | NCBI WGS metagenome assembly CZLB01 (sample SAMEA3539301, study PRJEB10725) | soil metagenome | biome: tundra; feature: field; material: soil | place: USA | collected 2010-05 | depth 0.15 m | reverse complement strand
CGGGAACCGCCCGCGCCGCCAGCGCTGCGTTGTAGCGGGCGATCTGCGGGCCCAGGGGCTCACCCGCCGCCACTCGCTCCCTGATGTCTGCCACGGACCGCTCGTCCTGCTCGGTTCTTGGCCGGTCGCCGTGGCCGGGCGCGTCGATGGCCGCCACCGCGAAGCCGCAGACCGTCACGTAGCGGTGAGCCCGGGCCACCAGGCCCTGGGCCTTCTTGTGCTGGCCGCCGCCATGGCCCAGCAGCACCAGGGGGTGGCTACCAGCGGCATCGGCGGGTGACCAGAGCACACCGGGGATGTCATCGAGGGTGAAGAGACGTTCCGAGACGCCGTTCGAGGTCGTCTCCGAGATGAAGCGCATAGGTTCGTTGCCTTTCGGGATGCCTGCAGGCGCTCCCACGGCCACCTATGTCAGATGAACCGCACAACCGTAAAGGGAGGGGAGCACCCAGCCTGATACAGCGGTAATGGGTCTCACCTCCTCGGGTCGGTCATGTGCATGGGTGACGCTACCAGACACCCAACACGGCCAGACAGCCGATCACACCGTCATCTTCCGTAGTCACGAAACCTCACTGGACGACCCGTCACTTTGCCGAGGGTCCAGCGCGCAAGGCCACTGTGGGCCTCAATGACAGTTTCCAGCAGATCGCTCATTAGTCTTCTTTCCGGCTCGCCGATACAAGGTGAATCAGGTCCTCGGAGCCCGGTGTAATGCGTCCATCGGCGTGCGTGCCAGGTGCTTGCCGGTTAGCGGCTGAATCCCTGCGATTGTCATAGCGGGAAGGCCGCGCTCGTATCCGCCAGTGCACAGTGCGAGTGGCCAGTGATGGCCTGGCCGCCGGCGCCGGCGAGGTCGCCGGCTGGGCGGCGGGGCTAGCGCAACGTTCCGGGGGTACCGCTGAGGCGGGCCGTCGCTAGCGTCATCTCGCTGCCGGTCAGAGCAGGTTCGGGCAGCGGGTGCGCGCGTTCGGCCCGGTAGGCGTCCAGCATCAGGTGCAGGTGCCGCCGCCATGCACGCGGCGCCACGCCGTAGGTCGCCTCGATGATCCGGCTGTGCGACCAGAGCAGGATGAACATGTCGTTGAGCACGAGGTCCCGGCGCACTGCGCCGTGTTCCTGCGCGCGGGCGAGCAGCCGCCTCCACAGCTGGTGGATGTGCTCCCGCACTTCGGCGGCGTCACCGCTGGCTGGCCGGTCGATCGAGGCCAGCTCGTTGAACCCCAGGTCCTCGGCCTGGAGTGCGCACAGCGTCTCCAGGAACAGGACGAAGCCTTCCCAGGCATCGTCGTGTGCCAGCGCCTGCTCGCCGGTGTCCGCCACGATCCGCAGCTTCTCCGCGAAGACCGCCACCAGGAGGTCGTCCCTGGTCGGGAAGTGCCGGTAGAGGGTGCCGATGGCCACGCCCGCCGCGCGGGCCACGTGCTGCAGTGATGCGTTCAGCCCGTGCTCGGCGAACGTTTCGCGGGCTGCGGCAAGCAGGGCCTCGCGGTTGCGCCGGCCGTCGCTGCGCAAAGTGCGCGGGATTTCCGGGCCGATGCTCACCCCTCCACCGTACCAAACGGAGGGGGGCCTCATATTCGCTGCTACGATCAAGCCCAACCGGGGAGCCTCCTATTGCCCGTCGACCACAGGACCTGCCAGTCATGAACACAGATCTGACGCAGCGGACCAGCGCGGCATTGCGTTACCAGACTTTCGGGCGCCTGACCGGCCTGCGGGTATCAGAACTCGCCCTGGGCACAGCCATCTTCGGCACCGGCCCTGGCGCCAGGACCGAATCAGCGGAGGCCCGCGCCATCTTCGAGGCCTTCGCCGGGGCCGGGGGCACCTTCCTCGACACCGCCGATGCCTACCAGGCCGGCACCTCAGAGGAACTGGTCGGCGAGTTCCTGGCCGGGCGCCGTGACGACTTCGTCGTCGCCACCAAATACTCCCGGGGCGCCACGCCGGGAGCTGGCGTCAGTGCCACGGGGAACAGCCGCCGCAACGCCGTCCGGTCACTGGAGAGCAGCCTGAAGCGGCTGCGCACCGATCACGTGGACCTGTACTGGGTACACCTGCCGGACGCCATCACCCCGGTGGAGGAGATCCTCGCCACCTTCGACGACCTCGTGCGGGCGGGAAAGATCCTGCACGGCGGGCTGTCCAATTTCCCGGCGTGGCGGGTCGCCGCCGCCGCGACGACCGCGAGCCTGCGCGGCAGCAGTTCCCTCGTCGGCGTTCAGCACGAGTACAGCCTGATCAACCGCGTCGCCGACCATGAACTGCTGCCCGCGGCCGAAGCCTTCGGGCTGGGGGCCTGTCTTTACGCTCCGCTGGGCGGCGGCCTCCTCACCGGCAAGTACCGCCACGGCACCGATGGCCGGCTGGCCGCGTGGGGCCGCGGCGTCCGCACCGAGGACACCGAGCAGCAGACCGCCGTCCTGGACGCCGTTCTCGCCACGGCCCAGGACATCGACACCACGCCGTCACAGGTGGCGGTCGCCTGGCTGATCGAGCATGCGGCCCGTTCCGCCACCGCGCTGGTGCCCGTCATCGGCCCGCGCACGACCGGGCAGCTGCATGAGTACCTCGCCGCGCTGGAGCTGAGGCTGAGCACCGAGCACTACGACCGGCTTACCCAGGTAAGTGCCGTCGTCCGCGCTGAGGATCAAGAGTCGTCCGCCTTCGGCGCGGATGCCCAGCGGCTCCGCCGCCATCCCGTGCCCGTGGTTTAGGGCCCCGCCGCCGGGACCCCGGCTGAGAGAACAACGGAACCCGTTCTTGTACTTTGCGCTAGTGAGGGCAAAGTCGACTTCCCTAAACTCCGACTTCGCTGTGATGTAGAGATTTGTCTGGCCCAGGCTTCCTTCATCCACCGGGCCCGTGAACCAGTCCCGGATGGAGTCGCTGTCGTGGATTCCGGCCCCAACGATCTGCGGTCCGATCAGGTCGGCTTTGCTGATCTCGCCGTGCCTGCAACGTTCTTCGCCAGCGCCGTGCGCCATGCCGGTATCGTCCGCCCGGGCCGATCCTGACACAAGAGCGCATTTGCCAGGACGAGATCGCGAGCCCGTGGATCACGTCCGGGGCCTCCGGGCCGTGCGTCAGGCAGGTGCCGGCGTAGCGGTGGTCACCAGGTGCCTGTCCGACGGGGCCAAGACAAGGGCCGCATGCCGCTAGGACGGGCCTGCCGCGGCTTCGGGCTGGACTCGTTTCAGTGCGGCGGTGTCTCCGCTGATCTCGAGGCCGAGGTCCGCTGCCTCATCAATGGTCAGGTGGGCAGATAGCACGCCAAGGATGAGCGGCGCGGTCCCCCGAAGGATGAGGTCCGGGTCAGCTCGCACGGTAACCCCGCCCTCGGCACACCTGCCCCGGATACCGCTGGCGCGCGCCAGGGACCTGGCCGTGAGGCGCCCCGGGATCCCATCGTGGCCAACTCTCGAACACGACCCGGCATGTCAGCTCGCGGTCTTCTCCGCTTGGCCGCGGAGCCGCCGCAGGCCTGAAATCACACTGGCCCGATCAGAATCAGACGGTTACAGTGCTCTCAGGACAAACGTTTGTTGGTACCCTCCGCAGCCCCGGCAGCCAGCGTCGGCCCGTCAGGCAGCGATGACAGGCACGGAGGCTGGGTGCACAGCATCTCGTGGGCTCGCTGGACGGCGGCCTTCCTCATATCTGGCGACCGCTGCTCCGGGACGGGCCCGGCTCAGTGAGCGGCGGCCTGGCCGGGAAGACGGCCGTCGTGACCGGAACGGCGCATGGCATCGGCGCCGGCATCGCCGACGCCCTGCGGGGCGACGGCGCGGAAGTCCACGGTGTCGACAAGGACACCGCCGACCTGTCCGTGCCGGCCACAGTCGCGGAGTTCTTCGCCGACGTCGGCCTGGTCGACATCCTGGTCAACTGCGCCGGGGGGGTGGCCGGGCAGGTGGGCCAGCCGCTGGAGGAGGTCACCGACGAGGACTGGCGCGCGGTAATCGACGCCAACCTGACTACCGCGTTCCTGTGCACCCGGGCGGTGGTGCCGGGGATGAAGGAGCGGCGCTGGGGGCGGATCATCAACATCGCCTCCTCGGCCGGCCTCGGCGTCAGCAAGACCGGCATCTAGGCCTACACCAGCGCGAAAGCGGCCCAGATCGGCTTCACCCGGCAGCTGGCGCACGAGTTGGGCCCGTTCGGGATCACGGTCAACTGCATCGCGCCCGGCTTCATCCGGTCCAACCCGACCACCGAGAAGCAGTGGGCGAGCTACGGCCGCGACGGGCAGGCGGCGCTGGTCGAGGGCATCAGCATGCGGCGGCTGGGGGAGCCCGCGGACATCGCCAACGGCGTGCAGTTCTTCGTGTCCGAGCGGTCCTCGTGGGTCACCGGGCAGGTCATCGCGATTGACGGCGGCCATGCTGGACTTTGACCTGGCCGACGACGGCTACCTGGCTGAGCTGGCCGGCCTGGTCGCCATCCCGAGTGTCAGCCGGGACGCGGCCGCGGAGACGATGCGTGCCGCCGCGCAGTGGGTGGCGGACCAGCTCCGCTTCGCCGGCGGCCGGCTGGCCGAGACCGGCGGCCATCCCGTCGTCCGGGGAGACTGGCTGGGCGCCGACGGGGCACCGACCATCCTGGTCTACGGCCACTATGACGTGCAGCCCACCGGGGACCTGGCCGAGTGGGACACGCCGCCGTTCGAGCTGGCCGTCGACGGCGACGTGATGCGCGGCCGCGGGGCCAGCGATGACAAGGGCCCGGTATACCTGGTCCTGAAGACCGCCCAGGCCTTCCTGGACCAGGAGGGCGGGCTGCCGCTGAACGTGAAGTTCCTCTTCGAGGGCGAGGAGGAGATCGGCAGCCCGCACCTGCCGGACTACGTGACCAGCCACGCGGCCGAGCTCGCGGCTGACCTGGTCATCTCTGCCGACGGGGCAATGTGGCGGCCCACCGAGCCGTCCCTGTCGCTGAAGTCCAAGGGCCTGGTCAGCCTGGACATCGTGGTCGAGGGCGCGGTCACCGACCTGCATTCCGGCCGGTACGGCGGCACCGTCGCCAACCCGCTGCACGTGCTGAGCGAGATCCTGGCCAGCCTGCACGCCCCGCACGGCGGCGTCGCGGTGGCCGGGTTCTACGACGGCATCCCGGAGCTGACCCCCGAGCGCCGCGCCGAGATCGCCGCGGTTTCCTTCGACGAAACGGGCTACCTCACCGGACTCGGCCTCGCCCAGGCCCACGGCGAGCCGGGCTACACCACCCTGGAGCGGCTGTGGGAGCGGCCGACCCTGGAGGTCAACGGCGTCCAGGGCGGCGGGAAGTACACGGTGATCCCCCACGTCGCGGTCGGGCACGTGTCGTGCCGGCTGGTTCCGGGCCAGGATCCGCAGCGCGTGCTGGACGCGATCGCCGCGCATGTCGCGGCGCAGCCCGCGCCGGGCGCGCGGGTCGAGGTCCGGCCGGACGAGGCCGCGGTGCCGGCGTACACGATCCCGGCCGGGCATCCCGCGATCCGCGCGGCGGCCGCGGCGCTGGAGACGGTCTACCCCGGCGAGGAGGTGCTGCTGGCCTGCATCGCCGGGACGCTCCCCGCGACGGACCTGTTCGAGCGGGCGCTCGGGGCCAAGACGCTGTTCTTCTCGTTCTCCACCGCCGACGAGAAGCTGCACGCCCCGAACGAGTTCATGCGGATCCGGCGGCTGCGTGAGGGCATGCGGGCCTGGGAGCAGCTGTGGCGGCTGCTGGCCGCCGGGCCGCACCGGCTGGCGCCATCCCGAGCTGGCCGAGTCGGCGCTGGCCGGGCCGGCGCCAATCCAGGAGGCGACGATGACTGAGACGGCGCATAGCACCAGCGGGACTGGCGCGGCGGCCGGGTCTTACACCGCGTATTCCTACCTCACCGCGGGGGAAGACTTCCGCGGCTTCGAGCTGGCCCCGGAGTTCGGCCGGGTCGCGCCGTATGCCGCCGGGCTGACCGCCGAGCAGGCCGGGCGGGCCGGCGCGCTGCTGCGCGACAGCCTGGTCATCAGCCTGCACGACCATCCGGTCCGGTTCCCGGCCCGGATGGAGGAGACTCCCGAGTACAACCGCACCGGCCGGCAGCACGCCGCCTACGCGGGCCTGGCCGCGTCGGGCCTGACTGTCGTGTTCGACAACATGATGGACGGCACGGCCTGCGTCACCGGGAACGCGCCCTGGCGCTGGGACGACATCATCACCGACCTCGGGATGCGCCAGGCCGACCTGGCGCACGCGCCCGGCGCGCGATGCGTCCGCACCGTGGCTGACATCGACGAGGCGTACCGGGCGGGCCGGACCGGGCTGGTCTTCGGGCTGGAGGCGGCCACCCCGATCGAGAACGAACTGGACCGCCTCGACGTCCTGTACGGCCTCGGGATCCGGCAGATCGGCATCGCCTACTCCGACGCCAACACCCTGGGCAGCGGCCTGAACGAGCCAGTCGACGGCGGACTGACCTCTTTCGGGAAGCGGGCCGTGCGGCGGATGAACCAGCTTGGCCTGGCCATCGACCTGTCCCACTCCTCGGACCGGACGGCGCTGGACACCTGCGCGGCCAGCGACGCGCCGGTGCTGATGACGCACGCGGGGGCCCGGACGGTGTGGGACTCGCCGCGGATGAAGCCCGACGACGTGCTGCGGGCGGTCGCGGAGACCGGCGGGGTGATCGGCATGTCCGCGGCGCCGCACACCACGCTGTCGCACGACCATCCCGCGCACACCATCGAGTCGGTGATGGACCACTTCCAGTACTGCGTGGACCTGGTCGGCCTGGAGCATGTCGCGTTCGGGCCGGACACGCTGTACGGGGACCATGCCGCCCTGCACCGGGTCTTCGGGCATTTGCTCGGCATCGCCGGGCGGCGGCCCGGCCCGGCGTTCGACCCGGTCGCCTACGTGGACGGGCTGGAGAACCCGACCGAGTGCTTCGGCAACATCTGCGGCTGGCTGGTTCGCCGCCGCTACTCCGACGATGAGATCCGGGCGGTGCTGGGCGGGAACATCTACCGGGTCCTGCAGTCGATCTGGGTAGCGCCGTGACCGGCCCGGCCGACCCTGCCAGCGCGCCACTCCTCACTTGCGTACCTCAAGCAGTTCCCGGTGCACAAGTAAAGGTGGACCGCAGCTTCGTACAGGGCGTCGCCGAGAGCCTGGTGGACTCGGCGATTGTCCGTGCCATCATCGACCTGGCCAATGCCATGGGCCTATCGGTGGTGGCCGAGGGCGTGGAAACCAAGGACCAGGTCGCCGGGCTCAAGATGCTCGGCTGCCAGGTGGGGCAGGGCTTCTACTTCTCGCAGCCGCTTCGGGCCGAGGAGTTCGACGAACTACTCACCCGCCACTTCGCTCGGACCGCAGGACCAGCCGGGCCGGTGCTCGCTTAGCGGCTTCTCCTGCCAGCCCCTGTGGTGAGGTCAGCTCGCGGTCTTCAGGCGCTCCAGCAGGGCCTCGTGCTCTTCCCACAGCTGATCGGGCAGGTGGCTGCCGAAAGTGGTGAAGTAGTCGCGGGTGAGGTCGGCTTCCTCCTGCCACGTGTCGGCGTCCACTGACAGCAGCAACTGGAGGTCACGTTCGCTGACCGCCAGGCCGTCGGTGTCGATCCCGCCGGCGGCGGGCAGGTTGCCGATCGGGGTGGCGTCGGCGCCGGCCTGGCCGGACAGGCGCTCGACGATCCACTTCAGGACGCGGCTGTTCTCGCCGTAACCAGGCCAGGCGAACTTGCCGTCAGCGTCCTTGCGGAACCAGTTGACGGCGTAGATGCGCGGCAGCTTCTCCGGATCGGTCATGCCGCCAACAGCCAGCCAGTGGCCGAAGTAGTCGCCCATGTTGTAGCCACAGAACGGCAGCATCGCGAACGGGTCATGGCGCAGCCGCCCGACCTGGCCGACGATCGCGGCGGTGGTCTCGGAGGAAATGGTCGCCCCCAGGAAGACGCCGTGCTGCCACGAATAGGCCTCGGTGACGAGCGGCACCGCTGTCGCGCGGCGGCCGCCGAACAGGATCGCCGAGATCGGTACTCCCGCTGGATCGTCCCACTCGGGAGCGATCGATGGGCACTGGGCCGCGTCGACCGTGAACCGGGCGTTGGGGTGGGCGGCGGGGCTTTCGGACGCGGGTGTCCAGTCGCGGCCCTGCCAGTCGGTCAGATGGGCCGGCGGCTCGTCCGTCAGCCCCTCCCACCACACGTCGCCGTCGTCGGTGAGCGCGACGTTGGTGAAAATGGTGTTCTTGGTCAGCGTCCGGATCGCGTTGATGTTGGTCGTGACGCCGGTGCCGGGCGCGACGCCGAAGAACCCGGCCTCGGGGTTGATCGCCCGCAGTTGTCCGTCAGCGCCGTAGCGCATCCAGGCGATGTCATCGCCAATGGTCTGCACCTGCCAGCCGGGGATCGTGGGCTCCAGCATGGCCAGGTTGGTCTTGCCGCACGCGGACGGGAAGGCCGCCGCGATGTACTTGGCCTCGCCCTGCGGCGGGGTGACCTTGAGGATGAGCATGTGCTCGGCCAGCCAGCCCTCGTCGCGGGCCATGGCCGAGGCGATCCGCAGGGCGTAGCACTTCTTGCCCAGCAGAGCGTTTCCCCCGTACCCGGACCCGAACGACCAGATCTCCCTGGTCTCGGGGAAGTGGGAAATGTACTTGGTCTCGTTGCATGGCCACGGCACGTCCGCCCGGCCTGGCTGCAGCGGCGCGCCCACGGAGTGCGCGGCCCGGACGAAGAACCCGTCGTCGCCGAGTTGCTCAAGCACGGGCGTGCCAACGCGGGTCATGATCCGCATGGAGGCTGCCACGTACGGCGAGTCCGTGATCTCCACACCAAGCTGGGAGATCACGGAGCCCAGCGGGCCCATGCAGAACGGGACGACGTACATGGTGCGGCCGGCCATGCTGCCGGCGAACAGCCCGGCGAAGGTCGCGCGCATCTCCGCGGGCTCGATCCAGTTGTTCGTCGGCCCGGCGTCTTCTTCCTTTTCCGAGCAGATGAACGTGCGGTCTTCCACCCGGGCGACATCCGAGGGATCGGAGCGCGCGGCGAAGCTGCCCGGCCGCAGATCGGGGTTGAGCGGCACAAGTGTGCCCTGCTGTACCAGCAGGCTGGTGAGCTGCTCCCATTCCTCCTGAGAGCCATCGCACCAGTGAACGCGAGCCGGCTGGGCGAGCGCCGCGATCTCGTTCACCCACCCGATCAGCCCGCTGTGTGCTGTCGGGGGGTGACTCAGCCCGGGAATAGCGTCGCCCACAGGATGTCCTTCCGATCGCCCGCCGACGCCCGCAACTTGTCCAGCGTCGGGTCCATATGCAAAGAGGGCATGTATCTTAACAAGATGCACGCATAGCCAGCGGAGCGGTAGTCCCTGCATGTGTGGAGGTTTGTGGTGCCCAGGCAGCGATTCTGCAACGTTTGCGAAGACGAGGTGTGATGCCGACCACAAAGGCGCGCGTCGGTGTCCGGCTTCGCCGCTTCCGTGAGGAACGGGGATTGACGCAGGCGGCCCTGGCCAGTGCGCTGGGCATTTCCCCGAGCTACGTGAACCAGCTGGAGTCCAGTCAGCGCCCCCTGACGGCTTCCGTCTTGCTCAAGCTCGTCAGCGTCTTTGATGCCGATCTGCAGCAGTTTTCGGCCGAGGACGCTGATCGGCTCGTGGCGCAGCTCCGTGACGTGCTGACCGACCCCTCGGTCGGCGAGCAGATCTCAATGGCCGAGATCCGCGAGCTGGCCGCGTCCATGCCGGCTGTCGGCCGCTACGTCATCGAGTTGCACCGCCGGTACCGGCATGGTCGCGACGTCAATGAGACGATCATGACCCGCATCGATGCCGGCGCGGCGGGCTCGATGTCTGTGCCGCCACCGATGGCGCAGGAGGAAGTGCAGGAGCTGTTCTACGCGCGGCGGAACTACTTCCCGGCGCTCGACCTTGCTGCCGAGCAGATCTTCGCGCAGGCCGGCCTCGCCATCGGCAACGCCTCGGCCGGGATCACCGAGCGGCTGGCTCGTCAGCACGGCATCCGGGTGGCCGATCTTCCTGTTGGCGACCAGGCCGTCAAGCGGCGCTACGACCCTGATGCCCGGGTGCTGGCGCTGTCCCCGCTGCTCAACTCCGGTCAGCGGGCGTTCCAGTTGGCTACCCACCTAGCCTCCGTCGAGCTGGGCACGGAGATCGACCAGATCGTCACCGAGGCGAACCTGTCCGGCGACGATGCTCGAATGCTCTGCCG
>CZLB01000086.1_pt1 | contig 10474 bp, 7 predicted proteins | sample 1122421 | NCBI WGS metagenome assembly CZLB01 (sample SAMEA3539301, study PRJEB10725) | soil metagenome | biome: tundra; feature: field; material: soil | place: USA | collected 2010-05 | depth 0.15 m | reverse complement strand
CTGGCCGGCCCCGTGCTGGCTAGCCCCGTGCTGGCTAGCCCCGTGCTGGCTAGCCCCGTGCTGGCTAGCCCCGTGCCGGCTAGCCCCGTGCTGGCCAGCTGGGAGGGCTGGCTAGGCGGCATCGGCGCGGCGGTGGGAGAACTCGCGGTCTACGCGGCGCTCGCGGTGGGTGCGCGCGCCAGCCAGCGGCATGGCATCTGGCTGCTGGCGACCGACGCGGCGATCACGCTCTCCATCTGCCAGCTCGCCCGGCTCGGTCGGCCAGCCCGGACCCGGCCGGCCCGGACCCGGCCGGCCCAGATCCCGCCCTCCCATATACCGCCGGCCCGGGGCCAGCATGCCCGGGCGGCGGAACTCCAGGCCCGCTCATCGCTCTCCCTCCTGGCGGGGCGGCTGATCGCACTGTCAACGGGTGAGCGGACCGTGGTGATCGCCGTGACGGCACCGCTCTGGGGCGCGCGGATCACCTTCCTGGCCCTCATTGTCTGGGGCGCCGCCGCCGCGGCATGGGCACTGGCCCAAGGGGTCTGGGCGCCGGGCCGGTCGGCCGGCGGCATCGCTGCCTGCCGGGACGACGGGCCCGCCGCACGGCTGGTCGGCAGGCTCATCCGTGGCCAGCTGATGCCGCTGCCTCCCGCGCTGGCCGGACTGTCCGCGATTGTCCTGCTGGCTGCCCTCGGGCTGGGCAATCTGACCGGCGTCCTGCTGCTCGCCCCGGTCGCGGCCATGCTGCTCGCCGCTCCCGGCGCTGGCCATCCGCACGATGGCCGCCTTGACTGGCTCGTGCCGCTGATGCTGCTGGTCGGGCAGTACATCTTCCTGGTCGCGCTCGGCCTCTCCGGCGGGGTGCCGGGGCCGGTGATGTTCGGGATGATCAGCGTCGTGGCTCTGCGCCAGCTGGACGTCGCGCGCCGGGCCTCGCAGCAGGGCGGGTGGCCCGCGCAGCCGTCCGGGCTGGGCTGGGACGGCCGGATCGTGCTGGTGGGGCTGGCCGCGGTGCTCGGTTTCGTCACGTTCGCTTACCTGGCGCTGACGGCGTATCTTGGGTTGCTCTTGTGCAGGGTCAGCGTGTCCGGATGGCTCGCCGTCAGGGAGCCCCCTATCAGCGAAGGAGAGCGCCGGTGATCGGCATGGTGCTGGCTGCCGGTGCCGGGCGACGGCTCCGCCCCGATACCGACGTGCTGCCGAAGACACTGCTTCCCGTGGCGGGGGAAACCACCATCCTCGATATCGCGCTGCGTAACCTCGCCGCGGTGGGGCTGCGTGAGGTGGTGATCGTGGTGGGCCACGGCGCGGCCGTGATCAGCGAACGGGCAGCCGGCCTGGAGGCCACCCACGGGGTGACGCTCACCCTGGTGCACAACGATCGCGCACAGGAATGGAACAACGCCTACTCGCTCTGGCTGGCCCGTGAGTACTTCGCCGGCGGCGTCCTGCTCGTCAATGGCGACACCGTGCACCCGGTCAGCGTGGAGAAGACCCTCCTGGCGGCCCAGGCGGAGGGCGGATCCGCTGACCTCATCCTGGCGGTGGACAACGTCAAGCGGCTCGGTGACGAGGAGATGAAGGTGGTCCTCGACGAGCGCGGCCTGCTGGCCAGGATCACCAAGCAGATGGACCCGGCGCAGGCCGCCGCGGAGTACATCGGGGCCACGCTGATCGGCCCGGCCGCCGCGGTCCCGCTGGCCAGTGCGCTCGAGGCGACCTGGCGCCGTGATCCAGGCCTCTATTACGAGGATGGGTACCAGGAATTCACCGACCGTGGTGAGGCGGTCGCCGTGGCACCGATCGGCGCTCTGGACTGGGTCGAGGTCGACAACCATGAGGATCTGCGCCGGGCCCGGGATATCGCCGCCCACTGCTAGCCTGTGCCCCTTAGTCTGGCGGGTGGCTGCCGTTCGTGCAGCCGTGGTCTGTTGTTTCCCCTCTCCGGAAACCACCGCACGCCACGCGAGAGGATGCCCATGCCGCTGCTTGCGCGGTTGATTCCCGCACCGCTGGTCGTGGACGTGCGGCGCGGCGCGATCGCGGAGCTGGGCGCGCTCCTCGCTGACCGGCGGATCGCCACCGAGGGCCGGGTCGCGATCGCGGTCGGCCCGGGTCAGGGGGACAGCCTGGCCGCCCGGCTGGAGTTCAGCGGGGCGGAGTTCTTCCGGGTGGAGGACGGGACGGTGGACACCGCGGTCCGCCTGGGCAAGACCCTGCGCGCTGGTGCGTACGAGGCAGTCGCGGGCATCGGCGGCGGGAAGACCATCGACGTCACAAAGTTCGCCGCGAACATGGCCGGCATGCCGATGATCTCCGTCGCGACGAACCTGGCCCATGATGGGATCGCCTCGCCGGTCAGCTCGCTGGAGCACGAGTCAGGCAAGGGGTCCTACGGCGTGGCGCCGCCGGTGGCAGTCGTGGTCGACCTGGACAGCGTCCGTGCGGCCCCGGAGCGGCAGGTTAGCGCCGGCATCGGGGACGTGGTCAGCAACCTGTCGGCCATCGCGGACTGGGAACTCGCCGTGGCGGACACCGGGGAGCGGCTGGACGGCCTGGCGGTCACGCTGGCCCGCACCGCCGCGCACGCGGTGCTGCACCAGCCGGGCACGGTGGCCTCCGACGAGTTCCTGATGGTGCTGGCCGAAGCGCTGATCCTGTCTGGGATGTCCATGACCGTGGCCGGGTCGAGCCGCCCGTCCAGCGGCGGCGACCACGAGATCCTGCACGCGATCGACAGGCTTTATCCGGGTACCAGCAACCACGGCGAGCTGGCCGGGGTGGGTGCCCTGTTCTGTGCGCACCTGCGCGGCGACACCGGCCAGGAGCGGCTCGTCTCGGCCTGCCTGGCCCGGCACGGGCTGCCCAGGACCCCGGCCGAGCTGGGGCTGTCGGAAGCGGAGTTCACCAAGGCTGTCGTCTGCGCGCCGGGCACCCGGCCCGGGCGGTACACGATCCTGGAGCGCCTCGGCCTGACCGAGACTGAGGCGGCGCAGCGGGTAGGGGAGTATGTCCGGTCCATCACTGGCTGAATTGAAGGCCACCGGGCAGCCGCCGTCGGTGATCGACAGGCTCAACGACGAGCACTGGGCCGGGCGGCTGTACATGCGGCGCATCTCGCCCCGTGCGACGTGGGTGTTCGCCCGGCTCGGCTGGTCGCCGAACGCGGTCACCCTGGCGTTCATCGCCTGCGGCATCGCCGCAGGCGTGGTGATCGCATTCGGCGGCCTGGCCACGGCCATCGCAGCGGCCCTGCTGATCCAGTTGTACCTGCTGTTCGACTGCTCCGACGGGGAACTCGCCCGGTGGAGCGGGCGGACCTCGGCCACCGGCGTGTACCTGGACGGGATCGGCCATTACCTGGGCGAGGCGGCCCTGCTCACCGGGCTGGGCATCCGGGCCCAGGGGCACCTCACCATCGCCGGCGGCTACGTGACCGCGGGGATCGCGGCGGCTCTGCTGTCGGCCCTGGTCAAGGCGGAAACCGACAATGTGATCGTCGCCCGGGCCAAGGCCGGCCTGAGCGGCACGCACGCTGAAGACGCCCTGGCGCCGACCGGCCAGGGCCTGGCGCTGGCCCGGCGGCTGGCCGCCGGGCTGCGGCTGCACCGGATCATCCAGGCGGTCGAGCTGAGCGTGCTGATCCTGATCGCGGCGATCGTCGACGCCGTGACCGGCGGGCTGGCCGCCACTCGCGTGCTGACCATTGGCAGCCTGGTCATCGCGGCTCTCATGGTGGTCGCGCACCTGGTGGCCATCGTGGCGTCCCGGAGGTTGCGGTGAAGCTTTCCTGCGTGATCCTGACCATGGGCGACCGCCCGGCCGAGCTCGACCGGGCCATCGCCAGCGCGGCGGCGCAGCGCCACGCCGACCTGGAGATCGTCGTCGTCGGCAACGGCACCGACGTGCCATCGGCTCCCGCCGAGGTGACCGTGGTCCGGCTGGCCGAGAACGCGGGCGTGGCCGGCGGGCGCAACGCCGGCGTCGAGGCGTGCACCGGCGATGTGGTCCTCTTCCTCGACGACGACGGCTGGTACCCGGATCCTGGGCTCGGCGCCTACATCGCCAGCCGGTTCGCTGACGACCGGGCACTGGCGGTGCTGTCGTTTCGTGTCGTTCATCCCGAGGGTGGCCCGTCGGCGCGATGGCACGTGCCCCGGCTGCGCGCGGGTGACCCGGAGCGGTCCTCCCCGGTCACCACGTTCGCCGGCGGAGCCTGCGCCATCCGCCGCTCGGCCTACCTGGAGGCGGGCGGCCTGCCCGCGGTGTTCTTCTACGCGCACGAGGAGACGGACCTCGCCTGGCGGCTCCTCGGCCTGGGGTACCGGATCGAGTACGACGCGGCCGCGCAGATGTGCCATCACGCGCTGCCGAATGCCCGGCACGCTACGTTCTTCCGCCTCGACGGGCGGAACAGGGTGCTGCTGGCCCGCCGTAATCTCCCCTGGCCGCTGGCCGTCTTGTACCTTACGGACTGGTTTGCGCTGACCGTGTTGCGGGAACACTCGGCTGATGTGGTGCGAGCGTGGATGGGCGGCTTTGCCGAGGGGTGGCGGATGAACCCTGGGCAGCGTCGGCGCATGTCGCTGCGCACAGTATGGCGGATGACCCGTGCGGGGCGTCCGCCAGTTATCTGAGTTTCGTCAGCCGAAGGCTGGGCAGTCCTGGGGTGCCGGCGGGGCAGAAGTTCGGCGTCTGGTTAGGATCTTCTCAGTGGAGGGTCTATTTCTATGCTCACGCTGGGACTGGCGCCCCCACGCGGCTGTGAACCGCGTCGGGTGACCTGGTACTCGCCGACCACGATCCCGCGGCCCGTGCTGGCCGCCACATTCGCGGGGTGCGCCGCCTTCGCTGGCGGGCTTGGCCTGATCAGTCACTATGCGCCGCAGCGGCTCTGGGGGTTGTTCGCGGCCCCGGCGTACCTGCTGGCGGCCGTCGCCATTCTGGCCTGGAAGTCGTCGCGCGGCGTGGATCTGGCCCTGGTGCTCGGCTTCGGCGGCGCGCTCGCCGCGCCGCTGTCCGTGCTGGCGATCCAGGGCAGGTGGCAGCCGGAGGTGGGCGTCATCACCCGCAGCGCGCGGCTGGTCATGATGCATGGCTCCCCCTACGAGGCTCCCGCGGTCCTCGCCGCCTCGCACGACCCGAACATCTACAACCCGTACCTGCCGGTGATGACGCTGTTCGGGATCCCACGGGTGCTGCTTGGCCAGGGGCTGCCCACAGACCCCAGGATCTGGTTCTGCCTGGTCTTCGTCGTCGCTTTCGGGCTGGCCCTGGCCCTGGCGGGCGCGCGGGATGTGCTCCGCTGGACCGCGCTGGTCACCGCCACGCCGGTGATCGCCTTCTCGCTGACGGTCGGCGGTACCGACGTGCCGGTGCTCGCCCTGCTGTGCCTGGGTTTCGCGCTGATGTGGCGCCGGCCGCGCCCGGTCCTGGCTGGAATCGTGTTCGGGCTCGCGGCGGCCACCAAGGCGACCGCGTGGCCCGGGCTCGTGGTCGCGATGACGCTGCTAGCCGTGCGGGACGGCAGCCGGTCGACGGCCCGCTTCGCGCTGGCCGCCCTCGCCTCGGCTGCGGCCTTCATCGGCCCGGTGGCCGCGCTCTGGCCGCGCACCCTGGTGCAGAACACCATCCTGTTCCCGCTCGGCCTGGCCAGCATCAAATCGCAGGCGGTCAGCCCGCTGCCGGGACACCTGCTCGCCGACACCGGGCACGTCGGCCGGATGATCGCTGTCGCGGCGCTGGCCCTGTCCGGGTTGGGCATCATCGTGTCTCTCATCGTCCGCCCGCCACGGGACGTCCCCTCGGCCACGTGGCGGCTCATCATCGGGCTGGCCCTGATGTTCACGCTGGCCCCGGCCACCCGGTTCGGTTACTTCATGTACCCGCTTGGCCTGTGGGCGTGGCTGGCGGTTTCCATGCTGGGCGGACAGAGCCCAGGCGTGGACGCGGAACGAGAACGCTCGGCCCCTGCCCTGGCAGGCGGGGGCAGCTAGTCCCGCTGGCCCGCCGCGGCGGCGCCGTCAGGGAGCGAACGCTTTCGCATCTGCGCAGATGTTCGTGCTGCCGGTGATGCCGCCATAGGTGGGGGTGAGGTTGGTCGCCGCTGCCGGGCTAGCCGACGGCTTCACGCTGGACAGGCCGTTGAAGCTCGACCCGACGACCAGGGTGATCGTTCCCGCCTGCAGGGCGGTGTTCTGCTTCAGTGTGGCGCCGCCGCTGACCGCGGCCTTGAGCGTATTCACCTCAGCCGCTTGGGTGGCTGAACTGTACTCGATGACGCTGGTGGTGACGCCGAAGCCGGGGACGTCGCCGTGGCCGATGACGGTGAAGCCCGCGTTGGTGAGTTCGTTGCTGACGGTGGAGGCGAGGCCGGCGGTGCCGTCTCCGTTGAGCACTTCCACTTTGACCTGGGAGGGGCTGACCGTGGCGGCCGCGGACGGCGCCGCGGCCTTGGCGGCGGGCGTGAGCACGGTCTTGTCAGTGGCGATGGCCTGGAAGAGCTGATCCGCCGCGGGCTGCGTCCACTGCACCTTGTTGGGGTCGGCCGCGTACAGCCCATTCGGTACCGAGACGAAGTCCACAGCGCTGGAATTGAGGGACCTCATGCTGTCCGCGATCTTCAGCATGGTGGCCGGGTCCAGGCCGCTGTCGACGGTCATCGACTTCGCGGCGTCCGAGACGACGTTCAGGATCCTGGCCGGGTCGGCGAGCAGGTTGGTGCTCTTGAGCTTCTGCACCACGGCATCCAGGAAGAACTGCTGCCGCTGGATGCGCTCCAGGTCAGAGCCGTCGCCGACGCCCTCGCGGGCCCGGACGAAAGCGAGCGCCTGAGCCCCGGTAACCACCTGCTTGCCGGCCGGCAAGTTCAGCCCGGCGGCCGGGGCGTTGATCGCCGTAGGCAGGCAGACGCTGACCCCGCCGACATCGTTGATGATCGACTGGAACCCGCTGAAATTGACCTCAACGAAGTGCTCGATGCGGATGTTCGTCAGCTGCTCCAGGGTCTTCCACACGCACACCGGGCCGCCGTAGGCGAACGAGGAGTTCAGCGGCTCCAGGCCGCTCTGTGCCTGCTGGCCGGGAAAGCCGTCCTTGGTGTCCGCCGCGCAGGCATAGATCGGGATCATCGAGTCCCGTGGGAAGCTGATGATGTCGGCGCGCTGATGACCGGGCGCGATGTGCAGCAGCATCACGGTGTCTGAGCGCGCTCCGGTGATGACACTGGCGTTGCCGTGGCCGTTGCTTCCGGCCCGGCTGTCCGAGCCGAGGACCAGGATGTTCAGCGCCGCCGTGTAGGGAGGCCGGTGCTTGCCGAGGTCCGCGGAGCTGACGGCGACGCGCTTGATGCTGCCGTACACCGTCCTCCACCTCGCGTAGGCGACCAGCGACGTGGAGACCACGAGGACGGTGGCCAGGATGGCGGCTGTGCCGAGCACTGCTTCCTTGCGCAGCCCGCGCCGGCGGCCGGTCGCCATGCCTTTCGGCTGGCGGTCGTTCCGGTCGCCGCCGCCCTGGCCGCCCCGGCCGCGTCCCGCCGCGTTCTGGGGGCCTCTCCCGCGCCTGCGCCGACCATCATTCACCTGGTCAGCGGGCTGCTCCCGGGATGAAAATCGGCCGCCGACATCATCGGGATGGTCGGATCGGCTCATCGCTCCTCGGCGCATGGTGGGGGGGGACGCAGGGGGATGCGTTTCATCATTGTTCAACGCGAGGCTATGTCATGTAGTGCCAATCGGATGAATCGGTCACGGGGCTTACACGGATTGCAGCCCCGTCCCCTCTACAGTGGGGACCGTGCGCTTGGGAGTCCGCCTCGCCGGCAAGACAGCCCTCATCGGCAAGACAGACAACACAGAAGAGAGCAGCAGTCCTCGGGCTGGGCCTGTTGCCAACTCGCGACCGGTGTCCCTGGTCGCGGGCCGCAGTTTCGCCCGGCTCACGGTCGTTCCGCCGCTACTGGTGATCGCGTGGCTGGTGCCCGGGATTCCGCTGCTGCTGGCCGGGCGCTTCCTGCCTATCCCCATGGTCCTGATCGCCGCGCCGCTGGCCGCGATCCTGATGGTCGCCACCTTCCGCGAGACACCGGGCCGCTGGCCGGGCCCGGCCCGGGCGGCGGGGGATGCGCAGCAGAGCCCGACGCGGGCCTGGACCGCCTGGTGGGGACTGGGCGGCACGATCGTGGTCGCGGCCGGATTCGCCGCCTGGCAGATCCTGCTGAACTCGCCGCAGATCATCGTGCTGCGCGATCCCGGGGCGCTGTTCCAGTTCGGCTACTGGATCGCGGAGCACGGGTCGCTGCCCGTTCCGCAGTCGCTGGCCGCGTTCGGTGGCGCCCACCCCGGGCTGACCTTTTCCAGCACGGGCTTCTCCCCGCAGCCCGCGGGGCTCGTTCCCCAGCTCCTGGCGGGCTTGCCGGTGATCCTCGCGGCCGGCTTCTGGACGCATGGGATCGCCGGCGCTGTGCTCGTCAGCCCGGTCCTCGGGGCGTTCGCGGTGCTCACCTTCGGCGGCCTCGCGGGCCGGCTGGCCGGCCCGCAGTGGGCCCCGCCGGCCGCCCTGGTGCTCGCGCTGACCCTGCCGGAGCAGTACACCAGCAGATCCGCGTTCGCCGAGCCGCTAGTGCAGGTGCTGCTCTTCGGCGGCCTCTGCCTCGTTATCGACTCGGTCATCACCGACTCGCTCGCCGCGCGGGCCGCCGGGCCCACGCGGCCCTTCGGGCGATGGTCGGCGCTGTCGCTCAGGTGGCTGACTTCAGGCGCCGCAACGGCGGCCATCGGCGGGCTGGCCCTCGGCTTGGCCTCCGTCGTGATGATTGGCTCGCTGGCCACTGTGCTGCCGGGCATCCTGTTCGTCGGCGCGTTGGTGGCCGGCCGGAGATACCAGGCCGTTCCGTTGGGTGGGGGGTTGCTGGTCGGCGCGGGCTGCGGGCTTGCCGCTGGTTATCTGCTGGCCCCCAGCTACCTGCGGGGCCTGGGGCCCTCGCTCCGGGACCTCGGGCTGATCGCCGCCGGGCTGGCTGTGGTCGCGGCTGCGGGTGTCGGGTTGGCGCGGTACAACCCGTCCCGGCGGCTGGTGCGGCGCCTGCTGGCCGCGCGGCCGCTGCGCTGGCTGCCCGAGGCGGCCGTGGCGGTCTGCATCGCGGCGCTGATCGGCTTCGTGATCCGGCCGTATCTGCAGACCGTCCGCGGCGACAGGAGCCAGGCCACCGACGCCTACGTCGCCGCGTTGCAGCGAGCGCTGGGCCTGGCGACCGATCCAACGCGGCTGTACTCCGAGCACAGCCTGTACTGGGTCATCTGGTACATCGGCCTGCCAGCCGTGCTGCTCGGCTGGTTCGGCATCGCACTGCTGGCCCGCCGGTGCTTGCGTGCGCTGCTTACCTGGCGCGATCCGGACGCTGCGGCGCGCATGTGGGCGCTCCCGCTGGTGATCATCGGCTGGGGTGTGGCCAGCGTGCTGTGGCGGCCGGGCACCGTGCCCGATCAGCCGTGGGCCAGCCGCCGGCTGGTGCCCGTGCTACTACCGGGGCTCATCCTCTGCGCCATCTGGGTGTCGTCGTGGCTGGCGGCCCGCGCCCGTGAGCGTGGCGCCGGGCATGGAGCGGTGGCCACGGCCGCGGCATGCTTCGTGGTGGCTCTGGTGCTGCCAACGGTCCTGGCCACCTTCGGGTTCGGGCTGACCTTCGCGCCGCAGGCCGGCGCGGGGCGGTCAGCCACCGGCGGCTTGGCCCTGAACCGGGTCGGCGCCGGGCAGGCGGCGGCCGTCAGCGGCATATGCGGGACGCTCAGCTCGTCAACGTCGGTGGTGATCCTCGACCAGGCGGCCGCGGACCAGTTCGGCCAGGTAATAAGGGGAATGTGCGATGTTCCGACGGGTGTCATGGCGGGAGCGTCGCCGACCGAGGTGCAGGCGGTGGTGAGTGGTATCACCGCTGCGGGCAGGCATCCTGTCCTGATCGGCTCCGGCTCCGCCGAGTTCACCCGTTATGGATTCTCGCCGAGCAAGGTGCTCGATCTCACCACCACGCAGGACGCGCACTACCTGACCCAGCCTCCGACGGCGCCCTGGCGGGTCAGGTACGTGCTGTGGGAGTCGACACCCGGATCGCCGATCACCGGAGCGTGAGCCGCGGGCGCCGAGCGATTTGCCTCGGGCTGCGGCAGCCCATACAGTAAAGGCACAGCGACGCGGGGTGGAGCAGTTCGGTAGCTCGCTGGGCTCATAACCCAGAGGTCGCAGGTTCAAATCCTGCCCCCGCTACCAGTAGTTGCAGGTGAGAGGCCTGATCGCCAGGACGGCGGTCGGGCCTCTTGATCGTTAGTCCGCGGTTCGTCCGTGGGATCGGGCCCAGGAGTGCGGCACCTGGCGGGGGAAGCTGGCACGGAAAGGCATCGCAGGCGAGCGGAACGGTGGACGTGGCGGCTGCCGATGCCCATGCCGTGGGGGAAGGATCTTGACCATCCGGTGCGCCCATTGAGCTCCTGGG
>CZLB01000442.1_pt1 | contig 10910 bp, 9 predicted proteins | sample 1122421 | NCBI WGS metagenome assembly CZLB01 (sample SAMEA3539301, study PRJEB10725) | soil metagenome | biome: tundra; feature: field; material: soil | place: USA | collected 2010-05 | depth 0.15 m | reverse complement strand
GTGCGGCAGTGACGGCCGCTAGCTGCACATGCACACTTTGATGGTAGGCGGCGAGCACCCGGAGCGCGCGAGGGCAGCTGCCCATATAGGGTGCTATTTCCCAGGTATTCACAAAGCGGTTAACACCCGGACACGACTAGTTTGCCCAGATGAAACCGGATACTTCCAGGTCAGACGGGCCACGGCTAGCTAAACCGGCGCGATCTGGGCCCTCGGCAGGCGGCTCAGCGTCCCTGCGCCCGGACCGCCTCCGCCGCCGCTACGGCTGCCTGTGGATCAAGGTACGTGCCGCCCGGCACCTCCGGCCGGAAATCCGGGCCGATGTCATAGAGCAGCGGGATTCCGGTCGGGATGTTCAGCTCGGCGATGTCCGCGTCCCCGATGCCGTCCAGGTGCTTGACCAGGGCGCGCAGCGAGTTGCCGTGCGCAACCACGAGCACGGTCCGGCCCGCGGCGAGATCCGGGACAATCGCGTCGTGCCAGTACGGCAGCATCCGTTCCAGGACGTCCTTGAGGCACTCCGTGCGCGGCCTGAGTTCCTCGGGCAGGAGCGCGTACCTGGCGTCATGGGCCGCCGACAGCGGTGCGTCGTCGGCCAGCGGCGGGGGCGGCGTGTCGTAGGAGCGCCGCCACAGCATGAACTGCTCGTCCCCGAACTCCTCCCGGGTCTGGGCCTTGTTCTTGCCCTGCAGCGCGCCGTAGTGGCGCTCGTTGAGCCGCCAGGACCGGCGCACCGGAAGCCAGAGCAGGCCCGCGGACTCAAGCGTGAGGTTGGCTGTCTGGATCGCCCGGGTCAGCACGGAAGTGTGCACGATATCGGGCTGGATGCCCGCCTCACGCAGCAACCCTCCGCCGCTCGTGGCCTCGCTCGCGCCGCGTTCCGACAGGCCCACGTCCACCCAGCCGGTGAAGAGCCCCTCGGCGTTCCACTCACTTTCGCCATGCCGCAGCAGCACCAGCGTCGTCATGGACAAGAGCCTAGTGCTGGCACACCGATGGGCAAGCGGGAACACCCCGCAGCGCGGCGGGGTTCATCAGGCGGAGGTGCATGACCGTGCCCCAACCCTCTCCCCGGCGGATCGCGACCCTGAGCGTCCATACCTCTCCGCTTGAGCAACCAGGCACCGGGGACGCCGGGGGGCTTAACGTCTATGTGGTCGAGGTAGCCAAACGGCTCGCCGCCCGCGGAGTCGAGGTGGAGATTTTCACCCGCGCAGTGTCGCGTGATGCCCCGCCTATCGCCGAACTTGTCCCCGGAGTACTCGTGCGGCATGTGGCCGCGGGCCCGTTCGAGGATCTCGACAAGGCCGACCTCCCGGCCCAGCTCTGCCATTTCACCTTTGAGGTGCTGCGTACCGAGGCGGCCTATGCCCCGGGCCGGTATGACCTCGTGCACGCGCATTACTGGTTGTCCGGCCAGGTGGGCGCCGTGGCCAAGGAGCGGTGGGGAGTTCCGCTCGTCCAGTCCATGCACACCCTGGGACGAGTCAAGAACGCGGCCCTGGCCTGGGGGGACGCGGCCGAGCCCGAGATGAGGATCCGGGGGGAGGCAGAAGTCGTGGCGACCGCGGACCGGCTCGTCGCGAACACCGACGAGGAAGCCCGTCAGTTGATCGGCCTGTACGGGGCCGACCCGGCGAAGCTCTGGACGGTGAACCCTGGGGTCGATCTCTCGGTGTTCAGGCCCGGGCCGGCCGCGGAAGCCCGGCGCAGGCTGGGCCTGCCCGTCGATCAGCCGGTCGTGGTCTTCGCGGGCCGGGTGCAGCCACTCAAGGCGCCCGACGTGGTGCTGCGAGCCGCCGCCCTGCTGATCCGCGAGGATCCCGCGCTGGCCCGCACGCTGACCGTGGCATTCGTCGGCGGGCCGAGCGGGACCGGGCGTGCGGACCCCGATGGCCTGACCGAACTGGCCCGCACCCTGGGAATCGCTGACCTGGTCCGGCTCGAGCCGCCGTGCCCGCAATCGGAACTCGCCGACTGGTACCGGGCCGCAACGGTGGTCATGGTGCCGTCGTACTCCGAGTCGTTCGGCCTGGTGGCGGTGGAGGCCCAGGCATGCGGCACGCCGGTGCTCGCTGCCTCCGTCGGCGGCCTGCGCACGGCCGTCCAGGACGGCGTTTCCGGCGTGCTGGTGGAAGGCCACGACCCGGCGGCCTACGCGCGGGTGCTCCGGGACCTGATCGTTGCCCCGGAACTGCGGGAACGGCTGTCCCGGGGCGCCGTGGCCCACGCCTCCCGGTTCGGCTGGAACGGAACAGTCGACCGGCTGATGGCGGTCTATGCCGGCGCGATGAGCAACGCCGAGGCCGCGGACAGGTTCACCCGGGCCCTGCCCACCTGACCTGGCTGGCAGGATGGGAGTCATGGATGACGTGGCCGCCCCGCAGGTGACGCGGGCGGACGCCGCCGCAGCGATCGAGTCGGCCCTGGCCGATCTCGGGCTGGCCTGGGAGAGCCCGCAGCCGGGAAGTTACCTGGTCCGGCTGGAGGGGAAGCACAAGCTCGCCACCATGACCTGGCTCATCACTGGGACCCACAGCCTGCACGTCGAGGCGTTCTTCTGCCGGCAGCCCGACGAGAACCACGCCAGGTTCTACCGGTTCCTCCTCGGCCGCAACGGCCGGATGTACGGGGTGCATTTCGCACTGGACCCGGTGGGGGATGTCTACCTGGTGGGCCGGCTCCCGCTTGGCTCCGCGTCCGCGGACGAGATCGACCGGATCCTGGGCTGTGTGCTCAGCTATTCCGACGAGAATTTCGACGCGGCGCTGGCCCTCGGCTTCGCTTCGTCTATCCGCAAGGAGTGGGCGTGGCGGCTGAAGCGGGGCGAGAGCCTAGCCAACCTGCGCGCCTTTGCCGCCCTCGCGGATCCTGAGCACGGCTCGCCGGGCGGCGGCCCGGACCAGGATCCGGGAAACGGAAACTGACCGGCCAGGTAGGAGCGGTCATCGCTGCGGCGGGGAGATGGAGCCGGGCGGTGGGATGACACCGGGCCCGGACACCGAGCAGGCCAGCGCGCCGGGATCGGAATCGAGCAACGGCTTGGCCAGGGGCGGCGGCTCGGCGAAGGCCGGCCTGCGCAGGTCGAGCATGTCCAGCATGCCGCCCGCGTTGGCGTCGCGGTAAGTCAGGGCCGGGAGATTCCACTTGGTCTCCACCAGCTTCAGGATGCTCGTGTGGTCGTAGACATGGTGTGAGACGTAGCGGGGGCGCGCCCACGGCGACACCACCGCGCACGGCACACGGAATCCGTACCGGGCAAACCCGTCGTAGGCCGTTCCCTGCCCGGCCGGCACCTGCGGCGCGATGCTGTCCGGCGGCACGGCGGGCGGCGGAGGGACATGGTCGTAGTAGCCGCCATGCTCGTCGAAGGTCCAGATCAGGAGGGTGCGGTCCCAGGCCGGGCCGGCCACGACCGCGTTGATCACCTGGGCGGCGAACGCCTCTCCCTGGGCGATGTTCTGCGGGTTCTCCTCGTCCTGCGTGCCGTACTCGGGTTCGACCAGGCAGACGTCCGGCAGGGTGCCCGCCGCCGCGTCGGCGAAGAACCCCGCGATGGGGACAACCTTCGAGCCGAGGTTCTTCAGGTACAGCGGGGGATACAGCTCGGTGGTGGCGAGATTGGTGTAGTAGTCCTTCCAGGTGAGGCCGTTCGCGTCAAGCTCATCGAAGATCGTCCCGTTCGGCGGGTAGTCGGTCAGCGCTGGGGTGGTGTCGTCGACCTGGCCGATGGAGGTGGCCGCGAGGAGGTAGCGCCGGTTCGGGTAGGTCTGGCCGAGCATCGAGCAGAAGTACCGGTCAGCTATCGGGAACGCCGACGCCAGGGAGTAATAGAAGGGCAGGTCAGCCTGCTCCCAGTAGCCCATCGCGACCGGACCGCTGCCGGACTCGACGAACCCGTCCAGCTTGCCGCCGTCGTACTGGGTATGGCTGGCCAGCCAGTCCTGGGCGGGATGCCCGGAGAGCTGGCAGGTGGTGGGCATCCGGAAGGCATGCTGGATCCGGCCGTCCGGGTAAGGGTTGGACGCCAGCGGCTGGCCGTTGCGGCCAAACCGGAAGCCGTCGGCGTCCCGGCGGCGGAGCATGCCCAGGTGGTTGTCGTAAGAGTGGTTCTCCATCATCAGCACGACGACGTGCCCGATCTGGGGGATGGTGTCGGTTCCCGGCGCCAGCCGCGGGTACGGAAGCGACCCAGGTGCGCGCAAGTGGGCCTGGCCCGCTGCGCCTGAAGAAGACCTGGGCACCGCCCGCCATGCCCCGGAGCCAGCCAGCGCTCCCCCCATCAAGCCGGCCTTCAGCAAGGATCGCCTGCTCGGCCCCGCGTTATCCGGTGCTGCCTGCCGGCTGCCCATGATGACCCATCCCGTCCTCGTGGCCGCGATCCGGGCGAAAGTGTCCCAGGCGGCGAGTACGGCGGAGTGGCCGCCATGTGACAAATCGTCGACAATCGTCCGTCGCTTCGGGATGGCGGGCAACCCCGTAGTTCACCGGCCGCGGGCTCAGGGTGCGGAGAGCCTCAGCTTATGACCTGACGAGCCGGGTAATCGCCTCGGCCGCCTCGTGGATCGAATCACGGGCCTCGTCCCCACCGGCCCGCACGGCCTCCGTCACGCACGTCCCGAGGTGATCCTCCAGCAGGCCGAGGGCAACCGCCTGGAGGGCCCGGGTCACCGCGGAGACCTGAGTCAGCACATCGATGCAGTAGACGTCCTCTTCCACCATCCGTTGCAGGCCGCGAACCTGGCCCTCGATCCTGCGCAGCCGTTTGAGGTAGGCGTCCTTATCCTGGGTGTAACCGTGCATGGAGCGAGGATACGTGGGCACACCGAGAGAACCCAGCCCCCGGCCGCGGCCCGAGCCGCAGGTGGAAGGCGGGCTGAACTTTCCAGGCCGGCCGGACGTTGGAAAGGTGGCCGCCTGGCGCCGAGTCACCGGTGGCCGACAGCCCCTGCTGGCGGTGGCCGTCGGCCAGCAGGTCTTAAGGAAAATAGAAGATCTTGAGGAAGACTGCTGCCGATTCACGACAGGCATTAGGGTCTGTCTGATCTGCTAATAAATGTCATGTGCCCGATGCGCTGGCGCCGGCGCACCCACCGTGGCACTGCGGGAGGATGGGCTCATGCGGCGAGATGACGTACGTTTCGCGGTGGCCGCCCGCGAGGACGGGCTGCGCCGGGTCAAGAGCCTGACCACGCGCATTGGCGCAGTTGGCGTGGTGTCGTCGGCGGCCATCGCCGTGGCGCTCGGCCACCCGGCCGGGGCGGCTGTGCACGCCGCGACCGGGAACGGCACCGCCAGCCAGAACCGGACCGGACGCAACGGTAATAGCCCAAGCTCAAGCACCGCACCGGGAAACTCAGCGCAGGGCAGTTCACAGCCGAGCAGCTCCCCGTCCAGTAGCTCACCGCCCAGTAGCTCACCGCCCAGCACCCCCCCATCCAGCAGCTCACCGCAGGCCAACTCGCAGCCGAGCAGCCCGCCCCAGGCACCCGTGCAGAACCCGGCGCCGACGGCAGCTCCTAGCCAGGCGGTGTCGGGGGGCTCATGACCTCGGCGGTCCTGGCCGGGTCACTGGCCGGCGCGCTGCACACGGGCAGCATGCCGCACGGCCTCGCTGAGCACGGGACGGTCGCCGGGCACGGGGCGATCGTGGTGACCTCATCCACGCCGCTCTGGTACGCCACCAGGGCCACCGGCCTGGTGGCGCTCGTGCTGCTGACCTCGAGCATGGCGCTCGGCCTGCTCACCTCCGTGCGTTTCGAGCAGCAACGGTGGCCCCGGTTCATCACGATCGGCCTGCACCGGAGCGTGTCGCTGCTGGCCTGTGCCTTCACCGCGGTGCACATCGTGACCACGGTGCTGGACAGTTTCGTGCCGATCGGGCCCGCGGACGCGTTCGTGCCGTTCATCTCCGCCTACCGGCCGATCTGGGTGGGGCTCGGCGCCATCGCCACCGACCTGCTGATCGCGCTCACGGTGACCAGCCTGCTGCGGGCGCGGATTCCCTACCGGAACTGGCGGCTGGTGCACTGGGCTGCGTACCTGTGCTGGCCAGTCGCGGTCATGCACGGCCTGGGCACCGGGACCGACACCATGACCCGGTGGGTGCTGGCGCTGACCCTCGCCTGCGTGGCCGGGGTCGCCTGCCTGGTGGCCTGGCGGCTGGCCCAGGGCTGGCCGGAGCGGGCGGGATTGCGTGTCGCGGCCGCGATCACGCTGGTGACCGTGCTGATCGCGGCTGGTGCCTGGCTGATGGCGGGCCCGCTGAAGCCAGGCTGGTCCCACCGCGCCGGGCTGCCGGCGCCGACCGTCACGACGCGGCCGCATTCCCCGGCGGCCGGTGCCAGCGGGCGGGACTCGCCGGGTTCGCAGGCCATCTCATGAACCAGCTCCGTGGCCCGGTGCCGGACCGGCGTATGCCGCCGGCCGGCCAGCTGCCCCGGCTGATCAGCCGGGGCACCCCGCTCGGGCTGCGCGCGCACGTCGCGCGGTACGGCCCTCCGCCAGCTAGTGGCGGAAGGCGGCATGGCGGGGCACCGCAGCTGATCGCCAGCGTCGAGCGGGCCGGGCTGACCGGGCGTGGCGGCGCGGGTTTCCCCACCGCACGCAAGATGCGCGCCGTCGCCGGCGGCCGTGGGCGCAGCGGGCCCCCGGTGGTCGTCGCCAACGGTGTCGAGTCCGAGCCCGCGAGCGGCAAGGACGCGATCCTGCTCAGCCACTCCCCGCACCTGGTGCTGGACGGCATCGCGGCAGCCGCGGCGGCGGTAGGCGCCAGCGAAGCGTACCTGTGCGTGGACGACAGCCACCCGCAGCGGGCTGGGCGGCTCTCGGCGGCGATCGCGGACCGCGCGGACGCGGGGATGGGCGAGGTGCCTGTTCAGCTGGTGGCTTTCCCCCACCGGTATGTGGCCAGCGAGGAGTCGGCGCTGGTGAATTTCCTGAACGGCGGCTCCGCGCTGCCCGTGTTCGTACCGCCGCGGCCGTTCGCGCGCGGCGTCGGTGGCCGGCCCACACTGGTGAACAACGTGGAGACGCTGGCGCACCTCGCCCTGATCGCCAGGTACGGCCCGGACTGGTTCTGCTCCGTAGGCACGCAGGCCGCGCCGGGCTCCGCGCTGGTGACGATCAGTGGTGCGGTGCGCAGACCTGGAGTGTACGAAGCCGCCCTGGGCACCCGGCTCGGGGACCTGATCGCGCTGGCGGGCGGGGCGGCGGAGGCACCGCAAGCGATCCTGTCTGGCGGCTACTTCGGCAGCTGGCTGCCGTTGCCCGCCGCCGTGGACGTTCCAGCCAGCCACCCCGGCCTGCGGTCGGCCGGGGGCGCGTTCGGCGCCGGCGTCCTGATCGTGCTCCCAGCATCCGCCTGCGGCATCGCGGAGACCGCGCGGGTCTTCCGCTATCTGGCGGGCCAGAGCGCCGGCCAGTGCGGCCCGTGCCGTTACGGGCTGCCGGACATCTCCCGCGCGCTGGACCATGTCGCCTGGCAGGGCGGCGACGAGCGGGCCGACGCCTGGATGCGGGAGCTGCTGCCGCTGGTGAAAGGACGCGGGGCATGCCGTTTTCCTGATGGGGCGGTCGCCCTGGTCGCGAGCGCGCTCCAGGTGTTCGGCGCGGATCTGGAGAACCATCTACGGTACGGGCCGTGCCCGCGGGTCGGCCGGCCACCCGTGCTGCCGGTCCCCGGCGAGCCCCAGCCGAGCCGACCGGGGTCCCGGTAGCCGTGCGCCGGCTGCTGCGGGTCAACCCGATCGCCTGCGACGCGCACGGAGTCTGCGCCGACCTGCTTCCCGAGCTCATCGCGCTGGACCCCTGGGGGTACCCGGTCATCGCGCCAGGTCCGGTTCCTGACGATCTGCTCCCGCACGCTCGCCGTGCGGTGACCGCGTGCCCCACCCTGGCCCTGCGGCTGGAAAGCGAACGCCGCTCCCGGGCCTAGCCACCCGGCCGCATCGCTAGGCTTCCCGGAGGCGCGGGACCGACCAGGGACACAGGACTTGCTCTAAGCGCTGGACTTACTGAAGCACTGGACTTACTCGAGCACGGGCGGGGAGGGTGGATGGGACCATTGGGCGGGCTTCGGGTCATTGAGATCGCGAGCCTGGCGCCAGCGCCATTCGGCTGCATGGTTCTTTCTGATCTGGGCGCGGAGGTTCTCCGGGTGGATCGGCCGGATCGGGCAGGCCGCCAGGCGCTCCCGCCCGTGGACCCGCTCGCGCGGGGCCGCAGATCCATCCGCCTCAACCTCAAGGACGCCGAGGGCGTCGCGGTGCTGCTGCGCCTGCTCGCCGACGCGGACGTGCTCGTCGAAGGGTTCCGGCCCGGCGTCGCGGAGCGGCTCGGCTTCGGGCCGGACGTCTGCCTGGAGCGCAACCCGCGCCTGGTCTTCGCCCGGATGACCGGCTGGGGGCAGGACGGGCCGCTGGCCAGCACCGCCGGGCATGACATCGACTACATCGCGGTCTCCGGCAGCCTGTACCCGATCGGGCGGTCCGGTGAGCGGCCCGTGCCGCCGCTCAACCTGGTCGGCGACTTCGGCGGCGGCGGCATGCTGCTGGCCGTGGGCGTGCTCGCCGCCCTGCTGGAGCGGGAGCGCTCCGGCCGCGGGCAGGTCGTCGACGCCGCCATGGTGGACGGCTCCGCACTGCTGACGTCGTTCATCCACGGACTGCGGGCCGCGGGCGCGTGGCAGGACGAGCGGGGCAGCAACGTGCTCGACGGTGGCGCCCCGTTCTACGACACCTACGAGACCGCCGATGGCCAGCACATGGCGGTCGGCGCCCTCGAACCGAAGTTCTACGACGAGCTGCTGACCCGGCTCGGCCTGGCCAGCGCCGGGCTGCCCGGCCAATACGACCGGTCCGGCTGGCCGGCCCTGCGGGCCCGGCTGGCCCGGGAGTTCGCCGACCGGACCCAGGCCGAGCTGGTCGAGTTGTTCGAGGGCTCGGATGCCTGCGTGGCCCCTGTGCTGAGCCCGGGGGATGCGCCCGCCCATCCGCACAACGCGGCCCGGGGCACGTTCATCAAGGTGGGCGGCGTGATCCAGCCCGCACCCGCGCCGCGGTTCGACCGGACTCCGTGCGCCACCCCCACGCCGCCGACCAAGCCAGGCGCGGACACGGAGGCGGTTCTCACCGGGGCCGGATTCTCGGCCAGCGAGATCACCGCCCTCCGCGACCGCGGCATAGCCAACTGAGGGCGACCGGGACATCGCCTGCTCACCCTGCCGGCCACACCAGTCGCTGCCGCGCGCGCCGATCCGATGCGGGCGGCGCTCAACCGCCGCCAAGCTGGACGGCCTTGACGGCCAGCAGCGCGACGGAGAGCACGAGATAGCCGCGGAGCAGCAGCATGCCCAGCTTGGTTCCCGGTGACCAGACGACCGGCTTGAGCAGCGCCAGCGGCGGCATCCGCCAGCTGGTGCGTTCCTGCGTCGTCATCCGCGCCGGTGCCGGCCGGGCCCGGCCGCCGCGCCGCTGGATGATCTCCAGCCCTAGGCCCGCTCCTCCCCCACCCACAATGAGAGCGATGGCCGTCACGATGGCGACCACGGAGACGTTCACGTTCGGGAACACCGTGCTGATGACGAGCGTGCCGGACAGGGTGAGCAGGACACCGATGATGACGCCGGCCAGCATGTTGAGCCAGCGCTTGTTGACCCAGGGGCCGAGCACCTCCGGGTCGTTGCACAGCAGCAGCAGGAACACGCTGGCGCTGGGCAGCAGCACCCCGGCCAGGGCCTGCACGCTGGTGGTGATCAGTCCGAGCGGTGCCTTGGGGATGAGGACGATGCCCGCGGCCACCACCACGAGAGCGGAGTAGCTCGCATAGAACGGCTTCGCGTCGCGGAAACTGCGGTGCAGCGAATGCTTCAGGCCGAACACGTCACCGAACGCGTAGCTGGTGGACAGGGTCACCGCCGAGGCGCCGATGATGCTCGCGTCGAGCAGCACGATGGCGAACAGCGCCCCGAATACATAGCTGTGGTGTTCCAGCGCTCGGGCCACCCCGAGCGCGTCGGTGAACTTCCCGGCCAGATTCGTGCTGCGGACGGCGAACACGGCCACCACTTCGATGGCGATGGCGCCGGCCACCACGACGACGGAACCCAAAACGGTGTCGGCCCGCTCATAGCCGATGAACCGCGGCGTGATGCGCTTATCGACGACGTTGGACTGCTGGAAGAAGAGCTGCCAGGGCGCCACGGTGGTGCCCACGATGGCGATGATGAGCAAGACTGCGGTCGAGGTGGCGCCCCCCTGGATTCCGGGCACCACGAGGTGGTAGGCGATCGAGCCGTAATGCGGTCCCGACAGCAGGGCCACCGGGTAGAGGACCAGGCTGGTCGCGATGAACAGGAAGATCGCCCGTTCCCAGCGGCGGAAGCTGCCGCTGGCGGTGATGCCGATCAGCAGGACGGCGGTCAGCGGCACCGAGACGTAGGGGCTGATGCCGAAGTAGCGCAGCGCGAGCGAGACGCCGATGAACTCGGTGACGATGGTCAGGAAGTTGAGCAGGAACAGGTCACCGACGCTGAACCAGCCCCAGAACCTGCCGAAGCGCTCGTTGATCAGCCGGGCGTGCCCGACGCCGGTGACCGCACCGAGCCTGACCACCATCTCCTGGTTGACGATCAGCACCGGGATCAGCAGCAGCAGCACCCAGAGCAGGCTGTAGCCGTAGTTCTGCCCGGCCTGGGCGTAGGTGGAGACGCCGCCGGCGTCGTTGTCCCCGACCATGACGATCAGGCCTGGGCCCATGATGGCGAGGAAGGTCACCAGGTGGCGGCGCAGCCCTCGGCGGCTATCGTCGTCGTCCAGCCGGACCCGGCCGAGCGCACCCTCGATGTCGCCGACGTGTTCCTCGTCAAGAACGGCGCTGGGTGCGGCCAGGTTGGGTGCGGCCCGGTTGGG
>CZLB01000080.1_pt1 | contig 11090 bp, 9 predicted proteins | sample 1122421 | NCBI WGS metagenome assembly CZLB01 (sample SAMEA3539301, study PRJEB10725) | soil metagenome | biome: tundra; feature: field; material: soil | place: USA | collected 2010-05 | depth 0.15 m | reverse complement strand
CCACCAGCGTGAGCAGTGCGATCACGCCGAGCGTGGCCCAGCCCGCGGACGCGGCCATCCGCGGCGCCAGGCCGAACAGGGCCACCGCGATCCCGGCCATCAGCCACGCGGCGGGCACCTGCGCGAGCGCCGCCCCGACCAGCCTGGGCAGCTGGGTGGCCACATCACCGGTGCGCAGGCCGTAGGCCAGCCCCGCCGTCAGCCCAGCCGCGGCGAGCAGCACCGCCGGGCCGGCCGCCGCGATCACCAGATGACCGGCCACCCAGCGGATCCGCCCGGCCGGGCTGGCCAGCACGAGCTCGGCGCGCTGCTCGGACTCCTCGCTGCGCGGCCGGAGCGCCGCGGCCATGCCGTACGCCGCCGCGGTCACCCCGAGCATCAGGATCAATGCGGCGAAGTACGCGTCGATAAGTCCGCTGCGTCCGCCGAGCCGGATGATGAAGTCCCGCGCCTGCGCAGAGTTCAGGGCGGCCCCGATGCCCTTGGCGGAGGCCCCCAGGACCGCACCGGTGGCGGCGAAGCCGAACGTCCACCAGAGCAGGGAGACCCGCTGCAACTGCCAGGCGAGCGCGGACGGGCTGCGCAGCCAGCCGGGCGCCCGCGCGCGGCCGGGCCGCGATGGCAGCAGGCCGGCGGCGAGGTCCCGGCGGGCAGCCAGCAGGCAGGCGGCTGCGGTGAGCGCCACGCCGGCCACGAGGGAGAGGACAGCTACCCACCACCGCTCGTCCGCGAACGGCCGCAGCAGCTCCGCCCAGCCGAGCGGCGACGCCCAGGTCAGCCAGGACAGCCCGGACCCGGCGTCGCCGACCGTCCGCAGCAGGTAGGCGAGGCCGAGCACACCTCCGGCGATGCCGCGCGAGGCGCGCGCGCTGCCGGAGAGCTGGGCAGTGACGGCCGCAACCGCAGCGAACACCGCCCCGGTGAGGCCGATGGCTGCCCCCAGGGCCAGCGCGCCGCCCATGGGGAACCCGAGGAGGATCATGGCGGCGGCGATCAGCACGGCCAGAGCCAGGCACGCGCCGAACGCCACCACCAGGCTGGCCGCCAGCGCCGCCTGCCTGCCGAGGACGGTGGAGCCCACCAGCTCCAGGCGGCCCGCCTCCTCGTCCGCGCGGGTGTGCCTGATAACGGTGAAGATGCCCATCAGCGCGGCGCCCACGGCCGCGGCCAGGCCTACTTTCCACATGGTCAGGGCGCCGAGAGAGTCGCCATACACCGGGCCGGCCAGGGCCGTCATCGACGGGTTGCCTCTGAGGCTCGCGGCCAGCGCGGCCCGCTCCGGCCCGGTCGGGTAGAGGCCCTTGAAGCTGTAGGCCGTGCTGGCGATGACGGCGGTGAGGACGTAGAGCCAGGCCGGCAGGAAGTACCGGTCCCGGCGCAGCGCGAGCCTCGCGAGCTCACCCGTTCCAGTCAGCGACGAGGTTCCGTTCCGGCCGGCCGCCCTCGGGGGTGCGGCCACCGCGGTCACGGCGCTGCCCCGTCCGAATACTGCCGCAGGAACAGCTCCTCCAGCGTGGGCGGCTGGCTCACCAGGCTGCGCACGCCGGCTTCCGTCAGCCGCCTGAGCACCTCATCGAGGACGGCATTGTCGACCTGGCACCGTACCCGGGTGCCGACAACGTCCAGGTCGTGCACGCCAGGCAGCCCGTCGAGCCCGGACGGTGGGCGGGCCAGTTCGGCCTGGATGGAGGTCCTGGCGAGGTGGCGCAGGTCGGCGAGGGCACCGGTTTCCACCGTGCGGCCTGCCCGGATGATGGTCACCCGGTCGCAGAGCGCCTCGACCTCGGACATGATGTGGCTGGACAGCAGCACCGTGCGCCCGTTACGCCGTTCCTCCTCGACGCACGCACGGAACGTGGCCTCCATCAGCGGGTCGAGCCCCGACGTCGGCTCGTCCAGGATGAGCAGGTCGGCGCCGGAGGCCAGGGCCGCGACGAGGGCCACCTTCTGCCGGTTGCCCTTGGAATAGGCGCCGCTCTTCTTCGCCGGGTCCAGCTCAAATCGTTCCAGCAGGACGGCCCGGCGCTTCTCATCAAGTCCGCCCCGGAGCCGGCCGAGAAGGTCGATCACCTCGCCACCGGACAGGTTCGGCCAGAGCGTGACGTCTCCTGGGACATAGGCCAGCTTGCGGTGCAGTGTGGTGGCCTCGCGCCACGGGTCACCACCGAGCAGCCGGACCGTGCCAGCGTCCGCGCGGATGAGCCCGAGCAGGATCCGGATGGTCGTCGTCTTGCCTGATCCGTTGGGCCCCAGGAAGCCGTGTACCTCGCCGGAGGCCACGTTCAGATCCAGCCCGTCCAGTGCACAGGTCCGGCCGAACGACTTGCGCAGGCCGTTCACCTCGATCGCAGCGGTCACATTCGCAGCTTACACAAAATTCATGAAATCATGAAAGTAATGAAGTGAGTAAACTAAGCCGGAGAGGCTAGCCCGGTGGGATCGGAGAGGCTAGCCCAGCGGGATGAGGTGGTGCGGCGGTGACCGGCGCCGGGACTCCGCAGCGCGATGCTGTGGCCGTGCGGCGGTTCATCGAGCGCTTCGCCTCCCTGCTGAACGAGTCGGGCCTGCCGCCGATGCCGGCCCGGATCTTCGTCGCCCTGCTGGCCGCCGACTCCGCCCGCATGACCGCGGCCGAGCTGGCCGGGCAACTCGGGGTGAGCCCCGCGGCGGTGTCCGGCGGCGTGCGCTACCTGATCCAGGTCGGCATGGTCAGCCGGGAAAGCGAGGGCGGCTCCCGGCGGCACTACTACCGGGTGCCCGATCGGGTCTGGCCCGAGTACCTGCGGGTGCGGGATCAGGTTGTGCTGCGCTGGGCGGCCATCATGCGGGAGGGCGCCGATGCGCTCGGCGCCAGTTCCCCGGCGGGCGAGCGGCTCGCCGAGTCGGCCATGTTCTTCGACTTCGTCAGCAAGGAACTGCCCCGCATGCTGAGCCGGTGGGACGAGTACAAGGACTCGCACCAGTTCTGATTACCGCCAGGAAATCCTGGATCAGCGCGGCCGGCCGCCGGCCAGTCCTGGGCCTGGCTTTGCCCGAGTGCGGCGCTGCCGCCGTCTTCGCTAGCCTGGCCCCATGATCCTGCCGAGTAACTGCGCCGAGGGGGCGAAGGTCAGAGATGCCCGATGACGAGATCTACGACCCCTCCGACAACCTTGAAGATGATGGAACGCTGGACGCGTCGGACACGCTGGACGGCGACCCCGGTGATGACCCGCTGGACGCGGGGATCATCCCGCCTGACCGGTGGTCGGCCGGGGAGGGGTTCGGCACGACGCTGGCGGAGGAGCGGGCGGGCGAGTCGCTCGACCAACTGCTGGCCGAGGAGGAGCCTGAGCCGGACCCCTACGCGGAGGCCGAGGACGACGAGGACGACGACGGCCTCGCTGATAACGAGCCCGATCCCAGGTCCGGCCGGCTGGTCGCAGCGGATGAGGGTGCGCATCCCGCCGAGGAGCCGGACCTTTTCGCGCACGATGTCGGCATCGACGGCGGCGCGGCCGGCGCGGAAGAAGCAGCCGTGCACGTGCTAGCTGATAACGAAGACGGCTAGGAACGGCCGCCCGCTGTGAAGGTGCCGCGGCTGAAGATCTCAGACCCCGGGCTAACGTCGCTGAAGAGCGCGGCACGCCCGGCGATCGTGATGCCTGCCATGTTCGCGCTGGCCGACCAGGTGATCAAGCAGCCGCAGACCGCTATCTTCGCCGCGTTCGGGTCCTTCGCATTCCTGGTTCTGGCCGAGTTCGGCGGCCCCCCGCGTACCCGTCTCACCGCCTACTTGTCCCTGGCGGGCGCCGGGGTGGTGCTCATCGTCGTGGGCACGTTGTGCTCGGGGAACGCCTGGCTCGCCACGGGGGCCATGGCCGTCGTGGGGTTCGCCATCCTCTTCTCCGGAGTGATCAACGGTTATTTCACGGCTGCCGCGACAGCGGCGATCCTCCTCTTCGTGCTGCCGGTCGCCGTCCCGGCACCCGTCTCCGCCATCCCGTGGCGCCTGGCCGGCTTCGGCCTGGCGGCTGCCGCAGGGATCTGCGCGGTCATGTTGCTGTGGCCGCCGCGGCGGCAGGCGACGCTCAGCAGCGACGCTGCCCGTGCCTGCCTGGCCCTCGCGGACCTGGCTGACAATGCGTTCTCCGGAGACCAGCAGGCCACCGAGGCCCGGATCGCCGCCGCCCGGGAGGCGGTCAAGGCTCTCGTCAGCCGGTTCCAGTCGATGCCGCACCAGCCCACCGGGCCGACCCGGCCGAGGGCGGCGTTCGCTGGGCTCGCCGACGAACTGCGGTGGCTGCTGGAATCCCTGGTGGCCGTGACCGGGCCGACCGGCCCTGAGCTGTGCCCCGAGGAGAACGGCGAGACGATGGCGGCCGCCGCCGCCGCCCTGCGCGCCAGTGGCGCACGACTGACGGGGCGGGGGGACGTTCCCGACACGAGCCGCCTGGAGCAGGCGCTGAAGGTCACCGTCCAGGCGCTCACCCGGCGCATTTCTGAGCTCCCCCCGGCCCCCGACGAGCATGCGCTGGACTCGATGCTCGGGCGGTCGTTCCGGAGCCGCGCGATCTCCTATTCGACCCAGCAGATCGTCAGCTACGCCCTCATCGCGAGCGGCGGGTCACCACCGCCGGTCTCGGAGCCAAATACCGGCGCCGCAAACACCGGCGCCGCAAACACCGGCGCCCCGAACACCGGCGCCCCGAACACCAGCGGCCCACACAGCGTTGCGCCCAACACCAGCGGCCCTAACAGCGGCGGCAGTGATGTGTTGCTGGCGGTGCGGCAATTCGCCGTCGAGCACGCCAGTGCGCGCTCGGTGTGGTTCCGCAACAGCGTCCGCGGCGCGGCCGGGCTGGCCGTCGCGGTGTTCATCGCCCAGAAATCCGGCCTCCAGCACTCCTTCTGGGTGGTTCTCGGGACGCTGTCGGTGCTGCGCTCGAACGCGCTGGGCACCGGCCGGACCATCCTGAGCGCGCTCGCCGGGACGGCCGCCGGGATCCTCGTCGGCGCGGCGATCCTCATCCCGGTCGGCGGCAACGAGACGGTGCTGTGGCTAATCCTTCCGGTGGCGGTGCTGATCGCCGCCTACGCTCCGCGGGCGGTGTCGTTCGCGGCAGGCCAGGCCGCGTTCACCGTCGTCATCCTGATCCTCTTCAACATCATCCAGCCGGTCGGCTGGAAGGTGGGACTCATCCGGATCGAGGACGTCGCGATCGGCTTCGCCGTCAGCCTGGGCGTTGGCCTGGTGTTCTGGCCGCGCGGTGCGGCCAGGCTGCTCCGGGAGAACATCGCCACCGCCTACTCGCGGGCCGCGGATTACTTCGCCGCTGCCGCCGAGCGGCTGACCGGCGGCGGCCAGGCCAGTGATCCAGGCCACGCCGGAGACGCCGCCGCCGCCGCCGTGCATCAGCTCGACGACTCGTTCCGCCAGTACCTGGCCGAGCGGTCCGCGAAACGGGTGGACCCGGAAAGTGCGGCGAGGATCGTCGCGGGCGCCGGACGGGTACTGCGCGCCGGGCGATCGATGGCCGCACTGGACCAGATGGGGGAGACCGGCGGGACCACGACGCTGGACGGGACCAGGGCCGGCAACGGGAGCCCAGGGTGGTCCGGGGCCGCCCGGTGCGGCGTGAGCATCGACCGGGAGATCCAGGCGCTGCGCTCCTGGTATGTCACGCTCGGCGACTCCATCGTCAACGGGACGGCGGTCCCCCGGCCGCAGCCCCCTGATCCCGATGGCCGCAGGCAGCTCCTGGAGTGCGTGCGTGATGCGATTGTGAGCGGCGAGGAGTCCGAGCTCCGGGGAGCGCTCCTCGTCCTGTGGGCCAGCCATCACCTGGACGTCCTGCGCCACCTCGAGTCGCATCTCGGCCAGCAGGCGGCCGCGGCGGCCGGCAAGGGAGAATCGGTGAATGGCTGAACCCGCGACGCCGGCTTCGCCCTTCTCCGAGCGCACCGCCTGGGCACGGAACCTGGAGACGCCGCTCCGGCAGTTCCTGCGCACCGAGACCGGCAGCGCGGCAGTGCTGCTCGCGGCCACAGTCACCGCGCTGGCCTGGGTGAACATCGACTCCTCCGCCTATGACGCCGTGTGGGGGACGCACCTGATGGTCCGCCTCGGCGGCGCCGGGGTGTCGCAAGATCTGCACGGCTGGGTCAATTCCGGGCTGATGACGTTCTTCTTCCTGGTGGTCGGGCTCGAAGCACGACGCGAGTTCGACATGGGCGAACTGCGCGACCGGCGCAGGGTCACCCTGCCGCTGCTGGCCGGCGTCGGCGGCATGATCGTCCCGATCGCCATCTATCTCATCGCCAACGCGGGCGCCCCTTCGGCCCGCGGCTGGGGCGCGGCCATGTCCACCGACACCGCCTTCGCGCTGGGCATGCTGGCCCTCGCCGGCCCGCGCTTCCCCGACCGCCTCCGCGCCTACCTGCTCACCTTCGCCGTCGTCGATGACCTGGTCGCGCTCGGGATCATCACCTTCGCCTACAGCGGCCACATCAACGTCCCCGCGCTCCTCATCGGGCTGGCCATCCTCGGGGTGGTGTTCGTCCTCCGGCGCGCCGGGTTCCGCAACGGCCTCATCTACGCGCTGCTCGGGGTGGCGGCGTGGATCGCGCTGTTCAAGTCGGGCATCGACCCGGTGGTGGACGGCCTGGCGATCGGCCTGATGACCTGCGCCTACCCCGCTCCGCGGGCTGATCTGGAACGGGCCACGGATCTGTTCCGGCTGTTCCGCGAGCAGCCGACGCCGGAGCTGGCCCGGTCGGCCAGCACCGGGCTCACCCTGGCCCTGTCCCCCAACGAGCGGCTGCAGCAGCTGCTTCACCCGTGGACGAGTTACGTCATCGTGCCGCTCTTCGCGCTGTCCAACGCGGGCGTCACGGTCAGCTCGAGCTTCCTGGCCAAGGCATACACCTCGCCGATCACGCTCGGCATCCTGCTCGGGTATGTCATCGGCAAGCCGCTCGGCATCGCCGGCACCACCTGGCTGGTCACCCGGCTCAGCCACGGCCGGCTCAGCCCCCCGGTCGGCTGGGCCTCGGTCACCGGGGCCGGCGCGATCGCCGGGATCGGCTTCACCGTGTCGCTGCTCATCGCCTCGCTGGCGTTCAGCGGCGATCAGCTTCAGGAAGCCAAGCTCGGCGTGCTGTCCGCGGCGCTCTGCGCGTCCGGGCTCACCTGGCTCGTCTTCCGGGTGACCGAGATGCTGCCCAAGCCGCTGAAGCTGCGGGCGCTGCTCGGCACGGCGGAAGTGATCACCGACCTCGCCGTGCCGGTCGATCCCGATCGCGACCACCTGCGCGGCCCACGGGAGTCGCCGGTGACTGTCGTTGAGTATGGGGATTTTGAATGTCCTTACTGCGGCCAGGCGGAGCCTGCCGTCCGCGCACTGCTCGCCGACTTCGGCGATGTGCGGTACGTGTGGCGGCATCTCCCGCTCACCGATGTGCACCCACGCGCCCAGCTGGCGGCGGAGGCGACCGAGGCCGCGGCGAAGCATGGGAAGTTCTGGGACATGCACGACCTGCTGTTCACCCACCAGGATGCGCTCAAGCCCCAGGACCTGGTCCGCTACGCCCGGGAGCTGGGCCTTGACGCCGACAAGTTCTCCGAGAATCTCATGAAGCATGTCGGCGCGGCCCGGGTCGCCGAGGACGTGGACTCCGCCGACCTGAGCACGGTGTCGGGCACCCCGACGTTCTTCATCAACGGTAAGCGGCACTACGGTGCCTACGACATCGACACGCTCTCGGCCGCGGTCAAGGCGGCCCGGGCACGGGCCTACATCGCGTCATGAGGAGGCTCCGCTTGAAAGGACTGGGCCGGTGGGCATGATGAGCGTGGTGGGCCTGGTGCTGCACCCGGGCCGGGACTCCGCCCCGGCGATGGGCACCATCACCGACTGGGCGCGGGACCGCGGCGTGACCGTGCTCGGGCTGGACGGGGAGACCAAGCGGATCACCGGGGATGTCACCGTGTGCACCCCGCAGGCCATGGCGGAGCGCGCCGACCTGCTGGTCAGCCTGGGCGGGGACGGCACCATGCTGCGGACGATGCGGCTGGCCGCCGGTACCGGCACGCCGGTGCTCGGCGTGAACCTCGGCCGCCTCGGCTTCCTGGCCGAGGTCGATGTGCCGCAACTGTCCGCTGCGCTGTCCGCCATCGACCAGCACCAGTTCACGACCGAGCCGCGCGCCGCGGTCTCCGCGGCGTTCGCTGACCAGCGCACCCTGGCCTTCAACGACATCGACCTGGTCCGGATCCCCGGCGACGGCAGGATCGCCGCTGTCGAACTATGCGTCGAGGGAAACCCGTTCGTGCGGTACGCGGCCGACGCGGTGATCGTGGCCACCCCGACCGGCTCGACCGCGTACAGCTTCTCCGCGGGCGGCCCCATCGTCTCGCCCAGCGCGGAGGGCTTGCTCGTCACGCCGGTGGCGCCGCACTCGGCCTTCAACCGGTCGCTGTTCCTGTCCAGCGGCGAGAAGCTCGCGCTCACTGTCCTGGAGGTCAGCGGCGAACTGGCCGTGGAGGCCGACGGCATCGTGGTCGGCCATGTGGGCCCAGGCGACACCATCGACATCACGTTGCTGCCTGCCGCCGGGAAGGTGGTCCGGCTCGGCGGCACCACCTTTTACCAGCGCGCGCAGCGCAGGCTCCGGCTCACCGGGTCAGCCGAAGTCGAGTAACACCGGCCAGCACCGGTACGGTGTGGCACAAACATTCTCGCCGCGTGGGATGGATGACTGGCCATTGATGGTTGGTGTCAATAACAGCGGGTGGGAAACCTTGGAAGGGCTGTGATCATGGTGCGAGATCCGGGAGACCTCTACGAGGTGAGCCCAGACGTGCCGGAACTTGACGGGGCGGCCCTGTTGTACTATCTCGACGGCTTCATCGACGCTGGCGCGGCAGGCAAGCTCCTCACCACGCACCTGCTCGGCACGCTCGAGCACCAGGAGGTGGCCAGGTTCGATGTGGACCGCCTGATCGACTACCGGTCGCGCCGGCCGCCGATGACGTTCGCGAGGGAACACTGGGAGCACTACGACGCTCCGGAACTGGCGATGCATCTGCTCCGCGACGCGGCAGGCACGCCGTTCCTGCTGCTGAACGGGCCCGAACCGGACCACGAGTGGGAGAGCTTCACGGCCGGCGTGCGTGACCTGGCCAGGCGGCTGGGCAGCGAGCTCACCGTCGGATTCCACGGCATCCCGATGGGTGCCCCGCACACCAGGCCGCTCGGCGTGACGGCGCACGGGACCAGGACCGACCTGACCGACGGCTACCCTCCGCTGGTGGACCGGCTCCAGGTACCGGGCAGCGCGGCCGCGTTGCTGGAGTTCCGGCTGGGTGAGGAAGACCGCCCGGCCGTCGGTTTCGCGGTACACGTCCCGCACTACCTCGCCCAGGCGGCATATCCCGCGGCCGCGGTGACCCTGCTCGACTCGGTGGCCCGGGCTACCGGGCTGCAATTGCCCGACGAGGCGCTTCGCGAAGCCGCGGACCAGACCGACGAGGAGATCCGCCGGCAGGTCGAGGGCTCCGAGGAGATCACCGAGGTCGTCCAGGCGCTGGAGCGCCAGTACGACGCTTATGCCGAGGGAGCCGGACGCGACGGCCTGCTGGCCGATGGCGAAGACCGGATGCCGACCGCCGACGAACTCGGCGCCCAGTTCGAGCAGTTCCTCGCCGAGCAGCAGGGCCGCACCGACTCCCCCGACCCCTGACTCGGGGCCGCAGTCAGGCTACTTCGCGGAGCTTTCCGGTGGCCACGTCGAAGACGAAGCCGCGCACGGAGTCGGTGTGCGGGATGAACCGGCTCGCCTTGATCCGCGCGATCGACTGACGGACGTCATCATCGAGGTCGGGGAAGGCCTCAGCCGCCCACGCCGGCTTGATGCCGGTCTCCTTCTGGATGGCCGCCTTGAAGTCGTCGTCGGTGAACGTGAGCATCCCGCAGTCGGTGTGATGGATCAGGATGACCTCGCGGGTCCCGAGCAACCGCTGGCTGATAGTGAGCGAGCGGATCTCGTCGTCCGTGATGACGCCGCCCGCGTTGCGGATGACGTGAGCCTCGCCCTCCGCGAGCCCGAGAATCCCGTAGACATTGAGCCTGGCGTCCATGCAAGCGACCACGGCCACGCCCTTGGACGGGGGAAGGGCCAGTGGGCCCTGGAACGTCGCAGCGTAGCGTTCGTTGTTGGCGAGCAGTTCGTCAGTAACGGTCATCGCCAGTCCTCCTTTGAGTGGTGCGGCTCCTGAGAGTAACCCGCAACGGGCAGGATGCCCGGTCATATCCCTGTTAATCCCATCGGAATAATGGCAGGGCATCGCACCTGTGATCTCCGGCCGGTTCGCCGGGGCGGTCACCGGGGACAACGGGACGACGGGTAGGCGCCGGATGGGGTAGGCGCCGGATAAGGGTATGACCGCCAGGCGGCGGGCACCGGGGGATGCGGCCATGAGCCGATTGATCGCGCGTCAGTGCCTGGCTCCTGGAACCACGGTGCCGCCCGGCGAGGTGCTGGTGGCGACGGAGGTCGGTGATCCCTCGGGAGGCCTGCTGGCCTGCCCGGCCGCACCATTGGTCGGCGGGACTTCTGCTACGCCGCCTCGGACCGGACGGAGACGACCCGCAGCGTCGCCGCATCCTGCGACGTGGTGCTGCTGCTTGGCACCGAGGACGACGCGGACACCCGCTACCTGACCGGCCTCGCCCGGTCCTGCCACGCCAAGGCGCACGCTATCGCCGACGTCACCGAGATCGCCGCGGCCTGGCTGGCGGGAACCTCGGCGATCGGCCTGGCCGAGACGACCTCGGCGGGCCCCGGGCTGGCCGCCCGGGTGGCGCAGGCACTGTCCGGGCTCGGCCCGCTGAGCGTGACCCGGCGCCAGGTCACCACCGAGATCCAGGTCAGGCGCAAGCAGGCTGGCCGCCGGCCGGGCCGGCGGCCAGTGACAGCAGGCCGCGATCGTCCGCGCTAGTCCGGCACGGGGCTAGTGTCCTGGATCTTTGATCCGCTGCAGAAGTCGTCCGAGCGATTCGAGTATTTCTTCCGCGGATTTCGTCCAGATGAATGGCCTGGGGTCTTCG
>CZLB01000030.1_pt1 | contig 11496 bp, 12 predicted proteins | sample 1122421 | NCBI WGS metagenome assembly CZLB01 (sample SAMEA3539301, study PRJEB10725) | soil metagenome | biome: tundra; feature: field; material: soil | place: USA | collected 2010-05 | depth 0.15 m | reverse complement strand
GGAATTAATCCAGATCATGAGCTCTCCGCCTGTTGCCTGCCCGCTAGTAATCGGCGTTTTGTTGAACCAGATGTCGTAAGTCGCGTCCCAGATGCCGCTGCCGGGCAGGGAGGTGGTCCAGCTCGTCAGTGGGTCGTGCAGTGCGGAAACCCTGGCCGGGAGGCCGCTTCCCGGGGTGCAGAGTCCCCAGCTGCAGCCCAGGAATATGTATGGGAAAGCCATCGGCGGCCCGCTCCTGGACCTCGCCGACGACTGGGTGACGGCAAAATTGGGCCACGCATCGGAGTTGCTGATGCACTCCGGCTGGCCGCCGTAGTTGTCATTCCTGATGATGAAGCTCTCGCCAAGCTTGTTTGCGACCGGCATGTGCTGATATTGGCCACATATCGGTGTAACTGACGAAGCGGACACCTGCGGGACAATGAGGAACAATGCACTCAACACCGCGCACCCGGCCCCCCCAGCCACGCCGAATCTGAGATTTTTCCGCAACACAGATCCCCCCGGATGCTGACGGAACTCCCAAGTGTAGTCAGCAGCGGCGAAGGCCCGTATTGCCACCCCAAGGGTGACCCTGACTACAGCCGCTGGGCCCGGTCCATGGCGCCAGGTGCCGCGGCCTGCGGGCGCAGCAGCTGATCGAGCGCGGAGAGCACATCCTCGATCGCTCCGCGGTATACCGACCCCGTCGACGAGTGCGATCGTCAGCACGGCGATGCGTTCCGGCGTGCTCTGCGTGGCGAAGCGGCCGCTGTCGATGCCGAGCCGCACAGCCTCCGCGACCAGGCCGCGCCAGGCACCGTAGTCGCGCAGCGCGTCGGCCCGCATTTCAGCATCTCTGATCTGGTGGCGCGGGACGCTAGTGGCGCAGGAGGCTAGTGGCGCAGAGGGCTAGTGGCGAGATCAGGCTTCCCGACCGTGCCGAGCACCTTCTCAAGAGCCCGGCTGGCGCCTCTCCCCCGGACCTCGAAGAAGTCAACAACCGTGATGGCCGTATCCCGGACATGCTCGCCGCATCGTATCCAGCCGCCGGGTAACTGGGCAGCGCCAGTGTCAGACTGGGCTCGCAGGCAAAGCGCCCTGCGATCGCGGACACCCAAGAGGACACGATGACCATAACGCCCGAGTACGGCGAGGAAGAGCGAATGAGGCAACAGTCCGAGCGTGCCCTGCCCAGGGACCCCGAGGACCGCGCCGAGCAGGAGATCGAAGAGCACGACCGCGCGGAGGCGGAGCTGGGGTACCTCGAACCGGAAGGTAACGAGGCACACGCTCCCGGCGAGGTTTGCGAGCGATGCGGAGCGGTCATTACCGCGAGCCAGGATGTGCGGCGGCTACCAGACGGCCACTGGATACATGAGGTGTGCCCGCCAGATCTCGGCGGGCTATCCGTCGAAGAAGCACAGCGGCCCGGATGAGCAGCCTCCACCGCGACATCACCATCCCGGGGCGGCCCGAGGTACACGTCGTCCGGCCGCTCGGCGCGCGGATCATCGTGCCGGGCCACGGTCCAGTATTCGAAGACCAGGCGCCCATCAACGCCACGCTTGACTACCTGAGATTCGTCCTCGACGTCGCCGCACGCTCTCGTGACGCGGGAATGACTCCGCTAGCCGCGGCCAGGGAAACCGACCTGGGCCGATTCGCTGCCTGGCCGGACGCCGAGCGGATAGTCGGCAACTTGCACCGCGCGTGCGCCGAGCTCGCCGGGGCTCCCTGCGGCGCGGCCATCGACATCGCCGCCGCACTCAGCGACATGGTGGCCTACAACGGCGGAGCCCGCTCACCTGCCTGGCGTGACGGGCGGCCAGAGCGGCACGCCCGGCACGGTCGCGCCGCCTGCTACTCTCGGCCAGCCCGGTGCCAGGTCAGTGGCCTACTTCAGCCCGGCCGCCTTGAAGAACGTGTAGCAGAACGTCCCGTCGGCCTCCGCGGCCCGGTACAGGTCCTTGATCCCCGTCGCCCAGCTCGCCGCGTCCATCAGCCCCTGGCCGACAGCCTGCTCGCCGACCCCCTCGACCATGGCGGTGAAGGTCTTGCGCGTGAAGCCATCGACCAGCGCCGGCCTGGTCGCATCGGCGTAGACCATGCGGGGCGAAACCGTGACATCGCGATAGCCGGCCTGCACCAGCAGCGGATACAACTGGCGCCCGATGAGCGAATCGCCGCCCGCCTGCCGCTGCAGATCGACCAGGCACTGGATGGCCCGGCGGGCATGCACGCTGTCCGGGTGGAAGTAAGCCGAGCCGTGATCGCCTTCGATGACGGTGATCGAGCCACCAGGCTTGAGAACTCGCCTCAGGGCCTCCAGCGTTCCGGCGGGATCCGGCAGATGCTCCAGAACGAAGCACACGAAGACGTGATCGAAGCAGGCCGGCCCGAAGGGCAGATCAAAGATGCTGGCGCGCTCGAAGGTCACATTGCTGAAGCCCGCCGCTTGCACCTGATGCTGCGCCTCGGCCAGCGACTCCCCGGAGATGTCGATGGAGGTGAAGGCCGCCTGAGGGCTGTTAGCGGCCAGGATGACCGTCTGCGCGCCGACCCCGCAGCCCGCCTCCAGCACCAGGCGGCCAGCGGGATACCGCGTATCGGCGTGCAGAAGCTCAGTCAGCGTGGTGGCCTGGTCGGTGAGCCGGCTGCCCTCCTCGGCTGAATACCCGTGGACGTAGTCCATCCCGGGCACTCTAGCCAGCCCAGCCTGGTCACCGCCCTACGGGGCCGCCAGCGAGTCGCCCTCGCGAGGTCAGGCGCTGCGGCGGGCCGCGAGGACCCGGCGGATGTCCGCGGTCTCGTCTTCGCTGTAGCGCTCGAGGATCGCTTCGAGGTCGTTCAGGTCGCGCGGCGAGGTGTAGCTCGCCAGCTCGCGCTCCAGGGATTTGCGTGCGGCACGCGCCGCACGGGCGTCGCGGAGCTCATCACGGATCGAAGTCCACAGGGGGCTCCGTGCCTCAGTGGTGCTCTGCATTTGCTTGTCCTCACGATCGGTGGTCCTTACATATTCGAGTGTGCATGACCACCATCGATGCGTCCAATGACTAGAATGCAAGTGATTCATGACCTAGAATCATGGATGTGGATACGGATGCGCTGCGCTGGTTCCAGCAGGTCGCCGACGGCACGACCGTGACCGAGGTCAGCGAGCTAGAGGCGGTCACCCAGTCCGGGGTTTCGCGCGCCTTGGCGCGCCTGGAGGCACAGATCGGCACACCGTTGCTGCGAAGGTCTGGCCGTATCCTCCGGCTGACCCACGCCGGCTCGGTGTTCAAGCGGCACGTCGACGCCATGCTGCACCAGTTCGACGACGGGATCGCCGCCGTCAATCAGCTTCTCGAGCCCGACACCGGCACCGTGGCCCTGGCCTTCCAGCACTCGCTTGCTACCTGGCTGGTGCCAGACCTGGTCAGAAGCTTCCGCGCCGCTCACCCCCACGTCACATTCCAGCTGACGCAGGTGCGCGACGAACTGCACTCCGCCGCGCTCGACGGCGGGCGGGCCGACCTCGAGATCGGCACCCGCCGGCCGCGCGACCCATCTGTGCACATGCGGTCGATCGCGGTTGAGCCACTGCGCCTGGCCCTGCCGCGCGATCATCAGCTGGCCGGGCGGCAGCAGATTCGGCTGGCCGACGTATCCGACGAGCCTTTCGTCAGCCTGCGGCCCAATTCTGCGCTGAGGAAGCTGAGCGACGAGCTCTGCGAACGGGCCGGGTTCCGCCCGTCCGTTGTCTTCGAGGGCGACGATCTGTCGACCGTCCGCGGCTTCGTAGCAGCCGGACTGGGCGTCGCCATCGTCCCCGCGCCTCGCGCAGGATCACCGGAAGCCGCGACCGGGCCGGTCCTCTACTGCGAAATCCTGGACACCGGGGCAGTAAGGGAGATCTGCCTGACGTGGTCAGCTGAACGACGCCTGCTCCCGGCGGCCGAACTGTTCCGCAGGCACGTCATACGAACCGCTGCCGCCGGGCAGTTCCCCGCCCTCTCCGCCTGAGGCGTCAGCGTCAGCTGATCAATGTCGGGGGGACGGCCAGGTCTTCGCGGCCATACAGCCGGGCTATGGCCGGGGGGTCGTCGCTGGCGCATGTGGCGGCGACCGTGTCGATGAGCAGGTCGTAGCTGGGGCCTGTCTTGGCCTGGTAGCAGGCCTCCATGCGGCCCCATTCGTCCCAGGGCAGCATCTCCAGCTTGCGGAGCGCGGCGACGGCGCATGGGATCCTCGACCAGCACGGCCGGGGCTCCGCGCGCGCTTGATATTCAGCCGCCTGGCAGGCTGTGCCTGTGCTGATTGAGCATCGGGGCAACGCCCCACACGTCCATCCCAGCGCCTACGTGGCGCCCACGGCGGTCCTCTGCGGTGCGGTGCGCATCGGGCCGGACGCGCGCATCCTGTTCGGTGCCGTGCTCACCGCCGAAGATGGCGAGATCCAGGTCGGCGCCCGCAGTGTCGTGATGGAGAACGCCGTGATACGCGGCCGCGCCCGGCATCCGTCGACCATCGGAGACGACGTACTCGTCGGACCACACGCTCACCTCAACGGGGCCCGCGTCGGTAACGGATGCTTCCTGGCCACCGGCGCTGCCCTGTTCCCGGGCTGCGTCATCGGGGCCGGCAGCGAGGTGCGGATCCACGGTGTCGTCCACGTCAACACGGTCCTGCCGCCAGATGCCACGGTGCCCATCGGCTGGGTCGCGGTGGGTGACCCGGCGAGGATCTACCCGCCGGACCAGCATGAGCAGATCTGGGCCGTTCAGGAGTCACTCGATTTCCCGGGAACCGTCTATGGCGTTACCCGTGGCACTCCGGCAACCGAGCGAATGTCGCGGCAGGCGCACTGGTTCGCGCCGCACCAGCAGGACCGCCTCCTGGATTAGGGCACCGGATAGGGTTGGCCCGTGCCGCCGAAACGAGAAGTTGCTGGCCGCGTGGATGAGCCGGCCCCGCCCGCCGCGGCCGGCAACTACGGATTTGTGGTGGCCGCCAGCCGGCTGCCGGTGGACCGGGTCGAGGGTCCCGGGGGTGAATCCGAGTGGCGGCCCAGCCCGGGCGGACTGGTTACCGCTCTTGAGCCGGTGATGCGCGACGTCGGCGGCGCATGGATCGGCTGGCCCGGCGCTGCGGGTGAGGCGCCCGGACCATTCGACACGGGCGGCATGCACCTGGTCAGCGTGGGCCTGTCGGCCGAGGAGGTCCGCGACTACTACGAGGGCTTCTGCAATGCGACGCTCTGGCCGCTGTATCACGACGTCATCGCGCAGCCGGAGTTCCGCCGCCCATGGTGGGACGCGTATGTCACGGTCAACCGCCGCTATGCGGAGGCAGTAGCCGCGCAGGCGGCCACCGGCGCGACCGTGTGGGTACAGGACTACCAGCTCCAGCTGGTTCCGGGGATGCTGCGCGAGCTGCGCACCGACGTGCGCATCGGCCACTTCACCCATACGCCCTTCCCCGGCTACGAGATCTTCGCCCAGCTTCCCTGGCGCAGGCAGATCGTGCAGGGCCTGCTCGGGGCCGACTTGCTGGGATTCCAACGTCAAGGCGACGCAACGAACTTCCTGCGCGCCTGCCGGCGGACCGCCGGGCTGGCGACACGAGGGTCGCTCGTCCGGGTACCGGATTCCTCGCCCGGCGACGCGGGCACGGCCGTCGGCAGGCGGCGCCAGCGCGTCGCAGCGGACCACTCTGCGGACGGCCGCGATGTCCGGGCCGCCGCGTTCCCCATCTCGATCGACTCGGCGGCCTTGGAGGAAATCGCCCGTCGCCCGGACGTCCAGGCCCGGTCTCAGGAGATCCGCGAGGCGCTGGGCAAGCCCGACATCGTCCTGCTCGGCATTGACCGGCTCGACTACACCAAGGGCATCCTGCACCGCCTCACCGCCTATGGCGAGGTGCTCAACGAGGGCCGCCTCGGGCTGCCAGAAGCTGTGCTTGTTCAGGTGGCCAGCCCCAGCCGGGAACGCGTTGAGCAGTATCGCCGCCTGCGGGATGAGGTCGAGGTGGCGGTGGGCCGGATCAACGGCGAGCACGGGGAGGTGGGCACTCCGCCGGTCCACTACCTGCATCAGTCGTACCCGCGGGAGGAGATGGCCGCGCTCTACCTCGCCGCCGACGTGATGCTGGTGACTCCGCTGCGGGACGGGATGAACCTGGTGGCCAAGGAGTACGTCGCCTGCCGCTACGACGAGACCGGGGCACTGGTGCTCAGCGAGTTCACCGGCGCCGCGGACGAGCTGGGCAGCGCGTTCATCGTCAACCCGCACGACATCGATGGCCTGAAGGACGCCATCGTGCGCGCGGCGACCATCTCCCCCCGGGAGGCCAGGCGGCGGATGCGCTCGATGCGCCGCCGCGTGCGGGATCACGACGTGGCCCACTGGGCGGCGACCTTCCTCGATGCCCTGAAACAGACACCCGGCGAATCCACAGCACCCTGAAAGCTTTCAGCCAGAGAGCAGATACTGCGCAGCTTGTGATCACTGATCCGCAGTTTGCGTGTGACGGCCGGGATGCGGGCAGGATCAAGGCATGCCCCGTCAGAGCTATCGCCCGTCGCCCGAGGATCCTCTACTGATCCTGGCGATGGATCACCGAGCGTCGTTCGGCAAGTCGCTGTTCGGCGTCGCCGGCGATCGGCCGGACGAGGGTCAGCGCGCCGCCATGCAGTCCGCCAAACGGCTGATCTACGCGGGGCTCGCTCAAGCGCGCCAGCAACTGCCAGGCGGCCGGGCCGGGGTCCTGGTCGACGAGCGGTACGGCGAATCGGTCATCGAGGCGGCCCGCCGCGACGGGGTGGTCCTGGCCGTACCGGTGGAACACAGCGGCCGGGACTGGTTCGAACTGGAGTGGGGTCAGGACTGGCTGGAGCACCTCGCATCGAGTCGCCCGGACTTTGCCAAGGTCCTGGTCCGCGACAATCCCGCCTTCCCCGCTGAGCGGCGTGAGCAGCAGCTGCACGCACTGCGTGAGGTCAGCGACGCACTGGTCGGGATGGGCGTGCCGCTGCTGTATGAACTGCTTGTCCCCGCGACCGACGAGCAACGGGCCGCGGCTGGCGGGGAGAGCGACGCCTACGACCGTGACCTGCGCCCGGATCTGGTCATCCAGGTGATCGCCGACAACCAGGCGGCCGGGGTCGAGCCGGCGATCTGGAAGGTGGAGGGCCTGGAAACAGCCGAGGCCGCGCGGGCAGTAGTGAGCCAGATCCGGATCGGCGGGCGTGACGATGTCTGCGCGATCGTGCTCGGCCGCGACGCTCCTGCGGCCCGGCTGGACCACTGGCTGACGGTGGCCGCGCCGGTCGATGGCTTCGTCGGGTTCGCGATCGGCCGCAGCATCTGGGAAGACCCGATCGCCGATCACAACCACGGCACGGCCAGCGAGGACAAGACCGTCAGCCAGATCGCCGAGCGGTACCTGGAGTTCGCCCGGCAGTACTGCGCCGCCAGCGGCGCGGTCCCCGGCCAGCCACAGGGGTGATCACATGGGCGACGGCGAGGTACGGGACGGGGTGCCGCTGACCAATCTCGACCAGCCGCTGTTCGACGGGGCGCAGGCGACCAAGCGGGATCTGGTGGACTACCTGGACGCGGTTCGCGGCTGCATCATCCCGGAGTTGCGGGACCGGCCGCTGTCGGTGATCAGGGTGCTCCGCGGCCAGGCCCCCTTCATGCAGAAGAACGTGCCCCGGTACACACCGCCATGGGTGCGGACGGTGCCATTGTGGGCGGAGACGTCCAAGCGTGAGGTGTCCTACGCGCTATGCAACGACCGCCGCACGTTGCTGTGGTTCGCCAATCAGCGGGCCGTGGAGTACCACCCGACGCTGGTCCGCGCCGGCCGCTGGGACCATCCCACGTACCTCGTGCTCGACATCGACCCGCCGTCCGCGGACGCGTTCCCGCTGGCCGTCCGCGCCGCGCAGCTGATCCACCAGGCCCTGGCCGATGCCGGGCTCGCGGGCGCGGTCAAGACCAGCGGGGCCAAGGGCGTCCACGTGTTCGTGCCGGTCGAGGCGCAAACGACGAGCGAGGAGGCGGCCGCGGCGACCCGCGCGATCGCCGCTCGTGCCGAGCGGCTGGACCCGGCCCTCGCGACCACGGCCTTTATCCGTGAGGATCGCGGCGGCAAGGTGTTCCTCGATTCGACGCGGGCGGGCGGTGCGACGGTGGTGGCCGCGTACAGCCCGCGCGTCCGGCCCGGTGCGACTGTGTCCTTCCCGGTGGCCTGGGATGAGCTCGACCGCGTCGCGCCGGCCGACTTCACCGTGCACACGGCGGCGCGCTTGATCGGGGCCGGTGATCCGTGGGCCGACCGGATGCCGGCACCGCAGCCGTTGAGCCCGGACCTGATCGAGGAGGGCCGGGCGATTCCGGTCGCCCGGGTGCAGGCGATGCACGAGGGCAAGCGGCGCGCTCGCGCTCGCCGCAACTCAGGGTGAAGAACTCAGGGTGAAGAGCTCAGGATGAAGAGCTCAGGGTGACGGGAGAAGATCGTGGGAATCGCTGTCATGGCCGCTCTGCCCACGGTCGCCTCTTCCGCGCACAGCCGGGCGCTGGGCATCATCACCCTGATCACCTGGCTGCTCACCGCCAGCATCGGCGCATACATGTTCGGCAAGCTGGCCGCCAGCGGCGGCCTGCGCCAGCAGCGTGCCGTCCGGGACGGCCTGCCGCCAGCGGTGCTGTTCGGGCATTTCAGCCTGGCCCTTACCGCGCTGGTGGTGTGGGTCAGCTACCTCGCGACCGGCTGGGTCGCGCTGGCCTGGACGGCCGTCGCCCTGCTGATGCCGACGATCGGGCTCGGCATCTGCACAGTGACCCTGTGGACTCCCTACCCCCGCTTCCCCGCCGTGGCCAGCGCGGACGCGCCGACGGGCACGCTCACCGACGAAATGCTGGTCCGGGCGCTCACCGACGACGTACTGGCGGGCAAGCTCGTCGACGAGGTGCTCGCCAACGTGCCCGCGGACCTGTCCCGAGCCGCGGGCAAACGAGCCGTGCCAAAACGCCGTGGGCCGGTAGCCGTGCTCATCCCGGTCGGCCACGGCATGGCCGCCGTGGCCACCTTCGCCCTGGCCGTGGTCACCGCGGCCGGGATGAGATGACTAGGTGTCCCACGGGGCACGCCCTAGCGGCCGGGGAGGTATCCGGCGGCCGCCTCCACGAGGATGCCGGTCGTCAGGAGCAGCCCTTCGCCGCCAGCCGGCCCGACGAGTTGCAGGCTGGCCGGCAGCCGGTGCTCGCTGGGGACCGGCAGGGCCAGGGCCGGCAGCCCGGCGAGATTGAACGGCAACGTGAACTGGGTGTACTGATGCGTGCCCGCGTCGGCTAGCGGGGGCGGATACAACGGCACGGCCGGCAGCGCGAGCAGTTGCACGGTCCGCAGCAGGTCAGCGACGGACGCGCGCCAGGTCTGCTGGTAGCCCCGGGCCTGCCGCAGCTGTTCGGCGGTCACCGCCGCACCTTCGTCGAGCCTGGCCCGCACCCGGGGCCCCAGCTTGTCGCGCGTCACGGGATCGGCGAGCAGCCGCGCATTGGACTGGGCCGCCTCGGCCACGAGGATCGCGCCGCCGGCCCGCAGCGCCTCCAGCCAGTCCGGGAGCTCCACGTCGAGCACGTCCAGCCCGCTACGGATCAGCGCCGCGTCCACCGCGGCGTCGATACGCGCGTCTGTCACGACATCCGGCAGCCGGAGCCGGCCCACCCGGGTGGCGGGCTGCGGGTCAGCACGGAAACCAGGCTCGAGCAGCGCCATGCCCTCGGTGACACCGGTCACAGTCGATGCCATCGGCCCGACTGTGTCCAGGCTGGGGGCCAGCGGCCACACCCCGGCCAGCGGGACGCGGCCGTGTGTCGTCTTCAGCCCGACGGTCCCGCAGAAGGCTGACGGGACCCGGATCGAGCCTCCCGTGTCCGAGCCGTAGGCAATCTCCGCCTCGCCGTCGGCGACCGCGACCGCCGAGCCGCTCGATGATCCGCCCGGCACCAGCTCCGGATCCAGGGGGTTGCGTGGCGTGCCAAACCACTCGTTGACGCCAGAGGCCCCGAACGCCAGCTCGTAAAGGTTGGCCTTGCCGACGATCGCTGCCCCGGCGGCCCGCGCGCCAGCCATGCAGGCGGCGTCAAGGGCGGCCGGGCCGGCGGTGTCCGCCACCGCGAGGGATCCGGCCGTGGTGGGCACACCGCTGACATCGATGAGATCCTTGACCGCCAGCCGTACCCCTGGGCCAGCAGGCGAGAGCCGGGTTATGAACGTTGTCACGACGACAACGTACGGCAACCGGCCCCGTGCTTAAGGACCCCGTGCTTTAAGGAGTTGCGCCAGTGCGCTCCGGGATGGTGACCTGCCCGGGTGGATCCGGTTGAGCTACTTGACACGTTTGACGCTCAGGTCCGGCGCTCGGCGCAGCCCGATGGGCCTGGGGCGCGGATCGAGGCGGTTGGCATGGTCGTCCGGCAGGTCGCCCGGGACGCCCAGGGCTGGTCGGGCATTACCTGGTCGCAGCTGGACGACGACGATGCTGACGCTGCCGTCGCCGGGCAGGTGGCCTATTTCCGGGGCCTCGGCCAGGAGTTCGAGTGGAAGCTCTATGACTATGACCGGCCATCTGACCTGGCCCGGCGCCTCGTGGCAGCGGGCTTTCGAGCTGAGGACGAAGAGGCGCTCATGGTCGCCGCCGTCGCGGACATGCGGGCGGATGTCGGCCTGCCCGACGGGGTAAGGCTACTGCCGGTGACCAGCGAGGCTGGCGTCGCATTGCTGGTCGAGGTGCACGAGCGCGTGTTCGGCACCGACTCCTCCCAGTTGGGCCGGCTGCTGCTGGCGCAGTTGCGCCAGGAGCCCGAGAGGGCGGCGCTGGTAGTCGCGATGGCCGGCGCCGAGCCGGTCTGCTCGGCCCGGCTGGAATGCCTTCCTGGCCGGGACTTCGCCAGCCTATGGGGAGGCGGGACCGTCCCCGGGTGGCGTGGCCGCGGGATTTACCGCGCTCTCGTCGCCTACCGTGCCCGGCTCGCCGCCGCCCGGGGCTACCGGTACCTGCACGTGGATGCGTCGGCGGCCAGCCGGCCCATCCTCAGCCGCCTTGGCTTCGTCTGCCTGGCACGGACCACCCCCTACCTCTGGCGGCCAGGAGCGGGACGGGGATGAAGCCCGTGGCTGGATGGGACTACGGTGTTCTCAGTGCGAGAAGTGCCGTGGTGGGGCGTGCTCTCGTCCGCTGCGGCTCCAGTGCTGCTGGTCGGCGGGTGGACAGTCGCGGCCGCCCTCCAGCCCGGCTCCTTCGACCAGGTAACCGGGACCATCAGCGCCCTCGCGGCGCGGGGTGCCGCCGACCGGTGGGTGATGACGCTGGCGTTCCTGGGCGTGGGCGCCTGCCATGTCATCACAGGGCTGGCCCTGCGGCCAGTCGCGGCGCCCGGGCGGCTGCTGCTGGTGACGGCCGGCGTCGCCACCGTGGCGGTCGCGGCTAATCCCGTCACGGCGACCGGCGGGCACGGCTCCCTG
>CZLB01000054.1_pt1 | contig 11535 bp, 9 predicted proteins | sample 1122421 | NCBI WGS metagenome assembly CZLB01 (sample SAMEA3539301, study PRJEB10725) | soil metagenome | biome: tundra; feature: field; material: soil | place: USA | collected 2010-05 | depth 0.15 m | reverse complement strand
CGGACCCGGCTCGGGATCAGCGGCAAGAAAGGAATGGTCGGAAGGAACGTCACCCTCAGCATCGAAGCCCGGGCAACCAGGGTCTGACGTGACCTCGCCGGCGAAACGATGAAGCAGACAGCGCGCCCTTTGCGGCCGAGCACCAGCCCTGGCTAGGGCCTGGAAGTCACCGCTGGTGGCGAGGGCATCGTGTCACATGCGGGCTTGGTCCTGCTGCGGCAGCTAGCCGACACGGTGGGCTGTCTGCGGGCTTGTCGAAGGCGCTGGCCTCGCGGCGGCTGCTGGTTCATGACCGGAGCCGGGTGCCGGCGGACCTGGCCTGCCGAGCGGACTCACCGGGCCAATTGGCCTATGCTGATGACCGCGGCGGGTGAGGCGGCCGGGCGGCCGCGCCGGATCATGGCTCTATGAACTTATGGGGCATGGACCGGTGAGGAAGGTCCGGGCTCCGCAGGGCAGGGTGGTCGGTAACGCCGACCCGGGGCGACCCGCGGGACAGTGCCACAGAAAACAGACCGCCTCCTGGCCAGGTCTTCGGCCTGGCCAGGAGGTAAGGGTGAAACGGTGGTGTAAGAGACCACCAGCGCCCGGAGTGATCCGGGCGGCTTGGTAAACCCCACCTGGAGCAAGGTCAAAAGGGCTCGTGCCGCTTGCGGCGCGCGGCCTGCGCGAGTGCTTGAGGGCGGCCCGCCCGATGCTCGCGGGTAGACCGCACGAGGCTGCCGGCAACGGCAGTCCCAGATGGATGGCCGTCGGCCCGCTTCGGCGGGCGCACAGAACCCGGCCTACAGGTCGGCTCACCCGCCGCCTGCGCAGGGGAAATGGACTTCCACCCATCATCCTGGCCCGCATTGTCGCAGGAGGTGCATGACAGGCAGGGCGCCGCTGCTGCGGTCCCGGTTCGATCCGCAGGGAGCACACAGTTGATCTTGCTAGAAAGCTCGGCGTGACCGCACGTAGCCGAGGTCGCCGTAGCCACCCGTGCCGCAGCTTCGCGGAGGCCTCCACAGCCGTCCCCGGTTGGCGGGAGGACGTCGTCCGTCTCGAGGACCGCTACGGCCGCAGCGGCACCCAATCCCCCTGAGCGACGCGCTTGGCGGGCCGGGAGGTCTGCGCCACCAGCAAAGCCACGAGCCGTGTGCGTGACGCAATTCGTGCGGGACGTGCCGTGCTCACGCAGGCTGCCGCCAGTGCCGGCTCCAGATCTGGTTGCGGAACCGGTCACGCGGGATGTGCCCGTCGGTGTCCCGGGCCGGGCCGTGAACAGGTCATCCTTGTCGGCCGACCGCCGCCGCGTCCGGTACCGGGCGACGCCCCAGCGCAGGCACTTGGCTGATTGTCCTCCCGGTCGCGCCGCCTCGGACCCGCGGCAGCCAGCGAGCACAACCTTCCTGAATCGTAGACTTTCAGTGTAGACCTACGCCTATTGACATGTTGTCGGGCTCGGCGTTGACTGGTGCCTGCCGAACTGCCGCCACGTCGAGACCCCGCGGGCTCATCGGGAATCCCTCCCCAATGGCACCTGGAGTCACGACCATGATCGTCGTTATAGGGCTGCGCGCCCTGACCGCCGCAGCCGTGGTCGCGGTGACGGGCGTCGCAACTAATAGCGGCAGCACCCAGCCGCTGAGCGACAACTTCGTGATCTTCGGTCAGCACCTGAACGGTCTGTCCACCAGGCAACTGGTTTTGCACAGCATCGCCGTGAGCGTCGTGGGCCTGCTGGGGTGGAGAGTGCCGCTGCGCGCCTTCGCCCGGAGCCCGGCATTCCGAGGGACGCGGCGGGCGCTGATGGGATCCCGGCGCGGGACTACGGCTCTGCGCGTGGACGTCGACCGGCTCACCCGTGAACCCGCCGGCCAATGCACCGAACGCTCGCGAGTCGACGCGGTCAGCATCGTGGACAGCGCCAGCATCGTGGACAGTGCCCGCACCGACTGGAGCGGACAAGTCCCGCCGCCCGTTGAGAACAACCCCCGCCCGAAACCAGTTCGCAGCGCAGGAACCCGTTCCCGCCGAGCGCTCCGGCACCAAGCGCCGCACCAGGCCACAGGTTGCAGCCGGAATCCGGCCCCCTGCGGACCGGCCGTTCGTCGATGCCCCATCTCGAGTGTCGCTGCGGATCATCACGATGCCGAGCGATACCCCGGGCATCATCACCCGCGGCAACGTCAGCATCACCGGCGACAACGTCAGCGCCGATGTGCCGGCGGCGTCTATTTGCGGGTGATCGACGGCGTAAAACCGGTCGTCCCGATCGAGAACGTACGTGCGTCACGCTGAACCGACCGGTCTACGCCAAGAGAATCCCAGCAAGAAGGAAAGATCATGAAGTCACGAATTATCGTAGCCGCAGCCGCCACGCTGACCTTGGGCCTGGCCGCTTGCGGTGGCGGAGGCGGGGTCTCGGCTAGCAGCGCCGCTGACGCTCACGGCCCGATCAAAATCTGGTATTCCAACAACCCCCAGGAGGTCTCCTGGGGCGAGCAGATGGTCGCGTCCTGGAACAAACTCCACCCGAGCGAGAAGGTCACTGGGCAGCAGATCCCTGCTGCCCAGTCGTCGGAGGAGGTCATCGGAGCCGCGATCACGGCGGGCAGCGAACCCTGCCTGATCTACAACACCGCCCCCGCAGCGGTGCCCACATTCCAGCAGCAGGGCGGCCTGGTGTCGCTCAACAGCTTCCCCGGCGCTGTCAGCTACATCCAGACGCGCAGCGGACCCGGCGCCAGCGTGTACAAGTCGCCGAACGGCAACTACTACCAGATGCCGTGGAAGTCGAACCCGGTCATGATCTTCTACAACAAGAAGATATTCGCCAAGGCCGGCATCAGCACCACCAGCCCGCCGCTGAGCACCTACAGCGAGTTCCTGGCCACGGCCAAGAAGCTGGTGTCTTCGGGTGCCGCGAAGTACGCCATCTACCCGGCGCCGTCGAGTGAGTTCTTCCAGTCCTGGTACGACTTCTACCCGATGTACGCGGCCGAGAGTGGCGGAAAGGAACTGGTCGAGAACGGGAAGGCAACGTTCGACTCCACGGCCGGCAAGGCGGTCGCCGCGTTCTGGCAGCAGCTGTACGCCGAGAACCTGGCCGGCAAGGGGACCTACACCAACGACCCGTTCGCGGCCGGCACTGCGGCAATGGCCGTCGTCGGGCCGTGGGCCATCGCCACCTACCAGGGCAAGGTCGACTGGGGCGTGGTGCCCGTACCGACCACCACGGGCAGCCACGGGGACCAGGTCCCGACATTCAGCGATGCCAAGAACATCTCCATGTACGCCTCGTGCAAGAACCGCGGGACCGCATGGAGCTTCCTGAAGTTCTCTACCAGCGCGGCCGAGGACGGCAAGTTGCTGGACATGACCGGGCAGATGCCGATGCGGCAGGGGATCCAGCAGCTATACGCGTCCTATTTCACGGCAAACCCGAGCTACAAGGAGTTCGCGGCGGAGGCAGCGCACGTGATCGAGGTGCCTAACGTGCCGAACTCGATCGAGGCCTGGCAGGCCTTCCGCGATGACTGGTCGAAGTCGGTCATCTTCGGCCAGCAGAGCCCCGACTCGGCGCTGGCCGCCGCCGCCACGAAGATCAACCAGCTCGTCGCAGCCAACGCAGCGCCGTGACCGGCACGTCATGACCAGCCTCACATCCCCCCACCCGAAGGTCCCCCCGCTGGAGGGGGACCCTCGGCCCAGCGCGCGCCCATCCAGGGCGCCGCGGCTCGCCCGCGTCGCGTTCGGCCGCCATCCGATCGGGATGGTCTTCGGCGCACCGTACGCGCTGTTCGTCACGGTGCTGTTCGCCTACCCCCTGGGCCTCGCGGTGTGGATCTCGTTTCACCGTTATTTCTTCGCCGCGCCCGGCGTCAGTGTGCCCCGGCCGTACGTCGGGCTGGCCAACTACGAAGCCGTGCTCGCCGACCCAGCGGTGCGCCAAGCGTTCCTCAACATCCTGATCTTCTTGGTCATCAACGTGCCGCTGACGGTGATGCTGTCGCTGCTGCTGGCTACCGCGCTCAACGCGGTGATCCCGTTCCGCGCGTTCTTCCGCACTAGCTTCTACGTGCCGTACGTGACAGCCAGCGTGGCGATGGTCGGGGTGTGGCTGTTCATGTTCAGCTCCGGCGGAATTGTGAACAACGCGCTCGGGCCCCTGGCGCCGAGGCCGTCCTGGCTGATTAACCAGCACTGGGCGATGCCGTCGATTGCTATATACGTCACGTGGAAAGGGCTCGGTTTCTTCATCCTGCTGTATCTGGCCGCGCTGCAGAGCGTTCCGAAGGAGCTGTACGAGGCCGCGAAGGTGGACGGCGCGTCGTGGTGGCGCACACTCCGGGCGGTGACCATCCCCGGCGTCCGGCAGGTGACCACGCTGGTCACCCTGCTGGCGATCATTACCGGCGCGAATCTGTTCACCGAGCCCTACCTGCTGACCGGCGGCGGAGGCCCGAACGGCAAGTCCACCTCGCCGGTGCTGCTGATCTACCAGACCGGCATCGAGCAAAACCACCCTGACTTCGCCGCGGCCCTCGGGATCATCCTGGTCATCGGAGTGCTCCTGATCGGCGGCGCCCAATGGCTGGTGCAAAGGAGACAGGCATGACCCAGACGGCCGGCACCGCGCCCGATGCGGCCGCGGCAGTTACCGCCGCATCGGACGATGTCACGACGATCGAACCGCGTGCCCCGCGTTCGTGGTGGCGCCTGATCGTACTGTTCTTCGGAGCGCTGGTGTTCCTCTTCCCCTTCTACTACATGATCGTCGGATCGTTGCAGAAGACCGCGAACACCTCACTGAGCGGCGTCGTGCCGCGGCCAGGCAACCTCACCCTGCACAACTACGGCCAGATCAACGCGGCCCTGAACCTGGGCCGGGCAATCATCAACTCCGGCATCTTCACCGGCGGCGTCCTGCTGGGGACCCTCGTGTTCGGCGTACTGGCCGGATACGCCCTAGCCCAACTGAGCTTTCGCGGCCGCGGCCTGTTGTTCGCCTTCATGCTGCTGCTGCTCATCGTCCCGTTCCAGCTGCTGATCATCCCGCTGTACGTGCTCATCGTGAGAAACTACGGGCTGGGCGACTCCTACCTCGGGATGATCGCGCCGTTCGCGATCAACTCCACCGCCGTTCTCATCTTCCGGCAATTCTTCCTGCAGGTGCCGAAAGAGCTGTTCGACGCCGCTCGGATCGACGGCGCGAGCGAGCTGCGCGTCCTGACCCGCATCGCACTCCCGCTCGTCCGCCCCGCGCTGCTGACCGCGATGCTGCTGACCTTTATCGGGCCGTGGAACGAGTTCCTGTGGCCGTTCCTGATCACCAAGCAGCAGAGCCTGCAGCCACTCGCGGTCGCTCTGGCCAACTACATCAGCACCGTGTCGGGGGTCGCGACGAATCCATACGGTGCGATCATGGCCGGAGCGTGCGTGCTCGCCGTGCCAGCGGTCGCCTTGTTCATCGCCTTCCAGCGGCACTTCGTGTCCGTCAATCTCGGCTCCGCCGTGAAAGGCTGACTGTGACGCACACTGTCACCACGAGCGTGCCCTTCCGGCTGACTCGCCTGGGCGTGCTCATGTCCGCCGAGCCGGGGGCCGAGTTCGAGGCGGGCGGTGTGCTCAACCCGGCCAGCGGGCGCAGCCCGGACGGCAGGCTGTGGCTGCTGCCGCGCATGGTAGCCGCCGGAAACGTGTCCAGGGTCGGCATCGCGGAGATCCTGGTGCAGGCGGGCCGGCCGGCCGGAGTGCGACGCGACGGCATCGTCCTCGCCCCCGATGCGGGCTGGGAGCGATCCCATGACCACGCCGGGGTCGAGGACCCGCGCACCACCTGGATCGCGAGTCTCGGCGTGCATGTCATGAGTTATGTGGCCTTCGGGCCATTGGGGCCCAGACCTGCCCTGGCCGTGTCCGACGACCTGCGCACATGGCGGCGCCTCGGCCCGGTGCACTTCGAATACCAGCCGGACCTGGATGCCGATCTGAACCTGTTCCCGAATAAGGATGTCGTGTACTTCCCCGAAGCGATCCGCGGCCCGGATGGCCGGTCGGCGTACGCCATGCTGCACCGTCCTTTGTGGGACCTCGGCGCGATCCTCGGCGGCAGCGACGTCTTCCTGCCGGCCGGCCTGGACGACCCACGACCGGGAATCTGGATCTCCTACACACCGGCCGACGAGGTGCGAGCCGACGTGCGGGCGCTCACCCATGTCCGGTCGCACCGGCTCGTCGCCCTACCCGAGTACGGCTACGAGGCGCTCAGGATCGGGGCCGGCCCGCCCCCGCTGCGCGTGGGGGAGGGGTGGCTGCTCATCCATCACGGCGTCTCGGGAACATTGGCCCCCGGCTGGGGCCTGCAGCGTGACGTGCGGTACAGCGCCGGCGCGATGCTGCTCGACCCGGATGATCCCGGCATCGTCCTGGCCCGCAGCTCCAGCCCGCTGCTCGAACCGCTGGCATCGGAGGAACGCCACGGCGCCGTACCCAACGTGGTGTTCCCGACGGCCATCGAGGAGATCGACGGGCAGCGGTTCGTCTTTTACGGAATGGCCGATTCCCGCATCGGGGTCGCCCGCCTGGACAGCATGGAGGCACCATGAGCCGCCGAATGACCGCCGCCGCCGTTGGCCTGCTGATCGCCGCGAGCATCGCCGCCGCCCCGGCCGCCGCCGCCTCACCCACGCCGCAGCGGCAGGCAGCGTCCGCGCCACTGACCAACCTGGCGCACCTGGACTTCCTCACCACCACCGTCGCGCCACCGCCGCAACCCGGGCACACCACCTACCAGCTCGGCAGCGAGCCCACGGTCGGAGTGCTGTGGGTCTACGCCAACTACCTGGCCCCCGGCACCTACCAGGTCACCGGCGGCGGCACCTACGACGCCGCGAACAACACCTACGGGCAGGGCTCCTACGACGCCGACGACATCTCCCGCGCCGCGGTCGTCTACCTGCGGCACTGGATGCTCGATGGCGATCAGCAGAGCCGCGCGGAGGCCTACCAGCTGCTGCGCGGGCTGACCTACCTGCAGACCGCGTCAGGACCCAACGCCGGCAACGTCGTGCTGTGGATGCAGCCCGACGGCAGCCTCAACCCCAGCCCCACCCCCGAGGACTCGCCGAATCCCTCCGACTCGGGCGCCTCGTACTGGCTTGCCCGCACCATCTGGGCGCTCGGCGAAGGCTATGCCGACTTCCGCGGCACCGACCCCACGTTCGCCGCGTTCCTTAGGCAGCGTCTGGATCTGGCCATCGGCGCGCTCGACCGGGAGGTGCTGACCAGCTACGGGCGGTACCAGGTCGTCAACGGGTTCCGCATGCCCGCGTGGCTGATCACCGGCGGTGCCGACGCCAGTTCCGAGGCCATGCTTGGCCTGGCCGCGTACGTCCAGGCCGGGGGCGGCAGCGCCGCCCGCACCGCGCTCACCGAGCTGGCCGACGGTATCGCTGAGATGGGTTCCGGCACCGCGGACACCTGGCCGTACGGGGCGATCCTGCCCTCAGCAACATCTCCCTCCGAGTGGCATGCCTGGGGCGCCCAGATGCCCACCGCCCTGGCCGCCGCCGCCACCGCGCTGCACCAGCCGGGACTGCTGCGCGCCGCCGTGGCCGATACGGCCATCTTCACCCCGCACCTGCTGACCGCGACCGGACCTGACAACCTCTGGGGGCCCGCGCCCGTCGACGGCTCGCAGATCGCCTACGGTGCCGGCGCCCGCGTCCTGGCCCTGCTCGCCGTCGCGACGGGCACTCACTCGTCCGGACTGCGGCAGCTAGCGGGCATCGCGGCCGGCTGGTTCTTCGGCCAGAACCTGGCAGGCACCGCCACGTACAATCCGGCCACCGGAGCCACCGACGACGGCGTCAACCCCGACGGCACGCTGAACCTCAACTCCGGTGCCGAATCCACCATCTTCGGGCTGCTCAGCATGGAGTCGCTGGACGCTAATCCCGACGTCGCCGCGATTGCCCGCGCCAGCGCCAGCGTGCAATTCCGGGACGGCCAGCAAACCATCGAGGCCGAGGCGGCCAGCCTCACCGGGGCCGCCGAAGTCGTACCAGCCAACCCGGTCAATACCGGCGAATCGCAATGGAGCGGCGGCGCTTACGTCCAACTCGCCACGGGCAGCACACTGTCCTGGACGATCCCGGCTGACAACCAGCCCCGCCTCGTGCAAGCCATCGTCAACCGCGTTCCCGGACCCGGCGCAGTCAGCGACTTCGCGGCGGGCACCGAGCGCCTTGGCGGCGCGGCGTACGGCGGCGGCGGCCCGCAGGGCGTCTCGCCCGTCCCGGACGCACTGCTGCCGGTTACCCTTCCAGGAGTCCTGACGGCAACCGCGGTCCAGCTGACCGCCAGCACCCTGGGCGGCTCGGGACAGCTCGACGCGGTCCTGCTCACCCCGCTAATCGCAGTCCTTGTCACTACCGGCGACGGGCGCAGCGTCGCCCTGCTCAACAGCGAGGCTGACACCCAAGGCGTGCGCACACTCAACCTGCCCGGCGCCGGCCGCACAGTCGCCACGAGCTACGACAGTCAAGGACGCCAATGGCGCGTCACCATCAGCACTGACTCGACCATCACCGTGCCAGTGCCCGCCGGCGGATTCGCCATCGTGCAGCGCTAGACCCAAGATCCAGGCGGCCACAGCCGAGCTGAGCCAGCCGGCGCCGTCCGACCGCGGATCCCTCAGAGCGGGTGTGACTGCCCCGGTCGTGGCCAGCCGGAGCGGCTGAAACTGGCCTGCTTGATGCTCGCCGAGTTTCTCGTCCGGCAGCACCTGTCAGGGTTCTCCCAGGGCGACTGCTCTCCTTCGAGGGCACTGTCCGGGAGACCCACGTTGTTACCTACAGTGGACACAGCAGCGCGGAGTGAATTTCTGCATCGTAGGTCTACGACCGTCAACGCTGGCCATGCGCTCGATATGAGGGAAGGTGCTATCGCGATGATCCGGCCGACGGCCGACGGCACTTTAGATGGCGCTGGCGCGAGCCGGGAAGGCAAGATCACCCGGGATGTGGTGCTGGCCACCGCGCTGGAGATCATCGACCGCGACGGGGCCGACGGGCTGTCCATACGCCGCCTGGCCCGCGCCCTGAACCGGGATCCGATGATCATTTACCGGCACGCGCCGAACAAGGCGGCCCTGCTCGATGGTGTCGCCGAGACCGTGCTCACCCGGCTAAAGGTGGACCCCGCCGACCCCGACTGGGCCGCCCAGCTGCGCGCCGTCGCCCGTGATTACCGTCGGCTGGCCCTCGCCCACCCGCACATGGTGCCGCTCCTGGTCACCCGGCCGCTGGCCACCCCGCTCGCACTCCGTCCGCAGGGGACCCTGCGCCCGCTCGAAGACGTCCTCGCCCTGCTCACGACGGCCGGTTTCAACGGACCCGATGCCCTGCACATCTACCGGGCCCTGTTCGGGTTCCTGCACGGCCACGTCCTCGACGAACTGCAAGAACTCGTCGACAACCCCGACGAGACCGATGACCTGCTGCGGCTGGGCCTGTACCGGCTGCCGATCGGCGACTTCCCCCTGCTGCGTAGCCTCGCCCCCGTCCTGGCCTCCTACGACGGCGCCGCCGAACTCGAACGCGGGCTCGACATTCTCCTCACCGGACTGACGGCCACACTCCCCCCCCCAGACGGAGCGGTTCATTCCGCAGCCCACACCTGAACTCGACCTTCTTAGGCCAGGTGGCACGCGCCAGCGCATTCGTCCAGCGGCGCACCGCCGCACTATGCGGAACGACACGCTACGGACAATGAGCGGAGAAACCGGAGCGCTAGCTATGTTCGTGCAGGTCGGGCCCCGAACGCTAGTGGTGTAAGAGACCACCAGCGCCCGGAGTGATCCGGGCGGCTTGGTAAACCCCACCTGGAGCAAGGTCAAAAGGGCTCGCGCCCTCCGCGGCGCGGCCTGCGCGAGTGCTTGAGGGCGGCCCGCCCGATGCTCGCGGGTAGACCGCAGGAGGCTGCCGGCAACGGCAGTCCCAGATGGATGGCCGTCGGCCCGCTTCGGCGGATGCACAGAACCCGGCCTACAGGCCGGCTCACCCGCCGCCCGTTCCCCTGAGCTGCGCTGCAGAGCGGGTAGGCCGCCAGGGCTGTCGGCCGGGCGGAGTGGGCTCCAACTGCGTTCGTTGTCCGGGTCGCCTCAGCCGGTGGAGCCGTCGTCGATGAACTCGTCAAGAGCCTCAAGTGTGCTGTCTTCCCGGTAGTCGCTCGCGATGCTGACTGATTCGGTCTGCGGACGGAATGCGGGGTCCAGCCGAACCAGATCCCATTCGTTGATCCAGGCCCGCACGTACTGGCGCATCCGGGTCGCGCCGAGCCGCTCCAGGCCGGCAACGTCCGGCGGGGACCAGGCGAACGCGTCGCCGTGGAGCCTCTTGAGGGTCGCGTAGGCGTGGTCGAGTTCCTCGTTGCCGGGCGGTTCGAGCAGGAGCATGTCGTGCTCGATGTGGTGCATTCCCGCCTCGGCCAGCGTCGCGGTCTCGTCCCATTCCGGTGACTGTTTCGCACGAAGTCGTGCAGGAATGTGCGTGCGGTCGTCTTTGCCCGCCAGGACCGCAGCTTCGAAGTCGTCAGTCATGGCGAAGGCCGGGATCAGTGGCAGCCCGGGGTCGCTGTCCTGGCCGCCGAGCCACCTTGACAGTTCGGCGTAGGAACGGCCGCGCTGGAGCAGCGAGTAACGACCGATCAGTTCGACCTCGTCGAAGAGAACCACCCAGCCTTCTTGCCCGGCGGCCCGCAGCAACCGGGCCAGGAACCAGAACCGCTGGCGCGCGAGTTCCCGGGCCGGGATGGGGCTGAAGCTGTACAGCCCAGCCCCGCCTACCGACTTCAGGGCGCGACGCAGGTCGGTCATGCGCAGCGGCTCGCCACCCCAGAACCGCACCAGGGCGTCGACGGTCTCATCGCTTCCGGGCACCTCGCCACCACGCAACCGTTCGTGGCAGAACAGGGTCGCCGCGAAGCGCTCGTCCAGGCCAATGGCTGGGGAATTGACCCAGCGGGTCAGCTCCGCATAGCGAGGCGTGTCAGGGTCAAGGGAGGCGGCGGAGTCCGCGAGCACTCCGTGGGCACGACCGGGATCCTGTGCGGATCCGAGCGCCGCGCGGAATACCTTCACCGGATCATGAAGCGGCGTCTCCTTACTGATCACGACGGTGCTCACCGCGAAGCCCGATGACATGGCAAGATGACCCAGATGGGTCAGCAGGTGGCTCTTACCCGCGCCGAACCCGCCGCCAAGCAGCAGCCCCTGAGCGCCTGCCACCGGCCTACCCGGCTCGCTTGCCTGCTCCAGCAACGCCGTGAACCGGTCCTCCGCCTCCGGCTGCCCAGAGCCGAGCGCCGCGACCGCGTCCCAGCTCGGCACGCCCGACCGCAGCGCTTCCACCGCCCGGCGCCGGGCGACCAGGTCTCCGCTCAATACCCCTGTCATGCGACCGCCTCCAACCGGACCTCGAGCCGGACAAGCGCCGCGAACGGGTTGGCGCGACGCCGGTCGCGCACCTCATCGGCCACCCGGAGCTG
>CZLB01000863.1_pt1 | contig 12063 bp, 15 predicted proteins | sample 1122421 | NCBI WGS metagenome assembly CZLB01 (sample SAMEA3539301, study PRJEB10725) | soil metagenome | biome: tundra; feature: field; material: soil | place: USA | collected 2010-05 | depth 0.15 m | reverse complement strand
ATTCGCTCATAACCACTCGCCCCGCCTCTCGATGGAGCGGCATCTCCTAACGTGTTCCCGGCGCGCCACATTGTCAAGGAAACAAGGTCAAAGGTCACCCGGGTGAAGCCGTGATCGGGTCGCTGACAGCAGACAGATCCTTATAGACGCGACGGTGAAGGTAGCGGTCTGTCCCGCCCAGGTGACCAGTGCCGGGGCGCTCGCGGTCTGGCGGCCGGACCGGCGCGGGCTGATCGGGCCGTCCCGGTAACGGTGTCGGCGCCCCGGCCTACCCTAGACAGGCAGAGCCTGGAGCCGACGGAGGTAGCCATGACATCCCTGGAGAACCGGCCTCGCACCGCCCTGCTCGTCATCGACGTGCAGAACGGCGTCGTCGGGAACGCCTACGAGCGCGACCGCGTGATCGCCAACATCCAGGCCCTCGTGGACAAGGCCCGGGCCGAGGACGTCCCGGTGCTCTGGGTGCAGCACTCCGACGACGAGCTGCCGAGGGGCTCCGAGGGCTGGGAGTACGTCCCCGAGCTCGAGCGCCTGGACACCGAGCCCCTGGTCCACAAGACGTACGGGGACTCGTTCGAGGCCACGGACCTGGAGGAGCTGCTCGCCGAGCGGGGTGCCGGACGGCTGGTGGTCACCGGCGCGCAGACGGAGGCGTGCATCCGCTCGACCCTGCACGGTGCGCTGGTGCGCGGCTACGACGCGACGCTCGTCTCCGACGCGCACACCACCGAGGACATGCGCGAGTGGGGCTTCCCGGTCACCCCGGAGCAGTCGATCGCGTACACCAACGCGTACTGGAGCTGGGCGGCGGCGCCCGGCCGCAAGGGCAGCGTGGCACCCACCGCGGAGGTCGACTTCTCGGTGGTCTGAGTGGGGTGCCGGAACGGAGAGTGGCCGGACGAGCCGCGACGGGAGCGGTAGACAGGCCGGTCCTGCCGATCAGCGCGATTCCGATCGAGTTGGTAATCAAGTCGCGAGCCTGCATGCTGGGCGCATGCCGTGGAGAGCGCCGCAGATCGTCCGTCGCGGCCCGCCTCCCGTCGCCGGTGAACGGCAGATGCTGGAGGGGTGGCTGGATTTTCACCGCCAGGCACTGTTGAGCAAGTGCAGTGGCCTGACTGCCGGACAGCTTCGGCAGCGGACGGCTGAGCCGTCGAGCCTGTCGCTGCTGGGACTCGTCCGTCATATGGCGGAGGTGGAGCGCGGGTGGTTGCCGTCGCCGCGTCGCGGGAGAAGACGCCGGCTTCCTCTACTCGAGCGAGGCTGATCCCGACGGGGAGTTCGATCACGTCGATGAAGCCGATGCGGAGCAGGATTTCGCCACCTTCGTGCGGGAGATTGAACGTGCCCGGGAATGCGGCCAGCGGCCGGGCCCTGGATGAGACCTTCTTCCATTCGCACCGGAAGGTCGACATGAACCTGCGCTGGGTCTATGTCCACATGATCGAGGAGTACGCCAGGCACAACGGCCACGCGGATCTGCTGCGCGAACGACTCGACGGCGCGACTGGGTGCTGAGCGACGCGTCATGGGCAGGTGGCGGTGGACCATGAGGACGGTTACTTCGGGGAACGTGTCGCGGCGACGTACGACGAGTCGCCCGACCCGGTGGGCGTTCGACGTCTACGACACCGCCACGCAGTCGATGAGCTCGAACTACGTCGAGGTAGTCGATGGCCGCGGCGAGTACACCTCGATTCCCTTCCGGTACGTGTGGCCGGCGGATATGCCCGCAGGCTGGCTCGTGGCATGCTGTTTCGCCCTCATCCATGCCTGCGCCGACGAAGTCCGCGGCGGCCGGATCGATCCGGCCGCCGCGCTGGCCGTCCTGACGGCAACCATCCGCGGCATCCTCACGGCCCCGGGGCCCGGCTGACCAGCGCCTGCGGGGGGCGCCGGTCAGCGGCAGGCTGCACAACCGGACTTGAAAGCGAGATGACACCCCATGCCGGATGCCGTGCCCGCCATCACCGTGGCCCCGATCGGGGTCGTCCGCGGCCGCAGCGAGATATCGAGGATCACTGGGGCCCGGTCGTCTCACGGATCGTCCTGGACCCGGCCATGCTGGACCCCGACGCTACCCTCGGGCTGGACGGCTTCTCCCACATCGAGGTGATCTTCCATTTCCATCAGGCCGCCCACGCACGCCGGGGTGCGACGCACCCGCGCGGCAACCCCGCGTGGCCTCAGGTCGGTGTTCTGGCCGGGCACGGGCCGATGCGGCCGAACCACATCGGCGTTTCCCGTTGCGCTGCTCGCCGTCGACGGACTTCAGCTGGCAGTGCGCGGCCTTGACGCCATCGACGGAACGCCTGGGACGCGATCTGGCGGCCCGCTTCCTCACCACGGTGATCTTCCGCCACGGCCGCACATTCCGGCTGGTCGCAACCCGCGCCAACGGCCAGCCCGCCTTCGGCATCTACCTGCGCGACCCCAGCACCGGCCTCATGCACGCCAACGGGCTGCTCGTGGTCACTCTCGCAGGCAACCAGATCACCGCCATGACCCGGTTTGACAACAGTGCACTGGCCCGCTTCGGACTCCCCCGAACCCTGCCCGGATGACGGCACCTGGGGAGTCGTAGTCTGGCCGGCATGATTGCTGTCTTATCTGGCATGTTCATATGCTTATTAGTAATTATCCTGAAAACATTATCAGCCACCCACGCTAACAGGTGACAGAGGATGAATCTCCCTTACACGGGCAGCCACATGGGCGTTGAATTGCGGCCGGGCCCGGAATGCCTGCCTATACCACAATGAGGCTCGCCAGGGCAGTGCGCCCGTGGTAGTGTTAGTCACTTGCTCTGGACCCTGGCGATTGATCGCGTTCGCTGACTGTGAATGACGCCCAGATACTCCGGGGCATTTCATACTGAGATTCAGCAAAATAGCCTTCGCTCTATTTTCTGCCACTATCGGCACTTCCGGTGACCGGAATTCGAACGTGCCCGGCCGCCATGCAGCTGGACTGCGCAGGCATGGACTGCTGACCTCTGACGATCCGGCCATGGCCGGGCAGGGCGGCATCTAGTGCATTCCGAGCCATCGGCCTGCGTCATTGGTTATCGGCAGGCATGGGCCTGCCCGGCTGCCGGATTATGAGGGAGGGCTTGTGCCCAACGTAAATGTCAGCATCCGTGATGTAAGCGGTCAGGCAGTCGTTGTTTTGCGCGGGGAGCTTGACCTGGCCGCGACCCCGGGTGCCGCATCTCATCTAATCGCTGCTGTGGCGGCCTGCGGGCCCTTCGTCATCGTGGACCTGGCGGCCCTGGAGTCTCTTGGCTACGGCGGTCTGGGGGTGCTGGTGCGGGTGCTGAAATGGACGCGGGACGGTGGTGGTGAGATGTCACTGGCCGCCCCGCGGCAGCAGGTACACCAGGTTCTGGACGTCACCGGCCTGATTGACGTCTTCCCGGTGTTTCCCAGCGTGGAACAAGCCGTGAGCAGCGCACGACGGGCCCTGCCCCGGCCGCCAGCGGCGTTGCAGCCCGCCCGGGCCGCCACTGCGACACGGCCTGGCGGGCGGCAGCCGGCGTACTGCGGTGCCTGTCGTCCGCCAGCATGGCGAGTGCCCGGGCACCGGACGTGCCGGCCGCGGCACATGGGGCGTGACGCCTGCCGTCAATGGCGCCGGGGGACGAGGGCGCCCTGAGCAGCTGGGTCTGGCCGGGCGGGCGGGCGTGAACTACGCTGCGACCGTGCCAGTCACGAGATACGAGACGATGGGATGGCTCCGGACCGCAGTCGGCATCGCGCTCATTGCGGCGCCAGGAGCACCGATGCGGTTGTCAGGCCAGCGGGAGCCGTCCGGTGCCGATTTGCTGCTCATGCGGACAATCGGCATCAGGGACCTCGTCCTGGGCCTGGGCACCGTTGCCGCGGCACGGTCGGACGACGTGAGGGATGTCCGCCGCTGGACCGCAACAGCATTGGCGAGTGATTCGCTCGACTCCGCTGCCAGCCTTGCGGGCTTTCGCTCCATCGGGAAGCGGGACTCCGTGATTGCAGCCATCCTGGCGTTCACCTTCGTCTGCGGAGACCTTCAGGCACGCCGGAGCATTCCGGCTGCGCCTGAGCAATGCTGAGGCCGTTGGGGATGACGGGCAGCTAAGCACCCCGCCGGCGGCGGGCCCCGCCGCCCCCCGCCTGCGCCGACAACTCTGGCGCGTGCAGCAGGGTACGCAGGACCCGGTGGCCCCGTCAGGGTCGGCGTCCAGCGACGCCAGCGCGATCGCAAGCTGAAGGGTGACCTCGCTGATGACGGACGCGGAGTCCATCCTGCTGGGAAGCGGCATCAAGCTGCGTGCAGGAACGCTGCCGTCCGCTCGTTCGACCGACGTGTGAATGGCTCCTGGCCGCCATCGGCCAGGAGTCCTGAGCGTGGCCCTGACGACTGCGGTGCTTCTGGTAAGAGATACCGATCCCTGCGCGAGGAGCAGTTCGCTGCTCTCACGCAGCAGGCTGGCCTCGGCATCGAGCACTGGCGCAACCTTCCGGGCGAACTGACGGAAATCGGGGCCGCGGAAATACCCGGCAGCATCGAGCCAGGCGGTCACCTGGTCAGGGGCAGGGTGGTCAGGCAGGTCCGGCAGCCTCCGGCGCGCGACAAGGCCGTGAACCAGGGGAATGGCCGCCACGCTGTCATGCCGCTCTGCGCGTGGCGGCCGCGGCGCGGGTTGCGTTGATGCCTCAGGCCATCAGTGTGTTTACGCCGAGGCTGAGGGATCACAGCGGCGGATGGCAGCCAGCCATGCTTTTGCGGTCATTGTGCCCAGTCCAGGGTTGATCTCGAAAGTGTCCGCTGCGATGTCTGTAAAGGTCCAGCCGTCGCCGAAGGCCGTGGTGAGCTCGTCTTGGCGCACCCGCCGAGGGCCGAAGTCGCCGGGCTGGCGGTCGCTGAAGCACATCAGGTAGCAGGTGCCGCCGGACTGCAGCGCCGACGCCAGGCTGGTGACGTACCGGGCGCGCTCTTGGTCGTCGAAGACGTGGAACAACCCGCTGTCGATGACCGTGTCGAAGGTCATGCCGAGTTGCCCGAGGTTCAGCGCGTCGGCGACCTCGAAGCGGGCCATCAGGCCACGCTCGGCTGCTTTCTCGCGCGCTCGCTCGATGGCCCGTGGTGAGATGTCGACGCCTGCAGCGTCCGCACCGTGAGCGGCGGCCAGCAGCGCGTGTTCCCCAGTGCCACAGCCCGCGTCGAGCACCCGCCCGGAAAGCAGGCCGCTATCCGCCAGGCGAACGAAGGCCGGCTGAGGCCGGCCGATGTCCCAAGGCGCAGGCGTTCCCGAAGCGTACGCCGCATCCCAGCCCGGCATCGTCATGGATGATGACACGCGCCCTTTGCCGCTAGGTGATTACGCCATCGAGTCTTCGGCGACAGTCCCACGTCCTACATCATCGCGCGGAACATCGGCTTGTGGCGGGCCCTTCACAAACCGCGTCCTCGGCGCCGCCAGTCACGCTGCGATCAATGGCCCATCCCGGCCCGATGTCGATGCGCTGTCATGCCGCAGGTCGTGTGTATTGGCGCTGGAGGGGATCGCCTGGCGGCCCTTCGGGACACCGGATCGAGGATCCACCCGCCGCCTGAACGGCGCCCGGGCGGCGATCGCGGCCAGCTAGCCGCGATCAGCGCAATCCGGCACGACGGGGTGGGCGGCATGGTGCCGCCGCCCACCCCACGCGACACGCCCCGGGAGCCCAATGGCCGGCAGCCGCCTTGTCACGGTACTTAGCTACCCTGAACGGAGGGGCCAGCGGGAGCGCACACCGAGGCTTCGTTCGGGGGTGCCTCCCTGCCGGCGCTGGCCCGATGAGCAAGAGAGGTGAGTTCCCGATGAAGCCGATACTGGGTAGCACTGTTGCGCTGGTGACCGGGGCTTCGAGCGGCATCGGCGCGGCCACGGCCACCGCGCTAGCAGCCCAGGGCGCAACCGTGGCGCTGGCGGCGCGGCGCAGGGACAGGCTGGACACGCTCGCCGCCGATATCCGCGAGCAGGGCGGCACCGCGCTGGTAATGGAATCCGACATCACTGACGAGCGGCAGGCGACCGACGCCGTTGAGCGCACGGTCGCCGAACTGGGCCGTCTCGACACGCTCGTCAACAACGCCGGCGTGATGCTGCTCGGCCCGGCGGTCGGCGCGCCCCTGTCTGAGTGGCAGCGGATGGTTGAGCTCAACGTGCTAGGCCTGCTCTATTGCGCGCACGCGGCGATCCCCCATCTGCTGCGTGCCGCCGAGGACAGTCCGCGCCGGGTCGCCGACATGGTCAACATCAGCTCGGTGGCTGGCCGCGTGGCCCGCAACGGCAGTGGCGTCTACAACCTGACCAAGCACGGCGTCGGCGCGTTCAGCGAGTCGCTGCGCCAGGAGGTCACCAAGCGGTACGTGCGCGTCTCCCTGGTCGAGCCGGGCGCGACCGCGACGGAGCTGGCCGGCCACAACCGGCCCGAGGTGCTCGAGAGCATGCGAAACCAGTTCGGGCAAAGAATGGAAGCCGACGACATCGCCGACGCGATCCTATACATCGTCACCCGCCCGCGGCACGTCGCGATCAACGAGATGCTGATTCGCCCCACCGAGCAGGAGCGGTAGCCCCGGCGGCGGCGGGATAACTTACGGAGACGAGCCCACTGCTTGGTCGATGATGCGGGATAACCGCGCCGGAATCGGCAGGGAGTGTGGGTAGTGCTTCTGGCGCGACCGTGTGAGCACTCCGCTGCTCCCCGGCGCGGCGCGCCGCTATACCAGGGCCCAAGCAGCGTGGATGTCTGGCCGCCTCCACTGCCGTTCTCTGCCAGAGTCCTCTGTTAGACGTGACCTTTGACGCTGGCAGCACATGAGCCAGCAGATCGACAATGTTAACAATTAGCTATTTGGAGTAAGAATCAGGTCTTGAGGTCATCATGAGGGTGCTTGTCGTGGGCGCGGGCGTGATCGGAACCGTTTACGGCGCGCGTGCGGAACCGACCCCGTCCGTCTCGCCGCGGACCGCACGACTCTCACACTCATGTGCCAGGCCATCAGCGAGGCATTCGCCTTCCTGCGCGCTAAGGGGACGGCCGGGCTGCCGCGCAACCTCGCCGTGCTGCACAGCCCGTTGCTCAGGGCGGTTGCCGTCCGCTACTGGGCACGGACCATGCGCTCGCCAATGGGCGAGCTGTGCTTTGCGGCGCACTCACGGCACGCCGACGCCGAGATGCGGGCCCTGGGCCGCGACGTGGCCGGGCGGATCACAGACTCAACCGCCCTGTCGGAGCTGCTCCGCCCCCTGACGCGCCAGCCGTGACACGCCCGGCCGTAGCCCTGCAGCGTGCCACCGGACCGGCTGGCCATGGCCGTCGCGCTGATGATGACGGTGACCGGCTGGTTCTGGGCGAATGGCTGACAGCCGGGGCTGTCCGGGACGGGGACACGAGCGTAGTCTTACCTGCAGAAGTGTTTGTATCAGTCTGCACCAGGCCAGAGCGCAGGTGCAGGCGACCGCGTCGCTCTAGACCCTGGTGGCACGGCCAGCCCAGGCCGGGTAGAGACCACGGAGCCTCAGCGATGCACCGATCAGCGAGGGAGCCTTCCGCCGCAGCCGCCGCCACGATATCGGCACCGGGCGCGGCGCCTGTGCTGCTGACCCGGGGTCCCCCGCCTGGCCGCGGCCGGGTGCCAGAGGGCACCGTCGCGGCCGACTCAGCGGAACTGACCCGCCATCTCGCCGAAGATCACGATCGGATCTCCCGGGAAGTAAACGACGTGGTGATCCACCGGATCTTCGCCGCCGGACTGGATCTCCAGGCCGCGCTGGGCCTGATCGGCGATCAGCGGGCGGCTAGCAAGATCTGCCACGCCATCGACGAACTGGACCAGGCCATCAGGGACGTCCGGGATACCATTTTCGATCGCGGCCCACGATCATTTCCGCGGCCGGGAGGACCACGGAAGCCGCCCGATGGTGTCGCCAGCTTTCACAGCGATTTCCGTTGAGGGCTTGCCTGGTTGGTGTTCATAGACGGTGGCCACGGGAGCGTCTATGCCGCTTCTGGTGGGGGGCGCCGGTCAGCGGGCCGGTGCGTGGGCGGGATGCTCGTCGAAGAAGCGGATGAACTCGGCGCTGGCGTTGGGCCCGCGGGGATCGGTGTAGGACCCGTGCGGTACACCGCCAGACCAGCCATGTCCGCCCTGGTGGATAGTCCAGCACTCGGCAAGGGTCACCCCGGCGAAGCCCTGATAGGAGGTGCGCGTGTAGGCATGCCCGCCGGGCACCTGCCCACTGCTGGTCACCGCGGTGGGCGGGGTGGCTGGGGAACGGTCCGGGCTCTCCGCCGCCAAGACATGGTCGATGAGGCACGCGGCGTTGGCGTGGGCCACGGTCGCATCCCGGTCACCATGGAAGACGATCAAAGGCAGGGGGCTCGCCGGGGGTTGGGCCGGGCGTGACGGGCCTTGCTTCATCGCCGCGAACGCGGAGGCCACATCGCGAGCGGCGGCATAGGCCAGCCCGGAGTGCACGCCGATGGCGGCGTAGAGATCGGGGTAGACCGCGGCCATCACCGCGGCCATCGCGCCCCCGGCAGAAAACCCGGCAACATACACCCGGGTGGCAGCTACCCCGTAGCGGTCCATGACCTGGCGGGTGATCCCTGCGATCAGCGACGGCTCACCCGCGTCGCGGCGTTGATGACCAGGGACAAACCAGTTCCAGTACTTGCCCGCGTTCGCCGAGGGGGGCTGTTCAGGGTAGGCGACGAGGAACGTGTGACGCTCGGCGAGGTCGTTCATGCCGGTAGCGATGGCGAAGGCGGCGGCGTCTTGAGTGCCGCCGTGCAGCATCACGACCAAAGGCAGGGGCCCGCCGGTGCCGCCGGTGGGGACATAGAGCCGATAGGCGCGGGTACCGGCGGCGTTGGTGTAGGAAAAGGCGTCAAACCGGCCCGCCGGTCGCTTCGCGGCCGGGGCCGCGGGCCCGTTTACGAGGTCGAGACTCGAAGCGCGCCGGCTGGGGAAAGTGCGGCGGCCGTGAGTCCAGCAGGACGGAATTTGCCTCAGTAGTGTCCCCCCGTGGGCGGGTAGCGGTGGCAAGGGAGCGGGGGGACGGCCAGACGCGCCACCGGCCTCCTCCTCGGCGCACTGCGCATCCGGCGCCCGCCGTGTCACAGCCGGGGTGGTCAAGGTTTGTTGAATCAACGCGGTTGCTTCGACGAGGCGGCCTTGGCGGGTCAAGCGGCTGGCCTCAACCATCGCCGCCATCTGGCGTGCGTCCATGGCGGTATCCCTCCTGGTGGTGTCTTCGCTGATCTTCCTGGCAGGGCGGCCCGTACTCTGAGCGGGCCGGCGGTCGGGCTAAGCCGTTGTGATCGCAGCGGCCTAGGCGATGCGAGTCGCTATGGCGGCCTTCACCGCGGGCGGGGCACGGAAGGCGCCGAGCACCTCCACTGAGGCGATCGTGGCCAGGGCCAGTTGGGGAGAGACATCGGCCGCGATGCTCGCCAACCCCAACACCCGGATGTGGATCATCTGCCCGGCGTCGCGGATCTCCTCCAGATCGCGACGGGCATAGTGGCAGCTACCCAGAGTGAGCGTACGCCGGGCCACTGTCTGGGCGAGGGCCTCGCCCCGGGTGGCGAGTTGGGTGCGAATGGCGGTTCGGATGAAATCGGTGCGGTTGGTGAAGAAGCCTTCCTGGACCAGCAGATCGATCTGTCCGAGGTCCACCAATCCCAGGTTGATAGTGATCTTCTCGGTCTTCTCGCCTTCACTCGGGACCATCCAGAGAACATCTCCTTACCATCTAGGGGGATGGTAAGCCAGAAGCAGGCGGCGATGCAACCGGCGGGTTCCACCGCCCTCCGCAGGTGGGTGGGTTGACGACGCTGGAGTTGTTCCTCGTGCGCGGAAAGCCCGATCATCCCGTCCGCGGCTCATCAGCTGTGCTTGTCATACCACGCGCGTGCATGTTATAGTTCGCAGACGCACCATATGTGCATCGGTCTCACCCGGACAGCCGTCCGGATCCGTGGAAAGTGCCGCTGGAGAACCTCGGCGTTCTTCATCAGCAGCCAGCACAGCGCCTGCCGCTCCGCCAGCTCGCGGACGGACGAGGAGTCTTTCTGGCCCGCTGCTACCCAGGCGTGGGCACTGCGGGCCGACCTGGGCGGTCAATACGAGGGCTGGCGGCGCTAGACAGTGCCTGAGGAGTCGATGTGAGCAGGACGCGGTATGCCCGCACTGGTGAGTCGCGGATCGCCTACGAGCTGCGTGGAACGCTGCACAGGCGGCGCCCATGGCTGGTTTTGATCCAGGGGATGGGCTTCGACCGCTTCGGGTGGGAGCCAGTGCTGCGGAAACTGCGGCGGCACTTCCGGCTTGTGCTGGCAGACAACCGGGGAAGCGGGCGCAGCGACCTGCCGGCCGGCTCGTTCAGCGTCGCTGAAATGGCCGCCGACATCCTCGCCGTGCTCGATGGCGGGGGCATCCGCAGAGCCCACGTGATGGGGGTGAGCCTGGGCGGCATGGTGGCTCAGCAATTGGCGGTTGACCATCCGGAGAGGGTCGACGGTCTGGTCCTGGTGTCCACGACGCCTGGCTGGCCCTTCGCCTACCCCATGCCAGCGGCATCCGTGGCGCTGATCGCGGCGACCGGCCGCATGACCCGCGAGGTTGCGCTGCGCCGCCACACGGAGAATGCCCTGTCCGCGCGCACCGTCAAGCACCGCCCGGAAGTCGCCGACCGCCTGGTCGAACTCCAGAGTTCCCGGCCAGCGGATCCCAGGGCGTTGTCGGCCCAGGCGGCCGCAGGGGCGCGCTACGCGGGCCGTCTGCAGCTAACGCGCATCCACGCACGCACGCTGGTCGTGCACGGCGATGCCGACACTGTGGTGGACCCGGGCAACGGCAAGCTGCTCGCGGAGCGCATCCCGGGCGCCCAGCTCGTCATATTCCCGGAGCTGGGCCATTTGCTGTTCTGGGAGGACCCAGACGGTTTCACCGACGCGGTCACCTCGTTCCTGCTCGCCAGCACTGGGAACCAACCGGCCGCCGGGGCCGGCACCAAGACCGGCGGCAGCCGAGCGAGCCGGCTCCTCGCGGAGCGCGTGCACCGTAAGGTGCTGCACGCCCGCAGCGAGAAGCATTGAGCTCCCAAGACAGAGCCATTAGGCTAACCAGCAGGCTGAGCTGGAGACTTCGCTGTAGAAGTGTCCGGTCACCGGGAAGCTGAGGTTTCGGCAGCAGTGAAAGTCATAGTTGACGGGCAGCGTGCCGGCCTCGAAGAGGTCGGCTAGCGGGACCTTCGGCACGAGGCGCTCCCACAGAGCGGCACCAGGCCTGCTCCGCCAGTCGCAGGCCTCGCTGATCTGCGGCAAGCGGGCGATTCAAGCGACGCCGATGCGGTCATCGCCCACCACGGCGACGACGACCAGCATCACTCGGGATCGGCCACCGGGACGGTGTCTAGGGCGCCACTTGCGCCGGTTGGCATCCCGAGGACTCTTACGACGACCGTGAGTTCCCACCACCACCACCACCACCACCCCGCTGCTGGCAGCTTGGTGCTGGTGTTCAACGCGGGTAGCTCATCGCTCAAGTTCGCGCTCATGCTCCCCGGGAGTGGCGAGCGTCTCATGGGCGGGATCGGCGAACGGCTCGGCACGCCTGAGGCGTTGCTGCGGGTTCAGTGGTTTCCGGCCGCAGCAACCGAAGAACGGGTTCCCGCGGGCACTCACCGGGCGGTCACGACCCGGGTGCTGGATCACATGGCCGAGGCCGGGCACGCCGACGTTGAACTGCTCGGGGCTGGTCACCGGGTGGTCCACGGCGGAGAGCGGTTCACCTCTTCGATCCGGGTGGACGACGCAGTTATCGCCGCGTTGCGCTCATTCGACCACCTGGCGCCGCTGCACAACCCGGCGAATCTTGCCGGGATCGAGGCTGTGCGTGCCGCCCTGCCCGGCTTGCCGCAGGTCGCCGTGTTCGACACCGCGTTCCACCAGACGATGCCGGCCCACGCCTTTCGCTACGCAGTACCCGAGGAGTGGTATGTGCGCCACGGGGTGCGACGATACGGATTCC
>CZLB01000063.1_pt1 | contig 17317 bp, 13 predicted proteins | sample 1122421 | NCBI WGS metagenome assembly CZLB01 (sample SAMEA3539301, study PRJEB10725) | soil metagenome | biome: tundra; feature: field; material: soil | place: USA | collected 2010-05 | depth 0.15 m | reverse complement strand
CCCGCTTCCCGGGGCAGCGCTGCCGCGCGGCCGACCACGGGGGCCATCACCGGTGCTTGATCAGGCCGTGAACACCCGGGCGCTGGTGGTCGAGGACGACCCGAACATCGTCGACCTGATCAGGTCGAACCTGGCCGTGCGCGGATTCGACACCGTCGTCTCCACCGATGGCCTGCGCGCCCTGAACCTCCTGGAGACCGAGGCACCGGACATCGTCCTGCTCGACCTGATGCTGCCCGAGGTCGACGGTTTTGAGTTGTGCCGCCTGATCCGCGAGCGCTCATCGGTGGCCATCATCGTGGTCTCCGCGCGCGGCGGCGAGCGGGACAAGGTGACCGCGCTGAACATGGGCGCGGACGACTACATGACCAAGCCGTTCAGCATCGAGGAAATGCTGGCCCGGATCACGGCCACGCTGCGCCGCACCCGTCCCGCCGACGCGGCCCCGGACAGCGCGCCGCCCATCATCACCATCGGCGAACTGGAGATCGATCTCGCCAGCCAGCAGGTGACCAGGGCCGGGCTGGCCGTGCACCTTACCCCGACTGAATTCGCACTATTGCGCGAACTCGCCACCAACCGGGGGAAGCTGCTGACCCACGCCCACCTGCTCCGGCGGGTCTGGGGCCGCGGTTATGAGACGGAGACCGAGTACGTGCGCGTTTACATCCGGCGGCTGCGGGCCAAGCTAGAGTCAGATCATGGCGCCCCGCTTATCCTGACCCAGCCCAGGGCTGGTTACCGGATCGCGGCAGAATGAGACCCGAATGAGACCGGAATGAGACGTTAACGCCCTTATCGCGATGCGGGGGGCCAGATCTAAGAGAGTTGTTTACGTTTTTTTCACATGGTTACGTGGATGTTAACGGCTCCGTTAATTCCTGTCGGCTTACTGTTCTCCCAGATAGGTGTCTGGCCCGCAGTGACCATCATGCAGGCCTGTCATTGGGAGCGTCCTGACGCATCTCACCCATGAGCGAGGTGGTTTGTTTGTATTCAGTAACCAAGAGAGCCGGCCTGACGGCCGTGGCCGGGGGAGCGGCGCTGCTTCTGGCCGCTTGCAGCAGCAGCGGCTCTTCTTCCAGCAGTGCCAGCAGTTCCAGCAGTTCAGCGACCGTGCCGTCGGTTTCCGCTACGTCGTTCACGAACGACTTCTCACAGATGGCCGCCCTGAAGTCGCTGGCGTCACACGGCAAGGGCAACATCGGCGTGATTCTGCCCGACACCGTCACATCCGCGCGTTATGTCGAATTCGACGCGCCCTACCTGACGAAGGCCCTGCAAACAGCGGGCCTCACGTCGTCACAGTTCAGCGTGCAGAACGCGCAGGGCAGTGACGCGACCGAACTGGCCGACGCTCAGGCGGACATCACCAAGGGTGCGAGCGTCCTCATCATGGACCCGCTCGACGCCGGGGTCGGCACGTCGATCGAGAAGTACGCCAAGTCCCACGGCGTCGCCGTTATCGACTATGACCGGCTGGTCCTGGGCGGCAGCCGCAAGTACTACGTCAGCTTCGACAACGTGCAAGTCGGCAAGCTGATCGGCCAGGGCCTGGTCAGCTGCGTGACCGCGTGGAAGGTGGCGAAGCCCAACGTGCTCGTCATGTACGGCGCGGCGACCGACAACAACGCCACACTGTTCGGCCAGGGCTACAACGCCGTCATGAACCCGCTCTTCAGCGCGGGCACATGGGTCAAGGTCGGCACCGCGGCCGGAACCTGGGATCCGCCGACCGCGGAAACCGAGTTCCAGGGGCAGTTCACCGCGCACAAGAACATCAACTCCGTGCTGACCCCCAACGACGAGAACGCCGCCCCGATCATTCACTACCTGCAGACCAAGGGAGTGAAGGCCAAGACCTTCCCGGTGACCGGGCAGGACGCCACCCTCGTGGGCCTGCAGAACATCCTCTCCGGCTACCAGTGCGGCACCGCCTACAAGCCGATCTACCTTGAGGCCCAGGCCGCCGCGGCGCTCGCGATGTACATCCGGGCCGGCGACGCTCCCCCATCGGCCCTGGTCAACGGGAGCACGACCGACTCGACCGAGCACGCGCAGGTCCCGTCGGTGCTCTTGGTGCCAACATGGGTCACGCCGGCGAATATGAACACGACCGTTATCGCGGACAAGTTCGTCCCGGCGTCACAGCTCTGCACGTCCGCGTACAAGGCGGCCTGCACGGCGGCAGGGATCTCGGGGTGATCATGAGCGCTCGGCCCATCGCTGGGTCTACCCAGTGGTGACAGCAAGCGCCGGAGATGGCGCCCGGCCCGCATCCGCGGGCCGGGCGCCATCCGGCGGCACAGCCTCGGTAGACCAGACGGACACGCCCCTGCTTGAGTTGCGCGGGATAGGGAAGAGCTTCGGCCCGGTGCACGCGCTGGCCGGGATCGATCTCGATATTCCCGAGGGCCAGGTAACGGCCCTGGTCGGCGACAACGGCGCCGGCAAGTCGACCCTCATCAAGACGATCTCGGGGATCTGGGAGCCGACCGCCGGCGAGCTGCTATGGAAGGGCAAGCCGATCCATCTGCACGGCCCCAAGGACGCTACGAACCTGGGCATCGCGACCGTCTATCAGGACCTGGCCCTGTCCGACAACCTGGACATCGTGCAGAACATGATGCTCGGCCACGAAGTACGGCGGCACGGGCTGCTCGACGAGGTCGCCATGGAGCTGACGGCCAAGCAGACGCTGGCCGACCTGCGGGTGAGCACGGTGCGCTCGATCCGGCAACTGGTCGGCTCGCTGTCCGGGGGGCAACGGCAGTCGGTCGCCGTGGCCAAGGCCGTGATGCTGGACGCCCGGCTCGTCATCATGGACGAGCCGACGGCGGCGCTGGGCGTGACCCAGACCGAGCTTGTCCTGGATCTCATCGGACGGCTGAAGAACCGCGGGCATGCCGTCCTCCTGATCTCGCACAACCTCAACGAGGTTTTCCAGGTCGCTGACCGGCTGGCCGTGCTCTACCTCGGCCAGCTCGTCGCGGCGGGCCCCGCGTCTGATTTCGATACCCAGTCCGCCGTGGAGTACATGACCACGGGCACGTCCACCCGCCAGGGCGGCAACGGCAACGGAAGCGAGCCCGCGTCATCACACGGCCGCGGCAGCGGCACGGAGGACTGAACATGTCACCGACAGAAAGCGGCACCGGACCTGCCCCGGCAGATGCCGCCGCAGTCGCCGATCAACCCGAACCCGACGCGGCCGACGATGCGGTAGTGGCCGGGGCGCCGGAGCTGATCGCTAACTCGGTAGGCGAGTACGCGCGCATCTGGATCAGGCGGGTCAGAAACGGTGAGAGCGGCGCGCTGCCCATCATCCTGGGCCTGGTCGCGATCGTCATCTTCTTCCAGGTCCGCAGCTCGCTATTCCTGTCCGCGGGCAACCTGGTCAACCTGATGATCCAGGGCGTCCCGTTCATCTTGCTGGGCATGGCCGAGGTCTTCGTCCTGCTGCTCGGCGAGATCGACCTGTCCATCGGCTACAACGCCGCGGTCGGCGCGACCGTGACCCTGTGGGCGGCCTACTCGCTGCCGTGGTGGGTAGCCATCATCCTGGGCCTCGCGGCCAGCGCGTTCCTCGGCGCCTTGCAGGGCACCATCATCACGCGGCTGGGCCTGCCGTCTTTCGTGGTCACCCTGGCTGGCTACCTCGGGCTGGAAGGCTTTCTGATCATCCTGGTCCCCCACACCGGGCATGGCGCGGGCGGCTCGATCCCCGACCCCAGCAACATCCTCAACGACCTGACGGCCGGCAATCTCAGCCCGGTGGCCGGCTGGGTCGTCATGGTGGTCCTGGTCGCACTGGGCGGCTCGTACATGATCATGCGCGACCGCCGCAGGCGGATCAGTGGCCTGGTGGCTCCCCCGATGGGCGTCACCGTGCTGAAGATCGCCATCATGGCGATCGCCGGCATCCTCGTGGTCATCGTGGGCAACACCAACCGCGGCGTCGGCCTCACTGTCCTCAGCGGAGTGCCCTGGGCCGTCCTCATCGTGCTCGGCGTCCTCGTCCTCTATACGGTCCTGACCAGCCGGACCCGTTTCGGGCGTTACATTTACGCGATCGGCGGCAACGCCGAGGCGGCCCGGAGGGCCGGTGTCAACCTGATCAGGATCCGGACGCTCTGCTTCACCCTGTGCGGCCTCACGGCGGGAATCGCCGGCATCATGCTGGCGTCGCAGCTCAACTCGATGAGCACCGGCATCAACGGCGGCGAGTACGTGCTCTTCGCCGTCGCCTCGGCGGTCATCGGCGGCACCAACCTGTTCGGCGGCCGAGGCAAGATGATCCATGCCCTGCTCGGCGGGCTCGTGATCGCCGTGATCTACAACGGCCTGGGCCTCATCGGGCTGGCCGCCGGACCCACCTTCATCGTCACCGCGCTCGTGCTGCTGGCCGCCGTGACGATTGACACCCTGGCCCGCCGGCGCGGCGCTACTTCCTGAGTCGCGTCGCCACTAGCCGTCCCGGCCCCATCAGGGGTCGGGGCGGTCGCGGCGGGGTTTCGTTGGGTAGCGGGTGTGGTTTCAGGCGGGTGTGACCACGTACTGCCGCAGGCACAGATCGTGGAAGGTGACGGGCCCGCGCGGGCCCGGCACGCGGTCGACGTTGATCCCCGTTTCCGGGACGCCACGCAGCGTGAACCCGTCGAGCAGCCGGGTACTCACGTTCCAGAAGGCCCCGGTCCCGCGGTAGGCGGCGAGGAACTCGCGCGCGGCGCCGGGGTCGGCCGTGACGATGGTCGCGGCGAGCCCGGACGTTTGTGCGTTGGCCACCTCGGCCGCCTGGGCCGGGCCGCCGGCCGGGGCTATGGTCACGGTGGCCTCGTGCTCGGCGTCCAGCGCCCACTCGTGGCCCAGCGGGTGGTCGTGCGGCGGGAGCGAGGCGGCGACACCCAGCGGACGGATCGCCTCCAGCACCACCGGCAGCATCTCCGGCCAGGCGCCGGAATGGATGAGCAGCAGGTTCAGCCGGTTGCAGACACCCAGCCGGTCCAGGCTCGCCGTGACGATCCGCGTCACCATGCCGGGGTCAGCCGCGCAGTCCGCGTAGAGCACCCCGCCGCCGTCCGCATGCGCGAGCGTGCGCACCCCGTGCCGGGCCGCCTCCGCGGCCAGGGTGCGGGTGGTCTGGCCGCTGCCGCGGAGGATGACCAGGGGGATCAGCCGGGGCTGGCGGACCAGTTCGAGCGCTCCCTGCCGGTCCGCGGTGCGGACCAGTTGCAGGGCACCGGGATCGAGACCCGCCCCGGCGATCGCTGGGGAGATGACATGATCGAGGAGCGCCGCGGCGGACCGCAGCGCGGCTCCGCCGGTGCGCAGCACCCCCGCGTTACGGGACTTCAGCAGCTGTGACGCCACGTCGATGGTGACATTCGGCCGGGCCTCGAAATTCGCGCCCACCACCCCCACCGGCAGCCTGCGCTCGGCTAGCCGCAATCCCCCGGGAAGGTCACCCAGGGGGGTGGTCTCCGGCGGGAACTCCGCGTCGGCGAGCAGCCCGATCTGCCGCGCCATGTCGGCGATCCGGGTCTCATCGAGCCGTAGCCGGTCGATCAGCCCCGTGCCCAGCCCCTCGGCCTCGGCGTCGGCCACGTCCGCTGCGTTGGCGGCGAGGATCTCTGCGGCCTGCTCGGTGAGCAGCCCCGCCATCGCACGCAGGGCACTGTCCACGTCCTCGTCAGGCGCCATGGCCAGGCTCGGCGCCCCGTCCCGGGCTGACTCACCGCAGGCGATCACTGCCTTTTCCGCATCAGACACGGAATGAGCCTAATCGAGGTCCGGGCCCGCGCGACCTGTCTCAGTCACCCTCGACCACGGGCCGCCACAGCCAGTGGAAACCGACCACCGCTCGCTCGACGGACCTCAAGTACCTGTGCACCGAGTGCTGGCCGTCCAGGACGGCTTCCTCCTGCTCGATGATGCCGCCCTCCATCCCGTCCCAGGTCGCCCACCAGACAGCCGCTGGCACCCGGCTCGGATGAAACTCCACGCGCATGTCGAAGTTCTCCAGGCGGCCCATCACGGCCCGGCGGTACTGGCACTCCTCAGCCGTCTCGGGTCGCCCATGGTAGTGGTAGGTGGTCCAGTATTCGAGCGTGAGGGTCTCACCCGCGGCGAGCGATCTGGCCAGCGAGATGTCTGTGCCGTAGAGGCCCTCCCTGATCTCATAGAGCGGGCCGGAGAGATCCTTGCATCCCTGCCCCACCTCCAGGGTGAGCGCGTTCGTGTCGTAGATGTAGGGGATCCGGTCAAGTCTGTCGACGATCGACTCGATGACCTGCAGGGTGCGCGTGCGGGTCGGCAGGCCGTCCGGGCCGACCTCGTGATGATCGTGCAGTGAGAGCGTCTGATGCCTGCGCGGGCCTAGGGCGGCCGCCACCTCCGCCTCTTGACTGGGGGCCATCGCGCGCGGCCCGGACAGCACGCTGATCCGGCCCGACCCGCCCCACAGCCGCCACAGGCGGTCTTCCTCCTGCCCGGAGAAGCCGAACGCCTCGATGAAGAGCGCCAGCGTGGCCCGGCTGAGCAGGTGGCCGGAGAGCGCCCGGCCGACGGTGTCCTTCAGTTGCCGCGGCAGCACGTCAGCGTCCCCCGACGTGCGCGGGGCGTTCCAGAGGTGCCGTGCGAGCACCTCCGCCACGGCCAGGTGGTTGATCCGGCCTGACCGCACCCGCTCGGCGAACCGCTCCCACTGGGGCCGGTAGCGGCCCTGGCGCAGCAGTAATTCACGCAGGTACTTCGCGGCGGCCTGCCGGCCGGCGGCAAACTGGCTATCGCTCAAGGCACGCCCCATCGTGTGCGAACTTACTGCGACTTATGAGAGCTAGCCTACAAATCGCATCTTGCGAAGGGGAGGGCTTGCGAGACTGCGACTGGGGGGGCCAGGATGCGGGCCCGCCGCAACGCGGTGGGCCCGCATCATGGAAGGGTCCCGGGTGCCGCGCAGGGACCCGGGGTCGGCCCAGGATGAGAAATCCGGGCCCTGATAGATAACGATCCGGCCGCAGTCCCGCTAGAACAGGACCGACATCAGTTCCTGCCTAGAACAGGACCGACATCAGCGTCGCCGTTTCGGTAAAGCCCACCCGCCGGTACACCGCCCGGGCGGGGGCGTTGAAGTCGTTGACATACAGCGAGACGACTGGCGCCACGGAGCGGAGTGCCTCCTGCACCACGGCGGCCATCCCGGCCACGGCGAGCCCGCGTCCGCGCAGTTCCGGCCGGACCCAGACACCCTGCACCTGGCATACCTGACTGGTGACCGCGCCGATCTCGGCCTTGAACAGGACCTGGCCGTTCTCGATCCTGGCGAAGGCGCGGCCCGCCGCGATCAGCTCACCCACCCGGGCCCGGTAGGCGGAGCCGCCGTCCGGGCCGACCGGGGACACCCCTACCTCTTCGGTGAACATGGCCACCGAGGCGGGCATCAGCACGCTCAGTTCGTCCGGGCGCACCCGGCGTACCAGCGGGTCCGCCGCGACGCGGGGCGGACCCGAGATGGCCATCACCGGCTGCGCCCGCCTGATCTCGCGGGGCTGCCCCCAGTAGGGCCGGAGCAGGTCCCACAGGTCCCTGATGGCATCGGCAGGCCCGACGATCGACGAGCAGCGCCTGCCCTGCAGCCGGGCACGGCCCCCGAAGGCCGCGATGGCGTCGGGTGTCGCTGCCACCGGGACCAGGTTCGCGCCCGCGTAGCACAGCGAGGTCAGCCGGCCGCCGGGGACGAATCCCCACATCTGACCGCCGAGCCGGACTGGATCAAGACCGGCCTCGTGTACCCGGGAAGTGACGAAGACATTGACCACCGGATCCTGGTCGCACAGGGCGAACACGTCTTCGCGATCGCGGTCATTCAGCAAGCGGAGCGACGATGACCGCAACGCCTTGGTGCGCAGCACCCTCCCAGGATATCGGCATGTCATGTGAAACGCTCAGCCGGGCGACGGGGCGGGCAGCGCCGGGCAGGTGGCATTGACCAGTCCAGTGCCGGATGGCAGCGCGCCCGTGGCCAGGTACTGGTTCAGGTAGCCGTTCACGCAGGTGTTCGGCGGTGACGCCAGGGACTGCCCGTGGTTGCCGCCGCCTTCCACGACAACCATCCGTGCGCTAGGCAGCCTGCGATGGGCATTCTGGGCGCCCGCGTAAGGGGTGGCCGCATCCAGGGTGCCCTGGATCATGAGAATGCCTGGCAGCCCGGCGCCGCTGATCTGCGGCGGTTTCGCTGGGCCCGTGACCGGCCAGAACGCGCATGAGGCGTTGAACCACGCGTTGTCCCAGGCTTCGAAGGGGGCGGTCTTGTACACCTGCTCGGTGTCGGTGTTCCACTTCGCCCAGCTGCGCGGCCAGTTGACGTCGCTGCACTCCACCGCGTTGTACACGGCGAACCCGTTCTCGTCCTGGGTCCCCTCCTGCTTGTACTGGCTGACGATCTGGCCGGTGGAGCCACCATGGAGGTAGGCGGCCAGGGCGCCGGCGAGCCCCGGCCAGAGCGCGTTGCTGTACCCGCCCTGCAGGAACGTGTCGTCGAACTCATCCGGGCCGATCATCGGGCCGTTCGGGCCGGCGATCGGGTGGGATGCCAGGTCCGCGCGCGCCCGGTACCACGCCTGATCCACCTGTGCGCGGGTGCTGCCGAGGTGGTAGACGTTGTCGTTGGCCGCGACCCAGGAGAAGAACGCCAGCATCCGGCCCTCGAACGCGTAATCCTGCTCGATGTTGTCGACATACCAGGCTCCGTCCGGGTCCACCGTGCTGTCGAGGACCATCCGCCGGATCCGTTGCGGGAACAACGTGCCGTAGACCTGGCCCAGGTAGGTCCCGTACGAGTAGCCGAAATAGTTGATCTTCGCGACGCCCAGGGCGGCCCGGATGGAATCCATGTCCCTCGTGACGTTCTCGGTGGTCATGTAGGGCAGCAGCCAGCCGAACATCTTCTCGCAGCCGGCCGCGTATGCCTTCGCGCGGCCGATGAGCACCTGTTCCGCTGCCGGGTTCGCCGGGATGTAGTCGGCCCGCGCCCCGGAGAAGAAAGACGGATCACAGGTCAGCTGGGGAACGCTGGAGCCGACGCCGCGCGGGTCGAAGCCGACGATGTTGTAGTCAGCGGCCACCGCCGGGTCGAGCCCCTGGGCGACGATCGCGGCGAGCCCGAGCCCGCTGGCACCCGGCCCCCCGGGGTTGACCAGCATGTCGCCCTGCTGGCGGCTGGCGGGCGCGGTGGCCGGCGCCATGGACAGGGCCAGCGTGATCTTCCTGCCATTCGGGTGGGTGTAGTCGAGTGGCACCTGGAGAGTGGAGCACCGCATGTGCGGACCCTCCGCCTCGCATGAATGCCAGCGCAACGCCGCAGCCTGCCCCGGCGCCGCAGATGCCGCGGACGTCCCGGATGCCGCGGACGAGCCCTGCGTGCTGGGACTGGCCGAGGTGGTGCAGCCGGCCGCCGCGAGGGCGGCACAGGAGATGCTGAGCGCGGCCAGCGGCGCAGCGCGCCGCGAGCGCAGCCTGCTAACCCAGTACGGAATCGGCATGGAAACCATCCTGCCCGATCGGCGGCACGCTGCGGCCAATCACCCCCCGGGACCGGGATTACGGCCAGGCAACGAAAACTCTGGCCCCTGCTCCGGCACCTGGGCCGCCACCTGCTTTGCCATCTGGGCTGCTGGCCGGCCGCGCCTCACTTGGCTGCAGGCCGGCCGCGCCTCACTCAGCAGCTTTATGGCGTTCCCGTAGGGCCGCGCGGTACTCGGCGACCACGATCTCGGTGAGTTCCTCGACCGAGGTGTCCTTGGATGCCTTGTCGAGGGTGATCTCGCCGTCCTGGAGCAGGTTGATCCGGTCAGCGACCTCCAGCACCTGCCCGTAGTTGTGGGCGATGATGATGACCGAAACGTCCCCCCGCTGCTTGAGGTCCGTCACCAGGTCCAGGATCAGCGCACCCTCCTTGACGCCCATCGCGGCCAGCGGCTCGTCCAGCAGCAGGACCTTCGCGTCGGAGTAGACCGCCCGGGCCACGGCTATCGCCTGGCGCTGGCCGCCGGACAGCTTGGCCACCTCCACGTCGACCGACTTGATGCCGACGCCCATGTCATCCAGGTGCTCCCGGGCGAGCTTGCGCATGGCCCGGTTGTTCAGCAGCGGCCAGCGGACGCGCTCCCGTTTGAGAAACATGTTGTGATACACGGTGAGCTCGTTGATCAGGGCGAGATCCTGGTACACCGCGTCTATCCCGAGCGACCGGGCATGGTCAACCGACTTGAGCGCGACCTCCTCGCCGTCGAGCAGGATCCGGCCCGTGTCAGGGGGCTGGAAGCCGCAGAGGATCTTCAGCAGGGTGGACTTGCCTGCGCCGTTGTCGCCAAGCAGCGCGAGCACCTCGCCCTTGCCCAGGCGCAGGTTGATGTCCTTGAGCGCGGTGACCGCGCCAAACCGCTTGCTGATGTGCTCGACCCGGAGGGCGTCAGCGCCGGGTGCCGGCCCGTCAGGGGCTGGGCTCAGCGAAGCCTCGGTTGTCATCAGGTCTTGCCTGCCCTTCGCAGCCGGGTGAGGTAGCTGTTGGCGACCATCGCGACGAGGATCGAAATACCAAGGATGATCAGGAATGGGTTGCTGCTGATCCCGAGCAGGTTGAAGCCGTCCTGCAGGATCGCGAGCACCAGCATGCCGAGGAACGCGCCGAGGACGGTGCCGGAGCCGCCCGCCATCGCGGTGCCGCCGATGACCGCCGCCGCGACCGCGTAGAACATCACCTGGTACTGGCCGGCGCTCGGGTCGATCGTGCTGTTCCTGAACGCCTCCAGGATTCCCGCGATCGCCCCGAGGGTACTCGTGATCATGAAGTTGCCGATCTTGACCCGTCCGACCTTGATACCAGCCTCGCTCGACCCGAGCAGGTTGCCACCCACGGCGATGGTGTGCAGGCCCCACCTGGTCCTGGTCAGGATGACGTGGAAGAGCGCGACGAGCGCGACGCACCAGATGATCTCTGACCAGGCGAAGGTCCCGAACCAGTGCCCGAGGGCGATCGACTCCGGGGGCAGGTTCTTGGCCTGGGCCTGGGCAATCGTGAGCAGGAAACCGTAGAGCGCGAACGAGGTGCCGAGGGTCGTGATGAACGAGGGCACCTTCAGGCGGACGGTGATGACGCCGTTGATCCAGCCGATGATCAGGCCGCAGGCCACGGCGAGCACGATGGCCAGGATGACCGGTATGTGGTAGTCGGTGATGAAGAAATACATCAGGAACGGCGACAGTCCCCAGACGAAGCCCACCGACAGGTCGATCTCACCGCAGACCAGCAGCAGCACCTCGCCGATGGCGATGATCGCGGTGGGGGCCGTGGCCTGCGAGATGTTGTCGAGGTTGAGCTTGCTGAGGAAATGGGAGTGCGCCGAACTGATGAAGCCGAAGTAGACGAAGAGCAGGGCCGCGATCACGAAGACGCTTGCTTCCCGCTGCTGCAGGAAGGTGGCGCCACCACGTCTGAGGAAAGACCCGAAGCCAGTGCGGGCGGCTGGCTGCCCGCCCGCGGGGCCGAGAGTTCCTGCGCTGCGCTGGGCAGTGTCACTCACGTCGATTGTCCGTTCTGTATGGCGCTTCCGCCCAGCTTATTCCCGCTCTGGACACCCCCGACGCGCGGGCGGCGCCGCGACCTGCCCGGCCAGCGAATCCTGGCCGGGCAGGCGCGGCACGAATGCCGGCGTCGAATGCCGCTCATCCAGCGATCAGATCGAGATCGCGCCCGACCTGCTGAGGAGCTTCTGCGCCTTGGTCGATCCCTCGTACCTGCTGGATGGCTTGCTGTACGGGGCGACGTTGGCCTTGGTCACGAACGTCAGGCCGGTGTCGGTCGCGGGCGGCGAGACCAGGCCGCCGGACAGCTTGTACAGGTACATGTACAGGGTGGGCAGGAAGCCCTGCAGGTACGGCGACTGGTCGATGGTGAAGTCCAGGTTCCCGGCGGCGATCGCCGTGAGAGTCGCCGGCTCCAGGTCGAATCCGCCGGACGAAACCTTGCCCGCCAGCCCGTACTTCGCGAGCGCCGGGCCGAGCAGCGCGGTCGAGCCGCCGTCCACGGCGAAGACGCCCTGCAGCTTGGACCCGTTGCCCTGGATGAACGCCGGGATGCTCGTCGTCTCCTGGGTCTGCGACGCGCCGCTGTCGAACCCCGCGGTGTGCAGGATCTTCAGGCCCTTGCCCGCGGCGAGGATGGCGGCGTTCGCGCCGTCGAGGCGCGGCTGGATGTTCAGCGACCCGGGCTGCGCGATGATGCCGCACGCCGTCCCGCCATGCGGCATCTTCGCCGCGATCCGCGTGCCGACCGCCTGGCCCGAGACATACAGTTCCTGGCCGATGTACGCCATGCCGTTGGTCGGTTTGTTGACCGCCCCGTTGGCGTTGTAGGTGAGGACCGGGATCCCGGCGGCCAGGGCCTTGGCGATCGGGGCGACGAACGCATTCGGGTCGACGACCGTGGTCGCGATGCCGTCGGAGCTGGCCGCGATCGCGGAGTTCAGCGAGCTAACCATCGTCGGCACGGTCGGCTGCGTCGAAGTCGCGCCAGTCCAGGTGGGCGTGGCGATGCCGAGCAGTGCGGCGGCGTCCGCGAACCCGTACTGGGTGGGCGTGAAGAACGCGTTGTCCGTGACGTGGTTGACGAAGGTGAACTTCCACGAAGGGGTCTTCGGGAAGTTCCCCGTGACATTCTTCGCGGTGGCCGCGTTGCTGCTGCTGCCAGATGAGCAGGCGGCCAGCAGTGCCGCGGCGGCTGCCGACGCGCTCACCAGCCCGGTGCCCTCGATCAGCCTCCGGCGGGTGACCCCGTCCCTCATGTTCAGTGTCTCGATCGCCTCGTCGACCTTCGGGTCGATTCTTTTCCTCATCTGTTTGCCTCCAGGAGAAGTTCCTCAGTGCTCAGCGCGACACCACGTCGCGGCGCGCCGAAAAGCGGATGTGCTGCCCAGTCCCTGGGCCGGGCAGGCGGAACCTGCGGTGTCGCAGGCGTCCAAGAGGTCGCAGACACCCGAGAGAGGGAAAGCGCCGGGCTGTCCGGCGCTCCAAGGTTCCCCCCGGAAGTTGAGATCCCGCAGCGAACCGCCCGCACTCGCTGCATCGCTCGTCCTCGATTCGATGTCGGTCTTCCGGGCCGTGCATTGTGCGGAGTGCCCGCTGCCCGGCCCACCCATGGGTACCGGGCGGCGCACTGTGCCTCCCGGATGCGCTGTCGGATCGAACCCATGATCGAAGCGGCACACCCCTGTGGAGCCTTAAGCTAAATCACACAGAGTCGATCGTCAACGAACAAGATATAAAGATCCGATTCCGACGTGATCACGGGGCGGCCGACGTGAGCCGTGGGCACAGCCCCCGCCAAAGGAAAGGCCCAGGGATGCTTGCCAGACACCGGCAGTCTCTGATATTGGAAGATATTCGGCGCGCCGGCAGTGCCCGGGTGAGTGACCTCACCCAGCGGCTGGGCGTGTCGGACATGACAATACGCAGGGACCTGGAGGTGCTGGCCAGGGCGGGGCTGATCGAGAAGGTGCATGGCGGTGCCGTCCTGCCCGGTGCCCCGAGCAGCCACGAGCCAGGTTTCGAGGCAAAGTCCGTCCTGGAGAGACCCGAGAAGGAGGCGATTGCCCGTGCGGCGGCGGCCCTGGTGGTCCCGGGCACGGCGATCGCACTTTCGGCCGGGACGACCACCTTTGCCCTAGCTCATTACCTGCTCGACATTCCGGGGCTGACAATCGTGACCAATTCGATGCGGGTCGCGAACTTGTTCGAAACTGCCCGGCCAGCGGTACAGGTCAGGGGGGACGCCTCGGTGGTGCTGACCGGCGGCGTGCGCACCCCGTCGGATGCCCTGGTCGGCCCGATCGCCGACCTGGCCATCCGCTCGCTCCACGTCGATCTGCTCTTCCTGGGCTGCCACGGGATCGACGTGGAGGCCGGGCTGACCACGCCCAACCTCGCCGAGGCCGAGACAAACCGCGCGTTCGTGCACGCGGCCCGCCGGGTCACGGTGGTGGCGGACCATACCAAGTGGGCCATCGTGGGCCTGAGTTCCTTCGCCGACCTCGAGGAGGTGGACATGCTGATCACAGACAGCGAACTGCACCCCGAGGCGCGCGCCCTCCTCGCCGAGAAGGTCGGCCAGCTCATCATCGCCGACGGGCCAACCAGCATCAACGAAAGTCCTGCGCCACTCACACCGTGACCTGACATCTGTTTGGGCTGTACTCGCAGCAAGGCCCGGCCGCCGCCCCGGGCTTTGCCTCAGGAGATCCCGGTCGCGGAACTCAGGAGACGACTACCTCGGGCGCCCCTGAGGCGGCGGAGCCACCCGCGGCCTCAGCGAGCTTCAGGGCCTCCTCGATCAAGGTCTCCACGATCTGCGACTCGGGCACGGTCTTGATGACCTCACCCCGGACGAAGATCTGCCCCTTGCCGTTACCCGATGCCACGCCGAGATCCGCTTCCCGCGCCTCGCCTGGGCCGTTGACCACACAGCCCATGACCGCGACGCGCAGCGGCATGTCCAGGCCTTCCAGCCCTGCGGTCACCTGGTCGGCCAGGGTGTAGACATCCACCTGGGCCCGGCCGCAGGACGGGCAGGAAACGATCTCCAGGCCCCGTTCGCGCAGGCCGAGCGACTCCAGGATCGCGGTGCCGACCTTGACCTCCTCGACCGGGGGTGCCGACAGCGACACCCGGATGGTGTCCCCGATGCCCTCCGCCAGCAGCGCGCCGAACGCCACCGCGGACTTCACGGTCCCCTGGAAGGTCGGCCCGGCCTCGGTCACGCCCAAGTGCAGCGGGTAGTCGCAGCGCTCGGCTAGCTGCCGGTAGGCGTTGATCATCACCACCGGGTCGTGGTGCTTCACCGAGATCTTGATGTCGGTGAAGCCGTGCTCCTCGAACAGCGAGCACTCCCACAGCGCCGATTCCACCAGCGCCTCGGCAGTTGCCCGGCCGTGCTTGGCCAGCAGTCGCTTGTCCAGCGAGCCAGCGTTTACCCCGATCCTGATCGGCACCTGGGCGTCCGCCGCGGCGCGCGCGATCTCGCCGACCTTGTCGTCGAACGCCTTGATGTTGCCCGGGTTGACGCGAACCGCACCGCACCCCGCGTCGATCGCGGCGAACACGTACTTGGGCTGGAAGTGGATATCGGCGATCACCGGGATCTGCGACTTGCGGGCGATCTGCGGCAAGGCGTCCGCGTCATCCTGCGACGGCACGGCCACCCGGACGATCTGGCAGCCCGCGGCGGTCAGTTCCGCGATCTGCTGCAGGGTAGCGTTCACGTCCGCGGTCAGTGTGGTCGTCATCGACTGCACGGAGACGGGCGCGCCGCCGCCCACCGGCACAGCATGCTTCCCCTTGCCCACCAGGATCTGGCGGGACTTGCGGCGGGGCGCCACCGGCTCCGCGGCTGGGTGCGGCATGCCAAGATCGATTGTCATGGTCGTGATCGCCTCACTGGTGTTTGCTTCACTGGTATTGCATCACTGAGGTAGGTGAACGGGATTGATCAGGTTGGCCATGATCAGGAGCAGGCTGAACCCGACCAGCAAAGCGAACACTCCGACACTGACGGGAATCAGCTTGCGCATGTCCACCAGGCCTGGGTCTGGCTTGCCGCGCAGCCGGGCCAGCCAGGCCCGGGCCCGCTCGTAGATCACCACAGCGAGGTGGCCACCATCCAGCGGCAGCAGCGGAAGCAGGTTGAACAGGCCGACGAAGATGTTGATCGAGACGATGATGTCCAGCACCACCGTGACCTTCAGCTGCCAGCTGACCTTGAGGGCGAACGCCTGGCCAGTTATCTGGCCCGCACCAACGATGCTGGTCACGCCCCCGGAAGCGCTGGAGCCGTTCTTGGCGAACAACTTCGGGATCTCCCCGGGAAGGCTGCCCAGGGCCCCGACGGAGCCGGTCACGATCTGCCCGAACTGTGAGCCAGCGGAGGTGATACCGCGCACGGGGTTTACCGGCTGGAACACCTCGGCCTGCGAAATACCCAGATAGGAGCCCTTCCGGCCGGGGATCGCGACCAGCGAAGGGTGCAGCGTCAGCTTCTGGCCATGCCGTAGCACGGTCACCGGCACCGCGCTGCCCGCCTTGTGACTGCGGATGGCGCTGGCCACCTGGGTCCACGTGTGCACCGGCTGGCCGGCCAGCGCGATGATCGTGTCACCCGCTCGCAGGCCAGCCTTGGCCGCCGGAGAGGCGGGGTCACCCTTGACGCAGGTGACCGCCGACTCGCTCTTGGGCACGCACGGATAGATGGTGCCGAGCGTGGCCGAATTCGTGTCCACCAGCCCGATGCCCACGGCCATGATGAACAGCAGCACGAACGCCAGCACGAAGTGCATAAACGACCCGGCACCCAGCACGATGATCCGCTGCCAGCCCGGCTGCTTGCGGAACGACCGCGCCTCGTCTTCCGGCGCCACATCCTCCAGCGCCGTCATCCCGACGATCCTGACGAAGCCGCCCGCGGGGATCGCCTTCACCCCGTACTCGGTCTCGCCCCTCTGGCGCGACCAGAGCGTCCGCCCGAAGCCCAGGAAGAACTGGGTGACTTTCATGTGGAACTTTTTCGCCGTGACGAAGTGACCCGCTTCGTGCAGCATGATCGAGAAGGCCACCGCAAAGATGAAGATGAGCCAGCCGAGCAGGGTCATCCGGCCTACTCTCCCCTCCCGCTCGTCGCGCCAGTGACACGAGCCGCGCCACCTCTTGCCGCGCCAGTAAGCTCCAGCGCCCGGGTTCGTGCCCAGCGATCCGCAGCGAGAACATCTTCCAGTGTCACGGCGTCCCGGGCGTGGCTTTCACCCTCAGAGACTACCTGGGCCACTGTGTCAACGATTCCCAGAAAGGCGAGGCGGCCGGTCCGGAAAGCCTCGACGCACACTTCGTTCGCCGCGTTGTAGACCGCTGGGGCGGTTCCCCCAGTGCTGCCCGCCTCGCGGGCCAGCCGGACAGCGGGAAACGCCTCCTCATCCAGTGGCTGGAAGGACCATGTGTGCGCCGCGGTCCAGTCGATGGGGGGGGCCGCCCCCGGAACCCGGTCCGGCCAGCCCAGCGCGAGCGCGATCGGGATCCGCATATCCGGCGGGCTCGCCTGGGCGATGGTCGAGCCGTCGGTGAACTCGACCATGGAATGGACCACCGACTGCCGGTGGACGACGACCTCGATGCGGTCGAAGCCGATGCCGAAGAGCAGGTGCGCCTCGATGAGCTCGAGGCCCTTGTTCACCAGGGTCGCCGAGTTGATCGTTACGACCGGGCCCATGGTCCAGTTGGG
>CZLB01000052.1_pt1 | contig 17354 bp, 14 predicted proteins | sample 1122421 | NCBI WGS metagenome assembly CZLB01 (sample SAMEA3539301, study PRJEB10725) | soil metagenome | biome: tundra; feature: field; material: soil | place: USA | collected 2010-05 | depth 0.15 m | reverse complement strand
CATGCTGGCAGCGGCGCTCTGGGTGGCTGGCAGCAGGTCATACTCATTGTCGAACTGAAGCTGGTACTTGTCCTGATACACGAAGTCGAGGAACTTCTGGATCGCGGCTTTGTGCCCTCCGGTGTTGAAGGCGACGATGTCATCATGCACGCCGAGCGTGGACGCCAGTGGGGCGCTGCGGCCCGGGACGTTGGCCGTGGCGTAGTCCGAGGACGTCAGGACGCCAGCCGCCTGGATGATCGGGATCACGGCCGGCGAGCCGAGGACCATGCCGATCTTTCCCTGAGCGAACTGCGCCCACACGTCCTTGCGATCCGTCGTACCGGGGCTTGGCTGCGTGTCGCCCGCTTTGGCCAGCTTGCTCATGAACTGCAGCGCCTGCACGTTCTGCGAGCTGTTGATGGTGTAGGCCCCGCTGCCGTTGACGTAGCCGCCGCCGTTGCCCAGGAACCACAGCAGCGCCTCGGCCTGGGCCTCCTCGCTGCCGAGCGGCATGCCGTAGCCGATGTAGCCTTTGGCCTTGATCGCGGCCGCGTCCGACTGTAGCTGCGCCCAGGTCCGCGGGGGCGACGTGATGCCGGCCGCGGTGAATATCTTTTTGTTGTAGTAGAGCGCGCGAGTGCTCGTGGTGAACGGTATGCCGTAGTCGGTGCCCTGGTACTGGCCGTCCTTCAGGAAGGTCGGTATCAGGTTTCCCAGGACGCCCGGTGACAGGACATCGCTGACCTTGTAGAGCAGATGGCTCTGGGCGAACTGCGGTGCCGTGTCCCCTTCGAGGATGTCGGGGAACTGCTTGTTCTGCACAAGCGTCTGCACCTTGTTCGGGAAGTCGGTCCAGTCGACGGTCTGCACCGAGACCGTGATGCTGGGGTTGGCCTTGTGGAAAGCTGACGCGATCGCGTCCCAGTACTTGGTTGTGCTGTTGGCCGGCCCGGTGCCGTAGTCGGCGCCGAAGAAGGTCACCGTGGTCGAACTGGTCGAACTGGTCGAACTCTTGGAAGACCCGCAGGCCGCCAGCGCCAGCAGCGCCGCCGCGGTGATCGCGACACCCAAGGTCAGCCGTTGCCTCATCTGATCTCCTCGCTCACGGGAGGGCCTGCACCCGGCGCCTCCGCCTTCGGCCCGCTGGGTTCGTTCCAGGAGGCCGTGCCCGGAGTCAACACCAACCGGCCGGCTCCGTTCCAGACCGGTTGCCGAATTGTAATGAAAGTTTCCTATTAGTTTCCTGCCGAAATCGGGCCGGGTGGTCCGAGCGTCCTGGAGAAAGTCGGGGCACTGATGCTGACCCGGTACGGCCCGCCGTCCGTAGTAGTAGTGGATGGGGAAACCACGGACGGCTGGAGGGCGGACAGGGTGACGGCCGAGGACGGACAGCAATTAGTGGTTGAGCTGCTCGGCCCGGTACGGGCCTGGCGAGGGGGCCAGGAACTGGATTTGGGCGCGCCACGGCGGCGGTCGGTGCTTGGGCTGCTGGCGCTGCGCCCGAACCGGGCGGTCTCGCGCGACGAGCTCATCGACGGGATGTGGGGCGATGATCCGCCGCTGAGCTCGGTGAACGCACTCCATGTCTACGTGGCGGGGCTGCGCGTCGCGCTGGAGCCGGATCGGGCCCCCCGGGCCCCCGGGCGCATCCTGCTGGCCAGCGGGCCTGGGTACCTGCTGCGGCTGGAACCCGGCCAGCTTGACACCGAGATATTCGGCCGGCATCTGAACGCAGCGAGTGCATTGCGTGCGGCAGGCGACCTGGCTGGCGCGGCGGCGTCCCTCGACGCGGCGTTGCTGCTGTGGAAGGCGGCCCCGCTGGCTGGGATTCCCGGCCCCGGGGTCGAGATCGGCCGGGTACGGCTTGTCGAGCAGCGGCTGACAGCGATTGAGGAGCGCATCGAGGTCATGCTCGCGCTTGGCCAGCACGCCGCGGCGGCGGCGCAGCTTGCTGGGCTGGTACGTGAGCATCCGCTGCGGGAACGGTTCCGCAGCCAGCTCATGCTCGCGCTCTACCGGTGCGGCCGGCAGGGCGACGCCCTGGCGGCGTTCGCTGAGGCCCGGTGCGTGCTTGTCGAGGAACCCGGCATCGAGCCCGGCACCGAACTGCGGCACCTTCATCAGCGGATCCTCGCCGCCGATGCCGGCCTCGACAATGCGCTCCGCACGGCCGGGGGTGTCACGCTGCGGGACGGATCATCGCCGGGTGGCCCCGGAACAGCAGCGGCCGGTCCCGGCGCAGCTGCCGGCGGACGTAGCCGCGTTCACCGGGCGCGCAGAAGAGCTGGCCGAGCTTGACCGTCTGATGGCCACCGCGCTCGGCCGGGCTGATGTGCGGGGCGGGGTAACGGGGGAGAGCGGCGGATGCTCGTGGTGCTCGACAATGCGGCCACGGTCGAGCAGGTGCGCCCTCTGCTCCCCGGGAGCGCCTCCTGCCTCGTGGTGGTGACCAGCCGTGATTCCCTCGCCGGGCTCGTCGCACGGCACGGTGCCCAGCGCTTGGACCTGGACGCCCTGCCGCGGAAGGACGCTGTGGCGCTGCTGCGGACGCTGATCGGTGGCCGGGCCGACGCCGAGCCAGCGGCGACGGCGAGATCATGCTGGCTACCGGGCAGGCTGAGGAGGCTTGCGTCCAGTACGCCGCCGCCTTGAGCCTGGCCAGCCAGATCGGCGACAGATACGAGCGCGCCCGCGCGCACAACGGCCTCGCTGCCGCCCACCACGTCACCGGCGTCGCCGGCCTGGCCCGCTATCACCGGCGCCGCGCCCTGGATCTTTACACCGACCTTGGCGTCCCGGAGGACGGCGAGATGCAAATCCGGCTGGCCGCGTTCGGCCAGCCGGGCCGGGGCGATCACGGTGATCTGGTCACACTCTGACTGCGCGGGACTGCGCGGGATGTGCCCTACGGTGGCCGCAGTTCTGCCCGGCTGGAGGTGGCCATGTGGCTACGCTCCGGACAAATTCGCTTAGTTAGCTGCGACGTTAGGAATTCGCAATATTTGCCCATCAACGAAACCACGCTAGGTCCTGATCCGGACGATGCTGACCCGGTCGCTGACCGGGATGTTTCCGGGCTGATCAGGCCGCTCAGGCCGCCGGCAGCGGCCTGACGTCGTTCGATGCGGGCAGCATGGCGGGCAGCCCACACCCCCCGCGGCGCGCCCCCGGCCCTGCAACCTGGCCGAAATATACCTGTTACCTGCAACGTTAGGAATTGGCAATATTTGACGCCGATGACGCATACAATCGATTGGATTCTTTCTCTTCTGATTCGCCACCTTTCCGTCCCGAAGAGGGCTACCGTGACCGTTTGGGAGCGTCACAGCGGACATGGAAGGTGGATTTGAATGCGCATCGAGCATCGGTCCGCATGGCGCCGATACGTACCAAGGAGTCGTTCGGCGCGACTAGCGGTTCCTGTTGCCATCGCGATCGTCGTGGGCCTGGTCCTCGGCATCAGGATGGTCAGCAATGGAGGCAGCCTCAACTTGGCGGCAGGCGTCGGCGCCTGTCCCACGGCGTCTGCGACGACGGCGGCGTCTGCGACGACGGCGGCGGCTGCGCCGTCTACGGCGGCGGCGGCCGCGCCGGCTACGTCAGCGTCGGCTTCGCCATCCCCGACCGCAGCCGCGGCCGGAACTACGCAGGCCGGGTCGGCGACCAGGCTGACATCGTTCCGGGGACCTCACGGCAGAAGGCATAGGGCCACGCCGACTGCGACCGCGACAGTCGCGCCGACCACCACGGCGTCGGCCACGGTCGCGCCGACCACGACAGCATCGGCATCGGCCACCCCGTGCCCGACTGCGTCGGCGAGCGCGACCGCGACGACCCCGGTGGCGGTCGCCAACGTGAACTGCACCCTCATCGTTCCTGCGGACCCGCTGAGCGCGGCTGGGCTAGCCATCCCGTGGCAGCTCACCGGTACGGGCGGGATGACCCCCGCGGCGTCTGGCTGCACCATGGCCAACGCGGCGAACCTCGGGGCCTTCGTGCAGGCCACGGTCCTGGACCCGGCAGCGGGAACGCTGGCGGTCTACGAGCCGCTGGTGATCACGCAGGGCACCACTCCCGCAGCCGCGCCGGTCGTGCCCACGCTGCCTGCGAACGCGATAGTCACGATTGACATCGGGTTCAACGGCACCAACCTGACGCTGATGGGCGCCACGCCGACCGCCTTGCAGCAAGGTTTCTGCGACAACGGCCTGCCCGGGTCGATCTTCGGCCAGGTGTCGTTCTGCAACGGAGTGGCGTTCTTCGCCGCTGCCAACAAGGACATCGCGGCGGGCATGCTGGTCGTACCGGCCACGGGTACCTCCCCGAAGACCGGTCAGGCGTGCCCCACGACACGCAGCTTCACCATGATCGACCAGGACCAGAGCGACAACGTGACCTCGAAGTACCTGCTGAACGGCAACGGGCAGACCGCGCAGTTCAACACGGCCAACGTGGGCGCGCTCGCAGGCGCGCAAACATTGGTCAACGGCAGCGACAACGCTCTGATCAGCTTCTTCCTCGACCCGACGCTGGGCTGCACGCCGTACATGGCGCCGGACCTGTCGCAGGGCGGGACGCTCAGCACGTCGCAGGCTCTGGATGAGCTGTCCGCCGCGAAGAACCAGCTGGCGCCCATCGCGCTGGTTCCGGAAAACGACGAGATGACACTGGTCAACGGTGCCTTCAGCGCTACCAAGACCAACCAGTACCGAGCGGACATCGGTCAGGCCCCGGTCTCGGCCGCTACCGATGCGGCCGACAGCCCGATGAACTACTGCGCGAACATGGTCAACATCCAGACCCCGTTCCTGAACACCAACCAGGCGCTCCTGGCCACGGGTGGGACCCCGGTCGCGGCAGTCGGTACCAACCTGCTCACCTTCCTGGCGAACAGGCTTCAGATGTCCTTCGTCAACCTCAACTGCGCGAACTTCGGGCTGACGAACCCGGTGACGGTCACTCTGAACGGGAACGCAGTGGCGACCGCCGCCACGTTCAACGTCACTCAGCAGACGGCGACGGCCACGCCGGCGACGCCTGCGCCCACCACGGCGCCGACAACGGCGGCACCCACCACGCCGCCGCCCACGGTGACACCCACGCCCACGACGGCGCCGGTTCGCCACCGGATAGGCCGCCACAACCACCTGTTGATGAACCCATCAGGGGCCTAGCAACAGCCCGGCGAAGCGGCTTGTAACCCAAATCGCCAACCGGGTCAGCGGACGCTCCATGGTGCGGTGGCCCCAGGAAGTTCTGGGGCCACCGCACCAGTCCACGTCCGCACGGAGTCCACGGTCGGCCGGACAAGGATCGGCAGGTTCGGCATACTGCCGCTGACGGCCACAGCAACGCTGCTTGCGGGCAAGGAGCACGGCGATGCGGAACAACGCAATCGGTAACAGCGGACAGGCCCCGCCGGAGGAACTCGGGCTGGGCACGGACGGCCACCACAGCGCTGAGCCCCCTGACGCTGAGCCCCTAGACACTGGCCCCCCTGACGCTGAGTCCCTTGAGGCTCGGCAGCAGAGCGGCCAGGCTCCGCCGAGGACACCGACGCGGCCCCGGCCGAGAAGTGGCCAGGCTCCGCGGAGGCCACCAGGGCGTCCTCGGCCGCAGGCTCGGGGGCGCCGCAGGCTCGTGGCGTGGGTCATCGGAAGCGCCCTTGGCATCGCGATCGGCCTCGGGGCCGGTGCGCTCGTCCAGGTGATCGCCTCGTCCAATTCCGCCGGGGTTTCCTCGGCGATCCCATCCCCGCCTCAGGCGAACAAGAAGTTCGTCACAGACGAGGAGGGAGCCGGCGCGGACAACCAGGCGAACATCCTGAGAGCCACGGCTCCCGGGCTGGTGCACATCATGTCATCGAGCGGGTCTTCCATCGGGCTGGGCGTCATGCTCACGCCCTCCGGCATCGTGGCGACCAGCGCCCAGATCCTCCAGGGTGCCGGCGCAGTGACGGTGCGGGTGGTTTTGTCTGGCCGGCCCTTCGCGGCCCAGGTCGTCGGTTCAGATGCCGCCGAGGGTCTCGCGTTGCTTCAGCTAAAGGGGGGATCCGCGTTCAAGACCATCGCCATCGGGACCTCACAGAACTTCCCGGCCGGCTCGGTGGTCACCGCGGTCGGCAGTAGCGGGATAACTAAGACATTGACCCTCCACGCGGGCAGCGTGACCAGCCTGAACAGCGCCGCCACCATCGATGGCACGAGGCTGACCGGCTTGCTTCAGACGACCTCGCAGGTGCTGCCCAGCGAGGAGGTCGGCGGCCCGGTGGTGAATCTGTCCGGCCAGGCGGTCGGCATCGATGTGGCTGGCGCGGGGAGCGGCCTGCACACCATCGGGTTCGCGGTTCCCATCGACCAGGCTCTCGCTGTGGCCAGCCAGATCGACGCCAAGCATTCGTAGATCCGGGGATTGGCCCGAGGGCATTTCCCGTAGATCTTCAGCGGCGCGGTGAGGTGATCACCCGGCGATCGACGACTCTGCGGAAGCCATGCCTGCTTTTAACACCACGTGCCCTAAGAAGATCTGCTGTCGGGTGTGGGCGGGTCCTGCCGCGGGCACACCCGGTCCAGGAGGCACTCGTGGCCGGGCCGAGGCAGGCCCTTATGTAGCGTTAAGTAATGCGATTAATGCTCAACGTAATCAAAGGCCGCGTCGGGCGCGTGATTGCTGAGTCTGAAGTGACGACTTAAAGTGACTAAATCATGCGTATGCCGTTACATTGTGAGATGCTTCACAAGGCTCGCGGAAAATCCGAGGGGAGCACGGCAGGGCGTCGTTGTTAAGCTAATTAGAATACATAATCGACCCGCTAGCCTTATCTGTGTGACCTAGGTCACACGGCCTTTCTGTCAATCTTGGGCCATGCGGGGGGCCGGCATTAGGCAGTGTGGGGGGCCAACAGCACCCAGCGTGTGTGATGGTTGCGTTCCTGCAACTTGTCGCCCTGACCCGCGATACATCCTCGCGCCGCTGCCGGCCACGGTCCTTCTTGTTGGCGGCAGTGCCTCGGGTGGAAGCCGAGCGCAATTCGCTCGTCCGACCGGAAGCGCATCTTGTCCAGCCTTCGTAAGCATGTCAGGAAACCCTCGAGAATTACGTTCGCGATCGCCGCGGCGACTGTGACCGCCACAGCCGCGGTGACTGCGGGCGCGACGGCGGGATCGGCCAGTTCGGCCTCCCGGGTGGTTCGCGCGGCTGCCCGCCAGCCGGCCGGTCATTCGATGGGGCTCGCCAGCTATGCGGTCCTTGACCGCCCGCTGCGGATCTACCGGGCTCGCGTTGCTCTCGAGCATGTACAGCAGATCGCGGCTGAGGCGCGCATCGCGGCGGCACGCGCGGCGGCTGAGCGGGCGGCCGCGCAGCGGGCCGCGGCCAGGCAGGCTGCGGCAAACGCGGCTGCCGCGCAGACGACCACGGCGAAGACGACCGTGTCGTCGTCAGCCGCTGTGCAGCCGTCCGGCTCGCCGCAGCAGGTAGCCCTGGCGATGCTTGGCTCGTTTGGCTGGTCGTCCAGCCAATTCAGCTGCGTGGTGTCGCTGTGGGCCCGGGAGAGCGGGTGGAACATCTACGCGAGCAACCCGAGTTCGGGTGCGTTCGGTATCCCGCAGGCGCTCCCCGGCTCGAAGATGGCGAGCGCGGGAGCCGACTGGCAGTCAAACGCGGCTACGCAGATCCGCTGGGGCCTGGGTTACATCCAGCAGACCTACGGCTCGCCGTGTGCGGCCTGGGATCACTCGGAAGCGGTCGGCTGGTACTGACCCTCACCAGCGTCGCAGCGGCAGCAGCAGCGGCGGTCTTTCCCTCCAGTCAGAGGGAAAGACCGCCGCTGTCGCGTGTCGGCTGGGTGGTAGCGCAAAGTGAGGCGGAGGCTGCCTTTTCAGTGCTTCTCCTGCGTGTCGTTAGCAGTTTCGTTGAGCCTCGGCAGTGGTCACAGCTAAGAGGGTCATTACACCTGGTAATTGTGGCAGTACGTGTTGTCAATTTGTGATCTAACCCACAGTGTTGGCGGCTGTACCGACACAACTTTTTTGTGGAAGCGGTTAGTGTCCCTCCCTCAGATCTGGCAAAGTAGCGCCGATGGTGCCAAGCCGTCATGTCAGCGGATTCCCGCCGTGTCCGTTTTCGCGGTCCGTATTGGCATGAGGGCCAAAGAGGCGCGCTGCCCAGAGTCGGAGACGTCTGGACTGGACATCCAGTTCAGCGTGTTTGGCCAACGGAAGGACTGCCTTGTCACAACACCGGAGGCGAAGCCCCGGAACTAGACGGGCGTCCCGCCGTAATGGCTTTGGCATGCCGATGGTCGCCACGGCGGTCACCGCGGCCACCGGGATCGCCGTCACCGGTTACATGGTCCTCCTCGGTCCTGGCCACATGCCGACCACTGGTGCTGCTATCGCCGCTGCGGCGGTCTCTGGCAGCCAGGCGATGACAGTCCTCGAGCAGCAGCGCCAGCAGATAATCGTCATGGACGCGGCCTCGCACACTATGAGCGTGGTCGGTGTGCCCAAGGTGGCGGCGCGCCCGACGGCCCAGGCCGTCACCGCCGGTGGCTCCGTCACCGCCGGTGGCTCCGTCACCGCCGGCTCCGCCACCGCTGGCTCCGCATCCGTCAACCTTCCGGCACCCAACGCGGGCACGGCTCAGCTGATCGCCTATAACATGCTGTCCTCGTTTGGGTGGAATCCCGCCACCTACTACAGTTGCGTGGACAACATCTTCTCCCGCGAGAGCGGCTGGCGTTATAACGCCTACAATGCCAGCGGCGCCTACGGAATTCCGCAGGCCCTGCCTGGATCCAAGATGGCGACCGCCGGCGCTGACTGGCAGACCAACCCGGCCACGCAGATCAAGTGGGGCCTGGGGTATATGCGGGATAGGTACGGTGACCCGTGCAAGGCTTGGGCGTACTGGCAGGCACACAGCTACTACTGAGTGCGGGCCCTGCTGAGGCGGGCACTGTTCGGCTATCCGCTCACGAAATGGCAGCGTCAGGGTGCGGCCGGCGTTCCGGTAACGCTGCGAACTTAATCGATCACTTTCTTTCCTGATGGCCAGCGGGCCTGCTCAGCGCATCGCGGTGGTCCGATGATGATCCCACCGGGAGGCTCACGGACAGCGGCGCTGGCAACTCCAGGGGACCGCAGGAGCGTTCAGTGGGGGGCGAACGTCTGCTGGGCCTCGGCGAAGATGGCACGGCTCGCGGCCCGGTCCGCCGATGGAGCCGATACCTGGATCCTGTATGCCTGCCGTCCGGCCCGAGTGCGCTCCTTGAAGAGAACGTCAAGCACACCCACCCTGCCGATCCCGGGCTCCAGCCAGGTGAACTCCCAGGCCGCGCCGAGGCTGCCGTGGAAGAGGAAGGAACGGAGCTCGACCCGGCGGTATCCGGGGAAGCTGCCATCCGTGACGGCCTGCTCTTCCAGGAGGCTTGCCTCGCCGAACGCGCTCGCCGCCTCGAACGGCGTCAGATCGACCTGTATGGATCGATGCCCCACGGGATCGGCTACGTCAGTGACGAGCCCATGAGTACTCACGTGCCATCCGCTCGGTACGGCCATGGTGAAACCGGCAGCTGTCCCCGTTTCGGCCGCCGGGACGGTATACCGCTGGTAGCCGGCCGGGAGCGAGGAGCGTCCGGAGTGCCCTATCGCCAGCCCGCCGAGGATCCCAGCGCAGACAACAGCGACCGCCCCCAGCCCAGCGGGTAGCCAGCGCCGGTACCCAGCCGCCCGGGCACCATGCCGTCCAGGCGAGTGTCCTGCCTGCCGGAGAAGCGCGGTTCCCGGGCTGGGCGGGTCAGTCTCCGTCGATGTGCCGGCTAGGGCCGCCAGACCGGTTACCCGGGCCAGGTTCGCTCGCCACGGCAGCCCCCCTCGCCACGGCAGCCCCCCTCGCCACGGCAGGCCCGCCCGCCACGGCAAGCTCGCCCGCGGCCGGGGAGCGGCCGCGTATTCCGGCTCTTCCATCAGCGTGGGCGGAGAATTCCCGACCAGAGGCCCGATCCCCTCAGGGGGACTCTCCTGCGGAGGAAAGCTCATTCTCGCGGGCAGTTCCGCGGCTGGCGGCTGTGGGGTGATCGGCACGTCCTCCTGGAACACGTCCTCCTGGAACACGTCCCGGCCAAATGTGCCGTCCTGAAGTCCCCCGGCCTGGAATCCCTTGTCCTGGAATGCCCCGCGCTGGAATGCGCCGTCCCGGAATCCCTCTCCGATGAATGCCTCCCCCTGAAATGTTTTCACGGGGAATGCGTCATCCTGGAATGCCTCCCTCGGGTACCCGCCACCTGGGGATCCGTTATTTCCGGGCGTGGCCGCCGCCGCCGCGAGAAGCCTGCCGGCGGTAGCCGCGTCGGGCCGTGCGCTTGGGTCCCGCCGCAGCAACGCGTCAATGGCAGGACCCAGCGCTCCCGCGGATCGCGGCCGGGGCGCGTCCAGGTTGGCGATCACGGACAGGACCGCCAGGGAGCTTCCATGGTGGTCGAACGGCCCATGGCCATCCACGGCCGCGTAGAGGGTCGCGCCGAGCGACCACAGGTCGGAGGCGGGTGTCGCCGGCTCGCCCCGGATGCGCTCCGGGGCCGTGAAGCCGGGTGTGCCCATGACCATCCCGGTCAGCGTCAGCCCGGGATCTCCCGCCCGGGTCGCTATGCCGAAATCCGTCAGCACCGCCCGGCCATCGGCGCCTATCAGCACATTGCTCGGCTTCACGTCCCGGTGCAGGATGCCCGCCGCATGAGCGGTAGCGAGCGCGCCGAGCAGCCGAACCCCGACATCCGCAGCCTGGTTTGGCGGCAGGGGGCCGTCCTGGGCCAGGATCTGCTCCAGGGACCGCGCCTGCACGAACTCCATCACGATCCACGGCCTGCCGTCCGCCTCGACCACGTCGAAGATGGTGGCCACCGCCGGGTGATTCAGCCGTGCCGCGGTTCTGGCCTCGCGCAGCGTGCGCTCGTAGCGGACCCGCGTGTCCTCAGGGGTACTCGCTTCCCGGAGCAGCACCTCCTTGATGGCGACGTCCCGCGCCAGGAGCGCGTCCCTGGCCCGCCAGACGGTGCCCATGGCGCCACGGCCGATCGGGTCCTGAAGGTAATAGCGCCCGGCGACCACTCGCCCCGTCTCGGCCGCAACGTGCATGGCCGGGACACTACACGGGCTAGCTATCAAGATTCCTGTGAAGCGGGTGTGAATCGACCGAGTGTCGCGACTATTCCGCATCCCCGCAGCTACTGGCCATTCATGATCGTGGCGCTTTGCTAACCCGGGGGACACAGCGCACGCCCGGCGATACCCCGGACCCAGGCCGGCCCCCGTATACCTCACTTTCATGACCGCGGCGGATTGGCTGCGACGGCCGTTAATCCGCCGCGATCATGAAAAGCCCGCGCCGATCCCCGTGCCGATCCCCGTGCCGATCCCTGTGCCGATCCCCGTGCCGCGACAGAGGCGCGTTCAGTGTGGCGCGATCGTGAGGAGGGGCGGTTCCGGCGAAGGGGCGAAAAAGTCGTTTCCCTTGTCGTCCACGATGATGAACGCGGGGAAATCACGGACCTCGATCTTCCAGACTGCTTCCATGCCGAGTTCGGGGTACTCAAGCACCTCAACCTTGGTAATGCAGTCCCGGGCAAGCTTCGCCGCGGCGCCGCCGATCGAGCCGAGATAGAAGCCGCCGTGCGCGGCGCACGCCGCGGTCACCGCGGCCGAACGGTTCCCCTTGGCCAGCATGACCAGCGACCCGCCCGCCTGCTGGAACTGGTCCACGTACGAGTCCATCCGCCCAGCCGTGGTGGGCCCGAACGAACCGGACGCATAGCCCTCCGGGGTCTTGGCCGGTCCCGCGTAATACACCGCGTGATCAACGAGGTAGCGCGGCATCGGCTCACCGGCCGCCAGCCGCTCCGCGATCTTCGCGTGCGCGATGTCCCTGGCCACGACGAGCGGCCCGGTCAGCGACAGCCGGGTGGACACCGGGTGCTTGGACAGTTCCGCGCGGATCTCGCTCATCGGCCGGGTCAGGTCGATCCGCACCACGTCGTCGGCGCCGAGATCGGAGTCCGTGGTCTCGGGGAGGTAGGCCGCGGGATCGGTCTCCAGCCGCTCCAGGAACACGCCTTCAGGCGTGATCTTGGCTAGCGCCTGCCGGTCGGCGGAGCAGGACACCGCGATCGCGACCGGGCACGACGCCCCGTGCCGTGGCAGCCGGATGACCCGCACGTCGTGGCAGAAGTATTTGCCACCGAACTGCGCGCCGATGCCTATCCGCCGGGTGACGCCCAGCACCTGCTGCTCAAGCTCCAGGTCGCGGAATCCGTGCCCGGCCGCGGAGCCCGCGGTAGGCAGCGTGTCCAGGTACCGCGCGGACGCGTACTTGGCCGTCTTTAGCGCGTACTCGGCACTGGTGCCGCCGATGACGATGGCCAGATGGTAGGGCGGGCACGCGGCCGTCCCGAGCGAGCGGATCTTGTCCTCAAGGAAGGCGAGCATCGCGTCCGGATTCAGCACTGCCTTGGTCTGCTGGTACAGGAACGACTTGTTGGCCGACCCGCCGCCCTTGGCCATGAACAGGAACTTGTACTCGGCGCCGCCGGTGGCGTAGATCTCGATCTGCGCGGGCAGGTTCGTGCCGGTGTTGCGCTCCTCCCACATGGTGAGCGGAGTGAGTTGTGAGTACCGCAGGTTCAGCTGCGTATACGCGTCGTAGATGCCACGGGCCAGGTACTCCTCGTCCCGCCCGTCGGTGAGCACCTGCCCGCCGCGCTTGCCCATCACGATCGCTGTGCCGGTGTCCTGGCACATCGGGAGCACGCCGCCGGCTGCGATGCAGGCGTTCTTGAGCAGGTCGCCGGCGACGAACCGGTCGTTACCGCTGGCCTCGGGATCATCCAGGATGGCCCGCAGCTGGCGCAGGTGGGCCGGCCGCAGTAGGTGCGCGATGTCCCGCATCGCGTCGGCGGCGAGCAGGGTGAGCACGCCCGGATCCACCTCAAGAAATTCCCTCCCCAACGAAACCCGTCTCCTCATCCCGTCCTCCGTCAGGAGCCGGTACTCCGTGCCGTCCGGGCCCAGCGGCAGCAGGTCGGTGTAGGTGAACTCGGGCATAATGACACGTCCTCGCGGCGTAGCTAAGGGGATCTCCCATCGTAGATCGGCCGCCAGGCACCCGGTTGCGGGCACCCGGCTTGCATGTCAGTCGCCGCCCCGGGTAGGTGTTCCCGCCAGGGCCTGGCATCGGTGCGCGGGTCCGGGGCCGAGGGAGACATCAGTGACCACTCCATACAGCGACGAGCGTGCCATCAGCATGGACGAGGCTTCCCGCCAGCTAGAGCTGGCCGCGCATGACGCACAGGTTGCGTTCGACTGCATTGCGCTCGGCAACCTCGATCGCGCCCACACCAACGCGCTCACCGCGCGGGCGGCAGTGGATGCGGCCGAGACCATGCTGCGTGCCGCCCTCAGCGGGGCTGGCCTGGTTCTCGACACCGGGGCTGACGGGGCTGACGAGGCTGTCGACGCTCAGCCTGACGAGGCTTTCGAGGCGTTCGGTCCCGGGGCCGATGAGGTATTCGACGCCGGGGCTCCAGACGCCCGCTTACCGGTCAGCGGATCCCCAGAGGCCAGCTGACCAGCCAGGGTCCGGCAGCGCGGGGGTCTGGGCTGCGCGAGGTCTGGCTGCGCGAGGTCGCGCAGCGCGGGGTCAGGCGGCGCGGCGGTGCAGCAGCCAGACCGCCGCGCCGAGCGCGGCCGCGGCCAGCACGAGGTACAGGCTGGACTCTATGAGCTGGAAGCTCCAGAACCGGCTGGCCGGTTGGTAGCTGACCAGCTGCGCTCGGGCCGTCGTGGTGACCCCGATGATCCAGTCGCCCAGATGCCCGGTCATCGGGGGAACCACGTTGGGGCCGAAGTGAGTGCGGGCCGATTGCGGCAACCGCAGGACGAGCGGCGGCAGGAGACGAGGGCGAAGCCAGAATTCGGCCACGCCCCTGATAGCCGCCCAGGCGAAGAAGGCCGTCACCATGGCGCCGACGCTGCGCCGCATGAGCAGCCCAGCCAGGACGGCCACGGCGAACGCGCAGAGGAGGGACGCGGTGAGGGTCATCCCCTCGAAATCGAACGCCGCGGAGCCGAGCCGGCCGGTGAGCCGGTCCATCGGGCTCCGGTACCAGGTGAACACCGCTGTCATCGCCGCACCGATCAGCACCAGCCCCCCGGTGACCAGGCCCAGCTTGATCGCCAGCCACCGGGTGCGCGGGATCGTCTGGCTCCAGGCCATCCGCCAGGTGCCGTGCTCGAACTCGCGGGCAAGCAGCGGCGAGCCCACGACTACGCCGATGAGGCCCGGTATCAGCAGGAGCACAGCGAGCAGCTGATTGAAGTCGAGGCCGAACCTGTTCATGAAGGGGTCGATCGCGCCGGGGCAGCCGCTCACGTCGCCCCGGGCCAGGCAGGCGGCGACGCCATCGTGGCTGAACGCCGTGCGCATTGGCGCGCTGACCAGGACCAGGAGTACCGCGAGGGCGCCCAGCAGTCCCAGGCTGCCGATTGCTTCGCCGCGGTGCTGCCGCCAGCTCACCCAGATCATCGGGCTACCACCTTCGGGGAGATGTCGGGCGTGGCATCGGCCCGCGCGGGGGGCGCGGCCGTTCGCTGCAGGTAGGCCAGCACGAGCTGCTCGAACCCCAGCGGGTGGGCCTGCCAGTTGGGATGCACCACGGGGCAGCGCGGATCGAGGCGGATCAGCATCGTGGAATGCCGGTCGCTGTCGGTGCGGTGCACGATGCCGGGAAGGTCGGCGCGGGATCCGGTGCGCGGACCGGTGAGCAGCCGGTGACCGGCGATCAGGTCGTCGGCGGGACCAGCAAGTTGCACCTGCCCCCCGGTCAGCACGATCACGTGATCACAGATCCGCTGTAGCTCGGCGACCACATGCGAGGAGATCACAACCGTGAGCCCGCTGTCGGCCACGGCCGCCATCACGTCGCTCATGAAGTTCAGCCGTGCGACCGGGTCGAGGCTGGCGACCGGCTCGTCGAGCACCAGCAACGGCGAGCGCTTGGCCAGCGCCATCGCGAGGGCGACCTGCGCCTGCTGCCCTCCCGAAAGTGTTTTGATCTTCCGCTTCAGCGGGATGCCGAGCGAGTTTGCCCGCCGCTCTGCCGTCGCCTGCTCCCATGAGGGATTCATGGCCCGGCCGAGGTGGAACATGTCAGCCACGGTGAAGTCCGGATACAGCGGGTGATCCTGGGCGACGTAGCTCACCCGGGCGAGCGTCTGCGCCCGGTGTGCCCGCGAGGTCTCGCCGAAGACCCTGACCTGGCCTGCCGTGGGCTCGAGCAGGCCGACCACCAGCTGCAGTAGCGTGCTCTTGCCCGCGCCGTTCGGGCCGACCAGGCCGACCACGGCACCGGCCGGGATCTCGAATGTGCAGTCGCGCAGGCCCCAGACCCCGCCGTAGCGCTTGCCCAGCTCATTTGCCTGCAATGCCGGGTTCATGCGACCCCTTCTTTCCGTAGGTCGTGGCGGACTACGGCGATGAGCGCTGTCACCGCTTCTTCGCTGAGTCCGGCTGTGTCCGCTTCGCGCATCCACTTCTCCAGGGACCGGCGCAGCGCAGCGTGCGTGCCCGGGGTAGCGAGCGACAGCGTGCCGGTGATGAACGTGCCCTGGCCCGGCCGGCCGCCTGCCAGTCCCTCGTGCTCGAGCTGCCGGTAGGCCTTCACGACGGTGTTGGGGTTGATCACCAGGTCGCTGGAAACATCCTTGACCGTCGGCAGCCGGTCGCCCTCACGCAGATAGCCGAGCAGCAGCGACTGCCGTACCTGATGAACGAGCTGCAGGTACGGCGGAACGCCCGACGCGCCATCCAGGCGGAATTGAAACACACGCCCTCCTCTACATCCAGGGGGAGTCGGAACACGCACCCTCTTCTACCTCTTCACTATCATCATAGTAAAGCGGTAGAACGGAGGCGATGTCAAGCAACGACGCCGTGCCTCATGCCGATGGGCGTCCGCCCGGCTGCCGCTGCCTACCTGGCCCCCCCGGGGCCTCCCGCCCTGTGGATAACCGTCATCAGTGAAGTTCTTCGCCCCTATAGGGGCATGTAGGGAGTCTGAACTGAGGGTAGTGGGGGTGGGAGGTTCGCTGTCGTTGATGAGGGCGGTTATGGCGTGGGGGGTGTGGTCGGTGATGGTGGCGTAGATGGTGACCTGGTTCATTTCCTTGCGGTAGAGAAGCTGGATGTCGAGGGCATGGTAGAGGGCGGATCAACCCGCCCCAGAACACGGAGGCCACCGCCCCTTAAAAGCCCAGAACCGGTGCCTCATAGAGGTTGACAGATTCCGCAGACGGCTGGCCCGCAGGGCCGTTGTCCTGGCCAGGAGGGGTGCGGGCGGGAGTGTTGGGCCGCACAGTGCCCGCATGCCGTGTCGGGGGCCTGTGTGGGTGCTGTGCGGGGGGTGTGCGGGTTTGCCGGTGCCCGGAGGGCACCGTGAGGGGATGAGTGCCCGTAGGGCGCTGCATGGTGTTAGCGGCTTATTTATCTGTGCATAAGACCATGATCAACGGCGGCGCTCTTTGCGCGGCTTGGCTATCACGGAACGTGACTGATCTGTTTGGACTGGCTGCGGCCGAACCGTCCCTGCTGATTCATGCCCCCGCGATCGTCGCGATCTCCAGCAAGAAGGTACCGGACGGCGCATCGGGCACCGGTCCAGGCAGGGTTGGGGCGATGTAGCGTTGCCTTTGTGGCGGTGAATGCGGAGCAGGCCGAGGACTGGAACGGGGCCAGCGGGCGGCACTTCATCGAGCAGCGTGAGCGGCATGAGCGGAGTCTGGGCCGGCTGAGGGCGCGGTTGCTCGCCGGAGCACAGATCCAGGACGGGGAGAACGTTCTCGACATCGGGTGCGGCTGCGGTGATACGACCATCCTCGCGGCACGCGCTACCCGCAGCGGGCACGCTCTCGGCGCCGACTTCTCCCGGATCCAGGTAGCCGAAGCACGCCGGCTCGCCGCCTCTGGTGGCGTCACTAACGCCAGGTTCGAGGTAGCCGACGCCCAGGTCCACCCGTTCCAGGCCGGGTTCTTCGACTTGGTGATGAGCTCCTTGGGTGTCATGTTCTTCGATGACCCGGCGGCAGCGTTCGGCAACCTGCGGAAGGCGCTGCGGCGCGACGGCAGGCTGGCGTTCCTTTGCTGGCGCACCCGCGATGAGAACCCTTTCTTTACCTTCGGGTTCCCCGCGGCCGCGGCGGTACTCGGCCACCGCGAGATGCCTGGGCCGGATGCTGCCTTCTCCCTCGCCGACGCCGGCCGGGTGGGCGCGTTGCTGAGCGGCGCGGGGTTCGGCGGCATCGAGTTCGCGAAGGCGGACGAGC
>CZLB01000180.1_pt1 | contig 18034 bp, 21 predicted proteins | sample 1122421 | NCBI WGS metagenome assembly CZLB01 (sample SAMEA3539301, study PRJEB10725) | soil metagenome | biome: tundra; feature: field; material: soil | place: USA | collected 2010-05 | depth 0.15 m | reverse complement strand
CGGGCTGGGTAGATCACACGGGGGAGTATTCGCCGGGCTCGGCGGGGAGGGTGGGAGCACGTGGGGGTGGACCCGGCCGGTCTAGCAGGGTCCAGGCGGTGTCGACTAGGTGCTGAGTGGTCAGGCCGTATTTCTGGAACAGGTAGGGGGCGGTTTGGGCGCCTTCGGCGAAGGTGTCCTGGAGTCCGACCCGGCGGAGGGGGCGGCCCAGGCCGGCTTCGGCCAAGGTCTCGGCTACGGCGGAGCCCAGGCCGCCGATGATGGTGTGGTTCTCGGCGGTGATCACGACGCGGGCGGCGGTGGCCGCGTCGAGGACTGTGGCGGTGTCGAGGGGCTTGATGACCGGGACGTTGACCACGGAGACGCTGACGCCGTGGTCGTTGAGATGTTTGGCGGCGGCGAGGGTAGGGGCGAGCATCATGCCGCTGGCCAGCAGGGCGACGTCGGTGCCCTCGGTCAGCAGCTGGGCGTGGTCAAGGGAAAACTGATGGCTGGCGGGGAAGATCACTGGGATCTCGCCCCGCTTGAGCCGCAGGTAGACGGGGCCGGGCAGGTCGGCGATGGCGGTGACCACCTGGCTGGTCTCGGTCGCGTCGGCCACGTCGATCACGGTCATCCCGGGCAGTGCGCGCATCAGCGCGACGTCCTCGATGGCCTGGTGGCTGGGGCCGCCCGGGCTGGAGACGCCGGGCATGAAGCCGACGATGCGCACCGGGAGCCGGGGATAGGCGATGGCGTTGATGATCTGGTCAAGCGGCCGCCGGGTGGCGAAGACGCCGAAGGTGTGCACGAACGGGATGTGGCCGCTCCGGGCGAGCGCCCCGGCCACGCCCATCATGTTCGCCTCGGCCATGCCGGCGTGGATGAACCGGTCCGGGATCTCCGCCTGGAACAGGTCGATCTCGCACTGGCGGGTCAGGTCACCGCTCAGGCACACGATCTCGGGGCGCCGCCGCGCCAACTCGACCAGGGCGCGGCCGTAGGGCTTGAGAGCGGTGCGGTAAGGCGGTTCGAGCGCCGCAACCTGGTTCGCGGCCACGGTGGGGCGGGCCTGGCCGGCCGTCACGCCGGGCCCATTTCAACGGTGAGTTCGGCGGCCGCCGCGGCCGCCAGTTCGGACGGCAGCTTGATGAAGTGGCCGTCGGCATCCGGTGGCAGGCAGGCCAGGCCATGGCGGGTGGACGTCCGGCACACCAGGACCTGTGGCCGCCCGGCCTCGGCGGCGGCTGCTAGAGCCGCCGCCAGCGCGGTGACGTCGTGGCCATCGAGATCGGTGGCCTCCCAGCCGAACGCGCGCCATTTCGCGCTGATCGGCTCGACCGTGGTGATGCTGTCCACCGGCCCGTCGACCTGGGAGTTGTTGGCGTCCAGCAGAACGGTCAGCCGGGCCAGCCGGTGGTGGCCGGCGAACATCGCCGCCTCCCACACCTGCCCTTCCTCCAGTTCGCCGTCGCTGAGGAAGGCGAATGTCCTGACGTCGGGCCGGCCCTTGAGGCGGTCAGAGAGTGCGAAGCCGGCCGCCGCGGACAGGCCCTGCCCCAGCGATCCGCAGGTGTAGTCGAGCACCGGCGTCCGCTCGGTTCCGATGGCCTCGACCGGCGAGCCGTTCTGCCCGTAGGCCGCGAGGTCAGCCTCGTCCATCAGGCCGAGTTCCGCGGCGGCGGCGAAGGCCGCGATCACGTAGTGCCCTGGCGAGCAGACCACCCGGTCCGTGCCGGCCCGCGCCGCGGCGCCGTACACGGCGGCGAACTGCTCCGCCGAGGACAGCGCCTGCCCCAGGTAACCGAAGCCCTGAGGGGCCACCATCCGGACCGCGCGCAGCCGGATCGCCGTGGCCAGGCGGTGCAGGCCCACTGCGGGCGGCGAGGCCCCGGAGGGGGAGGCTGCAGCAGTCAGGATGATCACCCCTTCTGGTAAATTGGCTATGCCAATCTACCCAGAGCGTGCCAGCCAGGGAAGGGCAGCCGGTGCCAGCCAGCCGAGTCTCCGACGAGGTAGCCGAGGAGATCCGCCGGCTGATCGCGGCTGAGCACATGGCCGAGGGGACACGGCTGCCCTCGGAGCGGGATCTCGCGGAGCGCTTCGGCGCGAGCCGGCCGATGGTGAGCCAGGCCCTGCGGATGCTGTCTCTCATGGGCTTGGTCGAGATCCGCCGTGGATCTGGCGCTTACGTGCTGCGCCGTCCGCAGACGATGGTCACCGCGTCGGTCACCCTCATGCTCGACCTCGATCACAGCTCCGTGGGTGACCTCGCGGAGCTGCGCGTGTGGCTGGAAACACTCGGAGCCACCCGCGCCGCCGAGCGGCAGCCCGCGATCTCCCCCGCCGAGGCGGCCGGGATCGAGTCGGCACTGACCCGGCTGTCCGCCGCCACGGCTAGCTCGTCGGAGTGGATCGCCGCGGACACCGTGTTCCATGCCACGGTGGTGGCGGCTGCGGCGAACTCATACCTGGCGGCGGTGTACGAGAGCGTGCACACGACCGTGCTCGGCTACGAGTACGACCACTGGGTGCGTACCGAGACGGAGCCGTCCTGGCTGAGCCCGGGCACGGCACCAGCGCAACTGGAGTTGCACCAGGCGATCTACCGGTCGGTGATCGGCGGTGACGCGGATGCGGCCCGGGCCGCGGTGCTCCGCCACCACGCGGCCATGCTCGATCATCTGGCGGTCGCCCGGGACCTGAGGACCGCAGGGCATCCCTCAGAGAGATCATCTGGGCGGCCGGATGGCCCAGGGCGGCCCGCATGACGCGGAGCACGCAGTGGAACCTGATGCGCTCCCGGACCGGCTCCGAGCGCGTCACTAACGTGGAGCTGTTCTTCGACCTGGTGTACGTGTTCGCGGTGACCCAGCTCTCGCACTACCTGCTGTCTCACGCCAGCGTCGCCGGGGCGGCCCGCACGGCGCTGCTGCTGGTAATGGTCTGGCTGGTGTGGGCGTACACCACGTGGGTCACGAACTGGCTTGATCCGGAGCGGATCGCCGTCCGGCTGCTGCTGCTCGCCCTCGTCCCGGCCAGCCTGGTGCTGTCGGCCGCGTTGCCGGACGCGTTCGGTTCCCGAGGGCTGGCCGTCGGGGCCGCGTACGCGGCCATGCAGATCGGCCGCAGCGCGTTCGCCGTGGTGGCGCTGAACGGACAGCCGCTACAACGGAACTACCAGCGCATCCTGGCCTGGTGCGTGGTCAGTGGGGTGCTGGCCATCCTGGGCGGCCTGAAGGCGGGGCACGCACGTGAACTGCTCTGGGTGGGCGCGGTCGGTGTCGACCTGGCCGGCGGCATAGTCGGTTTCTACACGCCAGGACTCGGCCGTTCCAGCACCGCGGACTGGACCATCGAAGGCGGCCATTTCGCGGAGCGGTGCCAGGCGTTCATCCTCATCGCGCTGGGGGAGTCGATCGTCGTCACCGGGACCACCCTGTCCCGCCTGCACCGGATCAGCGGGGCGGAGATCGGGGCGTTCGCCGCCGCCCTTATCGGGAGCGTGGGCCTGTGGTGGCTGTACTTCGACCGCAGTGCGGACGAGAGCGCCAAGGTCATCGCGGCATCGGCCGATCCCGGTCGGCTGGGCCGCTCCGCATATCACTTCATCCACCCGATCATGGTCGCCGGGATCATCGTGATCGCCGCCGGCGACGAGGTCATGCTCTCCCGCCCGGGCACCGTCGGCGACGCGGCGGTCTCCTGGATGATCCTGGGCGGCATCGCCGCGTTCATCGCCGGGCACGCCGCGTTCAAGGCCACCATCTGGCGCCGGATTTCGTGGCCCAGAGCCGCCGCGATCGTGCTGCTCGCCCTGCTGGGGCTGCTCGCCCCGCACGTGTCCGCGCTGATCCTCGGCGGCTGCGCGGCCGCCGTGGTGGTGGCCGTCGCCATCGCCGATCAGTTCACCAACGCCGCGCCTGACGGCCCCCTGGCCAATGCCCAGGCACCGTGACCCGGCTCCGCGCCGCGCCCGCTTGGCCGCTTCAGGTCAGTCGAGCGCCTTCGCCAACCAGTGCTCCGAGTAGGGCCCCGCGCTAAAGGGGGGACGTCCACATACCCGTGCCGGGCGTACGGCAACGGCTCACCCCGCCAGCATCTCCCGCCGCGCCCGCTGGATCTTGCCAATCGAGCCAGTCGGCGTCAGCGTATGGTCAAGTGCTGCGGCGCCAGCTGTGCGGGCATCTGTGAGCGCCTCAGCAACGCCTGCAACGAAGTCGGCCATGGCAGCATCCACCCGGTTGGACAGCGATCAGGCGTGCTCAGTATGTACCGTTCCATCCAATTAGCGCAGGGGACCAACCGTCGCTCAACGGTGCGGCGTCGTCCTGGGGCCCGCTTCGAGTTGCGAGCGCTCCGATGGCCAGCGCGGCCTCGTACGAGGCCCAAAACGGCTCGCCCTGGAGCATGCTGTGCCGTCCGAGAATACGGACCTGGCCCCAGAGCGGCGACTGTCTCGTACACATCGCTGGACACGGCGGCGTGCGATCATTTGCCGCAGTCTCGCGGCCTACCGAGCGCTGTGGTCCCCCCGCTGTGGAACCGCTCGTTGCTGCGCAGCACTTCCATGAGGAGGGCTGGGTCATATCCGGCGTCGGCGGCGGCGCGGACGATGGCGCTGACGTCTTTGGGCAGGCATTTGCCGCTGAATCCGGGTGCGTGGGCGAAGGCGGCTGTGTGTGTTGGCTCGATCCGGGGGTCAAGGAGCCAGCCTTCTCGGACCGTGTGCCAGTCGGCGTCGAATGTCTCACAAATTCTGCGGAACTCGTTGACGAACGAGACCTTCGTTGCGAGGTAGGAGTTCTCCATGTATTTAATGATCTCTGCTTCGCGTGCGCTGCACTGAAAGTAGACCTTCGCCGGGCCGAGTACCGGCTGGAATAGCTCGATGAACCATCTGCGTACTGCAGGCTCGCCACCAAGGACCATGAAGGGAACGTCTCTGGTGCCACCTGGCCAGAACGGGTGGTGGTAGCTGCTTTCGCCGACGTACTCCGGTGAGAAGCAGATCTGCTTGCCGAGGGTGCTGACGAGAAGATCGGTCGTTCCTGGCGGAACCGTCGACTTGAGCAGCACCCTGTCGATCGGGAGCCGTCCGACTGCATCACGGACGTGGCTCGTGTCACATGCTCCATCGTCATCCATGGGCGTATCAACGCAGATGATCCCGGCGTCGCAGGCCGCTAATTCCGCCGCGGGATAGTCTTCTGACCCGCTCGCGTCGAACGTCACAATCTCGGCGTGCTGACTGAAGAGATCACGCATCGCCCTTCCGACGTGTCCAATGCCAATGATCGCGATTCTCGCGGACATCATTCCTCGATCCTTCTTCCGGATGGCGTATTCCCAGGTAGCCGGCCATGCGACGGCGTGAACCGCTCAGCCAGCCCGGCGCGTCTGCGGATTCCCAGTGCCGAGCCAGCTGAGGACCTGGGCGATCACTCGGGCGGGTGCCTGCAGCAGCTCGCGATGCGTCACGGTCACCAGTCGGTCTGCGGGCGCGTGCGCATGGACAGCATCGACGAACACCGGCCATGCCTCCTCAGCGGTCAGCAGCCGCTCGCCGTGGCGAAACTCGAAGTGGTTGCGGCGCATCGAGTCCGCTGTCTCGCGGCGGTCCCGGATGATGTGGACATACCGCACGGTGTCGCCCCAGAGTTCCTCGATCTGCGGGATTCGGAAGGAATTGAAGGGCGATTTGGCCAGCAGCAGGGAAGTCCTGAAATAGCTGGTGTGCGCGCGGCTTGCTGCCTCCAGGATCTCTGGCTGCCCAGCCTGGGCTGGGGTGATCTCGTAACGGTGGCCGGCGATGTGACGGTAGGCAGGGATGGCCCGGGCCCAGATGTCCTCCGCTTCGCCGGGCATCACCAGGTCGGGGATGACGCGGGTGCGCTTGTTGTCCACGGCGAGCACCGCGTCGCCGAAGGCGGTGAACAGGTGCCGCTGGGGGTGATAGAGGTTGCGGACCGGCCATGCCCAGCAGGACACGGTGGTGAAGTAACCGAACGGCCCGGCGCGGGCGAGGAGGTTGAACAGGTGGCTGGTCCCTGACCGTGGCGCTCCCACGATCACCACCATCGTGCGCGGGCCGCCAGACAGGGGCACCCGTGGCCATCCGTATGGGCTGCGGGCAGCCAGCTCGGCGGCGACGTCGATTCCTTCGGCTGTCGCGATGTCGTGGCAGAAGGGCAGCGGCCGGCCCTTCGCCCGGATTGCTGTCAGGCATTGACGCACATGAGTGAGGGTTGAGGGCCGCAGCGTGCATCCGGCGAGCAGGCGTTCTTCGAGCGCTTCGGCGAGCACGTAGTGCCGGGAGTCGTCGCTGAAGCGGTACAGGCGTGTACGCAGCAGCGCGACATCGCGCCTGTCGGGATCCGGCGTATCAAGCTGGCGCAGGATGGACTGTGCACCGTTGGCGTCAGGCATCATCTGCCGTCTTGCAGCTGCTGGACTGTGGTCCGGCCATGTGCGACCATCGCGGCGTCACCGGTCTGGGTGCCGCGCACCAGTGCGGTGAGCGCGTCGATCGCGCCGCAGTGGCAGACGGTTTGTTGCTCTGTCTCGGTGAGGCAGCGCCCGTAGCCGTCGAAGAACGCCTCGTGCAGGTCCGGGCGGGATGGCCAGAAGCGAAAGTGGAGCCGGGCGAAGTCGCGGGCCTGCAAGCCGATACGGGCGTGCTCGAAGTCGATAACCCGCAGCGTTCCGGCCTGGTCGATCAGCCAGTTGCGGGGCTGGTAGTCCAGGTGGCAGGGACCGCCGTTGGGGGTGCCGAGCATGTGCAGTGCCGCCAGGTGATGGTCGATGGCCTGCTTTTCCCCGGCGGATAGCAGCGGCGCGGACTGCTCGCGCCACCAGGAGACGCGGGTGGTGAGCCATTGCCGGAAGCCATCCAGCGGCCGGGGCGGTTCCGCGTCGTGGAGGAGGCGCAGCACCGCACCAGCCTGGCGGTGCGCCCGGACGTCATCTGCACCCTGGCACGGGTTGCCGGGCAGGGCTGTGACCAGGATCGCCATTGTCTTGGGGTCGGTGGCCACCAGCCGGGCCGCGCTGGCTCCCAGAGCGGGTGCCCAATGACGGTAGGCGTGGACTTCCCGGCGATGCTTCTCCGCGCTGGGGTGGCGTTTGGCGAAGTATTCGCGCCCGCGCGCATCCCGGATCCGCTCGACGCGCTCGTCATGCTCGCCGCCAGCAAGAGCGGTGACCAGGACGCACGGGCCGAGGGATTGTTCGGCGAAGCTCCGCAGCGTGGACGGCAGCCTGGCCATCAGCGGGTACCCGCCAGGTGACGGGTGTCGTTGAAGGCGGTGAGGAGCCAGACTTCCTGCCCGAACCGGTTGCGCTGCATGTGCCAGCAGGTCAGTGATGCATGATCGGTGACGAAGCCCGCGCGGGTACATGAGCCCTCTGGAAGCGTGAGCATCAGTGTGAAGGCGGCCTCTATGGTTTCCGCGTGCCCGGCGATGAGCACGCGCTGCCCGGCGTGCCGCTGGGCGAGCCCGGCGAGGCACGCCGTGGCGCGGGCAAGGTATTCGTTCCAGGTCTCCGAGCCCGGCCCGTACGGCCGGCCAGGGTCGCTTTGGGGCGGGCCGCCGAATGCGGTCTTGATCTCCTGCCACTTCAGCCCGTCGGCTTGGCCGTGCCGCGGCCCGCTCAGGCCGGGCTCGACCCGCGCCGGCAGGCCGAGCGCGGCCGTGAGGATCTCAGCGCTCTCGCGGACGCGCCGGCGGGGCGCGGCATACAGCACGTCGATTGGTGCCCCAGATTCGTGCTGGTCGCGCAGCCGCGCGGCCAGGCGGATTACCTGCTGGCGGCCGCGTTCAGTGAGCCCTGTGCAGGTCTTGTCGCCGCCGACGAGCCCGGCGAGGTTGCAGTGCGCCTCGCCGTGCCGGGCGAGGATCACCTCCGTGATCACGGCCATGGTGCTCCTGTCACGGCCCGCCGGGCCGCAAGTTGTGCCAGCTCTGCCGGTAGCCCGCCCGGCCGAGATAGCGGCCGGTGAGGATGTGGTGGATCTCAGCCCAGTTCATCAGCGTCGCCCAGGTCAGCGCCCTAGGTCCCGGACCGTGCCGGTCGGCGGCGGTGGCGGCGGCGTTGTAAGCCTCCATGGCGTCGGTGATCTGCCCGGCGGGGAGCGCGCCGTGAGTCATGGCCAGGGTCACCACGAGCTTGGCGAGGTCGTAGCCGAACGGGGCCAGGGTGAGGTCATCGAAGTCGACGGTGACAGGCCCGGCCGGGGTGATCAGGAAATTCCGTGGGTTGGCGTCCTTGTAGAACGCGGCCGGGCCATCGCAGGCGCCGCGTAGCAGGCATGTTGCCTGGCGAGCGCTGAACGCCGGGCTGGGCACCGACCCCGAGGCCAGCTCGCGGGAGATAGTGGCCAGGCGCCGGTCCAGGAAGCCAGGGATCTGGTGACCGGATGCGGTGCGGAAGGGCAAGGCCAACTGGGCACGGTGCAGTTCGGCGGCATGCGTGGCTGCGTGCACCGCGCCGAGGTGGCTGGCGAGCGGCACCAGGTCACCGGGGCAGGCATGCCGCCCGCTGATTTGCTCGAAGTACAGCTGCTGACCTCTTGTGGCGAGTAGCCGGGGCAGGCGGAGTGGGCCGCCAAGGCTAGCCAGCCACCGGTAGTTCCGTTCAGCCCTGTGCCGCGCGGCACGGTCGCGGTAGTGCTTCAGGTGGGCAGTCGGCTGTGCGATCGCGGTCATGGCGGGGTTCCCGCTGGCCGGGTGGCGGTGACGTAGCTGACGGTGGACGTCGCGGTGACCGGGCCGTCGGGGAGCCGTTCCCGGAGGGCTGCGGCAATCGCCTCAGGATCAGCGGCCAGGCAGGCGGGGAGGTTGTATTTGGGCGACGTGGCCAGGTACTCGGCGGCGCAGGCCAGGTCAGTGAAGACGAACCGGTGGGGATGGTGGGTGACCCGCTGGATGTCCAGGTGCGCCGACGCCAGCGCGGCCAGGTTGCCGCTGTGCGCTGTCTGGTACAGGCCTGGACGGGACCGTGCATCCGGGTCGAGATGCGCGGCAGCCACGAGGTGGTCGAGTTCGCGGTAACTGTCAGCGGATTTCGTGGCCAAGATCGCGGTGCCGCCCGTGCGGAGGCAGCGGGCGATCTCGGCGATCACACACTCGGGAGAGACGGAGTGGTACAGGCAGAACGCGGCTACCACGACGTCACAGCTACCGGGGGCGAGCGGTAGGTGGCAGAAGTCCGCGCGGACGAGCCTGGCGCGGGTCGCGGCGGGCAGCCGGTTCCGGGCGGCGGCCAGCAGGGCGGCGGACAGGTCCACCGCGACCACCCTGGCGGCCGGAAGCCGACGCGCGAGCATGCGCGTCGTGGTGCCCCGGCCGCAGCCGACGTCGGCCACCAGCGCATCCCGCCCGCCTGGTCCCACTACGTCTTCCGCGAGGTCTGTGATGACCTGGCCGGCGTGCCGCCCGCTGATCCTGGCCTGGTGCAGTGCGCCGCTTCGGCGGGCCAGCCGGTCCGCTGACGCATATAGCGGGCCCCGGACCCAGGGCGGGGTCAGTGAACGGGCTGAAAGTGGCATTCACCGCATGCCCCAGCGGCGATCCCGATGGGCGCAGCGGCGGCATGCGTCGGCTAGCGGGACAGCGCCCTGGCCTTGGCCGTAGCGGTGGCCGCGGCCAGGTAGCGGCGGGCGGCGCGGCGGCTGCGCAGCACGACCACCTCGGCGTCGCCCGCATGCTCGGCGATCAGTGCGGCGACCCGGGGGGCCATGGTGCGCCGGTAGCCGATGATGTAGCGGACGAATTTCCAGGTGATCCAGTCGTAGACGCCGATCGCATCGTGCTGCCCGGCGCCGTGGCGCAGCCGGCGCTGTGCAATGCCCCGCAGGCAGGTCCGGGCGGGCAGGTCGAGGAAGATCACCGTGTCGGCGGCTTCCAGCCGGATTGACAGGCTGGAAGCGTAGTTGCCGTCGATGACCCACCGCGGTGCGGTCACCAGGTCCCGCTGGAGGGCGGCGAACTCGTCCTTGGGCAGCGGGTTCCAGTCTTTGTCGTAGTACCGCGCGTCCAAGTGAACTGGGGTGATGCCGAGCGCCGCGCCGATCTGGCGGGCGAGATGGGACTTGCCGCTGCCACCGCAGCCGATGATTGCGATTCGGTCCACGGGCCGCGAGCCTATCGGGGCGGGACGGGCATGCGGGGCAGGCACGCGGAGGAGGCATCGGTGAGCCTTTCCAGGAGGCGGTCGAGGGCGGCGATCTGGCGGGAGAGGCGGAAGATGCCCAGGCGGTCCAGGCATGCGGCCAGGAGCTGGGCGTGGCGAGGGGTTCCCGCGATGGCCTGGGCATTCTCGATACGGTCGATGACCTGCTGCCCGTCGGCGGCGTGCAGGGCTGGCGGGGTGAAGGCACCGGCGCACGCGATGGCGGCAGGGGTGATGGGCAGGCATCCCGCGAGGACGGCCTCGGGCAGCCGCTGGGTCATCTGACCGGCGCGGGCGTACCGGTCGGGTAGCAGCAGGACCGTCGCCTGCGCTGACTGGTATAGAGGTCCGACGTCACTAAACGGGCAGCGGCCGGTGAAGTTCACATGCGGCCAGTCCCCGGTCCGGGTCCATTTCCCGGCAACCCGGTGGGCGAAGCGAGCAGCGGCCGGGGCGAAGAAGGCACCAAATGCCTCGTCGCGGTCGTACTGGTTTCCGGCATACACCAAGGGCACCGGGCGCTGCGTTTCGGCGAGGGCGGCGGGATTGGCGGCGTCCAGTGCCGCATCAGAGACAGGGAACAGAAGGCTCTCCGCGCCCGGGCTCGGGAGCAGCGCAGGCTCGCAGACGATCACATTGGGCAGGTGCCGCAGCGGGTCTGCGGCCAGGAGCCGCAGGTCTTTGTCCCAGATCACCGTCGGCAAGCCTTGGCCAAGTGTGTAGCAAGCCAGGAGCTGGTCCTGGCGGTGCAGGTCGCAGGTGTGGCCGTCCGCGCTGCAGGCAGTGGTGTTGCGGCCGGGGATGGGCCAGCGCCATTCGAGGAACAGGGCGTCGATGACGGGCAGCCCGCCGTCCCATGCGTAGCTGCCGGTCAGGTTGTGCCCGGCTTCGTGCAGGTCGCGATCGGATTGCAGGAACACGATGCTGTGCCCGGCGCTGAGGATGCCGTCGATGAGAGTGCGGCGGTGGCTGCGCCCGCCGTCAGGGGTGTCGGTGACGCCGGGGCCGAGGAATCCCCAGAAGCTGTAACCGATCCTCACCGGGTCACCCACCATCCGCCGTCCAGCAGCAGTCCGTCCAGCCCGCTGGACGCCAGGCATTCCAGGGCCATCTGCGGGGTACCGCAGACCGGTTTGCCCTTTACGTTGAGCGACGTGTTGATCAGCACCGGGACCCCCGTCTGCCCGGCGAAGCGCCGGAGGACGTCAGCGAGGAAGGGGTTCTGGCCGGATGTGAGGGTCTGCACCCGGGCGGTGCCGTTGGCGTGCACGACCGCCGGGATCGTCCGTCGCGCCAGCGCGGTGACCGGCACCGCCATCGACATGTAGGGGCTCGGCTGGGTGAGCTGGAAATAGTCGGCCGCTTTGTCTGCCAGGACGACAGGGGCGAACGGCCGGAACGGCTCACGGAACTTCACGGCCGCGTTCAGCCGCGCCGCCACATCGGGCAGCAGCGGCGACGCGAGGATTGACCGGTTACCCAGCGCCCGGGGTCCAGCTTCTACGCGGCCCTGGAACAGGCCGGCGATCTTCCCGCCGGCGAGCTGGGTTGCGAGAAACCCTGCCGCGTGTGCGATCTGGCGGGCGGCAAGGCCGGTCCGCGGGGCCGGACCGGGCTGGAACCCGGGATAGCAGGGGCCGAGGTAGCAGGAGTGTGTAACCCCGGCAGGAATCATGCCGGCCGAGTTCAGATACGCGGCGATGGCGGCGCCGATCGAGGTGCCGGAATCGCCGGGCGCCGATGGCACGAACACCTCATCGAACAGATCCTCGTGGATGATCTTGCCGATCGCGACGCAGTTCATCGCGACCCCACCGCCTGCGCACAGCAGCCGTAAGCCGGTCACCTCACGGGCACGGCGGGCCAGGTGGATCATCACCTGCTCCGTGCGTTCCTGCAGCGCTGCCGCAAGGTCCGCATGCACCTGGCCCACCTCGTCGTCGGGCAGGCGGGGCGGGCAGGTCGCGAGCGTGAAGGCAGGGGTGACCCGGGCCCAGCCGTGGCGCAGGACCCGCAGCGGGAGCAGGCCTGGGTCCAGCACGAACCCAGTCCTGGTGACCTGGACTGCATGGGAGAGGACGTTACGGAACCGGGCCGGGTCGCCGAGCGCGGCCAGGGCCATGACGGTGCCTTCCTCGTCGCCGCGCCGCCATCCCAAGTGCGCGGTGACCGCCCCGTAGACGTAACCGAGGGAGGCAGGATCGCTGATCTTCTGGGTCACCCGGTAGCGGGCGCCACGGCCATCGGCGCTGCCGTGGCCGATGGACGTCGTGCAGGTCTCGCCAAGGCTGTCGACGATCAAGACGGCCGCCTGCTCGTAGCCGGAAGCCGCGAAGGCATACAGGCCGTGGGTCACGTGATGGCCGACGCCGCGGACCGTCGCGTTCGGGAACATCTCCCGCAGGGCGCGCATCCTGTGCCGGTAACGGGCGTGGACAACCGCGAAACTCGCGGCGCGCGGCACTGCGCGCCCTCGGGTAGCTGCCCCCAGCAGGAACGGGACGCTGCTGGCCACCCCGGCCAGGTACCGGTGGCCGGCGAAGTTGTAGGCGACCACGTCCACGTCCGCCGCAGTCAGGCCCGCCTCGGACAGCAGCCACGCCACGGACCGTCCGGGGTACTCGCGGGTGTGCTTGATCCCCGACAGGCGTTCCTCCTCGACCATCCCAGCCAAGTGCCCGTTCACCACCAGGGCAGCGGCTGAATCGTGCGTGAACGAGCACAAGCCGAGGACCACCGGGAGGCGCCGGCGGGGCTTCACCGGTCCTCACCGGCCTGCGTAGCGCTGACCGGGACGCGGTTGCCCTGCTCAATGCGGTCATACCAGCGGTGCAGCGCCTCGGTGAGCGGGCCTGCGGATCGGGCCGCCATCGTGCGTGCCCTCGCCCGGTCACCAGCCCTCCAGCGGCGGTAACTGGCGAGTACTCCGGCAATCTCGGACCATCCCGCCTCGGCTGGCGGCTCGCCAGCGATCACCCGGCCGAGAAGCTCGTCGAATCCTTCCCATCGCGCGGCGAGCGGGGTCATCATCGCGGCGCGCCCGGCGACCGCGGCTAGCTTGCTGGCGGCAGGCAGGTCGCGCGTGTACAGGTGCAGCGAGTCGACATGGTGGTGGTAGTCGCCAAGGCCCGCTCCCAGCCATCCGGCCAGGAGTTCCTGGATCATGGTCGCGGCGAAAACGTCGTAGCAGAACCCCAGCCACAGGTCCTGGCTGCGCATCGTGGTGTGCATGTGCAGCAAGCCGTCCCGGAGGAAGAACCGGTAACCCAACGTGCACGGGACATCCTTATGGCCCCGGAAATCAGCACTGGGGTCGAAGAGCTGGACCACGGCCCGGCGGGTATCCGGATCCGCGGCGAGCAATACGCGGACCTGGCCGAGCTGGTCTGTCGTGCCGTGCCAGCGGCGCAGCCGCGGTCCGTAGGCGCCCATCAGCCGGCCGTGGTCGGAGTAACCGGCGAGCCGCTGGTTGTACTCATAGATCCACGGGTCATCCGAGCCAGACAGAATCCACACCGCCTCCGCAGCCGCGAAGGCCGGGTTGAGCACCCGGACCGGAGGCACGTCCACGAACCGGCGCCTCGGGTCGGTGAGGCATAAGCTGACGCCGAGGATCTCCGCTGTAGCCATTCCCCGGGGCGAGACGGGCTTGCCCGTCGCGATCACCGCCCGGCAAGCCGCGATGAACAACTCGCTGGCCGAGCCAGCCGACAGCACCAGCATTACAACACCCCCGCTACATTTACCGCGTTGGTTCGACCGAATGGGCTTGGAGTTGGCGCGCATCCCCGTTGCACAGTACCGCGAGATCGGCCAGGACTGGCGCTGCCGCTGGAACGTGCTCCTGGTTGCTCGTTCCTGCTCGCCATTGCCGTATTCCCGGAAGATGAAAGTCAGGTGGAGGATGGGTGATCAGCTATTTCACAACGGGTGGAAGGGTGACCATGCAGCCCGGGTTTTCTCCCTCGGAGATCGACACGAGCAGGCCGCATCCGGCGCGTCTTTATAACTATTACCTTGGCGGCAAAGACAACTACATGGTTGACCGGGAAGCCGCGATGGAGGTACTGCGGGCGGCGCCGGATGTGCGCGCGATGGCCCAGGAGAACCGGGCGTTCCTGCAACGGATGGTGCGGTTCTTGGTTGGTAAGGCCGGTATCCGCCAGCTTATCGATATCGGCACTGGCATTCCTGCGGCGGGCAATGTGCACGAGGTCGCCCAGCAGATTGCGCCGGATGTGCGCGTCGCCTACGTTGATAATGACCCGATCGTGCATGTGCATGCCTGCGCTCTGCTCACCGGTGACGGCTACACGAGCATTGTGCTTGGCGACCTTCGTGAGCCCGAGGCGATCATCGCCCATCCCAGGGTCCGGGAGCTGATCGACTTCAGCCAGCCCGTCGCCGTCCTGCTTGTCGCGATCTTGCATTTCATCAAGGACGACGAGAATCCCGTCCGCATCATCGCCGCGTTCCACGACGCAATGCCGCCCGGCAGCTACCTGGCGTTGTCGCACGGGACCGCTGACTTTCACGCCGAAGCCGCGGTCAGCCAGGCGACCGCGGTCTACGACCGGGCCACCGCGCCGCTGGTGCTGCGCGGTCACGAGCAGATCGCCGGGTTCTTCGGCGGGTTCGACCTGGTCGAGCCGGGCCTGGTCCAGGTGCCGCTGTGGCGGCCGGAGCTCAAGCCGCCGGGTTCCCGCGAACTGGCGAAGATCGGCATCTACGGCGGCGTCGGCCGCAAAGCGGCTGCCCCTTGGCGCGCATCGCCTTCCGTAGGGTGCGGACGAGTCACGCAGCACGGCGAGGCTCCTCCGCGGGCACACCTGGCCGGGTGGCGCAGCTAGTTACACGGCGCGCCACGGCGGCGTGTCGGCGCCGGCCTGCAAGCTGGCGACGCGTTTGGCGAGTTCGGCGCGGAAGTCCGGGTCGGTGGCATTGCGCACGTAGGCGGCGAGGGCGTGCAGTTCCCGTAGCTGCTGCAAGAGCTGCAAGCCTGGCAGGTCGTCCGCGTTGATGTGGTAGGCGACGCAGAACTGATCCCACTCGGCGCGGGGCCTGCCGAAGCGGCGCCACATGCTGGTGGGCACCAGGTCGAGTTCGCGCGGGCCGTAGCTGACCGAGTCCCAGTCACCCAGCACCACACCACCGGGGAGTGCAGCAAGTTTCCGGAGTGGGCGTCTCCGTGGAGGAGACCGGTCCCGAGCACCCCGTTGGTGCGCTGGTATTGCTGCTCAAGTTCGGCGGCTCTGGCCAGCAGCCAGTCCCGCTCGCCGGCAGTGACCACATCGCTGCTGTCCAGATCCACGCGGAGCGATCCCAGAAGATTGGCCGCAGGAAGCGAAACGTCTGGCGGGGGCAACGCATGCAGCCGCCGCAGCAGATGCCCCAGCGTGGCCGCATCACGGCCCGTAGTGCCGGTTGTTATCACATACCGCCAGAACGTTGCGACATGGTCAGCTACGACGACCGGCTGGTCAACATCCAGGGGCTCGGTCGCCGGGAATTCCTGGCCGCGAAGCCACCGGGTTACTCGGATCGAGGCTTCATACCGTTCCAGAACTGCGCCGGGGACCCCCGGGGCATATCGGATGCGCGCGACCACGCCTTCGCGCGGCAGGTGGTAGACGGCGTTTGCGCGGATGTGCAGCACTGCGGCGTCACGGGCGTCCAGTCCAGCCTGCGCGCACGCGGCTGCCAGTGCCGACTGGTAGTGCGTCGGCCCGGGTCTGGTCATGGGGTGAGGGCTCAGTCGCGCAGGTCGTTGACGATCGATTCCCGGCAGTAAGCCTCGATCTCCTCCTGCAGTTGCCGGGCGAGCGTGGCGTCACGGAAGGCTGGCTGAGCCAGTGCTTGCCGGGCAAGGCCGAGGTTCTGAGTGAGCAGATCCAGGCGCAAATCCGGCGGCAGGTTCAGGACCGGGCGAAGCGCGGCGTGCGCCCCGTCGAGGTCATCTTGCTGGAGGTAGGCGCTGGCCTGGTCGATCCGCGTCAGCGCTTCGGGCCCGTAGTGCGGCCCGCCTGGTCGCCGTGCCTGGAACAGCTCGATCGCTTGGGTGGATTCGCTGATGGCTTGACCAGGGTCGTACCGCCAGAGCTGAGTGGTACCCGTCAGGTAGTGGTACTGGGCGTCGGTCAACCCGAACGCCCCGCCGATCTCATCCTCGTCCGACGCCCGCTCCCGCTCGGCGCGCGCCAGGGACAATGCCTGCCCCGCATCGCCGGGCCGGCCGGCGCGAGCCAGCCCCCGTGCCATCTGGGACGCCAGCAGCGTCGGGACCGAGCCTGGTGCTGCATATCGCAGGCCGTCCTCGGCGAGCTGCGCGGACTCGACGTACCGGGTATCCCAGTAGGCCAGCTTGCTCTGGGTGGCACGCACCCACGCGCGGGCACCGTCGTGGCTTGAGTGCTCGGCGCACACCCACGCGGTCTGCGCATGCGTCTGGGCCGCCCGCTGGTGGCCGAGATCACCCGACATCCAGGCCAGCACCCCGCATACCTGGGCACCGATCAGGTACAGGTCCCGGGCCTGGTCTGGCCGCTGGTGACCCTGCAGTTTGGTGAACACCCGGTCGCGGAGCCGTTTGGCATCTAATAGGAGGGGATACGGTGCCGCGTGCACATAGTCCCGCGCCAGCTGCCGCACCTGGGCAGCGTAGTACTCCAGCGTAGAGTCCCCGACGATCGACGTGTCAGCCCACTCCCCGAAGTCCTGTGACTCCTCCGCGATCGCCATGATCACCAGGTCAGGCGAGATGGTCATGCCCGCTGGCCATGCCGCGCGGTCCACATCCTCATGGCGCCCTTCGACATCACGATAGCCGCCAGGTTGCGGGGGCCAGCTACGCAATTCAGTGCCCAGTCGCTTGCCGGAGACGCTCAGGAGGGTGGCGGTGACAAGCTCGGCGGGCCTGTCCGCATTCTTCGGCGGTCCAGTGCCGGGCTGGCCGAGGCCGAACTGGGCGGGTGGGATGCCGAGCGCCTTGCAGTAGTGCAGTCTGTACCGCTCGGTAGGAGTGGTCGTGCCGTGTTCCCAGCGGCGGATGTAGGAAGCGAGGATGGCGCTGCCGGGTACCGTCCTGTCGCCGTTGGCTTTGGCGGCCTGCTGAAGCTGGCGGGCCGTCTCGGCGGCGCTCCATCCATGCGCCTGCCGCTGTTCGCGCAGCCATAAGCCCAGGTCGCCTACCATGCCATGCCTTTACGTTGAGTCCAGCTCGATGAAAGCCCGGTGTTCATGATTGCTGACCTCTGGCTAGCCGAGGAGGTAGTCGGCCAGGCCGTTCTTGGCACCCTCGACGAATGCCTGGATCTCGTGTGCTTGCAGGATCAGTACCGGACTGGCGGGGTCGGTGGACTGGCGCAGGGCGACCTGGCCGCCGGGCAGTTTCTTGGCTTCGAGGCAGGAGCCGCCGTTGGGGCTGCTCCATGGCTTCTGCCAGCCGTCGTTGCCTAGATCAGCGGCTGGCGTTCCGTTGTGTATGTTCTGCATGTCAGTACTCCTTGCGGATCTCGCGCAGGATTTTTACGGTCTTATCAGCGGGCGCAGCCCGGGTACTGAGCCGGTCGAGTGCTTGTGCGTACGCGGCGACCTCGTGCGGTTTGTCCAGGTAGAAGGCGCTGGTCATGTTCTCGCCGTAGACAATGTCGGGCAGCTCGGCGGCCGGGAACCGCAGCAGGTGGAACATCCCGTACATGGCCGGGTGGGGGCCCGCCGCGAACGGCAGTACCTGCAGGGTGATGTTTGGCGTCCCGGCGGCCTCGATGAGGCGGGTGAGCTGGCCGCGCATGACGGCTGGGCTGCCGGCGAGGCGGCGCAGGACCGTCTCGTCGATCACTTCCCACAGCTGGGGCGGGTCTGGGCGGGTGAGGATCTGCTGGCG